>Ga0209988_10000883_pt1 | contig 19151 bp, 20 predicted proteins | sample N075metaG_FD_183115 | JGI IMG/M metagenome (GOLD analysis project Ga0209988, IMG submission 183115) | Deep subsurface microbial communities from Kermadec Trench to uncover new lineages of life (NeLLi) - N075 metaG (SPAdes) (version 2) | ecosystem: Environmental > Aquatic > Marine > Ocean trench... | reverse complement strand
CGATCTCGCAGGAGATGAAGACTACAAAAAGATCGCCCACCACCGCACGAACGCTCTGGAACGAGCGATGCTGATCGCGCTCGATGAGGATTCTTTCGAGTAGCGTTGTTCGTTGTTCGTTCTTCGGGATGGGGTCTCAGAGTTTGTAGATCGCGCTGAGGGCTCTGTCGAAAAGAGTCGAAGGGACGAAGCGCCGCGCGGCAACCGCCCATCTCTGGCCCAGCGCGCCGACCGGGTAGCGATTTCGAGGCGATGGACTCGTGATGATTCTTGCCAGCAGGGTCGCCAGGCGTTGTGGATCCGCACCGTTTCGCTCATCGTGTTCCATCACCGCGACCGCGCGTTGGCAACTGTCCTGGTAGACCGAGCCCTCGCCGGCTTCCGCCGAGAAGACGCGGCTTTCGGTGAACCCGGTCTTGAAGTCGCCCGGTTCGAGGAGCACGACGCGAATGCCAAAGGGGCGAAGCTCCATCCGCATCGCGTCCGACATCGATTCGAGCGCGTATTTCGAAGCCGAATAGAAACCCTGGAAAGGGATCGTGACGAGTCCGCCGAGCGAGCTGACGTTGACGATGAGGCCTTCGCCCTGCGAGCGAAGCAGGGGAAGGACCGCTCGGCATACTCTCAGCACACCGAAAAAATTGGTCTCGAAGAGCGTCTTCGCCTCTTCGACCGAGGTGTCCTCGACGGCCCCGGCCAGACCGATGCCCGCGTTGTTGACGACCACATCGATTCGACCCTCGCGTTCGGATATGAAGCGGACGGCTTCTATGACCGATTCGTTGTCGCAAACGTCCATCGGAATCATCTGCACGGAAGAGGGCGAGCCGACAGAATCTGGAAATTGGGCCCGGCGACTGGTTCCGTATACGCGATGACCGAGTGTGACGAGATGTTCGGCCGAAGCGTGGCCAAAGCCTGTCGACGCGCCCGTAATCAAGACGACCTTCTTTGATGTCTTTGATGTCATTTCGCAAACTCCCGAGTCCGCAGGCTACAGCAGATTCGAGTACTCAGGAATTCGCGACGGTCGAGATGGACTCGTCCGACGGACGTTGGATAGCGGCGTCGATTTCGTGCTCTCCGAGGTAGCGCTGGATGATCGGTTCGAGGTGGTCGGGGTTGAAGCCGAAGGGGCCGATTCCGGGGTTGTAGACGACTTTTCCCTCCAGATCGATGAAGTAGATCCGGGTCGGGCGCGAGGTATAGAGTTCGGCCACGCGGTTATCCATTCGATCGACGTAGAGTGGCACGACGCCATCGAAGAGGTTGGCCTGACAGCTCGCGGCGACCTTGCGTCGCTGTTCCAGTGTCACGGGCTCCTTGACGTCGGTGCGCGCGAGTTGATGGGTGAGACCGTTGAAGAGTCGTTGGGTTCGCGACCGGCCGAGCCACCAGCGATCGGTGGCATGGGCCTCCTTCACGTAGACGACGATGAATTCGACTCGATCATGATATTTTTCGTAGAGTTCTTTGAGACGCACGGTCCCATTGCTGAAAGGCGGTCAGGTATAACTGCCGAATACCAGCGCAACAGGGCGTTTGCCTCGAAAATCCGAGAGGCGCACGCGCACGTTGCCCTCTGGATCCTGGAGCTCGAAATCCGGCGCCTCGTCTCCGACCTTGGGAGATTTCCGGTCGAGCGTTTGCTGCCAGACGACCTCTTCGTTCCTCCACTCCGTCGCGTTGATCAGAAGATCGGCGCCCAGTACGAGATTGTCCTCGCCTTCCCACAAAATGAAGAGTCCAGAAATCGCGGCGAATACGATCGCTGTGCGCCGCATCAGCCGCCCCGTCGATCTCGCTTCGGGGAGGATCTGTCTTTCGAGGACGATGAGAAGAGCGAAGGCGCCGAGCATCGAGAGAAGCGAAAACCCGGCCGGCGCGCCCAACGCAATGGGCGTCAACATCATCAATCCGAACGCGACACGAATACCACCGGACAAGCGTGTCCGCGACCCACCCGGGATGATCGAACCGAGTTTGCGAAGCCAGCCCCGATCGAGGTCGGGCGCGAATAGATTGTGAGCGCCGGTCCCTAACAGGAAACAAGCGAGGCTCGTCTGGAAGAAGACGAAGCCGCCGTGGAGCAGATAGGCCACCATCGTCCAGATCAGATTTCCGGTCTCGATGATGGTTTCGTAGTTGGGGTCCATGAGGATTCTCCGTGAATCGCCGCGTGGGGGGGCGTTGAGAAATACTCGAAGGCTCGCTTGCTATCCCAGGCTGGGTGCCGAAGCGAGTCTTCGCGACTCCGGCCGCAACAGGTAGGAAGCGACGCAGAGGGCGAGGACGATGGCCGGACGAATCGTATGGCCGAGCGGGTCGCCCGAAAAGGCATGAGAGGCGGTGGCCCCCGCCAGGTTGAAACAGAGACCGGCGTAGGCCCATTCCTTGAGCAGGGGACGTGCGGGAATCAACGTCGCCACCACGCCGAGTAGTTTTGCCGTGCCGATGATCGTCATGAAGTAGAGGGGATATCCAAGATGCGCCATGGCCTCGACGATGGGCTCCTGGTGTGTGACATGAGCGAACCCGGAGATTCCGACGGCGGCACAGAAGAGACCGGTCACGATCCAATAGGCGAGGACTTTACGGTTCAAGTTGATCTCCTTTGGCGAGCGGGTGCGTCTGGAAGCGGGGGCGGGCATTTCATTCTGCGGCCACGTTGGGCGGCAAAGCCGTTGGCGAACCGAGAAACATGAACTCGACCGCTCGTGAATGGGCATCGATGACGGCCGGGTCGGTCAGGTCGACGCCGGTCAGGCGGCGACATTCCTCGGCTTGATGGAAGATCACATCGATCGCTCCGATCAGTGTGTATGCGAAATGCAGGGGCGCGATATCCTTCGGCAGTCGCCCGAGATCCTGGAGAAGCGTGATTACAGGGATGAGTCGATCGAAAAGCGGCTTCACATGTCGGTCGACGATCCATCGCATACGCGGCCCCCGACGTTTGCCCTCCTCGTGCATGAGCCGAACGAACTCGGGATGCCGAGCTACGAAATGAACGTGCGCGCGAATGCCGGCCCGGATCGCGTCGAGGGGATCTTCGCCCTCGTCGACGCTGCGCGGCGCGAACATCGTGACCTCGAGTGCGTCTCGGATCTCTGCGAAGGATCGATCTACCGCGGCCTGCCAGAGTTTGAGTTTTTCGCCGAAGTAGTATCGAAGCAGGCCGAGTGGAACGTTCGCTCGACTCGCGATCTGCCGCGTGGTCGCGCCGTCGAAGCCGTTCTCGGAAAAGGCCTGTAGTGCCGCCCCGAGGATGCGCTCGCGCACCTCACTAGACTGGTCGGCGGCGTCTCGATTGGTTCGCATGAACAAGATTATTGTACAGCTGAATAAATCTCGCTAGCCTTGGGTCGCAAATTTTGTCTACAGGAAAATGACACCGATGCCGCCTCAGGATCCGATCGGAAAATTGACGAGTCGAAACGAGCGGCCCGCGAGCCGGCGTTGGCGACTCCTGGTCGTGCTGATCCTGTTCGTTGTCGGCGGCGGGATGTTACGCAACGCCCTGGGCATCGAGTGGAGCGCGGAGGGCGTGCGCTCGATGGTTGCGGACGCCGGCGTCTGGGCGCCGATCCTGTTCACGGTGCTGCTGGTGTTTCGGATTCTTCTCGTCATTCCATCGATGATCCTGCTGCCGGCCGGTGGCTTGCTCTTCGGGGTCGCGGAGGGGACGCTCTACGGGACGATCGGACTCACGATTTCAGGGCTCCTCAACTACGCGTTGGTCTGGTGGGCCGGTCCGGAGGCCTTTCGATCTCGCGTCTCGCCGCGTTTTCATGGTCTGCTCGAAATCGTGCGCTCCCGGACGGGGGCCGGCGCCGTCGTCGTGATTACCGCCTACCCGTTTGGGCCGATCACCATTGCCCATCTCGGCGCAGCGATCGCTGGGATGGGCTTTGTCACCTTCGGCTTCGCCGTCGCCACCGGCTCCCTCGTGCGTGCGGCCACGTATTCGTTCTTCGGTGCTTCGCTCGTCGAATCCGATCGACTCGGATGGGCCACGCTGGCGATGCTGTGCGCACTCGTGATTCCCCTGTTAGTGCCCCGCTCGCGCGCGTGGCTCCTGCAGAGCTTCGGATCCTCTCGCGAATCCGGACAGTCCTGATCACGCTCGGCAACCGGCCAGAGGCATTTGGGCCGCCGGGATCCAGTCATGCGCCCGTGTTCGGAAGATCCTGGCATTGATCGAGATATTTGTGGAGCATGCCCATCACCATTTCCTGCACACCGGGGACGTCCTTGGGAACGCCCCCGTAGATCGCGGCCGAGATCGGTGTTTCGTTGGCCGGATCGAGCGCGTAGGGCACGGCTCCCGCCAGATCCTTCTCGAATTTTTCAACGACGCCCGGTTGGGTCTGGGGTCGAGTCACACACATGTGGATCGCGTTCGGATATTGCTGACCATTGAAGCGCCAGCCGCGATCCTTCATGAAGTCGTTGAGGTGGTAGATGTCGAATTGATCGGAGGAGAAGGAAAAGCAAAACGTGGGCTTGCCCATCATCTTGAGTTCCGGATGGGAGCGCACGACATCTTGCATGGCGAAGCTCGTCTCGAAGATCGCCTTGGCGTATTTCATGTAGCCCTCCTGGCCGAGACTGACCATCGACGCCCAGGCCGAGGCCAAGAGCCCGCCCGATCGGCTCCCGGCGATGCCCGGCGAGTTGTATTTCCCGCCCGGCCATTCGGGGGTCGCGAAATATTGGAAGCGACGCAGCGCGCGGTCGCGACACAGTAGAACCGAAGTCCCCTTCAGCCCGTAGCCGTATTTGTGGGTATCCGCCGAAATGCTGGTGACGCCGGGTAGCCGAAAATCGAAAACCGGGATGTCGTACCCGAGACGTTCGCCCCAGGGCAGGATGAAGCCACCCAGACAGCCGTCGACGTGAAGCCCGACCCCGTGCTCGAGGGCAATGGTGGAGAGTTCCTCGATTGGATCGATTGTGCCATAGGGGTAGTTCGCGGCCGAACCGACGATCATCACGGTGTTCGAGTTGACGGCTTTGCGCACGAGATCGACGTCGACCAGTGTGCTCTCTGGATCGATCGGGATATGCACGACCTCGAGGTTGAAGAGATGGGCACCTTTCTCGAAGGCCGGATGCGCCGTCTCGGGAAGGATGATCTGCGGAGAGGTGATGTTCTTTTCCTTTCGCGCGCGATCTCGGTACATCAAGACCGAGGTGATGATGCTCTCGGTGCCGCCGGACGTGACGGAACCACAGGGTCGCTCGTCCGGTCCGCTTCCGATCGCCGCCTCCGCATGCATCAAATCGAGGGCCATCGCGATGATCTCGCCTTCGAAACGCGTCGCGCTCGGGCAGATGTCGCGCTGGAGTGCGTTCACATGCGAGTAGTACGAGAAGACTTCATTCAGGAAGGCGTAGTGTTCGGTGTCACCGCAATACATCGTTCCTGAGCATTGCCCGCCCTGCCAGAAATTGTCTTCCTCTGCGGCGACTTCCTTGAGCTCGCGCAAGATTTCCTCTCGCGATCGGCCCTTCTCGGGGAGGGATTTGAGGACCCCGAAGCGCTTCGCATACGGATACATGCCGCCTTTCGTTTTCTTGGCCTTTTCGGTCATGATGAGTTCTCCTTGCTCGATCGGGCGAGCGGTTGGGCGTTCAAGATTTCGAGGGCTTTCGCGTGCAGCTCCGCATTCGCTGCGGCAATGATTCGTCCGCCGCCCGACGCTGGACCGCCCCGCCAATCGGTGACGATTCCGCCAGCCCCTTGGATGATCGGAATCAGGGGGATGATGTCGTAGGGATTGAGGCTGGCTTCGATGACGAGATCGATCAGGCCGTGGGCCAGAAGACAATAGGAATAACAGTCGCCGCCAAATCGCATCATGCGGGTCTCGTCGGCCACTCGCTCGAACGCGTCGAGATCGGTGTCCCCCTCGAACATGGACGGATGGGTCGAGTAGAGAATTGCGGAGCCCAACTCGCGGGTGGTGCTCGTTTTGAGCGGCTTCTCTTTCCCGTCTCGCCTGATCCACGCCTCGCTGTTGTTGCCGAGAAAGGTCTCTCGAAGGTAGGGTTGGTGCATCACGCCGACGACGCATTTCTCCTCGACCGTGAGGCCCAGAAGGATTCCCCATGCGGGCACTCCGCTGATGAACGCACGGGTGCCGTCGATCGGATCGATGACCCAACGGTAGGCGGAATCGGATCGACGCTCCGCCTGCTCTTCCCCGAGAATTCCGTGATCGGGGAAGCGGCGTTCGAGATCCGCGCGCATTTGGCTTTCGATTTCTTTGTCCGCCCGGGTGACCGGATCGAACGCGACGCCTCCCGACTTGTCTTCGACGTCGATGGCGCTTCGGAAATAGCGAAGCGCGATCGGTCCCGCAGCCTCGGCAACGGAAACGGCGACCTCGAGGTATTCGCGGTTGGTCTGCGGGGCTGGTTTTGGGTTGCGGCTAGCCATTGAGGGCCTCGAAAATCGGCCGGTTCTGATCCCATGCGACAACGAATTGTTCAAAGAGCCGGTCGTAGGTGTCCCGGTTCTCTGGTTTGGGATGATAGGTCTGACCGATTCGACAGACTTTGTCGACATCCGACAACGAGGCCACTCCCAACTCTTCGAACGCGAGGAAGGCGGTTCCCCGATTATTGACGAAGCGCGGCTCTGCCAATTGGTGGACCGGGCGGTCCATGATGTCGGCCATGATCTGCGCCCACTCGGACGATACCGCCCCGCCGCCGGAAAATTGCAAGGCGTCGAAGGAGTCGTCGATGAATCGCTCGACCGCGGGGAGAACCCAGCGCAGGCTGAACGAGACGCCTTCGAGGACGGCACGCAGCATGTGGGCGCGGGTCGTTTCGAGCGACATGTTCAGAAAACCGCCCCGCATCGAGCCGTTGGCTCGTGGGGATTGAGATCCAGAAAGCCAGGGCAGGTAGAGCAGGTTGCCCGCGCCGGCCGGTGTCGAGGAGAGCGCCTTCTCGAGGTTCGCGAAAGGGTCTGCGGTCGAGTGGTCGGCCAGGGCATCCTTGGGGAAGGCGATCTGTGTCAGGAAATGTTCCAGTGGCTTGCCGCCGAGACCGACCTCGGACATCACCATATACTCGTTCGGGATCGGACTCGGCATGCTCAGGATCCAGTTCTCGAGGTCGGTGCGCATGGCAGCCACGAAGGCGAGAATCTGGCAGGTCGTTCCGATGTTGATCGCTCCGTGGCCCTTGCGGTAGACGCCTGTTCCGATCGCCGCAGCATGCGTGTCGTTCACGCCGGTGAAGACTTTCGTTGCCGGCGAGAGGCCGATCTCTTCGGCAATTTCCTTTCGTACCGTTCCAAGACAGGTTCCGACCGGAACGAGATCCGGAAGCTTCTCGCGGTCGATTCCCGACATGCGCAGCAGATCTTCGTGGTAGGCGACCGAATCCAGGCGACGGTTGTCGGTCAATAGCTGGGCGAAGGCCGTACACGCATTGGAAGCACAGATTCCCGTGAGTCGCGTGGTGACATAATCCGAAGGTTCGACGAGCTTCGCAGCGCGTTCGTAGATTTCCGGACGATCGTTCTTCAAGAAAAGCATGTGGGACAGGGAGTCATTGCCCGACGGCAACGGCGGCATGCCGACGATTTCGATCCATCGCTTGGGCGTCTCGGGGTAGGCGGCGTAGATTTCCCGCGTATAGGGTCCGCCGCGGCCGTCCATCCAGGGGATCATGTTTCCGACGGGTCGGCCCTCTTCGTCGATCGGAACGATCGAGAAATATTGGCTCGTGCAGCTGATGGCGAGAATTGAATCGAGCGGTTTCTCGGCGTCTCGGATGACCTGGCGAGCTGCGCTGATGATCGCATCCCAGATCTCTTCCGGATCCTGCTCGGCCTGATCCGGGCCGAGTTGAATCGTCGCCACCGGTCGGTTCGCGGAGGCCGCGATCGTGCCGTCGTCGGCGACCAACGCGACCTTGGGCCCGCCCGTGCCGAGGTCGATCGAAAGGATGTATTGTGCGCGACTCATTGAATTTGATACCTTTGTATCATATTAAGAGAGGGCGATGCAACCCAGGAAATCAGCGACCCGCAAGAAGGTAGAACGCCGCGGGCCATACGCCCGTGGGCTTGCGCGGCGAAAGACCCTGCTCGAGGCGGTCCTCCGTATCGTGACGCGAGAGGGTGTCGCGGGGGTGACCCATCGCGCGGTGGCCGCCGAGTCGAAGGCGTCCCTTCGGGCGACGACCTACTACTTCGCGACCAAGGAGGACATGATCCGGGAGGCCTTTCGCTTCTTCTGTCAGCAATCTCTCGAACAGATCGAGGCCACCCGAGAGCGCTTCCGGGGCCGCGAGGTCGGGCCGGGCGACGCGGTGGCAATGATTTTTGAAAACGTGCTGAAGGAATGGGACAACCCGAATACCTCCTGGGTCGCCGAGTTCGAGCTGATCCTGGCGATCGCCCGCGAACCGGCCTTCGCCCCCGAATACCGTGATTTCCAGCGGCAACTCGATCAGGGTCTGAAGCGGACGATGCAAGCGATCGGGTCCCGCGAACCGGCGCGCCACGCGCGAATCGTGCTGGCCTTTCTGCGCGGATTCGAACTCGAGCAGCTCTCGCGGCCGGAGCGCAAGAATTGGCAGCGGAGGATGCGAGCGGATCTCGCCCAGCTGGTTTCGGCGCTCGTGGCATTCGAGGGGTAGCCCCTTCCCGGCCGGAGTTGACACTGTCTACAGGGTCGAGTAGACACTGTCTACAGATGAGTGTTTCAAGAGTCGAAAAATTCGAACCCCCACTGGCAGATCAGCCGCTCGCGGATCGCCCATTGGCCGACAGCCCACCGGCAGATGGCCCACTGGCCGATAGGCCGCTGGCCGATAGGCCGCTGGCCGAGAGGCTGGTCGCGGTCGCACTCGAGCTGCTGGCCGAGGAGGGGATCGAGGCGCTGACCCTTCGATCGGTTGCGCGCCGAGCGGGCGTCTCGCATGGCGCGCCTGCACGACATTTCGGGGGTCTGTCGGATCTTCGCGCCGAGGTCGCGGCGACCGGCTTTCGAATGTTGTCGGAAGCGATCGAGAAGTCGGATGCAGCAATCCCCCCCGCAGAGGCCGGGTCGATCGGGCGGCTCAAGGCGGCCGGCCGAGCCTATGTGCAATGTGCGTTGGCCAATCCGGGCCTCTTCGCCCTGATGTTTCGAACGGGCGATCTCGATTCCCAGAACGAATCCCTGGCGCGTGATTCGGGCGCCGCCTTCGAGCGATTGCTCGACGCTGTGCGCGGGGCCCAGGCGGAGGGCTGGCGGAGCGGGTCCGACGCGCGTTCGCTGGCGGGCTGGATATGGTCCTGCGTTCATGGCCTGGCGACATTGTGGGCCGGGGGGGCCTATCAAGGTGCGATTCCCGATGTATCGCTCGACGAGGCGCTGGAGACGATTTTGAAATGGACCGCCGACTAACGGCAAGGAGAAGCGAAATGAGTGAGAACGCATTCTTGGTTGGAAACTTTGCGCCCGTCGACGAAGAGACGACGGCGTTCGATCTCGAGGTGACGGGAGAAATTCCGAAAGGACTCGAAGGCCGATTGCTGCGCATCGGTCCCAATCCGATCGCTCCGGATCCGGCGAATCATCATTGGTTCCTGGGCAATGGCATGGTGCACGGCGTGCGCATGCGCGATGGGAAAGCGCTCTGGTATCGCAACCGCTATGTGCGTGACGACCAGGTTGTCGAAGCCAAGGGTTGCCCCCCGGTCGAGGGCCCTATAGGCAAAACGGATTTGGGAGGCGGCCTGGTCAACACGAATGTGATCGGCCATGCGGGCAAGACCCTGGCCATCGTCGAGGCGGGAAATCTGCCCGTCGAGCTGAGCTACGAACTCGAAACCGTTCGACGCACCGATTTCGGCGGAACATTGCCCGGCGGCCTTTCAGCACATCCACATCTTGATTGCGACACCGGTGAGTTGCACACCGCGGTCTACTCGCCGATTTGGGATTTCATTCAATACGTCGTCGTTGGCAAAGACGGTCGTGTTCGAAAGACGGTGGACGTATCGGTGCCGGGTCAGCCGATGTTGCACGACTGCATGTTTACGAAGAACTACTTCATCCTGCTCGATCTGCCGGTGATACTCGATCCGAATGTGATCGAGGGTGGCTTTTCGTTTCCCTACAAATGGCATCCGGAATACGGAGCCCGAGTGGGTCTCTTGCCCCGCGAGGGAGGGGCGGAGGACGTCACCTGGCACGAGGTCGAACCCTGTTATGTCTTTCATACGATGAACGCATACGAAGATTCGGACGGTCGTGTCGTATTGGATGTCATCCGACATAGCAAGATGTTCGCGGAGGACATGACCGGTCCGAGTGAGGGGACGTCGAGCCTCGACCGCTGGCTGATCGATCCAAAGGGCGGTCCGGTCAAGGAAGCGCGGCTCGATGATCGCTCCCAGGAGTTTCCGCGACTGGACGAACGTCTGGCCGGCAAGCCCTATCGCTTCGGCTATACGGCCGGGCTGGGGAGAGACACTTCTCTTGGCGGCATCAAGAAACACGATCTTCAGCAGGGGACGGCAGAGCTGCACAACGAGGGGCCGGACCGCACCTTCTTTGAGCCAGTATTCGTGCCGGAGTCGCCGGATGCGGGTGAAGACGAAGGTTGGATCATGGCATATGTCTACGATCGATCGACGAACAAGAGCGATGTCGTCATCATTCATGCCCAGGACTTTGCGGCTCCACCCGTCGCGACGATTCATCTGCCGGTGCGCGTGCCCTTCGGCTTTCACGGGAACTGGCTCGCAGACGGGGTCTGATTTCTCGGGGATCCGATCGGGAAATGCTGTGCGCCTAGGCTCGAAGACACGCGATCAAAGGCCCAGCGCTGATTCCTTGCGCTCGATGTCCGTCGCGATCGCTCGGAAGAGCGCCACGGTCTCGCGAGTGGATTCGAAATCGTTTTGCTGAAAATTGGGATTGGCGGAATTCTTCGCAATCACCAGTCGATGTTTCGGGTCGATGAAGATTGTCTGGTTGTAGATTCCCAAGGCCATGAAGTCGCCGTCCGAATCGGCGGGGATCCACCATTGGAATCCGTAGCCCATCAGGTTGTCGGAGCCCGGCTTGGGACCGACTCGAAGATGTGGAGCGTCGGGAGTGATGGAGGCCTTGACCCAGGCTTCGGGAATGATCTGTTTGCCTTCCCATCGGCCCTGGTTCAGATAGAGTCGACCGAATCGCGCGAAGTCGCGTAGCGAAGCGTTGAGACCCCCGAACGCCATTTCCATTCCCGAGCCGTCGACCATCCAATACGCGTCTTGCTCCATCCCGATCGGACGCCAGAGCTTTTCGGTCGTGAAGTCTGCGAGACTCTGTCCTGTGGCGCGCACGAGGATCGTGCCGAGGACCTGCGTGTCGATGCTGACATAATGCTGAAGTGTGCCGGGCGGTCGAGCACGTTCGAGCGTCGTGGCGAACTCGAGCAATGTGCCCCCCATCGCCAACTCTCGGCCCATGCGATTGATATCCGAGTTCGGGTCCCCGTAATTCTCGTCGAAGCCCACGCCGGACGACATCTGCAGGACGTCCTTGATTCGAACACCGTCGTAGCCACTTCCCACGAGTTCCGGCAGATAGTTCGTCACCGGCTCTTCGATGTCGCCGATGTGGCCTTCCTCGATCGCGATTCCGAAGAGCGCCGAGAGAATCGATTTGCTGACCGACCAGGCGATGTGTCGGCCCGTCTCCGAATGGCCGTGGGCATAGCGCTCGATCAGGATCCGATCGCGATGCATCACGAGAAGACCGGTCGTCCTCGTCTCTGCGAGGAACTTCTCCGTGTCGTAGATCCTCCCGTCGTGTTCGAAATTCTGGGGAAGCGTGTAGTCCTTTCGCTCGAAATGCAGGACCGATCCGCCGGCCGCGATCCGATGGGTCGGGAAGATCTCGTCCATGTGTTGAAAGTTGTGGACGATGTCTTCCTCGTCGAAGAGATGAGAGACCGCCCAAAGCTGTCTCAGCTCGACTCGAAAGAGGAGTGCGAGGCCTCCGAGGAGTGCCAGGAGGAGAATGGCCGCATAGAGAGTTCGTCGCATGCTGAAGGGCTCTTCTTGGGTGAATGGTGATTGATGAAGGGGACCGATCAGGGGACACGGATTCGTTCGACCAGCTCTCGGGTCCGGGCCGAGGGCGCTGGCGTGATCGCGCTGACGCCTAATGCGACCGCGAAATTTAATACCGCCCCGACCGAGCCTATGCCTTCGGGCGAGATCCCGAAAAGCCAGTTCTCGGCGATGTTCGCCGCCATCGGTTCGATGAAGAGGCCCTTGAAATAGATGATGTAGCCGAGTGTGAAGCCCAGCCCGGCGAGCATGCCCGCGATCACGCCCTCTTTGTTGACGCGAAAGGTGAAGATCCCGAGCAGGATCGCGGGAAAGAGGGAGGAGGCGGCGAGTCCGAAGGCGAGCGCCACCACCTGTGCGACGAAGCCGGGTGGGTTGTAGCCGAGATAGCCGGCCAACAGGATCGCGACGGCTGCGCTGATTCGGCCGGCGGTCAATTCCGCGCGGTCGCTGATCTGGCGGGCGAAGACACTCTTGATCAGGTCGTGCGAGATCGACGACGAAATGACCAGCAGGAGTCCGGCCGCTGTCGAGAGAGCGGCTGCGATGGCGCCTGCTGCGACCAGCGCGATGATCCAGTCGGGTAGACCCGCGATTTCCGGATTGGCGAGCACGATGATGTCATTGTCGATGAACAACTCGTTGCCCTTCCATCCGTAGGCCAGAGCCTTGGCCGCGAACTCGGGATTCGCGTCGTTGTAGTATTGGATGCGGCCGTCCCCGTTCTTGTCCTCGAAGACCAGCAGGCCGGTGTCCTCCCAGGTCTTGAACCATTGGGGCCGGTCGTCATATCGCAGACTGCCTTCCGGTGAACCGACGGATCCGGGTTGGATCGTCTCTGTCAGGTTCAATCGTGCGAGCGCGCCTACGGCGGGGGCTGTCGTATAGAGCAGAGCGATGAAGAGCAAGGCCCAGCCCGCGGAGGTGCGTGCGTCGCGCACTCGCCGCACGGTGAAGAAGCGGACGATGACATGCGGTAGCCCGGCCGTCCCGATCATCAAGGCCATCGTGATGCAGAAGACATCGATCCGGCTCTTGCTGCCCGTCGTGTAGGCGGCGAAACCGAGATCGGTCACGATTCGATCGAGTTTCGTCAAGAGATATTCGCCGCCCTCGACGGTGCTCCCGAAGGCGAGTTGGGGAATCGCTATGTCGGTGACCTGCAAGGAGATGAACACGGCGGGCACGGTATAGGCGAAGATCAGCACACAATATTGAGCGACCTGCGTGTATGTGATCCCCTTCATTCCGCCGAGCACCGCGTAGAAGAAGACGATCGCCATGCCGATCAATAATCCCACGGAGATGTCGACGTTCAGGAATCGCGAGAAAACGATCCCGACACCGCGCATCTGTCCGGCGATATAGGTGAAGGAAATGACGATCAGACAAAGTACCGCGACGACGCGAGCGGTTTGGGATTCGTATCGGTCGCCGATGAATTCTGGAACCGTGAACTTTCCGAACTTTCGAAGGTAGGGTGCGAGCAAGAGCGCGAGCAACACGTAGCCGCCCGTCCAACCCATCAGATAGACCGCGCCGTCGTATCCGAGGAAGGCGATCAGTCCGGCCATCGAGATGAAGGATGCGGCGGACATCCAATCCGCTGCCGTGGCCAACCCATTGACCACGGGGTGTACGTCTCCGCCCGCAACGTAGAACTCGCCCGTTGTTCGCGCCTTCGAGACCAGGGCGATTCCGATGTAGAGGACGAATGAAGCGCCCACGACGAGATAGGTCAGGCTCTGAAGGTCCACGCGATCAGTCCTCGTTCACGCCGTGGGCTCGATCGATGATCGACATCCGCCACGCATAGAAGAAGATCAGCGCGACGAATACATAGAGACTGCCTTGTTGCGCGAACCAGAATCCCAACTTGAACCCACCCACCTGGATTTGATTGAGGACGTCGACGAAGAGAATCCCCAGGCCGAAGGACACGAAGAACCAGATCGCCAGACACAGACCGACGACGCGCAGGTTGTCTTGCCAATAACTCCGCTTTTTCATGGGTCGACCTTCCGGATGGTTTGAATGGGCAGGATGTTAGCTAGAATCGGCCGGTTCTCCCCGACGCGGAAGCCAATTTTCTCCGTCCGCCATGGATCGTTCGCTAGAGTGGCAGACGATTTTCACGGAGGATTCGCATGGCCGATCACCGATTCGAGTTGGCGACCGCTTCGGACGGACAAATCCCCGTCGTCCAGTGTTGGGATACGGAAGGGCCCGCTCGAGGGGCCGTGATCATCGCGCACGGTATGGGAGAGCACTCGCTTCGCTACGAAAGACTCGGCCGCCTCCTGGTGGCCGCCGGATTCAAGGTCTACGCAAACGACCACCGCGGTCATGGCCAGACCGTATGTAGCGAGTCCCAGCTCGGCGACTTTGGACCCGAGGGTTGGCGTGGCCTGGTGGATGATGAACTTCGGCTCATTCGCCGGGTCCGGGAAGGCCTGGCGGGACCGCTTCTCATTCTGGGACACAGCATGGGTTCGATGCTCGTTCAACAACTTCTCGTCGAGGCCAGCGAATTGCTCGATGGCGCGGCGCTCTCGGGAACCACGGCGGTGGACGTGATGGCCGCTGCCGTGGCGGCGAATGCGAATCAGGGCGACGGCGAGGCCAGTCTCTTCGCGAGTTTCAATGCGGCGTTCGAGCCGGTTCGGACGGAATCGGATTGGCTGAGCCGGGATTCCGAGCAGGTCGATCTCTACGTGAACGATCCGCTCTGTGGATTCTCTGTGTCGGAAGAATCGCTTTCCTCGCTGATGGAAGCGGGCGTGATCTATTCGACGGACGAAGCGACGGAGAAGATTCGAAAGGACCTCCCCATCTATCTGTTTTCGGGTGACGCGGATCCCGTGAGTCTGGGTGGCGAGTTGGTGAAGAAGGTGGAGGAACGCTATCGCCACGCCGGAATCGCGGATGTGACGCGGAAGCTCTACGCGGGCGCCCGGCATGAGGTCTTCAACGAGACGAACCGGGCGGAGGTCGAAGCAGACTTCATTGCCTGGGCAATTCGTGTGCGAGACGGCCATATTGGGGCCGATTCGAAGGATGGAGGATTGTGATGAATCCGTTTCAGCTCGAAAAAAAGAATGTCGTGATCACCGGGGCCTCTTCGGGATTGGGCCACCATTTTTCCGGTGTCTTGAGCGCGGCCGGGGCGAATGTGATTCTCGGTGCTCGCCGCGAAGAAAAAGTCCAGGCCCGCGCGGACGAGATTCGTGCCGCGGGTGGGCAGGCGACGGGGCTGAAACTCGATGTTCGTGATGCGGCGAGCATCGCCCGCTTTCTCGAGGCCGCCGAAAAAGCCTATGGCCCGATCGATGTCGTCATCAACAATGCGGGCGTCGAGCCCGGCCCCAAGACCTACGCGATGATCGATGAGGAAGATTGGGACCTTGTGATGGATACCAATTTGAAGGCGGTCTGGCGGATCTCCAAGGCCTATACCGAACTCGTCGTGAAGGCCGGGCGCAAACGCGGCAATATCGTCAACATCTCCTCGATCACCGATACCCGTGCCATCAAAGGTCAATTCCCCTACGCGGTTTCCAAGGGAGCCTTGACCCGAATGACCCAGGTCATGGCGCTCGAGGCGGCTCGCTTCGGGATTCGTGTGAACGCGCTCGCCCCGGGCTATTTCCTGACCGATGTGAGTCGCGTGTTATTGGAAAGCGAGCAGGCTCCGGACTTCGTGAAGGGGATCCCGATGCGCCGACTGGGCGAGTTTTCGGATCTGGACGGACCGCTTCTTCTACTCGTGTCCGATGCGTCCCGCTATATGACCGGTTCGGTGATCGTCGTCGATGGTGGGCATATCTGCGCTTCGCTCTGATGCCCGGCCGAACGAGTGGTCATCGAACACGGGATCGCGAGCGATGCGGCAACGCGATAGCGCGGCAGTGCAGAGTCAGGGGAAGACTAGGTCTCCGTCTTCGGGAACGACGATCTTGCCATCGTAGTCGTTCTCGACGAGTGAGCGCACTTGCAGGTCGAAGAAGGGCGGGGGGCGCAAGCGGACGAGAACGAGACGATCGACCTGGGCTTGGGTTGCGATGATGCCGACCTCGAGGATCGAAGTATGCAGTTTGGCTTCGAGTTCGAGTCGTTCGGGATAGGGGACTTCGGCGCCTGTGCCTCTGAGTTCTTCGACGCTCGGAATATGGGCGGCCTCATGCACGAGTACGTCCGCGCCCTCCGCGAATCGGATGAGCACCTCATGACCCCAACCGCTCCCCGAGACGACGACTCGATGGTCTCCGGCCGAGAATCGCCAGGCGAGTGTCGGGAGTGGCCCGCCCGGCAGGGCGCGTGCTTCGATTCGGAGTCCGTCGATCTCTTCGCTGTAGCCGTCGCTGACCTCGTGAACCTCGAAGCGTGCTCCGTCGATCGGCAGCGAGATGCTCGAGGCGAGAGCGTTTCGACCGATCGCGTGGGCCGCTTCGAGTGACTCGACCAGGATCCGCGTTCCGGGCGGGCCGAGGATCCGCAATGGCGTTAGGCGCGGCACGAGCCAGCCCGTGAAAAGCAGATCGTCCAGACCGATCGTGTTGAGCGGGAGCAGGTTGGTGAGTACGACCAGGGCGGGTTGCGAAAGCGGGATCTTCGCACTGCGCAGGCCCTCTGCAATCCCTCGTCCGACGTCCACCAGGACGATCGTTCGGCCGAGGCCAACCGCCGTGGAGGGGCCGTGTCGGTTCGGGTTCTCGTATTCGTTGCCCGTACCGACCGTGAGGACGCCGAGTTCCTCGAATTCGTAGGGATCGAGGGGTGCGACGATCTCCGCCATCTCTGCGGCATGCCATAACACGCCCGCACCCAACCAAGCAAGGACGAGGATTCCGAGCACGAACCCGAGGAAGTAGATTTTTCCGTCCATTAGTCGAATACGACCGTCTTGTTGTCATACACGAGGACGCGACCCTCGAGATGCCAGGCGACCGCGCGAGAAAGCACCGTGCGCTCGACGTCGCGGCCCTTGCGGACGAGGTCTGACGGCGAATCGCGATGTGACACGCGAACGACATCTTGTTCGATGATCGGGCCCTCGTCGAGATCGAGGGTCGCGTAGTGCGCCGTGGCGCCAATCCTCTTCACGCCGCGTCCGAACGCCTGATGATAGGGGCGCCCGCCCTGGAACGCGGGCAGGAACGAGTGATGGATATTGATGATTTTCATCGGAAAGGCCTCCATCATTTGAGTACCGAATATTTGCATGTAGCGAGCCAGGACGATGAGATCGATATCGTGGGCGCGAAGCAATTCGATCTCGCGTTCTTCCTGTGCCTGTTTCGTCTCTTTCGAGACGGGGAATACGTGGTAGTCGATCCCGAACTGTTTCGCGACGGGCTCGAGTTCCGGATGATTGCTCACAATGAGTGGGATTTCACAGCGTAGCTCACCCGATCGATGTCGTAGAAGGAGGTCGTAGAGGCAGTGGTCCGTCTTTGAAACGAAGATCGCCACGCGCTTCACGTCGCGATCGAGGCACAGCTCCCAGCTCATTTGAAAGCGATCGGCGACTTCACGAATCGCGCCTTCGAGGGTCGCTTGATCGATCGTGGCGTCCCCCTCGCGGACGGCGAGATCGAAGCGGATGCGCTGGAAGAATTTCTGCGCGTTCAGATCGGTGTGCTGATCCGCGTCGAGAATATTCAAGCCAAGCGCGTAGAGGAGCTGGGACAAGGCGGCCACGAGCCCGGGACGATCGTCGCAATGGGCCAGCAATGTCGCCATCGTCGACCGGTCTGGGGATTTCACTGATTTTTGATTTGTCGCCATCCGAGCCTCTCCGGCGGGGAGCCTAGCCGAGCCCTGTGACTTTTGGGGTGATCCCCGACCTCGACCCGACCCGAAGAAGGTGTCCCGGCGCTATGGCTGATGGGCCGGACGTTCGATAAATTCCGTGGCGAGGGGAATCACTCATCCTCGAGTTCCTCGCTGTCCATTCATGGGGGATGGGATGCGGGAGCGGCCCGGAGGGGCGGGTACGGCGACCACCTGAGCCCGGGAACCTGGCAAGCGCATTGGGCTGCTTGTCCGACTATTCCATGCCGACTTTGGGAGGTACGAATGGACCAACTTAGCACTACGACGAGTGAGGTGGTGGCGTCCTAGCACGCTGAACCGTTCGTCGAATACGCTAGGTGTTGCGTGGGACGCAGGTTCCAGCGCCGCCGTCCCTGGGAACGCGGGTGTCGTAGCCGCTCTAGGACTTCGGTCTGTTCCCAGGGTCTCTTTTGCCCGCGATCCGAATTCGCGATCGCTCTACGTTGGCTAGCGAATCGCCAACGGGTTGATGGGCGACCCGACCGCGCCGGTGATCGGGAGCGGAGGCGCGGTAAAGAGAAACGCATAACGCAGGTCTTCCGCGCAAGCCTCGGCGAGCGCGTCCATGTGAAAAATTTCTCCGAAGAGCACGCCGGTATTGCGGAGCGAGATCATGTGAAGGGGCTGGAAACAATCCTCGGTCTCGTTCGGGAGAACTTCGATGCCCCAGGTATCGGTACAGATGGCGGCCACTTCCCGGTCATAGAGCCAGCCGGCGCAATGCACGGACAAGCCCGGCGCAGGTCCTCCGCAATAGCCCTCCCAGCTCCCCTCGGCCAGACATCGGGTCATCATACCCGTGCGTACCAGGACGATGTCGCCAGACTCGATCGAGACGCCCTCGGCTTCGGCGCAGGCGTCGAGCAGTTCGGGACCGATCGAAAAACCGCCTTCGAGCCAGAGCTCGCCGCAATGACGCGGGATGTCGAGAAGAATTCCTCGGCCGACCACGCCGTTTTTCACGACTTCGATTCCATTCTTTTTCGTGCCGCGACTCGTGATCAATGCGATGTCCTGATTGTTGTACATCTTGCCGTCGTAGAACACGTGGGCGAGCGCATCCCATTGCGTTCCACATTGGAGCGGCATGATGATCGAATCGTCCGCATAACGAAAACCGCCGGGAATCTCGCTCTGGGCACCGGCGAGGACATCGCTTCCCGTTGCGAGCATGAGGTGAATGGGATTGTGGCGGCCGCCGACGCCGGTCTGGGGTCCCTTGTGGTCGAAATTCAAC
>Ga0209988_10000882_pt1 | contig 19162 bp, 20 predicted proteins | sample N075metaG_FD_183115 | JGI IMG/M metagenome (GOLD analysis project Ga0209988, IMG submission 183115) | Deep subsurface microbial communities from Kermadec Trench to uncover new lineages of life (NeLLi) - N075 metaG (SPAdes) (version 2) | ecosystem: Environmental > Aquatic > Marine > Ocean trench... | reverse complement strand
CCTCATGCGCCGTCCGTTCAGCGTCGGCCGGTCCCTGCCCCGATTATCTGAGAGTCCGTCTGAAAAGCCAGCCCCCTGCCCCGCCTCCCACCAAGAGTCTTTGCCCGTGACAAAATCCGTATGCACGGATTTTCGGCGCCGCCACCCACCCCGCAAGAGTCTTTGCCCGTGACAAAATCCGTATGCACGGATTTTCGGCGCCGCCACCCACCCCGCCTCCCCGCCCAACCACCGATCATGCCCGGGTACCATCGGTGGTTGGGCGGGGAGGCGGGGTGGGTGGCGGCGCGCGCCCAAAAGTTGCGAAGCGGCTTTTGGAACAGGCGCAAAAAATCCCAGCCGTCAGGGCAGATCACGAGGCGAACTGCTCGCGCAGCAGCCGCTCTTCCAGCCCATGGCCGGGATCGTAGAGCAGGTTCATCTCGATTTCCGGTTCAGCCGCGACCTCGACCCGGCGCACGTCGCGCACCTCGATATGGTCGGCGGTGGCCGAGACCGGCCGCTTGTCGTGTTCCAGGATCTCGAAGCAGAGCCGCGCCTCCCAGGGCAGGATGGCGCCACGCCACCGACGGGGCCGGAACACCGAGATCGGGGTCAGCGCCATCAACCGCGCCCGGATCGGCAGGATCGGGCCGTGGGCGGAGAGGTTGTAAGCGGTCGAGCCGGCGGGCGTGGCCACCAGGATGCCGTCGCAGACCAGCTCCGGCATCCGCTCCTCGCCGTCGAGCAGGATGCGGATCTTGGCCGCCTGCCGGGTTTGGCGCAGAAGCGAGACCTCGTTGATCGCCAGCGCCTCGGTGCGTTGGCCGTCCTCGCCGTAAGCGACCATGCGCAGCGGGTTGATCACCGCGCGCCGGGCCGCGGCCAGCCGTTCCGGCAGGTCCTCCGGGTGATACTCGTTCATCAGGAATCCGACCGTGCCCCGGTTCATGCCGTAGACCGGGGCCGCCAGGTCCATGGTGGCGTGCAGCGTGCTGAGCATGAACCCGTCGCCACCGAGCGCGACGATCACGTCCGCGTCCGCCGCCGGGACATGGCCATAGCGGTGGCGCAGGCTGCGCAACGCCTCCTGCGCCTCGTCGGCATCGCTGGCCAAGAAACAGATTCTCTCGTAAGTCACGCGCCCCCCGCTCGGTGGATATGTCGGTGTTCGAATCATATCGACCGCGCCGGGCCGGGGCAATCTTCGCAGTGACTGCCCCGTGGGGCTGCCGCGTGGGGCTGCCCCATGGGATGACTGCGCGAGCGTCCCGCACAGGAACAGTTTTTCTTCACGGGCGTTCAAAATTTCCTAAAGGAACCCTGGTATCCCGCACTGACGTTTTTGGTATAGAAGCCGCGCAGACGAAAATGTTAGCGCGGCCTGCGACGGCCCCGCCCTATCGCCCTTACAGGAGACGACCCCATGGATGCGCCCACCGGTGACGACGGATTCTTCACCGAATCCCTTGAGTCCCGCGACCCCGAGCTTTTCGGCGCGGTCGCCAACGAACTGACCCGTCAGCAGGACGAGATCGAGCTGATCGCGTCCGAGAACATCGTCAGCCGCGCGGTACTGCAGGCGCAGGGCTCGGTGCTGACCAACAAATACGCCGAGGGCTATCCGGGACGGCGCTACTATGGCGGCTGCCAGTATGTCGACGTTGCCGAACAACTCGCCATCGACCGGGCCTGCAAGCTGTTCGACTGCAAGTTCGCCAACGTCCAGCCGCATTCCGGCGCCCAGGCGAACCAGGCGGTCAACATGGCGCTGTTGCAGCCCGGCGATACCATCATGGGCATGAACCTGGCCTCGGGGGGGCATCTCACCCACGGCTCCAAGGTCAACCAGTCGGGCAAGTGGTTCAACGCGGTGCAGTACGGCGTGACCCGCACCGACAACAATATCGACTACGACCAGTTGGCGGCGCTGGCGGCCGAGCACCAGCCGAAGCTGATCATCGCCGGCGGCTCGGCGATCCCGCGCCAGATCGACTTCAGGCGGTTCCGCGAGGTCGCCGACACGGTGGGCGCGTGGTTCCATGTCGACATGGCGCATTTCGCCGGGCTGGTGGCGGGCGGCGCGCACCCGAACCCGCTGGAATATGCCGATGTCGTCACCACCACCACCCACAAGACCCTGCGCGGCCCGCGCGGCGGCATGGTGCTGACCAATGACGGGGACATCGCCAAGAAGATCAACTCGGCGGTGTTCCCGGCACTCCAGGGCGGGCCGCTGATGCATGTGATCGCCGCCAAGGCGGTGGCCTTCGGCGAGGCGCTGCGGCCCGATTTCCGGGCCTACTCGGCCCAGGTCGTGGCCAATGCGCAGGCCTTGGCGAGCGCCTTGATGGAGGGCGGCCTGGCGATCATCACCGGCGGCACCGACACCCATGTGATGCTGGTCGATCTGCGCCCCAAGGGAGTGACCGGCGTCGCCGCCGAACGGGCGCTGGGCCGGGCGCTGATCACCTGCAACAAGAACGGCATCCCTTGGGATCCGGAGAAGCCGATGGTGACCTCCGGCATCCGTCTGGGCTCGCCCGCCGGCACCACCCGCGGCTTCGGCACGGCCGAGTTCGCCGAGATCGGCGGCCTGATCGTCGCGGTGATCGACGGGCTGGCCGCCAATGGGGAAGAAGGCAACGGCGCCGTCGAGGCGGCGGCGAAGGCCAAGGTCAAGGTGCTCTGCGACCGGTTCCCGATCTACGAGAGCCTTTGAGGGATGGGGAGGGGGCCACGTAGCGGCGCGGTGGGGTCAGTTGGTGATCCGCGCCACGCCCAGCGGCACCGAATACCGGCGGCACCAGATATAGACCTCGTCATAGGCGCCCGCGTCGACATCGGCGGGAACCTTGTAGACTTGGGCGCCGGTGTTCGACCGCAGCCGGTAGAAATCCGTGGCCGGGACGAAGCTCCCCGACCTGCCGAAGCCGACCCACGGGTCCGGCGCGCCGTCGAAGGTGAAGTCGTCCTCCAGGCGCACCTCCCAGCCATCGGCGGTCTGGACCACCGCGACCTGGCCCGCAGCCTGGTGGCCGCTCGCACCGCTGAAGCTGCCGGTGCCCGCGCCGGCCGCTGCGGTGGCCCCAGGCAACGCGATCAGCGCGGTCAGCAGGATTACGGCGTATTTTCCCATCTTCCATCTCCTGTTGCGATGGTTTCCCTCTTGTTGGGAAATGTGAGCATTGGCCCTGAAGTATAGGACGCCACACAAGTCCGTGACCCGGCGTGAGGGTCAAAATTTCGGGCAAATTTCCGGCCAGATGTAGCGGTGATCCGAGCCCTCTACACAATCGATTGGCATGGCCCTATAGTGCTTGTGTTTATACTGGAAGGAGAGCGAGATGCGCTGCCCGTTCTGCGGAAATATCGATACCCAGGTGAAGGACTCGCGCCCGGCCGAGGACCATGTGGCGATCCGGCGGCGGCGGAGCTGCCCCGGTTGTAGCGGCCGGTTCACCACCTACGAGCGGGTGCAGTTGCGCGACCTGGTGGTGGTGAAGAAGAACGGCCGTCGCGAAAATTTCGACCGCGACAAGCTCTCGCGCTCGATCCGCATCGCCATGCAGAAGCGCCCCGTCGAGCCCGAGCGCATCGAACAGATGATCTCCGGCATCGTGCGGCGGCTGGAGAGCATGGGCGACACCGACATTCCCTCCGGCACCATCGGCGAGATCGTCATGGAGACGCTGGCCCGGATCGACACGGTGGCCTATGTGCGCTTCGCCAGCGTCTACAAGAACTTCCAGGAAGCCGATGATTTCGAGGATTTCGTCGCCGAGCTGCGGCCCCCTGCCGACGCCGCTTCCGAGAGCTGATCATGGACGCGGCCGTGAGCCTGGCGGGGGATGTCCGCTGGATGCACATGGCGCTGACGCTGGCGGCGCGCAGCCTGGGCCGGGTGGCGCCGAACCCCGCCGTCGGCGCGGTTCTGGTGCAGGGCGGCCGGGTGCTGGGGCGCGGCGCCACCGCCGATGGCGGGCGGCCCCATGCCGAGGCGGTGGCGCTGGACCAGGCCCGGACGCGTTACGGGGCCGAGGCGCTGACCGGCGCGACCGCCTATGTCACCCTGGAGCCTTGCGCCCATCATGGCCAGACCCCACCCTGCGCCGAGGCGCTGGCCACGGCCGGGATCGCCCGGCTGGTCTGTCCGCTGGAGGATCCGGACCAACGCGTCTCCGGGCGCGGCTTCGCGGCGCTGGTGGCGGCCGGGGTCGCGGTCGAGACCGGGTTGATGGCGGCGCAGGCGCGCCGCCTCAATGCCGGGTTCCTGTCAGTTGTCGAGCGCCAGCGCCCGCATCTGACCCTGAAGCTGGCGGCGACTCTGGACGGGCGCATCGCCACCCGCGAGGGCGAGAGCCGCTGGATCACCGGCGCGCCGGCACGCGCCCGGGTGCATCTGATGCGGGCGCAGGCGGATGCGGTGCTGATCGGCGCCGGGACGGCGCGGGCCGACGACCCGATGCTGGATGTCCGCGGGCTGGGCCCACGGGCGGCGCAGCCGGTGCGGATCGTCGCCGATAGCGGGCTATCGCTGCCCCTGACCGGGCGGCTGGCGGCGAGCGCGCGGGAGATCCCGGTGCGCGTGCTGCACCGGCCCGGCGCGCCCGCCGAGCGCCGTGCGGCGCTGAAGGGTCTCGGCGTCGAGATGGTCGAGGTCGCGGCGCACAACGGCGGGCTGCTCGATATGGCGGACGCGCTGCGGCGGCTGGCGGAGGGGCGCATCACCCGGGTGCTCTGCGAGGGCGGCGGTCGGCTGGCGGCGGCGCTGCTGGCCGGCGGGCTGGTCGACGAGATCGCGCTTTTCACCGCCGGCAAGGCGATCGGCGGCGACGGGGTGCCGGGGGTCGGGGCCTTCGGGCTCGACCGGCTGGCGGAGGCCCCCGGGTTCGAGCTGGAGAGCGTCGAGCCGGTCGGGGCCGATGTGCTCTCGCTCTGGCGCCGGATCTCGGGGCCGTAGGGGGCTGTGGGCAAGGGCGAACAATCATGCCCGCCCTTGCTCTCCCGGCTCGGCCCCCGGATCAGCCCCCGGATCAGAAATCGGTCAGCGTCCTGGCCGATCCGGTGAAGGTGACCAGCGGCGCCACCGATTGCAGGATCTTCATCCACTTGGTGAACGGGGCCGAGGTGACATAGAGGGTATCGCCGTCGCGCATGATGAACTCGCGGGCCAGGAACATGCCGCCGGGCCTGGTCAGGTCGAGCAGATAGACGATGCGGCGCGGCCCCCCCGTGACCGCCTGGCCCGGCAGGATCCTGGCGGCGATAGCGGCGGGCTCGGTGCGGAAGATGAACACGCCGGTCGGGTCGGCGGTGGCGTCGATCAGCCCGCCGACCACGCCCATGGCCCGCTCGACCGAGAGGTCGCGGACCGGGAACAGCACCGTGGAGGGACGGCCGACCGCGCCCAGCGCGGTGAAGATGCGCCGGTCGCGCTCGGCGATCAGGGCGTCGCCGGCGTGCAGCGCCACGTCGTTGGCGGGGTCGTCATAGAGGTCCTGCACCCAGATCTCCCCGGTGATGGTGCCGCGGCGCAGCTTGAGCCGGATGATCTCCGGGTCCTCGGTCACGCCTCCGGCCCGGGCCAGCATCGCCAGCAGCCGCTCGGTCGGCCGCTCGATCGGGTAGAGCCCGGGTGCGCGCACCCTGCCCTGGACGCTGACCACCCGGCCCTGCCCGTCGACCGGGAAAACATCGACCTGCGGGTTCAGGGTCATCTCCGCCAGCCGCGCCCGGATCGTCTCGCGCAGTTGTGAGAGGGTCCGCCCGGCGGCGCGGATCAGCCCGACATAGGGCACGAAGATGAAGCCCTTCTCGTCGACCTTGACATGGGGCAGCGGCGTCGCGCCGATGCCCTGCGGGTTCAGCAGCCCCTGGTCGATGTTCTCCCACACCGTGATCGCCATCACGTCGCCGGGGGCGACGGTGGCGGTGTTCTCGACCCGGGCCTCGACAAATACGCTGGCGAACCCCAGGCGTTCGTCGATCCGGGTCGCGGCGGTGACGGCAGGGGTGACCCGGACAACGTCGAATTGCAGATCCTGCGGGGCCGGCGCAGTGATCTCGGCATAATCGGGGCCGCTGCGTGGCAGGGCGCAGGCGCCGAGGCTCAGGATCAGCCCGGCGGCGAACCAGAGGCGGAAAAAACCGACAGACGGGACCATCGCGGCACTCCTCGTTCTAAGGATGGCGTTGCGGAAGACAGTGCTTCGGGCGGCATCAGACGGCGACCCGGTGCGGTTGCGGAACCTCCCGCGTCTCAGCGGGCGCAGGTGGGCGGGAGGCCGCGAGCTGCGCAACCAGGGCGGGGAGCGGGGTGGCAACCGGTTCTGGCGCGGGGGCAGCCGCCAGAAAGCGGTCATAGGGATCGACCGGCGCCAGCATCGCCGCTGGCAACGCCTCGAGCAGGGCCGCAATCCCGGGCCGGGAGTAGAACGAACCCACGAGCTGCGAGGTCTCCGCCAGGAACTGCCGGAATTGCCAATACGCCTGCTGGTCGGGTCGCCGCGGATCGGCGAAGAAGGTGTCCAGGGCCTGGCTCGAGACCAGCCCGGGCTTGGCGTAGACCGCACGCCCCCGCACCGCCACCGGCAGGCCGCGCCACAGCGCCTGTTGCGCCGCCGTCGAGTTGATGGTGACCGCCGAACAGGCGCCGTCGAGCAAGGATGTCAGGGTCGGCCCGCCGTCGAGGAACAGCACCCGCTCTTCCACACCCAGCCGCTCCGCTGCGGCCGCGATGACCCGGCCGAGCCGCTCGCGCCCATCCTCGAAGGGGTGCGTCTTGAAGACCAGACAATCCTCCGGCGCCGCCCCGCGCGCGAAAGCGTCGATGCAGTCGCGGGCGAACTGCGCCGAGTCGCGATAGTCGGAATGGGCCTGCATCGAGGCGTCGAACGACAGTTGCAGCAGCACCAGGTGATAGCGGCGCCCGCTGGCCAGCAGCCGCCGGGCCCGCAGACCCTGCAACACGCGGCGCAGCGGCAGCCCGGCGAGACGCCGCAGATAATGACCCAACTCGCGCCACAGTGTCAGGTCGCGGCGGCTGCGGTGGCGGCCGTAGCGGCGCGAGGGCAGCAGCAGGCGGGCATGGTAGAGCGCCGAGTGCCAGAGATGCGGCCGGTGGGCGCCCCAGCCGTCATGCGGCCCCTCGGACGGCGGCGCGGCGGGGCCCAGGGCCTCGGCCATGCGGGCGAGCGAAATTCCGTGCAGGGGCGAGTTGCCATTGTTGCCCCAGCGCTCGTAGGTTACCCGGTGGGGGCGCAGATATCCCTCCTCCAGGCAGTGGCAGAGAACGCCGCGGAGCCGTGCCACCTCGATCGCCCTTGCATGTTCCGGCCGGCTGTCGCCATAGAGGACGATATCGGTGACCCGATGGATGGTGAGCTGGTGGGCGAGCCAGTCCGGATAGGCGCCCGGCGGCCCGAGGTAACGCTCCAGCGGCCCGGCCCCGGCCCATTCGGCCTCGTCGCCCGGGTTGAAGGCAATTCGCCGCACCCCTGCCCCGGCGGCGGCCAGCCGGGCGGAGAGGTGCCGGAAGAACGGCCCGTGCGGTCCCTGCAGGAAGAGGAAAACACGCCCGGCCGCATTGTCCATCGTTGCTCCGGCCCCCTTGCCGTTAACCCTGCCCCGCCCATGGCCGAGGGCTATCATGGCGCTAGTTAATGAAAGGCTTACAACGCAAGCGGACGCAGATGCCTTGCCCGCCCGGCCGGCATTCTGTATCGCTGGCCGCAGCAAAACCTGAGGATCCCATGTTCACCGGAATCATACGCGAGATCGGCACTCTTCTCTCCCGCAGGGAGGCCGGCGACACCTATCTGCGCATCGCCTGCCAGCGGGCGCCGGAGACGATCGAGATCGGCGCCTCGATCGCCTGCAACGGCATCTGCCTGACGGTGATGGAGGCCGGTACCAATCCGGGTACCAATCCGGGCACCAATCCGGGTACCAATCCGGGTGCCAATCCGGGCGCCGACGATGGCCGGCACTGGTTCGAGGTCGCCGCCTCGGCCGAGACCAAGGACAAGACCACGCTGGGCGCCTGGCAGCCGGGCCAGCGAATCAACCTGGAACCGGCGCTGCGGCTCGGCGACGAGTTGGGCGGGCACATCGTCTCGGGCCATATCGACGGGGTCGGCGAGATCACTGGCGTCCGGGCCGAGGGCGACAGCCACCGCCTGACCCTGCGCGCGCCGGAGGCGCTGGCCAGGTTCATCGCCTCCAAGGGCTCGATCTGCATCGACGGCATCTCGCTGACCGTCAACGAGGTGGCCGGATCGACCTTCGGGGTCAACATCATCCCCCACACCTGGTCGGTGACCAGCCTCGCCGGGGCGGAACCGGGCGGGCAAGTCAATCTGGAAATCGATCTACTGGCGCGGTATGTCGCCCGCCTGAACGAAATGGCGGGCTGAGTCGCCCACCTATTCCCCCTGATACCCCCTGCACGGAGCCACCGATGAGCGAGAGCCACTACAGCGACTACATTTCCAAGGTCTCCGAGATCATCGAGGAGGCGCGCAACGGGCGCATGTTCATCCTGGTCGACCACGAGGACCGCGAGAACGAGGGCGACCTGGTGATCCCGGCCCAGATGGCGACCCCGGACGCGGTGAACTTCATGGCGATCCACGGCCGCGGCCTGATCTGCCTGGCGATGGAGCCGGAGCGGCTCGACGCGCTCGGCCTGCCGATGATGGCCCCGACCAACCAGTCGCGCCACGAGACCGCCTTCACGGTCTCGATCGAGGCCCGCGAGGGGGTCACCACCGGCATTTCGGCCCATGACCGGGCGCGCACAATCGCGGTCGCCATCGACCCCCATTCCGGCCCGGCCGATATCGCCACGCCGGGGCATGTGTTCCCGCTGCGCGCCCGCGAGGGCGGCGTGCTGATGCGGGCCGGGCATACCGAGGCTGCCGTCGATGTCGCCCGGCTCGCCGGCCTGGCCCCGGCGGGCGTGATCTGCGAGGTGATGAAGGACGACGGCACCATGGCCCGCCTTCCCGACCTGGTCGCCTTCGCCCAGCGCCACAACCTGAAGATCGGAACCATCTCGGACCTGATCGCCTATCGCCGCCGCCACGACAACCTGGTGCGCGAGACCGTAAGTGAAACCATCACCTCGACCATCGGCGGCGAGTGGGGCATCCGCATCTTCCACGACCAGCCCGAGGGCGCCGAGCATATCGCCCTGGTCAAGGGCGACATCGGCGACGGCGAGCCGGTGCTGGTGCGGATGCATGTCATCGACCCGCTGGAGGACATGCTGGCGTTGAGCCCGGACCGCTGGCAGCAGGTGCCCGATTCGATGGCAGCGATCGCCGCCGAAGGACGCGGCATCATCGTATTGCTGCGCGACATGTCGCCGAACGCGCTCTCGGCCAAGCTGCGCGGTGACGGCACCTCGCCAAAGGAGCTCCGGCAATATGGGGTGGGCGCACAGATTCTCAGCACGCTGGGGGTCTCGGAGATGATCATGCTGACCAATTCGCCGGCGCCCAAGGTGGTGGGGCTGGAAGGCTACGGCATCACCATCATCGGCACCCGGCCGATCCCGAGGCGCGGAGGCTGAGATGAAATCTCCGAAAGATACTGGCCCAAAACTTGGCGAAGAACACGGCGCCCTGCCCGCGCTTGTCCCGGCTCCGAGCGTGCTGATCGTCGTCGCACCGTTCTACCGCAACATCGCCGACGGGCTGATCGCGGGCGCGCGCGTCATGCTGGACGCGGCCGGCGCGAAGCACGAACTGGTCGAGGTGCCCGGCGCGCTGGAGGTTCCCGTGGCGATCCGCATGGCGGCCGGGACCGGCGCCTGGGAGGGTTATGTGGCGCTGGGCTGCGTGATCCGCGGCGAGACCACCCATTACGAGACCGTCTGCAACGATTCGTCGCGCGGGCTGATGCTGCTTGGCGTCGAGCGCGGGCTGGCCATCGGCAACGGCATCCTGACCTGCGAGACCATGGCCCAGGCCGAGGCCCGGGCCGACCCGGGCGAGATGGACAAGGGTGGTGGTGCTGCGGCGGCGGCGCTGCATCTGATCGCGCTGGCCCGGCGCTTCCGCGGGATGCCGGGGCGCGATTCGGCAGTGCCTGTTGATACCGGCATCATGCTGGCCGCCGCCGGCCGGACAAGGACAGAGTGACATGACCTCGAAGGCCCATGCAGAGGCGCGGCTGGCCCGCTCCGCCGCCCGGCTGGCGGCGGTGCAGGCGCTCTACCAGATGGAAATCGCGGGCACCGACTGGCAGGTGGTGCGGCGCGAATTCGAGGACCATCGCCTCGGCGCCGAGATCGAGGGCGCGCAGTACCGCGCGGCGGATGTCGACCTGTTCCGGGACATTCTGGAAGGCGTCGTCGCCCGTCAGGCGGCGATCGACCAGCTCACCGACCGGGCGCTGGTCGAGAAATGGCCGCTGGGCCGGATCGACGCAACGCTGCGCGCCGTGTTCCGGGCCTCCGGGTACGAACTGATGGCCCGCCCCGACATTCCACCGAAGGTGACCATCGGCGAATACGTCGATGTTGCAAAAGCATTTTTCTCCGCCGGTAAGGAAGCGAGATTCGTCAACGCGGTGCTCGACCACATGGCCCATGAGGTGCGCGGCAAGGAGATGACGCGGCGCTGAGCCAGCCACCTTCCGGTGCGCCGGTGCTTGGGCGCGACGGCCGCCACGCGCGGCGGCGCAAGGGGGCGGGGGCGGGGCCGTTCGTCGGGAAAACGCCCCACCGGGGCCTTTTCTGATTCTCCTCACCGCGAAAAGGCGCCCGCCGCCAGGCGGGTGACGTTCGGGCAATCCCCTTGACGCCTTTTTCACCTTTGCCCTCGTTGCACCTTTGACTGGACCGCCGCTGCCCCTACCCTCTTCCTCATGCAGTTCACACCGCCCCGAATCGCCCCGCCGACGCGCCAGCTGTCCGTGTTCGAGACACTGCGGGCCGCCCGGCGCAACGTGCTCGAGATCATCCCGGGGTTATCTTATGTCCAGCCGATGGTGTCCGGGCGGCTCGGCAGCCGCTGGCACATGGTGCAGGATCCCGTCGCGTTGCGGCGCATCTTCCTCGACAATGTCGGCAACTACCCGAAATCCGAGATCATGCTGCGCATGTTGCGCCCGGCGGTGGGCGACAGCCTGTTCACCTCCGAAGGCGATGCCTGGCGCCGGCAGCGCCGCACCGTCGCGCCGGTTTTCGCGCAGCGCAACGTGACCGCGCTGGCACCGATGATGACGGCCACGGCGGAGCGCACGGCGCGGCGCCTGGCGCGGAGCGGCGGCCAGGCCGAGATGGTCAGCGAGATGCTCTCGGCAACCTTCGATGTCATCTGCGACGTGGCGCTTTCGGGCCGCGAACACTTCGACGTCGAACTCTATGGCCAGGCCATCGTCCGGTATATGGAGACTGTCGGCCGGGCCTCGGTGCTCGATTTCCTGCATGTCCCGAACTGGATGCCGCGGCCGGGAGCGGTGCTGGGCATAAGCTCGGTCCGGACCATGCACGCCATGGTCTCGCGCGCCATCGAGGAGCGGCGGCGCGCGATCGCGGCGGGGGCAACCGGGGCCGCCGACGACCTGCTCGACCACATGCTCAAGGCCGAGGATGCCGAGACCGGCCGTCGCATGACACCCGAGGAACTTCTGCACAACATGCAGTTCTTCATCGTCGCCGGGCACGAGACCACCGCCCTGGCCCTGTCCTGGTCGCTGCTGCTGCTGGCCGGCGACCGGCAAGCGCAGGAGCGGGGCCGCGCCGAGGCCCGCGCGGCGCTCGGCGATGCGCCTGCCGGCGCCGGGCACATCGCGGCGACACCTTATGTGGGTCAGGTGATCGAGGAGGCGCTGCGGCTCTACCCGCCGGTCGGTCTGCTGGCCCGCAACGTGCGGCGGCCCGATGTGCTCGCCGGGCGCCGGATCATGCCCAACGACACGCTTTTCCTGCCGATCTTCGCCCTGCACCGGCACCGGATGTGGTGGGACGACCCGGACACCTTCGACCCGGAGAATTTCGCCCCCGACAAGGTCGCCGGGCGGGACCGCTACGTCTATCTGCCGTTCGGGGCCGGCCCGCGGGTCTGTGTCGGCGCGAACTTCGCGATGATGCAGGCGCATATCATCCTCGCCACCCTGCTGGCCCGGTTCCGATTCGCCCCCGGGGACGGCCCGCCTCCGGTCCCCACGATGGCGATGACGGTGCGACCCGAGGGCGGGGTGAGACTGTTGGTCACGCCCCTCTGACGCCGATCGGGATTGACGGCGGCCCGGGCGGGCCTAGTTTCGCGCGCGATGAGCGAGACTTCCGGCAGCCAAATCGTCGACGACGCCCGCGCCCGGCGCGCGGTGCCGATCCTGGCTTGGGCCCAGGCCGTGCTGGGCGCCCAGATGACGGTGCATTTCATCCTCGGAGGGCTCGCCGGCAGCCTGCTGGCCGAGAACAAGGCGCTGGCCACCCTGCCGATCACCATGATCGTGCTGGGGGCGATGCTGGCGGCCCCGGTGATGTCGTGGATCATGGGGCGCTGGGGGCGGCGCACCGGCTTCCTGATCGGCGCCGCCGCCGGGGCGCTGGGCGGCGCGCTGGCGGCGCAGGCGGTGATCGAGCGCAGTTTCGAGATGCTGCTGGCGGCCGCCTTGATCACCGGCATCTACATGGCGGCCCACAACTTCTACCGCTTCGCCGCCGCCGACCTGGCGTCGCACGACTACCGCCCGAAGGCGATCGCCTGGGTGCTGGCGGGTGGGCTGATCGCAGCCGTGTTCGGGCCCGAGCTGGTGGTCTGGTTCAAGGACGCGCTGGCGCCGGTGCCCTTTGCCGGCGCCTACCGGGCGATGGTGGTGCTGAACCTGGTGGGCGCCATCCCGCTGCTGTTGCTCGACATCCCGCCGCCGCCGCGCGCCCCGCGCGGGCAGCGTCACGGCAGGCCCTGGCGCGAGATCCTGGCCGAGCGGCGGGTGGTGGTAGCAATGCTCTGCGCCATGGTCTCCTACGCGCTGATGAACCTGGTGATGACCTCGACACCCCTGGCCATGGTCAGTCACGGCTTCGGCACCGACGACGCCGCCGGGGTGGTGCGGGTGCATGTGCTGGCGATGTTCGCGCCCAGCTTCATTACCGGGCCGCTGATCGCCCGCTACCGCTCGCCACGGGTCATCGCCGCCGGGTTGGCGATTCTCTCGGCCGGGGCGCTGGTGGCGCTATCCGGGATCGAGTTGCACCACTTCAATCTGGCGCTGGGGCTGATCGGGCTCGGCTGGAATTTCAGCTTCATCGGCGCCACCACCATGCTGGCCGGCGCCCATCTGCCGGAGGAACGCGCCCGGGTGCAGGGGCTGAACGACTTTCTGGTGATGGGCATGGTGACGCTGGCCTCGTTCAGCTCGGGCGCGCTGATGTCGCAGCTGGGCTGGCAGGCGGTCAACCTGGCGGCCATCCCGTTCCTGGTGCTGGCCTCGGCCGCGCTGATCTGGCTGACGCTTAACGAGCGCACGGTCCGCGCTTAGAGCAATTTCCACCCTGATAGAATCAGGCTGGACTCTCTACTCCTTTGTTTTCATGTGATTTTCGAGTCGCAAACCAACAAGACAGAGCGTTTTCGGTGAATCGGGGATCACCGATAAGGCTCTGACCGCGCCTATTCTTCGAAGAACTGCTCGCCGGTCAGCGTGCCGAGATTGCCGAGAAGCTGCTGCATGATGGTCAGCTGGCGGCCTTGGGTCGGCGTGGTCCGGGTTTGCAGGTCGATGATGCGGCCGTCCTCAAGCCCGTAGACATTCACCGAGGCGACCACGTCATCGGCGTCGAACTGGACCGCGACGACACGCCGGTCGCTCACCGCCGGTTCGTTGTACAAATAGTGTTCGACCGTCGTCGCGACGTAGTACCAGCCGGTTTCGGTGAAGACGCCGGTGGTCGAGGGCCGGCCGATCTTGCGCCGCACCGAGCCGCGGGTGTCAGTCCCGGCCGTGATCCCGGCCAACAGTTCATCATCGGGCGCGTAACCGTGGTTCTTGATCTCCGCCGCACAGCCGGATAGCCCGCCGCCGATCATCGCCGCCAGAATCAGACCCGCCACTCGATTCATCACTGGGCTCCCCTCGTGCATCTCACCTGTTTCCACTACTCTGCGGATGGTCTAAATTCAAGCGAGCCGATTCAAGCCACCCGGTCGCCGAAATGCCGGCGTCCGCCCGATGTAGCTGCCTGATACCCCTGCCCGATGCCGGAGCCCAAGAGAGCATGAACACCACGACCTCCGCCGCCGAGCGTCCCGCGCCCTTCCGGCGGCCGATGGCAGTCGCCGAGCTGCGCCGCGATGCCGAGATACCGTTGCGCATCGCCGCCGAGCCGGACGAGCTTGCGGAGCTGGCCCGCTACCTCGATGTCGATCGTATCGACCGGCTTACCCTGGCCGGCTTCATCTGCCCCGCCGAGGGCGGCGGCTGGCGGGTGCGCGGCCGGCTGGTGGCGAAGCTGGAACAGGCTTGCGTGGTATCGCTGGCGCCGGTGCGCTCCCGGCACGATGCCGAGATCGAGCGGCTCTATCTGCCGGCGGACCAGTTCGTTGCGGAACCGGAGGTGCAGTTCTCGCATGACGATCAGGATGCGCCCGATACCTTCACCGACAGCATCGACCCAGCCCAGTTCGCGGTCGAGAGCCTGGCGCTGATGATCGATCCCTATCCTCGGGCCGGGAGCGCTGAACTGGAGCGGCGCACCTTCGCCGCCCCCGGTGTCACGCCCCTGTCCGACGAGGCCAGCCTGCCGTTCGCCGGCCTCGCGGCGCTGAAACCCGGCTCTGGCAAGAGCGAAGACTGACGCGCAACTCACAACGCCGTGCGACCTGCTGGCACAGAGTGAGAAAACTCTTGCTCCCAAGTGCAAAAAGGTTATTTTCCGCCTCTCGTTTCCCCGAATGGTTCGGCCCGGAGCGCATCGGTAGGTGATCGTGCCCGGTGATCGCACCGGAACCACACTAGGATCGCACCGGGAACGGATGAATATCCGTACCTGCGGATTGGCCGCAGCGACTGCCCGGGCGAAAAGACAGAGGATTGATATGGCGGTCCAGAAGAACCGGAAGACCCGGTCAAAACGCAACATGCGCCGCTCACACGACGCGCTGAAGGTTGTGGCGAGCAACGAGTGCCCGAACTGCGGCGAACTCAAACTGCCGCACCATGTTTGCGGCGCCTGCGGCTACTACAGCGGCCGAGAGGTCGTGGCCCAGATCGAGGACGCCGATCTGGACGACGACGCGGCATAATCGCGCGCCGATCACGGATCAGGCCGGTGCCGGGTCGTTTGGGCGGGACCGTCCCAGCACCGAGGCCCGCACCGAGGCCCGCACCGAGGATTGACGCATGAGCCGGAGCACCGTGATTTCCATCGATGCGATGGGGGGTGACCGTGGGCCTGCCCCGATTCTGACAGGGATGTCCCACGCTCTGTCGGGCAATCGCGAGCTGCATTTCATCGTCCATGGCGACGAGAACAAGCTCGGCGAGTTGCTGCGGCGACGCTCCAACCTCCGGGCGCATTGCGAGATCCGCCACGCCACCCAGGTCGTCTCGATGTCGGAAAAGCCGTCGCGGGCGCTGCGCGACGGCCGCGACAGTTCGATGTGGCGCGCCCTCGACACGGTTGCGCGCGGCGAAGCCAAGGTGGCGATCTCGTCGGGCAACACCGGCGCCCTGATGGCGATGGCGATCGTCATTCTGCGCAAGGCGCCGGGGATCGACCGGCCCGCCATCGCGGTGAACTGGCCATCCCGTGCGCCCCACGGCTACAACACCGTGCTGGACATGGGCGCCGATGTCCGCGCCGATCCGCGCAATCTGCTGCAGTACGCGGTGATGGGAGCCGAATACGCCCACCTCAACTTCGGCATCGAGCGGCCCCGAATCGGCTTGCTGAACATCGGCACCGAGCCCAGCAAGGGCCCCCAGGATCTGCGCGATGCCGCCGCCCTGATCGAGGCCGCTTCCGGCGACCGCTTCACCTTCGTCGGTTTCGTCGAGGGCACCGACATCTCGAAGACCACGGCGGATGTCTTCGTCACCGACGGCTTCACCGGCAATGTCACGTTGAAGGCGGCCGAGGGAACCGCGAGCTTTATCCGCGAATCGCTGCGCGACGCCTTCCGCCACAGTTTCTGGTCGCGATTCGCCACCTTGTTCGCCGTCACCTCGCTGCAACGCATGCGCCAGCGCATCGATCCGCGCCGCGCCAACGGCGGCGTCTTCCTCGGTCTCAACGGCGCCGTGGTGAAAAGCCACGCCGGCGCCGACGCGGTCGGCTGCGCATCGGCCATCGGGCTGGCGGCGAAGATGGCCGAGACCGACTTCCCGCGCCTCGTCGCAGCACAGCTTGCCAAGCTGGACGCAGGCGGTGAAACTCGGGCGGAAAACCGCGCCGATGAGCGGCGCCGAAAGAGCGGCGAATGAGCGTGGTGCGCGCCAGGGCAGTCGGCTGCGGCCATTACCTGCCGGCCAGGATTCTGACCAACGACGAACTGGCCGCCCGAATCGACACCACGGACGAATGGATCCGGACCCGGACCGGGATTCGCCGCCGCCATGTCGCCGCCGCGGGTGAGAAGACCTCGGACCTGGCGATTGCCGCCGCCCGTGACGCCCTGGCGGCCGCCGGGCTGACCGGCGCCGACATCGACGCGATCGTGCTGGCCACCGCGACCCCGGACCAGACCTTTCCCTCGACCGCGACCCGGGTTCAGCACGCCATCGGCATGCGCGGCGGCTTCGCCTTCGACCTGCACGCGGTCTGCGCCGGGTTCATCTATTCCATCGCCAACGCCAACAGCATGATCCTCTCGGGCATGGCGCGCCGGGTGCTGGTGATCGGCGCCGAGACCTTCTCGCGCATTCTCGACTGGAACGACCGGGCCACCTGCGTGTTGTTCGGCGACGGCGCGGGGGCGGTGATTCTCGAAGCTGCCGAGGGCACGGGAAGCGCCGCCGACCACGGCATCCTCGGCACCTGCCTGCATTCCGACGGCGCCCATCACGACATCCTCTATGTCTCCGGCGGCCCCTCGACCACCCAGGACACCGGCGTCCTGCGAATGGAGGGGCGCGAGGTCTTCCGTCACGCCGTGGTCAAGCTGGCCGAGGTGGCCGACGAGGTGATGGAGAAGGTCGGTGTCACCGGCTCGGACGTAGACTGGATCGTGCCGCATCAGGCAAATCTGCGAATCATCGAGAGCACGGCAAAAAAGGCTGGCGTACCAATGGCTAAGGTCGTTGTGACTGTTCAAGACCACGGCAACACCTCGGCCGCATCGATCCCGCTGGCGCTGTCGATTGCCGTTGGCGACGGCCGGATAAAGCCTGGCAACCTGCTGCTGATGGAGGCCATCGGCGGCGGCCTCGCATGGGGCTCGGCGCTGCTGCGTTGGTAACGTTTCGCAACTAAAGTTCTACCTTAGCTTCTGGAGTCTTGCTCAAGTTATTGAGATTGACTCGTTTTCCCAAATTCCGTTACAATCACGACAGTTCGTGGGAGCGTTGTGTGGTCTGCGAAAAGTTCGTCGCTGCGTTGAGTGGTCGACGAAAAGTTCGTGGATGTGTTGTGTAACACGATGAAGAAGGGGTTCGGACGATGGCGGGTAATACGTTGACGCGATCCGACCTAAGCGAAGCAGTCTATCGGGAGATCGGTTTGTCCCGGAACGAATCCGCCGAAATGGTGGAGACGATCCTGACGCGAATCTCGAACGCCTTGGTAAAGGGCGAGAACGTAAAGATTTCTTCGTTTGGGACTTTTGCCGTGCGCGACAAGGGTGCGCGCATGGGGCGCAACCCGAAAACCGGCGAAGAAGTCCCGATCGATCCGCGCCGCGTGCTGGTCTTCCGCCCGTCCCACATCATGAAGGACAGGGTCAACAGCGGGGGGGCCAGGTGATGGCTGTTACCGCTGAACCGCTTGCCGGAAGTTCGGTGAAATCTCCCGAAGCGTTCCGGACCATCAGCGAAGTCTCTGGCGATCTCAGTCTGCCGCAGCACGTTCTGCGGTTCTGGGAGACCCGCTTCGCGCAAATCAAACCGATGAAACGCGGCGGTGGCCGGCGGCTCTACCGCCCCGACCATGTCGCCCTGCTGCGCGGCATCAAGGCGCTGCTCTACGATGACGGCATGACCATCAAGGGCGTACAGAAGGTGCTGCGCGAGAAGGGCACGAAAACCGTGATCGCCCGCGGCACCGCCAATGTGGAGCTGACGCTGGGGAGCACCACCCCGCCCGCCGACGCCTCGAAGCGCCTGTCCGCCCTGAAGGATCGGGTCGAGGCGGATCGCGCGGTCAAGGCCGCCGACACCGGAGAAGCCATCGATCCGGCGCGGATTCGCGCCAGTATTTCGCGGCTCGAGGCGCTGTTGGAGCGGCTTGAGAGCCGGTAATCCCCGCATGCGAGGGTAGGTTAGGCGGGCTCCGCATGGCGGGGTCCGCTGTCGTTTTGGGGCCTGCGCACATCCTTGCTCCGGGCTTGTCCGGGGCCCGCTCCGGGTTCGCCCCGGCAGCCTGGATTTCCCCCGGATTTCCATTGCGCTGGGCGCGGGACGCGCTATAACCGCTCCACCTTTGTCGGGCCGTAGCGCAGCTTGGTAGCGCGCTTGCATGGGGCGCAAGAGGTCGTGAGTTCGAATCTCGCCGGCCCGACCACCAAGAGACGCCAGCGGCGGCGCTGCTGGCGTTTTTTGTTTGGGGAACGGGGCTGAGATGAACGATCTGGGACCGAACAATCTGGGACCGGGCGTGATCCCCTCGCAGGAGCTGCGCGCGATGATCGCGCGGGGCGAGATCGCCGCCGACCCGACTGGACCTGGGCCGGTGCTGCCCGGCCAGGTCCAGCCCGCCAGCCTCGACCTGCGGCTTGGCCATCGCGCCTGGCGGGTCCGGGCCAGTTTCCTCTCCGGCAGGAAGCGCAGCGTCGCCACCCGGCTGGCGGATTTCGCCATGCACGAGATCGACCTCGCCGGGGGTGCGGTGCTGGAAACCGGCTGCGTCTATGTGGTCGAACTGGCCGAATCGCTGGTCCTGCCCGCGGATATCTCCGCTGCTGCGAACGCCAAGAGTTCCACCGGGCGGCTCGATCTGCTGACCCGGATGATCACCGACCGATCGATCGAGTTCGACCGGGTCGAGGCGGGTTACACCGGGCCGCTCTAT
>Ga0209988_10000880_pt1 | contig 19168 bp, 15 predicted proteins | sample N075metaG_FD_183115 | JGI IMG/M metagenome (GOLD analysis project Ga0209988, IMG submission 183115) | Deep subsurface microbial communities from Kermadec Trench to uncover new lineages of life (NeLLi) - N075 metaG (SPAdes) (version 2) | ecosystem: Environmental > Aquatic > Marine > Ocean trench... | reverse complement strand
CCCCCCCGGACGCGATGCCGGCGTCGATGGAAGTGGCCCCGTTCGCCCAACGGGCCTGGCACACATGGAAGCAGTACGGCACGCTCGGCCTCGCGCCCGGCGGCCTGACCCTGGAGCCGACGTTCACGCCGGCGACGGTGACGGGCAGGACGCGGGACGAGGATCGCGAGCTGTTCATCCAGCGGGAAGTCAGCCGCAAGGCTCGCGAGTTGTACGCGACCGAAGAGAGCCGCCCGGCGATGGACTACGCCGAGTTGAACCTGCCGGAACCGCTACGTGGCACCTGGGCGGAAGAGGGCTTGCGTGCAGCCAAGACACGGGGCGAGCAGCGGCAGAACCTATACGAGTTCGCCAACGCCGTACGCGACCGTCCTGGGGGCGGAGCCGAAGAGTTCGCGGCGGAGTTGGACGGGCTCCGCAATCAGATGCTCCGGGACTTCCTCGGCACGATCCCCGACGAATGGTGGCAGAAGCAGCGTCGAGCCGGCGGGGAGATATACGACGCCGAGAACAGCCTGGTCGCCGAGTTCATCCGGCAACGTGAGGCGCTGGGCGGCGCGCTGCTGGAGCGGTTCTTCAACGCCCAGCCCGAAGCCACCGAGTCGCAAGCGTACCAGTACATGCACGCGGAACTCGCGAAGCAGGGATATCAGCCCGAAGCGGCGTCTCAACTGCGGGCGCTGGTTCACGAGAACCCGGAGAAGCTCCGCGATCTCGGCTTTGCCGGTGGCGGCGACCTGGTGGCCGGCGTGCTCCGGTGGGGGCCTACGTCGGCCCGCGCTATCTTGGGCGGCGGTACGCAGTTGCTCGGCACGCTCATGGTCAACCTCGGCCTGGAGGGTGCCGGCGAGTACATGGAGCGGTCAGGCGCCGCCATGTCCGCGTACTACGCGAAGGGCCGCGAGGCCAACGTGTTCGGCCTGGACCTGCGCGGGACCGAGTTCGATCCACGGCATCCCGGCTGGTCCTGGTGGAAGCAGACGATGGGGATGGTCGGCGAGACGGCCCCGGACCTGGCCCTGTTGATGCTGGGCGGCGGAGCCATGAACGCCTCGAAGATGGCCCTGGAGGCGCCGCGGGTCGCCCGGCTCGTCGTGCGGCTCAGTGGCATGGGTTACATGGGCTCGAAGGAAGGCGGTGGGGCCTACCTCGACGTCTACGACGGGCTGATCCGGCAAGGCATGGACGAAGACGAAGCACGGTTCCGGGCAATGGTCACGGGTGCCGTGGTCGGCACGGTCAACGCCCTGCTGGAGATCGTCCCGATCGAGACGTTCATATTCGCGAGCCGGAACAACGCCCGGCGGTTCTACGGTGCGATAAGGGGGTTCGTCGCCGAGGGCTCGACGGAGAGCGCCCAGGAGATCGTCTCGATCATCGGCGAGCTGGCGGCCGGCACCAAGGACGCGGTGAACTGGGACGACGTGGGGGAAATCCTGCAATCCGGCATCGTCGGCAGCATGATCGGCGGTACGGCGGGAGCAATGACCGCCGGCGGCGGTACGGCGTCGGATATCACCGACCGCATCACCGAAGCGATCCAAGAGGCGAGGGTGCAGGCCGAGCAGAGACGTCAAGCAGCAGGCAAACAGCAGGACCCGGACCCGCACCCCGACGTTGATGGTTCGCCCCCGGTCGAGCCTGGTCGAGCCGGGCAAGGCCGGCAAGATCCCAAGGTGATCGCGACGGCGGCCCAGTTCTCCAACTGGTATATCCGCACGTTCGGGGACGGTCAGCGGGCCGAGACGATCGCGGCCCTGGTCGGCGAGTGGGGCAGGTTCCGGCTCGTGGACGTCCCCGTGTCGTTCATTGACCAGGCCGAGGGACCGACTGAGGACGTCCGCCGCTCGATCGCGTCACTGAGCCAGCAGGAAGTCGCGGACCTGCCGCCGGTGATCCTGGTTGGCGCTGGAGATGGAAGTGGCTTCGCTGGCGGAGCCATGAACGCCGCCGCCGGCCAGATATTCAGGATCGTGGACGGTGTAAAACGTGTTGGCGGCCTGATCGACAACCCGCACGCGGATACAATTCGAGCGTATGTACCGGAAGCCCTGGCTAAACTCGTGGAGGGTTCGACTGGTCAAGGCCCGCCAGTGGGTCCGCCGGAAGCTGTTGAACCGCCGCCGACGCCGGTTGATCGTCCCGTTACACCCCCTGAGCCGCCCGTACCCCCCACTCCCGTCGAGCGCGTTCAAAGACCTCCCGGCGAGGAAACTGGCGAGGGCGTCGAACCCGGAGCACGGCCCACTGATGAGCCCGTAGACCGTCGCAAGATCGGTGCTGGGGAAGTGGTCGAGAGCACGACCGGCCGCAAGTTGTCGCCGTTTCCACGGGTGGACCTGGGCAGCAATCAGAAGGCGGCGAACACGCTGCGCCGGGTTGACGCCTGGCTGTTGAGCAACGCGATCGACGAAGCGGCGGCCCGTGCCGACGATTTCAACCTCGTGCAGTTCCGGGACCTGGACGCCGCGAAGCTGTCCCCGTCGGACAGGGATACGCTCAACCTCTACCTATTCGGCCACGAACTAGGACCCCCGGAGGAAGCGCCACCGCCACCCGAACCGGAGAAGCCGCCCACTGACGAGTCCACTGGTGAGTTCGTGGCCCGGACCGTGGCGGAAGTCATTCCCGGCGACGTCCTGGAGCTTCTCGAATCGAAGGGCTGGACATTCCACCCGAAGGGCAAGATCCCGAAGAGCGAGCTGGACCTGGGGCGCAAGATCCTGGACGGGCTGGTGGGGGCCGAGACGATGGACCGCCTCGACGAGCAAGGGATCGAAGCCCAGCCACCGCCCGAACTTATCGACGCCCCGACAGCCGACGAGCCCGAAGAGCCGCCGCTGCGAACGGCCGAAGAGATTGGCAAGGACCTGACCGCGAATCTCCGAGAGCAGGAAGAAGAGCGGGCGGCGACCGTGGGGCCGGTGATGCCGTCCAAGAAGCGGCTCGCGCTCCAGAAGAAGCGGCTGGCCGCGCTCAAAGAGCAAGAGAAGGCGCTGCTTCGAGAGAAGCCCGCGCCGCCGGCGGTCGAAGGGGTCATTGTCCCGGTGACGTACGTAGGCTTCCAAGCCCCAGCCGAGGGCTCGGACCTGCCCGGCTACCACATGGTCAACACGGCGGACGGCTCGACGGTCCCGTATGACCGGACGAAGCACCGGATCACGGGCCTGGACCCGGTGGCCAAAGAGGCGGGGATCACTGAGATCCCGGCCGAGCTGGGGATCAGGGACGACTTCGAGCGGGCGGCGGACTCGATCCGGGAGCGAGAGCAGTTCATCTCAGACAACTTCGGCCGGCCGGTCAGGTTCACCGAGGGCGAGGGCAAGCGATCCGGTCCGGACGCGGGCCGGTACACGATGGTCACGCCCGACCTGGAGAGCCCCGGCAAGTGGCGGATGACCTACGGCGACAAGGACATGCCCGCCGGCCACGTCGCGGGGCTCCGGTACGGCCAGGCGATCAAAGAAGCCCTGGCGTACGGCGGCCTGATCGAAACGGCCGAGTTCACGGAGGTCGTCGGCCCACCCGACACCGGCAAGGGCGCCGCCGGCCCGCAGGTCCCGATCGTCGGCATGGAGTCCGAGGTCGCCGAGATCGAGGAACGCGAGAAGATGCTGCGGGACTTCCTGGCCCTGCTGCCCGAAGACGAGCGGACCCGCGAGAACGAGATCCACATGATTCAGGGCATCCGGACCGCCGACGCCAAGGCCCGGAATCACGCCCGCGACTTCACGCCAACCGCCGACGCCCCGATCCAGGAGCAGATCGACGAAGAGATCGAGTTCGCGATGGATGAGGCGTGGGAAGGGGAGACGTTCCCAGTCGTTCCGACGGACCGCGAGACGGACCTGTACGACCTGGTGAAAGCGCGGATGGCGTCGGAGTTCAAGCGCAACGCGGACACGACCCTGCCGGCACCTGGCCCGGCTCCCGGATACTTCGAGGCCCGCGAGATCGAGCAGTTGACCGACTTCTTCGCCACCGAGTCCGGCCTGGTCAAGATCGAGCACCCCGACGGGGAACCGTTCTGGACGCAGGGGGCAGCGGTCAATGCAATCAACGCGGTCGGCTCGACGCCGGGGAACCAGTTACAGCCAGCACCCGGCGACGCCTGGGACGACGCGCTGCGGACCGCGATCCGGGTCGCGGTGGTCGCCGTCCAGGAAGGCGTCGGGACCGAGGTTGAGTACCAAGTATGGATCGAGACACCCACCACCACCACCGAAAGCGAGGAAACCGATGCCACACCGACGATCGAACCGGAGAGCGGTAGCGTCCCCGAAGGGCCGACCGAGGCCGAGGGCGGTGGCGTCGTCACCGAAGAGCCCGACGTCGCGAGCGACGACGAAGCGGCGGCCGAACGTCAGCGTGAGCGCAGCGCCGAGGATGACGAAGGGGCCGCGAGTGAAAGCGGCGAGGACGTCGGCACGGAGCCGACAGCGGAGGATGCCCGGCTACTGATCCGGAACGACCGTGGGGCGACGATCTCGCCGGCGACTGACCTCGACCCCACGAAGTACGAGGATGCGAAGTCGATCATTCACGCATATCAGAACGGCAAGCGGGTGCCGTGGGTGCTCCACCCGGACGATCACGAGCTGGTCGTTCGGGCGATGGAGACGATCGAGCGTGAGCGCAGCCGGCTGGGCGAAGAGGTTGAGACGACGGTACCAGGGACCCGGCTCTGGATTCTGCCCGAAGACCCGGAGCGTGACACGAAGGCGGATATCGCCAGGCGTAAGAAACTGATCGAGAAGTTCAACGAGCCGGACCCGACGCCGAAGAAGAAGACGAAGAAGAAGAAGGGCAAGAAGAAGCCGACCGAGCCGTTCAAGCCAACGCGCTCGAAGCCTGGGCGGGCAATGCTCAAGGCGATGGCGACGCGCCGCGACAAGGGCGGCAGCCTGGACAATCGGTTCGGGGCGTTCGCCTTGTTCACCAACGATGGCAAGGGCGTGACCATTACAAACGGCGGGTACGGGATCTGGCATTACGAGTCGGACACGAAGCTGGCGGCCGACGGCCTGCGGTCGCTCGGCAAGGATGGCGGACCCGGCAAGACTCTCGAAGACGCCGAGGGTGTCCCGGACATGGCGAAGACGGCCGAAGAGTTCACCCGGAAGCGTGGGGAGCCGGTCACTGGTGCGATGGGGACGGATCTGCTCCAGATGATCCGGCACCTGCGGGCGGTGTCGGCATTGTCATCGGACGCCGCCAGCGATCAACAGCTCGTGATCCTGGTCGCCAACGAAGACGGGACGATCGGCTTCGCGGCCGGCAGCCCGGAGATCGGAGCCGGCGAGGCCAACGTCCAGGAGAACCACGTCGAACTCGGCGGTGTCGATCCGTTCCGGTTCGCGAAGGACCTCGCGTTCTTGTGGGCGGCCGGTGCGGATCGGGTGAATCTGTACTTCAACGACCCGAAGGGGCCGATCTTCGTCGAGGGTGCGCGGAACGATCCAGCCGAGGGCTCGTTCTCGATCCTCATGCCACGGCAGGTCGAGAACGTCTCGGTGGAGTCGATCCGGAGGCGGGTCAAGCCCATCGGCAGGGACCGCGAGGGCGTTTACCAAAGCGATATCGACCTGGTAGCGTCGATGCCGGTCGGCCAGCGGCGGACCGATGACAAGGGAACGGTCGTCGAGGTCACGGGGCAGTACGGGTCCGGCGGGATCGCGTACACGGTGATCGAGAGCGCGGACCACGAGGATCAACCGGTGGGATCTATGCGGGCGCAGGGCTCAGCCGCGATCTTCCAGATGAACTACCCGACGGTCCTGGGAGAACAGATCGACGAGGACGCGGAACCACCGCCAGCGCCACTCGGTCCGCTGCCACGGGCCGTCAGCTCGCGGACCGATCTCAGCCTGCCGGCCGAAGCGGCCTGGCGGATCGCGTCGGAAGAGGGATACGCGACGGACGTGGACGGGGACCCGGAAACAGGCGAACCCGTGCTCTTCGCCCAGCAAGGGCAGGACGCCCAGCAGTTCAAGGCCGATACGGTCGTCGGCGACGTCATTCACTCGATGAACGAGGACGGCTTCGAGCACGAGTGGGGATCGAGGAAGCTGCCGACCCACGTTGCCGGCGAGCGGCGGGTGGTGCCGACGGTCCTGTTCTCCAAGCGGTTCGAGGCCGAGACACTGGTGCGGCAGATCGGGGCCGTGGGCGACTTCCAAGCGGAGCGGCCCGGCGGCCTGCTCGAAGACTTCACCCTGCGGCAGATGCAGCAGGCGCTCGAATGGGCCGAGGCGAACGACCTGCCCGGCACGGTCCGGGTGTTGCGGGAGTACATCGACCGAGGCGGACCGAAGGAACGGGCTGGAGATGAGCCGCCAGCGGACGCCGAGGTTTGGGAGACGTTGGACCTCCGTATACCCATATACATCGGCGAGCACCGCCGGACACCCGACAGGGGGGAGCAGGACCCGCCGATCTACGTCGAGATCACCGGATTCAAGGGCGAAGAGACGCAGTACACGGAGCAGGCGACCGGCTTCCAGCGGTCAATGCCGACCCACAACTTCAAGAAGCTGTTTAGTGAGCGGCGGATGGACGAGGTGGACCCCAATCGCCCGTTGGCATCTGCGGCAGGCTTCGACGCGGCCACTGGAGCCACGAGCCCGGCGCCTGCGGGGCAGGGGGTCCCGGCCGGCACGCCAATGTCCCCGACGATGGGAGGCTTCACGCGGGATCTCCAGCCGTCCAAGGAAACGAAGGGGCGGCACAAGCGGACGAGCCGCGACCGGCCCAAGGCGGTCAAGGCGGCGATCGCCAAGGCACACGCACGGGCCAGACGCGACGGGCAAGAGGACGGCGACCTGGACAACATCTACCGGATCGTCGAGGACCTCGCCCGCCGGTTCAACATCGGAATGCCGGGGCTCGGGCGCAAGCGAATCCTCGCCCGGTGGGCCGCCGGGTTCTGGAGCCCGCTGAGCGAAGAGGTCCGGCTGAAACGCGGCTCGTACGTGACCACGTTCGTTCACGAGCTGGGCCACCATCTCCACAAGGTCCTGTTCCCGCGTGCGAAGCGGATCTCGTCCACCGGAACGACCACGCCCGAAGAGGCCGCGATCAGCTTCCGCGACTTCCCGAAGGAATGGAAGGCCGAGCTGCTGGTGCTGGGCAAGGATCTGTACGGCGACCAGAAGCCGAACGGCGGGTATCAACTCGAAGGCTGGGCCGAGGTCGTTCGGTTCCTGGTGGTCAACCCGAAGTACCTGAAAGCCAAGGCCCCGAAGGTCTATCAGGCGATCGTCGAGCAACTCGTGACCGAGCACCCCGAAGTCTGGAGTGCGCTGCTGGACGCCCGCGTACGGCTGCTCAACGCGATCAGCCTGGGGACCGTGAACCCGATCCGCCAGTACATCGCCTATCGCGAGCCCCGGCGGTGGACGGCGTACACGCTTTGGGACGACGTTCGGACCCGGCTCTTCGATCGGTTCCAGCGGCTCCGGACGTTCCAGAAGGACCTCGGCATCGAGGATCTGCCCGCCCATCTCTCGCCCCACACCGCCGCCCTGCGGACGACCGGCAAGATCAGCGGTGATATCAAGATCGCGATGGAGCGGGGGACGTTCAACCCGCTGGACCCGGCTCGCCGGCGGGCGAACAAGCCGATGGTCGCGATCGAGCTGAAAAGCGGGCAGGTGTACCGCGTCAACCCGACCGAGGCCGACAGCCTGACGACGAGCCGCTCGAAGCACACGACGGACGAAGACGGGAATCAGGTCGTCGAGACGATCCCCCCGATCATTGACCCGGACGACATTGTGGACAGGCGGGAGTTCGAGCAAGGCGCCGGGCTCGTGGAGATTCTCCAGCCGGTGAGCCGTGATCTGGAGCTGTTCCAGGACTACATGGTGGCCCGGCGGACGATCGAGAAGCGGGCTCAGGGGTTCGAGGTTCTGCCGCAAGACGCCCGGATGCCCGGACAGACCAGCAACGCTCAGATCCGCACGTTCATCAAGGAAGCGGAGAAGCTGCACCCGGAGTTCATCGAGGCGGTGGACCGATTCCAGGTGTTCAACAACTGGCTGATCCGCGAGTACGCGGTGGCGTACGGCCTCGTGTCCAAGCAGGTCGCGGACCTGATCGTGGCGAAGAACCTCGAATACGTGACGTTCCGGCACAAGAAGACCGAGGACGCGCTGGCGAAGAAGTACGGCGTGAAGTCCGGTCGGGGCGGCTTCACGGGGCAGGGCTCAGGGATCGGCCGGTTCCGGGCCGGACTCGGCGAGCAACTGTTCCCGCCGCTGGAGGCGTTCATGGTGTCGTTCCAGGGGATCATCTCGCGAGCCCGGCTCAATCAGACCGCGCAGATGATCCTCGCCCACACCGATCGCGAGGGTGGTGGCCGGTGGTTCGCCCGGATAGATCAGCCGATGGACGCTCAGAAGATCACGGGCAAGGCGCTCCAGAAAGAGGTGATGAAGCAGCTCGGCATCTTCGAGACGGCGGCGGGGACGATCCTGCCGGACTGGATGATGGACATGGGTGAGGCCGATCTACAGGCCCTTCTCGAATCTCTCCAGGGGCTCAACGGTGCGATCTTCTGGAAGCCCGGCAACCGGACCGACGCCGACAACCGCGAGGTCGTGATCCTCGTCGCCGGGAAGCCCAAGTTCTTCGAGGTCAAAGACCGCCGGCTCTTCGAGTTGATGGAGAACCTCGTCCCGTACAGCGCCCACGTCCTGCTGCGGATGCTCGGAAAGCCTGGCCGGCTGCTCCGGGCAGGTGCGACGCAGTTCAATCCGTCGTTCTTCATCCCCAACTTCATGCGGGACATGATGCAGGCGCTCACCATGAGCGAGAGCGAGCTGACGGCCTCGAACCTGCCACGGGCGACGATCGAGCGGCTACGCGGCATGAAGCAGGCGTTTTCGGGCGGCAACATCGCCGACCTGTTCCTCGCCAGCGGGGCCGACATGAGCGGCATCTTCGGCGAGTATTACAACCCCCGGACGCAGCGGATCGACCTCGAAGCCATGTTCGAGAAGACCGCGCTGTACGGCTTGGTGAAGAAGGGTGCCCAAGGATGGAGCATCAAGGCCCTGCTGAAAGACGCGGCGAAGCTGGGAATGATCGACCGGCTCAATCGGTCGTTCGAGCTGGCGAACCGCATGGGCGAGTTCGCCGTGATCTACCACCAGAAGCGGGCCGCCGGAAAGGGAGAGTCCGAAGCGATCGCCGAGGCCGGGCAGGCTGCCGCCGACATAACGCTCGACTTCCAGCGGGGCGGCACCTGGTCGAAACAGGTGAACGAGGTCGTGGTGTTCTTCAACGCCGCGATGCTCGGAGCCGACAAGCTGGGCCGGTTCATCAAGCGGGACCCCATCAAGGCCGCCGGAATGATCGTCTCGACGCAGATCATCCCGTCGCTGATCCTGCTGCTGCTCAACCTCGATAACGAGGACTATTGGGCGAAGCCGCTCCAGGCACGCGATCGGTACTGGTACGTCCCGACCGGCTACACCGACGACGGCCGGGCGACGTACATCAAGATCCCGAAGCCGTACGGCCTGGGAGCGTTCGCGATCGCCACCGAACGGTCGTTCGCAAGAATGTTCGGCATCGACCCGGCGACCGGGAAGCCCGGCGGCGACCCCGGTGCGTTCAAGGGCATGGGCCGCTCGATCATCCGAGAGTTCCGGCCGACGCTCAATATCGCCGGCCTTCAACCGATCTTCGAGGTCAACGCCGGCCCGCAAGGCTGGTCCGTCTACCGCCAGCGGGAGATCGTCTCTTCGGCCGACAAGGACCTGCCGTTCTCCGAGCAGGGGGCCAGCCGAAGCTCCGCGCTCGCCCGATTCCTCGGAAAGCACCTGGAGTACCCGCCGGCGAAGATCGACTACCTGATCCAAGGGTGGACCGGCGGCCTGGGCCGCGACGTGGTTCAAACCATCGTGGACCCCGTGATGCGGGTCACGAGGCTGGAAACGAGCCAAGCCGAGCCCCTGGAGTGGCACGACTGGCTGATCGTCCGGAGGTTCATATCTGGACACACCCGGAGCGGCCACGAGGCGATCAGGCGGTTCTACGACGACTGGGAGCACCTGACACGGCTCAACAACGGGCTGAAACTCCGTGAAGAGCGGCCGGGTTCCGAGTACGATGATTATTACGAGCGCCACGCGGCCGAGTTGGAAGCGTTCAGCTACTACGGACGCGCCCAGCAACGGATTGGTAGTCGGTTCCGAGAGCTACGAATGCTCTACCGGGATCGGACACTCGCAGGCGACGAACTCGACCGTGAAATCAGCAGGATCTACGACGAGATCGTGGAGCTTGCGCGCGACGTCCACCTGCTCCGCGACGATCTGGAGCAATAACCAGGAGCGAATGCAATGCCGAAAGACAAGGGTAAAGGACGGGTTGGATACTCCTGGAGCAAAGGCGCCTACCGGCGAGGTGGCGGCGGCAAGACGAGCGGGATCGGTACGGCGCTCGGTAAGTCGTTCGCCGAGAAGCAGAGACAACGGGACCCGATCGGCAAGGGCAAGGTGCTGAACAAGCAGGCACCCGCCCCGGAGAAGGCCCGCGAGAAGCTGACCGTCAACAGGTACACCAGGACGGCGCTATGGCTCGCGGCCATGCTGCTCGGCGGCGTGCTCACGCTCGGCGGGTGCGATGCACCGCCGGAAGCCGGGCAAGCCTCGGCGCTCGCCACGGCGGCGGCCCCGGTGTTCGACGCTCAGGCGGATCTCATCGAAGACAAGAACCCGGAGCGTGCGGCCATGTTCCGAGAGTGGGCCGACCTGCTCGAAACGGTTGCGACGAAGATTGACGATGCGATCGCGGACGGCGTGATCGACGAGAACGACGCCTACCGGGAGATCCTGCCGTTCCTGGACGCCGCCGAGGCGGACGTCCTGGCGGCTGCGCTCACATTGCTACAGCCCGGAGCGGCGACGCCCGACAGCGTGCTGGCGGTAATCCAGCAGGGGATTCCGCTCGTCATACCCGGATTCGGCATCCTGATCGCCGGCCTGATCGGGGCGGTGCGCTCGGTCTTCACGCAGAAGAAGGTACTGAGCCGCGTCGTTGCCGGCATGGGCGTGTTCATCGAACAGAACCCAGCGGAGTTTCGATCTGTGAAGGAACAGGTCAAGCTCGCAATGGGCGACCAGGCTCGAAAGGCCGTCAAGGCCGCCGAGGCCCGCAACGCGAAGGCGGAGCATAAGAAGAGCCTGGACGCCGCTGGCACTGGTACGGCAACACCCGTCTAGGAGACGGACCATGTTCGACCCCACGACCGACGAACTGTATCGCGAGGTCATAGCCGCGATCGAAGAGACGGCCCAGCAGACGGACCCGGCGCAGGACATTGTGCGCCGGTACACCGGCCGCTGGTACCGCAAGGATCACGGCGAGCAGGACCCCGATCCGGAGAACTTCGGCTATTCGTTCCTCTCGAATATCCTGCCGCAGCTCGCCATCGACAACCCATCGGTGTCCGTCTCGGCGAGTCGAGTCGTGGGCCATGCTCTCATATCGCAGGCGATGGACGACGGGATCAACGCCGTTATCCAGGAAGCCGACTGGACCGAGATCCACCTTCCAGTCCTCGCGGAGTTCTGTCTTTGCCGGGGCGTGACGCTGCACTTCATCAAGGAAGATGCCCGCTTCTCGCGGGGCAGCGTGACGCCGGCGGTGAAGCGGGTGCCGTGTGCTCGGTTCTTCCAGGACTCGCTGGCCGAGGACCCGGACGAAGACGAGTTTCGGGGCCACTGGTTCTACGCGGACCTCAACGATCTGCTCAACGACGAGCGGGTGAACAAGGAAGCGCTCGCGACCCTGAGCCCGCTGGGCCAGGGAGACGAGGGGACGCCGCAGACAAAGGCCACGAAAACGTATCCGAAGAAGTCCGCGAGCGATCTCGGACGCAAGCGGATCAAGGTGTACTCGGTGTGGCTCCGTCACAAGAACGTGATCCGGGTTCTGGCCGAGGGCTCGAAGGTCGTGGAGCTGTACGACGAGACGCCGTACTGGGGCGAGCAGGCCGGCCCGTACCAGCTCTATGACGCCTACCCGGTTCCTGGTCAATGCTGGCCCCTGTCACCGCTGATCGCGGTCGAGGACCAGGTGCAGGACCTCAACATTCACGCGCGGGCGATGGGGCGGTCGGCGGCCCGGCGGAAGTCGATCGGCCTGGTCGAAGCCAACAACCCCGATCTCGGCGACAAGCTGACCGATGCCGAGGACGGCGAGATCATGGCCGTCAAGGGGATCACCGGGAATCACGTCATTATCGAGGTCGGCGGCGTCACGCCCCAGCAGTACACGATCACTGAGTACCTGCGGCAACGGCTCGACCGGATCAGCGGCATGACCGCGACGATCCAGGGTTCGGTCGGAGACGCGAACACGGCCACCGAGGCCGCGATCGCCGACTCGGCCCTGAGCAACCGGATCGGGTTCCTGCGGAACCGGGTCATAAAGGCGACCGAGCGGAGCCTGCGGAAAGTGGCATGGTTCCTGTTCCACACCGAGGGCATCATCATCCCGGTCAACCGCCGGGACCAGTACAGCGGCGAGCAGTTGGAAGGTCTGTTCTTCGGTGGACCGTGGCCGACCGACCAGGGGGCGACGTGGGACGACTTCTCTCTCCGGATCATGCCGTTCTCGATGCAGCGGGAGAGCGAACAGGGGATGCAGGCCCGGACGCTGGGATACCTGCAAATCTTCTATGACGCGATGGAGCGGGCGCCGTCGATGCCGTGGGTCCGGTGGATGAACCTGCTCCGCGACGTCGGCCAAGCGTTCCAGATGGAAGACAAGGCCGACGAGTGGGTGATCCCCGAAATCTTCGGGGCCTTCTCCCAGCCGCAGCAGTTCCCGCCGAGCCAACTCATGCAGCCACCAGGCGTAGGCCAGCGGCCCGGAGGACCGCCCTACCGCTCCAAGATGGGCCAGCCGAAGGTAGGGCCACCCGGACCGGCTGACCCCGGAGGCGGCTTCTCAGGCGGTGCCGGCAAGATCGGCGGCAATGGGATCGCGAACGGCCCAAGCGGCCCAGGTCGCGGTGGACTGAGAATCGCGGGATGATCTACGAGTACGAATCAGAAGACGGGTCGATCGTCGAGATCCAGAAGCCGGTCGCGAAAGCCGACTACATCGGCAAGGTGATCGTCCACGAAGGTCGCCGCGTCAAGCGGATCGCCTCGGCGACGTCCAAACCAACGGCCGTCTGGAAGCCCTACATATCGTCCCGGCTGCCCCGGAACCTCGAAGGGTGCCAATGCACCGCCCAAGGGAAGCCGCTCATCGCAACGCAGGCTCAGGAACGCGAGGTCGCGGCCCGGCTGGGATGGGAGCGAGAATGAGCCCAGCAGCAAAGAACGGTACGACGTGGCTGGTCAGGGGCGTGATAGGAGCGATCCTGCTGCTGGGGGCCGGTCTGTTCGGAGTGGTGGCCGGCCACACGTCGCTCGAAGCCCACCCGGTCGCGGCCGTGAAGATCGAGACGGTGGAAGAGCAGGTCGCGGCCATCGGCGTGACGATGCTCACCGTCCAGCTCCAGTACGCCCGGATCGAGCCGCTCCTGAAAGCCGTGCAGCGGAAGTTGGACGAGGACGACTGACCTGTGTAGATTATCAATGTGGCCAAAGCGTCCAGTAAACCCAAAGAGGAACGGACCTGGGTGTGCATCATGCCCGGCTACTGGCCGGCGAGTCCGAACGTCCGACAACACTGGTGGGACAGGCACCGCGAGGTCAAGAAGGCCGCCGACTACATTCAGGCGTACGGATGCCCGCTCCCTGAGTTCAAGGGCAAGGTGAAGCTGCTGATCGTCCGGGAGTACGGGTACCGGCAGCGGGCGCTCGACCCGGACAACCTGGTGGCCTCGGTGAAGCCGCTGATCGACGCGCTGCGGGTGCCGAAGAAGAAGAACGAGCAGAAGAACCGACTCGGCGTGATCGAGGACGACCGGCCCGAAATGTTCGAGGGCGGAGCCCCGGACGTCCAGCAGCGCCGAGCCCACGGGAAAGAGAAGCGGACGGTGATCGTCGTAACGGGCGTGGAGGCGTAAATGCTGCTACCGGAAAGTGTGACGACGCTGCTTCTGGCCCGCGAGGGTGGCCGGGTGTGGTGTCGTGCCTGCGGCGTGTTGATCGTTCTTGGAAAGAGCAAGCGTACCCACCACAAGACCTGTCCCGTGCCGCACCTGCGGCTCTCGCAGGCATCCTGGGAACGTGCGAAGGGGAAGACCGATGACCAACGATGAAGTCGCCAGCCTGATCCAGCTCAACATGAAGTCGATCCAGGACGGCGTGGCTCGTGGAATGTTGAAGAACCTGTCTCTGACTGGCCCGTACGAACCGCATGGAGCGGGACACTTCGTAATCCACGTCTTGCTCGTACACGACGCCGGCGGCCTGACCGAATACGTGCTCGTGAGCCCTGACGAGATCAACGCGCTGCTCGGAACGGACGTGAAGACGGCGGACGGCGGACGCCTCATAGAGCTTCTGGAGTACAAGGGGGAGCAGGTCGGCTACTCAATGGCCCAGGTTATCGGGCGGAGCGGTGCGAGGGACCTGGAGTGGCAGCGTACGCTGTGGGTGTACCCGCCGGACCCCTGGCCAAACGGAATCAAAGACTCTTGGAAGGCGTGGACCGACTCTTGGAAGGCGTGGACCCGGAAGATCAGAGGGTTGGGGCGACGGTTACGCTGGGCCTGGACCGGGATCATCCCGATCAGAGAACAATGAGCCGGATAGCAGATATCAAATCGGATTGGGAGAAGGTGTACGGCGCCGTGCGGTTCACACCCCCCTACCGAACACCGATGGAGCGGCTGCTGGTCGAGATCGGGCGGCTAGAGGAAGAGAACGAGCTTTTACGGAACCACGAAATGACCCGCCGCAAGATCGGCTCGTTGGAGCAGGCGCAAAAGGAAGTCGTTGCCATCCAGGACGAAGTGACCCGCCTGCGCGACAAGAACAAACAGCTTGAGAGCATCATCAGAACACTTTGGGAGCCAAAGAAAATGTTCGACTTCGGAGAGGGCCTGCGGGTCCTGAGACAAGGCGGACGGATCAGCCGCGACGGCTGGAACGGCAAGGGGCAGTACATCGAGTTGCAGCCCGTCGATGAACACGCGAAAATGACGCTGCCGTACATCTTCATCTGGACGGTCACGGGCGACCTGGTGCCGTGGCTGGCGTCGCAGACGGACCTGCTCGCGGCCGACTGGAACGTGGCCGGGCAGGACGCCGTGCAGCCCAACCCCTTTCGTTCCGGCAGCGAAGTTCGTCGATGAGATATGCGGCCCGCAGCGGGGTGGGTTGTGACCCTGACGGTTGCCGGTGGGCAACCTGCTACCATGCGCCGGTTGCGGTGCGCAATTCGGGGCCACCGGACCGGCAATCCGGACCCTGCTGGAGCACGGAGCACCCGATGCGCACCGTAACCGGCGCGCAGTTGACAGGCAACCGTCAAGTTGCGCCCAGCGGATCAGCCCACGGGAGGCGGAATCCCGCCGAAGTCCGACATACAGACAGGGCTTCTTACTACGGTTATTACTTAAATCTCTTACCATAGAGAAGAGCGCCACCACCTGGGAGCCCACCCCAATGACAGTCCTAACGCACTACCCGATCGGCGTCGCGGTTCACGGCGAGCACCACTCCGCCGACGCTTCGGCCGGGATCGCCCTTACGTTGAACTCGCCAGAGTCTTCGACGCCACACGCCGCCGTCACGATCGCCGAGTCCACCGAACGGATCGCGTTGACTTTTGCGCAGGCGACGGTCGGGGTACTCATCGCGACCGTTGAACTCTTTTTCGACAACGTGACGCTGACGGCAGCCGAAGCGATGGACGACGTTACGGACGCCGGCGGCAGCCCGGACACGTTCACCATGATCGGCGACCACACGGACGTTTTCCGGGTGGGCCGATTGTTCACGGTCGCCAACTCATCCAACAACAACGGGACGTATACGGTCACGGCTGTAGCCTTCGACGGCACCCTTACGACGGTTAGCATCGCGACGGGCTCATGGACCGACGGGGCGGACGACGGCGATGCGACGGCGCTCGCGACGGCGACGCCTGGCATGTCGATCCTCGCGTTCGAGTCTGCGCTCAACTTGGAGGGCGGGGCCGAGACAACGTGGCCGCCGGACGCCCCTCGTTTCGGCCCGTACGGCTTCACGGTCTACGGGCAGACGGTCGCCGCCGCCGACCTGACCGACTTCATCATCGACGGGTTCGTTCAAACCCTGGTCACGAAGACCGGTCCGATCCAGCCGCAGGCCCGTGCATAACTGGCAATGAGTGTGCAGTTAGACTACCACCGGGATCTGGCAAATAAGGCGTATTCAGCCTGCTGTTCAGTTGAAGGCACCTTTATACCTGCCCGATGCGCCGCTCGTATTCTCACCCTCCTCGCCGACGAGGGGGTGGTGGACCCGGCACAGGTTCTCATCATCCAGCAGGAGTACGCCGCGAAGGTGTGTGGCCTTGAGCAGCAGCTTGCCGCCCTACGGGTCAAAGCTAAGGCACGCGATGCGACCTACGAGTTGTTGTCGAAGGCGTGCAGCAGCTACAAGCAGCAGCTTGCCGCCCTGCGCACAGAGCGAGATGAGGCAGACGAGTCTGGATACAAACTCAAGCAGCAGCTTGCCGCCCTGCGGGCGAAGGTGGCAGAGGCGGAGAAATGCCTGCTGGCAGAGAGGTGGGAGTCAGACGGCTTTGCTGCTGGCGGCATTGCGATCAGCCATCCAACAGGGTCAACAGAGGTGGTGTCGCATGAGAACTATGACAAGGTTCTTGCTTCTCTGAATCACAAAGCCGCCCTTGCCGCCCTGCGTACAGGAGGCAGCGATGAGTGACCCCACCGCCTACAACCGGAAGCTGGCAGAGGCGATAGAGCAGGTTGCCGCTCTCTACGACATGAGCCACGGCATAACAGCGAAGTGGTCACGCAAGGATCGCGTTGACCGCTTCGCCGCCGCCCTCGCCGACGCGGGGGTGGTGGACCCGGAGTCCTTGAGCAGCAGCTTGCCGACCTGCGTAGTGAGAACGAGCGGTTGAAGTCAAAGATCGCGGAGTTCATTGATGGAGAGAACAATGCCTGAGTTCTGCGACAAGCACGGCTGGCCGGTCGAGCGTGTAAAGGGCAGGCCGATCCTGAACTTCTTGCGTCTGTTGATACACACCCGCAAGATACGTCGGAGGTTCGATGGCCAGAAGGCATACGACGAGGCAACACCAGTGCCGCTGTCCAACGAACGCATCAACGAGATAGCGAATACCGCCCTGCGTGGAGACAGCGATGACTGACCCCACCGCCTACCACCGCAAGCTGGCAGAGGCGATATGGCAGGGGGCATGGAGAGAGGGCAAGTGCGGAGATGCTGTTCCTCAGATCGCCGCCGTCCTCGCCGCCGAGGGGGTGGTGGACCCGAAACACTGGACGGACCAACTCCATGATGTGACACAGGACTACGAGCAGCAGCTTGCCGCCCTGCGGGTCAAAGCTGACGACCACGAACGCATCCGAGTACGAAATCTCGCTCTTGGCGAGCAGCTTGCCGCCATGCGTGCGAAGGTGGCAGCGGCAGAGAAGGCGATGAGTCGGTGGCTCAAAGAGTACGACCACCCGATGCCGTCGTACTTCCGAGAAGCCCGTGCCGACCTGCGTACAGGAGACAGCGATGCTAAGTGATTTGAAGAACAAGCCTCATGCCATCAGGGGCCGCGAGGACGTGTGGTGGTACGAGGAAAACGGCGGCATAAATGTCGTGGTCGAGCCGCAGGACACGACGATCCAAGTGGTGATCCCGTGGAGGTCGATACGCTACGCTCTTGCCCGAAAGCTGCGTACAAGAGACGGCGATGACTGACCTGCCCTCCAAGCTCACGGCATTCAAGATGGGCGAGGCTGCGTTCCTCACACAGATTGGTCGGGACACAATAGCCGAAGCCTGCGAGAGAGGTGAACTACGGCACTACCGATCTGGCGTAGGACGCTTCGCTCACAGGATGATCCTGCGTGAGTCGCTGATCTGCTGGATGAACAGTTGTGGCATTCCACTCGACGTTAGCCTGCGTGGCAAGCCTCGCAAGACGGGCAGGGGATCAGGTGCGCCTGAGGACTGGTATGCCTGTAAGCGGGAAAATGGTGTAAAAGCCGCTGTCACGTTCGGGGGCGTCCCGAACCCGTTCCTGGAACGGCTGGCCGAGTACCGGTCGAAGAGTCCCTTCCGCTTTGAGGATTGCTAGGCTCACGGCATGGTTGCCAGCGTCTTCACGGAAGAAGAACGCCACCTGATCGCCGCCCAGCTTCGAGCCCAGGCGGCGCTCGACTATCTGCACAACACGCGGCCGGGCTGGGCGATGGGTTCCGAGCAGGACTTCCCGCACCCCAACGGCCAGCTCCAGGCTCTCCAGAGCGATCACAAGCTACGCATCCTGATCCCCGGCAACGGGTTCGGCAAGACGACCTGTATGGGGATGGACGCCGACATGCTCATGCAGATGGACGACCCGTTCAAGCCGCAGGTGATCCCGGAGCCGAAGCGGCCCATGTCGGCGGTGTGGTTCTGCCAGAAGTATCAACAGTGGGAGATCATGCGGGGCGAGCTGGAGGCCAACATTTTCACGGCCGGCTGGAAGTGGAAAGAGCAGAAGCATCACTACGAATGGCCCAACGGGTCACGGCTGTACGTGCTCAGCTCGGATTCCGACTGGACCTCGATCCAGGGCGTCCAGATTGACGCGGTGTACTTCGATGAGCACCCCGACAAGAAGTTCTGGAACGAGATGCAGTACCGCCGGCGTGGCAAGAAGAAGACCCGGTACATGGTCGCCGCCACGATGACGGTCGGGATCACCTGGTTCGTGACCAAACTGATTATGCCGTGGGAGAAGTGGAACCGGGACCAGGGCCGCACCAACGCCGAGGCGCTGAAGCTCCAGGACCACCCGACGACGTTCGTTTGGAACGTCGGTGGGATCGAAGACAACCCCGGCATGGATCAGGAGGACTACGACCACTACGCCAGCGTGATGACGGCCAGCGAGAAAGAGCGTCACGTCCGCCTCAAGGGCGGCTATGCGGACTTCTCAGGCGAGCCCGTGTTCTTCCTGCCGTCACTCGACGAGATGAAGGAAGAGGCTCAGGACGGACGCAGCGGCCGTCTCGTGTTCCTGG
>Ga0209988_10000879_pt1 | contig 19173 bp, 16 predicted proteins | sample N075metaG_FD_183115 | JGI IMG/M metagenome (GOLD analysis project Ga0209988, IMG submission 183115) | Deep subsurface microbial communities from Kermadec Trench to uncover new lineages of life (NeLLi) - N075 metaG (SPAdes) (version 2) | ecosystem: Environmental > Aquatic > Marine > Ocean trench... | reverse complement strand
TTGGCGCATGGCCTCGGCGCGCTCTTGCTCTTTGCCTTCCTTCACGGTCCAGCTCTCGACTTCGAATACCGCCATCGCTATGTCACCCGCCTCAAATCACCGATTTCGCTACCGTATTGCGCCACGATCTGCTCGAGCTTGGAGCGCTCGGGGTCGGTCTCCGCTACTTCCCCTGCTTTTCCTTCAGAGGCCGTCGCCGCCGCCCTACGACGGCCGCCGACTCGAGGAAGCGTCGCCGCGTCATCTTTTGAAGTTCTTCTTTCTTCATGCGTTCCTCCGTTTGATAGTCTACCCACCATGTCTACCCGGGCGCGACACCCATCCGTCTTCGAGCCCACGACGCTCGCTTTCGCGATCGTCTTCGCGGTCGTGGGAACGATCATCGGCCTGGAGCTTCTGACGCGCATCGGCATCAGCGCCAACACGTCCATCATCGCCGCTATCACCGCGATTGCGGTGAGCCGCATCCCCGTCGCGCTCTTCAGCCAGTTCCGGGACCTGCAGCGCCAGAACCTCCTGCAAACGGTCATCTCCGCAGCCACGTTCGGGGGCGCGAACGGCATGCTTCTGCCGATGGGGCTCCTTTGGCTGACAGGGCGTATCGACCTCGTTCCCATCATGCTGCTCGGAGCACTTGCCGGGCTCGTGATCGACGCCACCCTTCTTTACCGCTTGTTCGACACGAAGCTTTTTCCCGCGACCGGCCTCTGGCCGGCGGGGGTCGCGACAGCGGAGTGCATGATCGCCGGCGACCAAGGCGGGAAACGCGCGAGGCTACTCGGCGTCGGGGCGCTCGCGGGCGTCGTTGGCTATCCGCTCGGGATCCCGATGGATGTCGTCGGCGTTTGTTGGATCGGCAACATCTGGGCACTCTTCATGTTCGGCTTGGGGTTGCTTGTCCGCGGCTACTCGGGTCCGGTGCTGCAGGTGGACGTGAACGAGCTCTTCGTGCCCCACGGGTTCATGATCGGTGCCGGGTTCGTGGCGATCGTTCAAATCGCGGGCGAAATCCGCCGCTCGCACAAATCCGGCGGGCCAGACCGACGCGTCGGAGGCGCTCTGTTTCGCGCGTTCTCCGCGTTTACCATCGCCGCGGCGATCATGGCAGTGCTCGCGGGCCTCATGACGGAGATGTCCGCGCCGATGTTCATCGGCTTCGTTCTTTTCGCCGCCGTCGCCGCTCTCGTGTCGGAGCTCATCGTCGGGATCGCCGCGATGCATTCAGGGTGGTTTCCGGCTTTCGCCACCGCCCTCATCTTTCTTTTGATCGGCATGGCGCTGGGCTTCCCGCCGCTCCCGCTCGCCTTTCTCATCGGCTTCGCCGCGTCGACGGGACCCGCCTTCGCCGACATGGGCTATGACTTGAAAGCGGGATGGATTCTGAGAGGCAAAGGCAAAGACCCAGACCTGGAGATCGCAGGACGGCGGGAGCAATACGCCGCCGAGCTTCTAGGATTTGGCGTGGCGGCGATCGCGGTTTACTTTTTTCATCAGAGCTATTTCGAAGCCGACCTCTTCCCCCCGTGGGACCGCGTCGCCGCCACGACCATCGCCGCGGGGGCTAGTCCCTCGCTCGCCAAAGCGCTCATCCTGTGGGCGATACCGGGGGCCCTCATCCAGTGGCTCGGCGGACCGAACCGGCAGCTCGGCGTGCTCTTTGCCACGGGCCTTTTGATTTTCAATCCTGTCGCCGGCTGGACGGCGATGGTCGCGCTCGCCATCCGATTTTACTTGACGCGCCGATTTGGCGAGCGCGCCGAGAACCCGATGTATATCCTCGCGGGTGGGTTCATCGCGGGAAGTGCAGTGACGAGCTTCGCGAGCGCGACGTTGAAGTTGAAGTAGTAGGAGCAACACGGGGTTCTGGCTAACGAGTCTGATAGGGCTCGCTTGGATGGCGACCTACCGTGGCGCGTGCGATAGGGTTCTCCGTTGCGCAAAACAAACCGCACAGTTGCGTGACTTGGCGTCTGGTTCATGTTTACCTCCTGTGCAATAAAGGACGAGTTCTGCGCGAGAAACCTCCCTCTGGCGTCAAGTTTTTTGGCTTTTTTACCTCGGAGCTCACCGAGCTGGCTCTTCGCCTCCGCAGCCAGACGTTGGCGCTCTTTGTTCGCGGGCGCGACTTAGAGTTGAAATAATGGGCCCGTGAAATAGTGGAGCCAAAACGAGATGCGAAACAAAGGAACGACCATCACACGGCGTGAGCTCTTGACCGCCACAGCAGCCACCGCCGCGCTCGCCCCTCTGCGACAAGAAGGACCGCACGTGTGGCTCGACATGGACCAGAAAGAGCTCGACGACGCCTACACTCAATCTGTCTACGCAGCCAACTTGCGGCAGATCGTGCGGCGCTGGGCGACCAACAGCGAGGCCGCGCGGGAACGCCTGGGCCCGCCCGAGCGACTAGCCTACGGCACCGAGCCCATCGAGGCGCTCGACGTCTACCGCACCGATCGCCCAGGAGCACCCGTGCAAGTCTTCATCCACGGCGGCGCCTGGGAGCAAGGCTCCGCCAAATCGTACGGATTCCCGGCAGAGACCTTTATCCGCGCCGGCGCCCATTGGGTCGTTCCCGACTTCAGCTGGGTACAAGACGTCGGCAAGAGCTTGCTGCCGATGGCCCATCAAGTACGTCGCGCGGTGGCATGGGTGTACGAGAACGCCGCGAGCTTCGGCGGCGACCCGAACCGGCTCTACGTCTCAGGCCATTCATCGGGCGGCCATCTCGCCGGAGTCATTCTGACGACCGACTGGCAGAAGGACTTCGACCTCCCGCCCGATGTGGTAAAGGGAGGACTCTGCAGCAGCGGGATGTTCGATCTGAAGCCGGTACGCCTCTCGGCGCGCAGCCGCTACATCGATTTCACCGACGAGATGGAGGAGGCGCTGAGCTCGATCCGCCATCTCGACAAACTCCACGCGCCCATCATCATCACGTATGGAACACTCGAGACGCCAGAGTTTCAAAGGCAGTCGCGAGACTTCGCCGCGGCGGTCGAGGCAGCCGGGAAACCCGTACAGCTTCTCGTCGCCGAAGGCTACAACCACTTCGAGATCTTGGAGACGCTCGCCAACCCGTATGGTCTATTGGGCCGCGCCGCGCTCGAGCAGATGGGGCTCTAGATGTGGTTGAGAGATAAGCTCTTGGAATCACGCCGCTGATTTCGATTGATGTGTCGGCCCGCTTTGAATCGGCCGCAATAGGCCCTAACGAAGCTCCGGGCCGCCCACGCGATTGTCGTGTACGAAGCGGTCGCGTGCGGGCATCACCACCTCGGGAAGGCTGTTCTTGTCGATAATCACGTCTTCAGCAATGATCTCGTTCTTGTGCAAGAGGAACGCGACGAGGCTATAGACCTGGTCGGGCGTCAAGCTTCCCGGCTCGTCGAAAGGCATCGCGCGATAGGTGTAGTCGTATAGCGTCGTGGCATAAGGCCAGTAGTTGCCGATGGTCCTCGAAAGGCCCGTCGTCGTGGCGAAAGGAAAGCCTTCGCGAGGCTCGCGGCCCACGAGCACGTCGTTGGGGCCTTCGGTTCCCGTGACGCCGTGGCACGAGGCGCAGAGCTGGTAGTAGAGCTCTTCGCCTTTCGCGACGGTGCCCTCCCCATCCGGCAATCCCGTACCGTCAGCCATCACGTCGATGTCCAACGCTTTGATCTCGGCTTCGGTCGGCGTTCTGCCGAAGCCGAAGGTACCCTTATCGTCCTCAGTCTCAGCCTGTGCCGTCGCTAAGGCGGCCACGATGGTCGCGAGCCACACCATCCTCATGCATTCTCTCCAAATACGATCGAGCCGTCTTGGCGTACCGTCCAAGCTCGGATGTGGTTGTAGTGGTACGAGGTTCCCGGACCGCGTAGCTTCTTTAGCTCCACGTGGGTGGGCTGGGTCTGGCCGGTCTCATCCGTGGCCCGGCTCATGAGCGTCGCTTGTGCGCCGTTAAAGTCCCACGCGAAGCGGAATCGCGTGTGGCACTTGGATATCACCGGCTCTTGCAAGGTGGCTTTGTTCCAGCTTTCGCCGCCATCGGTGCTGATATCAACGCGCACGATCTTGCCGCGGCCGCTCCAGGCGATACCTTTAATCTCCCGGAAACCCTTCTCGGTCAGCGTGACGGGATAAGCGGGATAAGTAATGATGGATTTCACGTCCATCACGAAGCTGAACTGGCGGGCCTTTCCGCCGGGAAGCGGATCGGTATATTTCGATGTCTCTTCGCGGGTCATGAATGGTTTGTCCGCTAGCTCGATACGGCGGATCCATTTCACGTTCGAGCTTCCCTCGAAACCCGGCAGGAATAGCCGCGCGGGATAGCCTTGCTCGGGCCGGATCGCTTCACCGTTTTGCCCATAGGCGATCATCGCATCGTCCCAACCCTTTTCGACGGGGATGCTGCGCGTCATCACGGCGGCGTCCATCGCTTCGGCGAGGAACCACTTGGCCTCGGGCAAGACGCCGACTTCTTTGAAGAGCGTTTTTAGCGGCACACCGATCCACTCGCTCGTGCTCGTCAGGCCCTCGACTTGCTGCGGCGTCTCCTCCTTGTTTGCTTCCGGGTTGCGATAGGTACGGAAGCCGTTTCCCGAGCACTCGAGAAATCGGGTGACGGCTTCGGCGGGAAAACGCTTCAGATCCGCGAGTGTGAACATACGCGGGCGCTCCACCATGCCATGGATCAAAAGCGAGTAGCTTTCGGGATCGATCTCGGGAATGCCGGCGTGGTGGCGCTCGAAGTGCAAATCGGCCGGGGTAATGATCCCCTCGAGGTCTTGTAGGGGCGTGTTCGACGCCTGGCGCGTAGGGCTGAAATAGGTCCGCTTGGGTTTCTCGAAGCGTGAGCGCTCACCGACTTCTTTCGCGGGGCCTCCCTGGACTTTCGTCGGGTCTTTCGTCCCGGATTCCTGCGCCGGCAGTATCTTTGCAGAGGCGGCAGAAACGGCTGCAGCCGTACCCGCCAATAGCGCCCTTCGGCTGATCTTGCCCTTCGACATATTTCGTCCTCCCGATGAGAGCGCATGTTACACCACCGGGAACACGACGAGAAACTCGGACGGAAGCGATAGCTCGCTCCCGCCCTGCTTCAACGTCCAAGGCTCGCCGCTCGCTCGCGGGGCAACGAGGACGACGAGCGCCCCCGCCGCCCCATCAAGAGGCGCGAGCGTAAAGACCGCGCGTTCGCCTTCGTACCGGAGTGTCGCAACACGCCATGTCTCGTCATGAAATTGGACCCAGCTTCCCGGACGGAGCTCGTGCGCGCGGAGCGGCGCCAGAGGGAGGCGAATGCGCGACTGGTCGAAAAGCCGTTTTATCCGCCGCAGAAGGTTCACGACACCTCTTCCTCATCCTCGAACTCCTTGTCTTTCTTCTTCTTTTTCTTCAGCTTGCCGCGCAGCTTCGCCATCCGATCGTCCACCGCGTCGTCCACGTCGGAGTCTTCGGCGCGGCGGCGCAGATGGTCGCCCCGAAGCTCGTCATCGAGCTTCAAGTAGGACCGCGCCGCCGAAGCTTGGAGCTCCACACGCTCGCTGACGCGGTCGAACTCGCTTTGGAGATTCGCCCGTTGCACGCCGACCATAACCTTATTAATGGCCCGGCGTGCCTCTCCCTGGCGCATCTGCGCTTGCAAGAGCTCGAGCCTCGAACGGGCCTTCTGCATCCGGTCGTGCATATTCACAATAGCTTCCCGGATCTCCTCCGTCTCGCGGCTTTGCGTGTGAAGCTCCTCCTGCAAGCGATCGCGCTGCCTCTCCGCCTTCTCAGCCCGGAGCAGCATGTCGCGGGCGCCGTCTTCGTCGCCCTTTTTCATAGCGCTCTCGGCGGCAGACTCCCATTGCTTCATGTCTTTCTCATGGTATTTGGTACGGCTTCGCAGCCGATCCTCGTTGGCCATGGCTCGAGCCACGGCGCGCTTGGCCGCTTCGAGCTCCTCTTCCATATCGAGCACGAGCTGGTTGAGCGAGCGCTCGGGGTCTTCGAACCGCGTGAGGACCGCGTCGATGCTTCCTTTGACGAGTAAAGTGAATCGCTGAGTAACGTTCATGGTCTTCCTCCTTTGTTTAGTACCAGTGAGCTAGTTCTTGACCGAAGACCCGGATCTGCTGAGCCAAGCCTTCGCGGCGATATTCGAGATAGGCGGCGAGCGTCATGAGCGCGATACCGAGCATCACGCCGCCGACCCACAACAAGAGTGGTTCAGTCGCGCGGATCTTGATGACGAAGCACGCGAGGTCGATGACGAACGCCGCGGTCGACACGGTGAGGAGCGGCCGGCTCCTCAGCCAGAAGCTCGTGGCCCCGAATCCCACGGTGAGCATGAGGAGCACCGCTTGCCACGCCCACGTGATGTCGTCGTAGAGCGCGAGCACTGGGGTCGCATAAATGAACGCCGCCCCGGCAGTGAACAAGTGACGGCTCCAGCGCGGCCCCATCTCCTTCGACAACAGAAGAGATAGCGCAACGAGCGCGAAGCCCGGTGCGAGCGAGTAGAACTCCATCCCGACGCCATGTCCCCAGGCAATGGCGACGAGACCGAAGCCTAGAAAGCCTGCCGACAGCACCGACGGCACGACGCTCTCTTTCTCACGCGAAGCGAGGATGAGATAGAAGACGCTCACGAGAAAGAGCGGGATGGCCTGCATCCGTACGAGGCCCACCATGCCGCCGAGAAAGGCAAGCAGATGCCCCGTCGCTTTCGAGCTCGACGCTAACGCAAGTGCTTTGGGCTCGCGGGCGAAGAGTCCGGCGAGAGCATATTGGAGCACGCCGCTCGCAAGCAGCACGTAGGGTGCGCGACCGTTCCCGAAGGCGATCCAACCGGCGTGGAAGCCGACGAGCGTGCTCACGCCGAGCCAGAGCTGCATCAGCCAGGCGTAGCCGGCGCTCTCGGAGCGGTAGCTGTTTACGCCATGCCGGAGCGCGAACGCGAAGGCCACCGCAATGAGAGCGGCGAAGTCCCAGGCGGTGAACGGCGAGGCCGGGATCGCGAAGACCCCGAACAGAACCATCGCTTCCAGACACGCCGTCCACGGCACGAGTGTCTTCGGTCCCCTCGCCTCCACGAGTAATATCCAGGCAAGAGCCAGCGCCGAGGCGAGCGGAAGGGCCCCTACCGCAGCTTCCACGAGCGCGAGCGGGAAGAAGCTCGTTGAAACGCCCTCGACCAAGACGAGCATATGCGCGGCGACGAGAAGACCGCTGCGATAAGGCACCTTGCCGGCGAGCGCGCCCATCAGTGCAACGACGACCGCGAGTGCCAGCGTTTCTGTTCCCGTCACGGTGAGCGCTGCCACCACGGCGGCGACGCGCCAGAACAAAATGAAACGTGCCACCGGCTTTTGGAGAATCGGTAACGGAGCGAAACGCGCCGCCAGTAAAACCAAAAGCGCAGCCAACATGAGAATCGGAACAGAGGAGGTCCACGCGGCAGCCCAGAGGTGAAACGGCACGTAAGCCACGAGAAACGCGAGACCCACGTTCACGTCGGTCGCGTCCTCGGTGCGTATTCCGTGACTGAGAACGGCCCAGCCGAAAAGCGCGAAGATGAAGGGCTCGATACCCATCGGGCCGTTCATGAAGGCGAGAAAGAGCCATGCGATTCCGAGCGCACCATGGCCCAGAATCGACACGTGCAGCCCGAGCTCCCACGTACGGTTTGCGCGGCGCCAACCCAGCACTGACAAAACGAACATCACCATCGTCGCGAGAACGAGCACGCTCCGCGAGGCGTCGAAAGCAAAGGCGAGCTCGCCATGGATGCCAAGGGACATCGCAAGAAGGCCCAACAAAATGCTCGCTGAGAACGCGACGCGCTGACCGAGCGCCATGAAGAGGCCGGAAGCGAGCACGACCTCGAGCGCTCCCCCGTTCGTGAAACCCACCATCCCGGAACCGGCGATGACGAACGCCCAGAACATCGCGGGGAGGAGCAGGTAGTCCTTCCATTGCAGCCCCCGATAAGCAAGGACCCCGACGATCAGAACGCTGGCGAGGATCTCCATGTTGTATGTGCCGCCCCAAGCAAGGATGGAAGCGCCAAACGCTGCGTGCGCCGCTACGAGCCAGTCGGGACGCCGCGTGAGCCATGTCGATATCAACGCGAGTCCGAGTGCAAGAGGTGCGATGATCGAAGCGCCCGAGACAGACGACATCGCCACGATGACCGTCAAATGGACCGTCGCGACGATCGTGTGGGCTCGGATTTTGTCTCGCGCAAGAAACGTGAAGATGGCAGCAAGCCCGAGCTGGGCAAACGCGATCGCCGCAAACGGATTCTCGAGCCCGAGCCAAGCCGACAAGCTAAAAATCGGCTCCGTCACAACGGTTGGCAGCAGTGTCGGAAAACAGAAGTAGCCGACGACGGAAGCCAGCATGGCAGCTACGCGCGCGCTCCCGCTCGCGTAGCGGAAGCTCCAGCGAAACAGAACCGTGGCGATCGAAAGGAACACGATAGCGACGACGCGCCCTGCATTGTCGAGAAACGACAGAGGCGCCGCAATCGCCATGAGCGCAAACCCGAGCGAGAGCAGTGCGACCGAACGTCCCGGCCACGACGCGGGGCGCGCGCGCAACGAGTGCATGAGCGCCGAGTAATACTCTTCACCCGTCGTAACGAGCGCGACACCGAGCACCAAAATCGGCAAGGCTATGAAGGATGCGGGAAGCTGCAAAATGCTCAAGCTCGCCACGTACAGCACCGCGAGCGCTAGGAACGGGAGCGCCTGCACGGGACGGTCGACGCCGTCACGCCGATCGCGGTGGAACAAGAACCGATTGATGTGGCGCGCCCCAAAATAGAACACGGCGCCGAGCGCGAGCGCCGCCGCGATGAAACCTGAGCTCGACGGCGTCACGAACGACATGAGGGGCAAGCTAATCGTGAGAAGGCTAAAGGCCAACGGGTAGGCCACGCCGTCATAGCGAAGTGTTTCCCGAAGACAATGGCGAAACGCCGCCAAGAGGGCGACAACCGAAAAGCCGTAGACCGCCGCTCCCCAAGCCGTGCTCATCAGATTCAAATAAGCCGCTCCCCAGGAGAGAACCGGTACGAGCACGGTAAATAAAAGCTGGAGCGCCGAGCCCGCGATGGGCAGCCGCAAACGATTGCGGAGAAGCTCGCCCACCCCGAACAAAACGAGTGAGCCGGTGACGAGCGTCAGGAACTGCGCGTTCACGGACATCCCAGCCCACTGGGACTCCACGAGGCGATAGACCGAGACCGCCATCATCAGAGCTCCAACGGCAAGTAGCCATCGAATGCCTTGTAGCGATCCGAGCCCGGGCGTCGATTCTGTAGCCTTCATAGTTGCCTCCTAGCCCCTTCTCTTACAAGGGTGGTGCCAGGAGGGAGTGATGGCCACAAGCTGCTTAGTTACAGCTACTTAACCGTCTGTACTTGCCATTTGAAGCCCTCCAGGTGCATGATTGTCACTGCACCTTATCCAGACGTGCGCAGTGCGAAAGATGCGCGTGGCCGGTGCCGCATCCATGCTGCAAGACCTCGCTCTTTACGCCGAGCTCCTCATCTTCTTGCTCGGAACCTTCATGTACGGGTTCCTCACGCGCGAGCTCTTTCAGCAGCGCGCCATCCTTCCCGGCAACCGACCCATCCGTCTTCTCGCGCTCGGGCTCACGCTCTGGTACTCGGGATCGCTCCTCGACGAGCTCGCTTCGATTTTGCTGTCGAGCGCCGGGCTCTGGTCGGACGTTGGTCCGTTCGTCGATGTTGCGCGATCGGTCGGCTGGCTCGCGAGTTTCCCGCTTCTCGCACACACCATCTGGCGCATGCTCGACCCCCGTCCGAGTTGGCTCTGGATCGCCCCTGCTTATCTCAGCCTTCTCGCATTCCCGCCAGTGATCGTAGATGTCATCCGGCAGTCCGAGACCGACCTGACGCGTGTGAGCCGCGACGTGTACGAGCTCTTTCTGCTCCACGTTACGCTCGCTACGATCATTTCGGTCGGCCTCATTCTGTATGGCCGCCGCAAAGCCAAGCGGCCTGAGCTGGCGCAATTCTTGCGTTGGCTCATGGTGACGGTCCTAGTCGTCGAAGCGCTCGTGCTTCTTGGCGCAACGCTCATCGACGTTTGGTCCGAGCCGGTCTGGCGAATCCTCGTCAACACGTCGGGGCTCGTCTTGGGGATGACGTTCTTGTATTTCGTGCGCCGCTACAACTTGCTGAGCCTATCGCTCTCGAACCGAAGCCTTCGGCATTTTGTGAGCATCCTCGCGCTGCTTTTTCTCATCCTGCTCGCTGGCCCGGCGCTCGGCGCTTCTGGCCATCCCGTGTTCCACCGTGTTCTTGCCTGGGGCATATTGCTCGCCGTGCTTGCGGGTCTTTTCTTCGGGCCGCTCACACGCTGGGCGACGCGACGCTCGCAAGTTCTGGCTCGTCTTTGGGAACGCACCATCGGGCAAGAAGAGATCGCGGCGCTCAGCGAGCAGCTTCAAAAGCTCGACGCGTCCGAAGCCGAGATCACGAAGCTCGCCTCGGACGAAGTGAGCCGATGGATCGGCGCCGAGACCCGTTGGTCGGACAACACGGAAATCTGGAGCTACTTTCGCGAGCAGGGAACGAAAGCCTTCAACCGTCTTCGCGCGCCATCGCCGCCCCTCGCGAATGCGCTCGTCGAGGAGAAGCTCCACGCGGTCTTCCCCCTCCGCGTCGGCGGAGAGCTCGAGAGCGTTTTCGCGATCGCGTCGAGCGCGGTGGGTGGCGGTTACGAGGACGGCGAGATGGAGAGCATCCAGCTCGTGCTCAGCCAGCTCGCGGCCGCGATCGAGATCCGGCGGCTCCTCGACGCCCGCCTCGCCGCCGAGCGGAGCCAGGCGGAACAAGAGAGACTCTCGATGCTCGGCATGGTCTCGGCGTCACTCGCCCACGAGCTCAAGAATCCTTTGTCGTCGATGAAAGCCTTGGCTCAAACGGTGCGTGAGGAGCTCGGCAAAGAGGAGACGCATCACGAGCAAGCCGAGGACCTACGCCTCATCGTCGAGCAAGTCGACCGCTTGAACGAGGTCGCCCGCGAAGTGCTCGGCTTTGCGCGCCCGGGCACCCATAGCGACACGACGCCGCTGGAAAAAGTCATCGAGTCCGCCGCCTACGTGCTCGACCACGAAGCGCGTGGTCGCGGCATCACCATCGACCAGGAAGCCGTCGAAAACGGCGCTGAAGCGAGAGGCACTCCAGCGACGTGGCAGACCGTCGTTTTTAACTTGATGCTGAACGCTATCCGACACGCACCCGATGGCTCGACCGTGCGAGTGAGACTGCGCGTCGAGGACGACGCGCTCGTCTTCGAGTGTGCCAACGAGGGGCCCCCCATCGCCGAAGACATCGCAGCGCATTTGTTCGACCCATTCGTTTCCGGCGAAGGCGGCACCGGGCTCGGCCTCGCGCTCGTCGAGCAAAGAGTCCGAGAGCTCGGCGGTCACATCGATCTCGTCAACGAGCCCGACAACATTCTCTTTCGAGTCCGTATATGAGCGAACGCAAACATCGCATAATTGTCTGTGACGACGAGCCCTCCGCTCGCCGCGGCGCCGTGCGCGCGCTTGGCGCCTCGGCCCATGACTTCATCGAGTGCGGCAACGGGAAAGAATGCCTCGACGCACTCGAGCGGCAAACCGTCGACCTCGTCTTGCTCGATCTGCGCATGCCCGAGATGGACGGAATGACCGCGCTCGCCGAGATCATGGAGATGCCGTCGCCACCTCCCGTCGTCGTGATCACGGCGGATTCCGGCCTGGAGACAGCCATCGCCGCCGTCAAAGCCGGCGCCCAAGACTTCATCGCCAAGCCTTACGAGATCGACGCGCTCCGGCACGTCGTCGAGAAGACGCTCGAGCAACATCGCTTGAAGCGCGAGAACTTGAACTTGAATGCGGAAGTCCGCCGCCTCCGCGGACCCGGGCCGCTCGTCGGCCAATCCGAAGCCATCCGGCACGTGCTCGAAGCCGTCGGTCGCGTAGCGCCGACGACCGCCACCGTGCTCATTCTCGGCGAGAGCGGCACCGGGAAAGAGATCGTGGCCCGCCGCCTCCACGAGCTGTCGAACGTGGCGCGCGGGCCGTTCGTCACCGTTAATTGCTCCGCCATTCCCGACACGCTCGTCGAGAGCGAGCTCTTCGGCCACAAGCGAGGCGCTTTCACCGGGGCGGATCGCGATCGCGCCGGCAAGTTCCAGGAAGCCGACCGAGGCACGCTCTTTCTCGACGAGATTGGGGACATGGCGCTCTCCGCACAAGCGAAGCTATTGCGTGTGCTGCAAGAAGGCGAGGTCGAACCTCTCGGAGGCGGTCGCACCGTGCGCGTCAACGTGCGCGTCATCGCCGCGACGCACCGCGATCTGAAAAAGCGCGTCGAGGAAGGGACCTTTCGGGAGGACTTGCTCTTCCGGCTCAAAGTCGTCGACATCGAGATACCGCCGCTTCGCGATCGCGCGGGAGACGTCGCGGTCCTCGCGGAGTATTTCTTGAAGGGGTTTGGCGGCGACCGGCTCGAGCTATCGCCGGAAGCATCCAGCGCGCTCGCTGCTCATCCGTGGCGCGGAAATGTACGCGAGCTCAAAAACGCCCTCGAGCGCGCCTCAATCTTTTGTCGGGGCGACGTCATCCGCCCCGAGGACTTGCCCCAGGAGGTCTCCGGGGGCGGCGGTACGACCGGAAATGCTACCGCGAGCTGGGGTCCGAGCGATGATTTCCAGACCGCGAAACAAAAAGTGATCGACCGCTTCGAGCACGACATCCTCACGCGGGCTCTCGAAACGCATGGCGGCAACATCTCGAAGGCTGCTCGAGACCTCGGCCTGCACCGGCAAAACCTCCAGCAAAAACTCAAACAGCTCGACATTTCCGCTGATTCGTTCCGGTAGGTTCGCGTCGAGGAAGCTCTCAACGGCCCTGCAGTTCGTCTAGGGTCCACGACTTGGATTAGTTTCTTCACCATACAAAGTTTATGTGTGACTGCGTTCCTCTCTAGATCTAGAGCTCGACGATTAGGTCACCGCCCGTCGTTTTTCAATTTCTCGAGCGAGCGTTGGAAGAAAGGCTTCTGGCCGTCCGGCGCGAGTGCGACAGCTTTCTCCATGTGCTGTATAGCCTCGGGCCCATGCCCGGCTTCGTCATGGGCCATCCCACTCAGGTAATGCCCGTAGGCGAAGTCCGGATTTTGCTCGTTCTCCAGAGCGAGCATGCGGATGGCAACCTCGACCTCGCCCTCGGACAGCAAACTTTCTCCGAGGGAGCCGAGCACTCCGGGTGAGAAATCGTAGGAAAATCCTCCGTAGTGACTCTCGCGCAGCTCACGATACTTCTCTATCGCGGCCTCGACACCGTCTTCCGCTATCGTCGTCGCGAGAACGTCGCCCAGCATCTCGGGGCGGCTCTGGCCGCGATGACAGGTCACGCAGTCGACACGAACTCGGTCGGACGCCGTGACGCCGAGCTTGCTCAAGTGGTCATCGTTGATCACACCCACCATGCGAAGCATCGTTCGGGCTTTGTTCTTGCGGGGGTTCTCGTCCGAGGCGAAATCGAAGGTCATCAGATCCATTGGGTCGAGCTCTAAGCCCGCCTGAGCCACGTGGCAGTACTGGCAGCGGACGTCGAGCGCGCTCGCGAAACCGCGCATGATGCTGCCGAGCTCTCTCCCCTTCACGGATGCTGGGAGTGCCTTCAAGTTCTCCGGCTCCTCCGGCCACCTAAACCCTTGGGCTTCGGCGAGCCCCGCGACCGCCAACACCACCACCAGCAAGCGCCCCGCACTTTTCGTGTACGACATGGAATCGGCCTCCTAAACCTATCCTAATCTCTCCGCGCTATTCTCGCCCGCGAGCGCTCCACGAGCGTGAGTTATGTGACGGACCGCAGCGGTGGAGGGACGAAACGCAGCGCGGAACCCTTAGTCTATAGCGCTCACTTAAATCCCCCACCTTGCTGAGAGTTCATGCACATGAACTTTGAGGGGCGTGGTCTATTCTGCGTTCAGATTTAGGCGTTCATCCTTCCAAGTCCACGCCTGCTTTTCCTATGATCTGTAGGTAAAGTGTGGGTGGCGGCCAGGAAAAGATGTTATTTTTCAGCGAGGTGTCTCTGAGAAAAAACGTTCGAGGATCTCAGTATCGACGATCACCTCGGCTCGAGTAAAAGCGAACGTGAAGCGCGCTTGCTCGACCTGCTCGGATCCCGCTCCGGCATCTGCGACCCAGCCAGGCTCGTCGTCGACATGCGATCGTCCGCGGCGTTGCCCAGGATTACTCGTTCTGGACGGAGTCAATCGTGAATCGGAAACGCCGTAAGCGGGAAGAGGCTCGGAGACCCGATCGTCTGAGCGACGATACGGCTCCATTATGTCCTTACCGAGGTCACGTTCGGCCATCAGTAGGTTATGCGTGGTGCACATCAGGCTGATATTGTCGGCGCCGCGGTCACCTCCACGGCCATAGGGATCGTGGTGGTGGTATTCGAGGTCACCTTGCGCGGTGCAACGTCGCCCGTCTTGGTCGACAAAGGTGCATTGCCCGCCATCACGATCGAAAACGAAGCGCTTGACCGGCGCGGAGATATAGCGCGAGCCCGGCGACGTGTCCGCTTCCTCGATGCTCTTGCGGGGCTTGTTCGTCTTGCCAAAACGCTTGGCTTCGAGCCGCTCGAGCTTCTCTGTCACCGCCGCCTCCACGACCGAGGCCAAATCCGCACCCGGCATGAGCGCACTCAGACGCTCGAGCTTGTCGTGGAGCTCAGCACTGGCGGTGAAGCGCACGCCGTAGCGAGACGGACCAAGCGGCTCCACCACCGTCGGCTTCACCGGAGCTGGACGCGGTGCGGGCGGAGCCGGCGCTTCAACAACGTCCGGACGCAGTCCATCGACTGGTGCGGCCGGAGCCGGCGCTTCGACAGCGTCCGGACGCAGTCCAGCGATGGGCGCGGGCTTGGCCGGCTCACGTGGCGCGGGCAGCTTGCGCATCGTCGAGGAGACGTCAGGCTTGGGCGCAATCTCGGCAACCAACTTCTGTATCTTCCGCTTGCTCTTGTGCTCTGCCCGCGCCAAGAGCTTATCGCGATTCGCTTCCGTGAGAACTGGCGCGAGCTTAGCGATACCGCTCAAGTGAAGCCGTCCGTCCTCGAGCATCGACAGAAGTACTGGATGTTTCCGAGAGGCACGTGCGACGCCGATACGCAGATAAGCCTCCCCCTCCGACAAGTGAAGCCCCTCCGTACAATAAACAAACATCGACCGTGACGCCTTTTCGGCATATAGCCGACGCCGATCCACTTCGCCAATATGCGCGACGAGCTCGACCTCGACGCGTCGCGACTCTTTCAAAATCTCCGACAGCCGTTGAAGTAAAACATCATCTGAGATCGAATCGAACTTGAATTTGTCCTCCATGATTCTTTATAACACGGACTTTTTTGACGTCGTGAGGTCGCGCACAGTGGGCGGCCGTGCGCTCGGATGACGTGGAAAGACTCTTTGTGCAGCGGCGCTCCTCTGTTCGCGATTTATGAACGGAGCACGGAAGAAGGATATAGACGAGTTCGTCTGTGCAGTGGCGGGAAAACATCTGAGTATCCGTGACATCGAGCGGCTGGCCCACGGGTACTTCCGAGGGTCGAACGAGTTCCGTGAACAGATCAAAAAAGGGGATGTCAGATGGGGATTGAACCTGCTGAAAGAATCGGCCCGGGATAGCGATGCATGCACGGAGGCCGAGCGGAGAGCGCTGCGGGATCTCGAGGCAGCGCAGAAATAAATGCAGAGAGTCACGTGCATGGTCAAAGACGCCAGGTGCGGTAGTAATGCGTTTTATGCTCAGGCTCACCTGGTGGCCGGAGGGATCCTGCGATGCCTCGACATGTTTTCCAAAGCAATAAAGGAGTTCCATGATCGGTCCGGACAAGCGCAAAGCGATCGTCATCCTTCATGAGGAAGGCATACGTATTGGGAGCTCGATTTCCGGATGAGTGACGTGATAGCGGCGGGAAGCTTGAAGGTCGACAGAGGCGTTGCCGTCCTGCTCTAGCCCCGGCGCGTGGTGTTCCGGCTCGAGGGGTCGTCGGGGAAAGGCTCAGGTGAGCTTTCAAAAGAGGTGAGGTGGGAATCGATCTCGTACAGGCTTGACGGCTCCGGGCGAGATCCCTAACATTGAATAACGCTGACTCCGCTTCCCGCATCCTGAAGGAAACTGCTGTAGATGCCCCGGCTACTGTTCTTGCTCCAATCTGCGTTCAGCCTCTGGATGCTCGTGGATGCCATCGGCAGACCGGGCATCTCTCGCTATTGGTATTGGATCGTCCTCATGCCCTTCGGGGAGTGGTTCTACTTCTTCAAGTACAAGATCCACGATCCCGATTTCGCATGGCTGAAAGCTCTGTTCGGCTCGCTCCTCGATAAGCCCGCCTCCATCCAAGAGCTCCGGCACAATGCAGAGCAGACACCCAGCTTAGCCAACAAAGTGAGCCTGGCTCAGGGCCTCTACGACGCCGATGAATATGAAGAAGCGTCCAAGCTTTTCGAAGATGTGCTCGCGCGGGATTCCACTTCGCCCGACGGCCTTTACGGACTGGGCGTTTCCAGGGTCGGCCTCGGCGACGAGGAGGGGGCCATCGAACCACTGCGCCAACTGGTCGATAGCGAGCCTTCGCATAACGACTATGACGGCTGGGCCAACCTGGCTAACGCTCTCTGGAAACTGGAACGTCGGAAGGAGGCCATCGAGGTGTTGTCTCGGCTCGTCAGAAGGAGCCCCCGCCTGCAACACCGCATGGCCTACGCCTACTATCTCGGTCTCGATGAGAATCGCGATGAAGCGCAGGCCCAGCTCGCCACCGCGCTCCAGGAGTTCGAGTTTGCTCCGAAATACGTGAAGCGCCGCGAGCGGGCCATGGCCAAGCAAGCGCGGGAAATGCTTCGCCAGCTCTCGGAGGCAACTCGAGAGACATGAAACTTCATGTCGCCAACCGCTGACGGTTTTCCAACCGTTCGTGAGATAGTGCCGCCAAATGAAAGCTTCGATTCTATTTGTCGTCCACCTGCTGCTGCTTGTTTCGTGCTTTGCCGACGCTGCTCCGCCACCAACCGATTCCCAATCGGATCGCGTCGATCGGCTCTTTTCTGAATGGGACCGTTCATCTGCCTGTGCAACCTCAACGACATCCGGCCATGGCATTTGGCCAGGGAGGTGGCCGATATCTACTTGCAGGATGCGTTCACGGAACCGAAGCGTCACATGGACTGGAATCCCGAGCGGCTCATCGACTTGCCGGTGCACGCGCTCGAAAGCAGAGTGGGATTCTACGAGGACAGCGCTGCGCGACAGGTCTGGCGCGTGAGGCTAGAGGACGAGTCGCTCGTTGCCGAAGACGACGACTCGCGTTTCGTTCTTCGCCCTGTCGGCACGCATGAGTTCCACTTTGTGAACACACCCTACGTTCTTCGATTCAAGTTCGAAGAGCGAGCTAGCGATGGTCGTTCGATTCTGCGGATCGAACGCATGGGACTCGATCATTACCTGGTGCGGAGTGGCGGAGACGAAATCACGCTCGAGGCCCTCGAACCGGTGACGCTGACTCCAAGCGAGATCGAGGAGTACCTCGGCCGCTATACGAGCGATGAGCTGGGCGTGACTTATCAACTTGTGCTGGACGCTCAGTCGCTATACATGCGCCACGAGAATCCGCACCGGAACTACTTCGTCAACGAGCTGCTACCGATTGGAAGAGACCGATTCCGAGCCACTCCAGTCAACTTCACCTTTACACGCGACGATCGGGGCGAGATCGCCGGAATGCTCGTCGATGATCGACATTACATCTGGTCGCTCCCGTTCGTACGAGCGCTGTCCCTCGGGCACGGCGTCTTCAGACAGGAGCTTGCCACAACCGAAGACGGTGAACACGAAGATGTGATCGTCCCGCACGCTACAGACGATCCGGTAGCTTCGCAGAAACACTAGCGAGCGGCATCCGGGCAGCATGCTCCGCCGTCTTCTTCAGTTTGCTGATCCATTTGCGTGCGGCCTGCGGATTGTCGTGCGCGATGTGAACGACGATCTGATCTAGGTCTCTCATCGCCCATCGAATCGAGCGCGCCTTCCCTTTGGGCATCGGTTAGCGCACAGAAGTTACTTAGCTTCTATGGGCGAACGGCGATACGAAACATCTTTGCTAACACGGACGCGATTCCATTGCACCGGCTTTTCGGGCTTTCGTCATCTGCCGCCTTCGGGCTATGGTACGGGAGCCATGTCGCGTGCTCAGAGAGTTGTCGCCTTCGTTGGCATATGGACTGTTCTCGGACTGTTCTTCGCGAGCCGGTCCATCCTCATCTATAGCCTTTCGCAGGACGAAGTCGACTGGATCCTTCCACTGAAACTTTCTCTCGCCGAGTGGTATAGCTGGGGGCTCCTCGCACCCGCGGTGTTGTCGCTTTCCCGCCGATTCTCGCTCGGGCCGAAGGTTTGGAGGCGGAATCTGCCGATCCAAATTGCCGCTGGCCTCATAATCTCGACGGCAAAGATCGTGTTGGATGGCTTCGTGCAACCTCTCGTCGGCGGCTACCCCTCGACGCTCGCGTACAAGCTCCACACGAACCTCGTGACGTTCTGGGCCATCATTGCGGTCTCACAAGCCATCCTCTACTACCGGAAGTACCGGGATCGCGAGCTCGAGGCGACGCAACTTGAAGCGAAGCTCGCGCAAGCGCAGCTCAACGTGCTCAAGAGCGAGCTCCACCCGCATTTTCTGTTCAACACCCTCCACGGGATCTCGACCCTCATGCATCGAGACGTCGAGGCCGCGGACCGGATGCTCTCCCGTCTTGGCGATTTGCTGCGTCATTCTCTCGAGCATCTCGGCGAGCAGAAAACACCGCTCAGAGAGGAGCTCGACTTCCTGAGCCTGTATCTGGAAATCGAGAAAATGCGACTTGGCGAAAGGCTTTCGGTCGAGCTGGATGTCGCACCGGACACGCTCGATCTCGACGTGCCGAGCCTTGTGCTTCAACCGCTCGTCGAGAACGCCATTCGCCACGCCATCGCGCCGCGCGCAAAGGGTGGTCGCGTTTCCATCCACACAGCACGGTCGAACGGCCGGCTCACCGTTCGCATCGAGGACGATGGGCCCGGGTTTCCGGGAGGCGACCCTTTCTCGTCCAAGACCGGCATCGGCCTCGCC
>Ga0209988_10000878_pt1 | contig 19173 bp, 20 predicted proteins | sample N075metaG_FD_183115 | JGI IMG/M metagenome (GOLD analysis project Ga0209988, IMG submission 183115) | Deep subsurface microbial communities from Kermadec Trench to uncover new lineages of life (NeLLi) - N075 metaG (SPAdes) (version 2) | ecosystem: Environmental > Aquatic > Marine > Ocean trench... | reverse complement strand
TTACGGTATGTATGTCTGGACTTGAACCTTAGACCAGGTGATTATTTATCACCTTGCCACTAGCCTATGTCTGCCTGCCCAATCACGTGCGAACTGCCATGCTACTCGTCCACTTCGGGAACCTCGCCCCAGCGCCCATTGCAGTGCAGCTTCACGCACTGCAGGAACCATCCCCTTAATACCGAAATAAGCAAGCCAGTAGCCAACAATGTCCAAGTACTGATCCTGATTAAATGGATAGAACGACACCCACAAACCAAAACGGTCCGACAATGAAATTTTCTCCTCGACTGATTCACTTGGATAAATTTCCCCATCTAAATGCTTGGTCTCAATATTGTCTCGCATAGATTCTGGCATCAAATGACGTCGACTAGAAGTTGCGTAAACCAAGACATTCTCTGAAACCGTGGAAATAGAACCATCCAGCACTACTTTTAACGCCTTATACCCAGGCTCATCAGCTTCGAACGATAAATCGTCACAATATAGGATGAAGCGTTCCGGACGCCGATATATTTGTTCAACAATATCATGCAAATCAATAAGATTATGCTTTTCCACTTCAATAAGTCTCAGCCCTTTGGCTGCATATTTATTCAACACAGCCTTCACCAGAGATGATTTCCCGGTTCCACGAGCGCCGGTAAGCAAAGCATTATTGGCAGGATAACCCTTTACGAACCGGCTAGTATTTTGGTTGATAAGCTTTTTCTGCTCATCAATGCAATGTAATGCATAGAGCGCAATACGGTGAGGATGTGTGACTGGCTGTATGAATCCGACACCGCCATGTTTGCGCCAACGAAAAGCAATTGTAGCTTTCCAGTCGGTAGCTGGCTGCTCGACAGGCAATAGCCTCTCTAACCGAGAAAGCAGTTTATTAGTACGAGTATACAATTTACTAATTTCATTCATGCATTTAAAAAATCAGCTTCGATAATCAGAATTGATTTTTACATAATCGTAAGAAAAATCGCAAGTCCATACCGTGGTGGAAGCTTTCCCTCGATTAAGCACAACTCGCACAGTAATTTCAGACTGCTTCATTATTCGCTTACCTTCTTGTTCATGATAACTACGCGCTCTTCCTCCATTCTCTGCAACTAGTACATCATCAAGATAGAGCTGCAAAGATCCTACATCAAGATCATCTATGCCAGCGTAACCTACAGCAACAAGTATCCGTCCCAGATTTGGGTCAGATGCGAAAAATGCAGTTTTTACCAGCGGTGAATGAGCAATAGCGTATGCAATCTTGACACATTCATCTATGGCTCTCCCGCCTTCAACTCTCACCGTAATAAATTTAGTTGCACCCTCACCGTCTCGTACAATAGCTTTTGCAAGAAACACCGCTACCTCTGTCACCGCTTCTTGCAACGATCTGAATTCTGTACTCTCTTTATCCTCGATTGCTACATTGCCAGCACGACCTGTAGAAATTAGAATGAAAGCATCGTTGGTCGAAGTGTCGCCATCCACAGTAATTTGATTAAATGAGTTATCTGCTGCATAACGTACCATTTGCTGTAACAGTGACTGGCTCAAAGCTGCATCAGTTGCCAAGTAACTCAGCATGGTCGCCATTTTGGGACGAATCATACCAGAGCCTTTAGCAACCCCAGTAACAGTCACAGTTGTCCCCCCAAGTAAAATCTGCTTAGACATCACTTTGGGTACAATATCGGTAGTCATAATCGCCTGAGCCGCAGCAAACCAATTGTCCGGCTTAAGATCAGCTACTGCTGTTGGTAAGCCTGAAATAATTCTCTCCAGCGGTAACGGCTCCATAATGACACCAGTAGAGAATGGCAATACCTGTTTCTCATCATAACCCAACAATCCGGCCAGTTCTGCACAAATAGAACGGGCATGCATGATACCTTCTTCACCGGTGCCAGCATTAGCGTTTCCAGTATTTATAATTAACGCTCGAATTGGAAGTCTCGAATTAGATCCGAAAAGATGTTCCTTGGCCACTATCACTGGCGCGGCATAAAAACGATTCTGCGTAAATACTCCAGCAACTTTTGCATCTTCATCCAACGTGATCAATAGCAAATCTTTATGATTGGGTTTCTTAATCCCTGCTTCGGCAATACCGAGGGATACTCCCCTTATTGGTGATAGTTGTCTGAGTAGTGTGGGCGAAAAATTGTCTGGCATAATCATCAAATCTAAGCAATTGTGCTATTAATTACCTATCCTAACTCATCTTTGATACTCTACCCATATCTACTAGATTCTTTGTGAGTGATAGTTTTATAATCTTTTGATTATTAATAGCGGACTCTTGAGAAAAGGAAGCATGAATTTCGACAAAGAACTTGATGTACGCGGCCTAAACTGCCCACTGCCTATTTTGCGCGCAAAGAAATCTCTGGCGGACATGACTCCCGGGGAAGTACTTAGAATAATCGCTACCGACCCAGGTGCAGTCATTGATTTCCAGGTTTTTTCTGACCAGACAGGTAATATTCTATTATCGCAGTCAGAGGTAAATAAAGAGTTCACATTCTACATAAAGAAAAAAATAAGATTCTTAGTACGTGATATTCCTTATTCGCCTGCAACCCCTAACCCATAAAGTAACTAATTATCAACATGCAATAAAGTTATTCAGAATTTGAGGATGGGTTCGCCAATATATTTTCTGGAGCCACAACTGCTTCTCAAGTGGCTTTCTCGGTAAATTTTCAAAACCACTACCAAAGTAATTAACCTATTGTTTCGTTAGCAATGTGTATTAAAGGAAGGCATGCACCCGTATGATATTTGCGTAAATTTTCAGCAATAAATATCAGCCTGAGCATGAAATCTGCGTAACTCTAGGCAGCAGATGAGGAAACATAAGCCTGTGATAGAACAAAAGCTTTGTCTAACAGTAGTAAATAACGTGCTAAGTTCAAAATAAGTAATACAAATATTAAAAAAATCATTGGGTTATACTAGCGGCAATTCTGCATTGCTGACTCTAATGTTCCCAACTTCCTTCATTGATTTAATGAAATTAGCATTCTCATGCAATTTAGTCACTGAATCAGGGCGGGATCGTCCGCGCATGCGGGTTATACGGACAAGACTAATAGCTGGGATATCCCATTGCAGTTCCGTTAACAATTTATCTGCCGCATGTGGATTATTGCATACGAGTACCATATCGCAGCCTGCATTGAGTGCAGCTTCGGCACGTTGTACTACGTCACCGGCAACTGCAGCACCTTCCATGCTTAGGTCATCACTAAAAATGCAACCATCAAAACCAAGATCGGTACGCAAGATTTCTTGCAACCATACTTTTGAAAATCCGGCGGGTCGTGAATCGACATTGGAGTATATGACATGTGCCGGCATAATACTGGCAAGGCCAAAATCAATCATTTGCCGAAACGGAATCAGATCGTCCATTTCGATGTCGGCGTAGGCGCGCTCATCCACTGGTACTTCAATGTGAGAGTCTGCTTGGATATAGCCGTGACCAGGGAAGTGCTTGCCAATCGCTGCCATACCACCTAGCTTTAGACCCAGCATCAGGCTGTGAGCTAGATCAGCTATAGCCTGTGGTTTGCGATGAAAAGCACGGTCTCCAATGATGCAACTCTGTCCATGATCTACGTCAAGCACTGGAGTAAAGCTTAGATCTACACCACAAGCACGCAATTCAGCCGCAAGTACATAGCCTGTTAGTCGTGCGAGATGACGCGCTCGGCCAGGATGTTCGTCCCAAATTCTCCCCAATTCACGCATTATGGGCAACCGTGTAAAATCTTTACGGAATCGCTGTATCCTACCACCCTCATGATCCACTGCAATCAGCAGAGGCGGAATTCGTAGAGCATGCATTTCGGCAGTTAATTCGGTTAATTGCCTAAGTGATGAGTAGTTACGGGAAAATAAAATTACTCCACCGGTCAGAGGATGCTGAAGTCTTCTTTTATCATTTACCGTAAGTTGCGTACCTTCAATGTCGAGCATGACGGGCCCAAGCGACATTATTTCTCCAGGATCACAAAAGCGCAAGCAAGGCTCATCTCGTCACTCATAGAAAGATGGTAACTAGTGATTCCCTCACTTCTAATCAACATGTTTAGCTCTGGATGAAAGTCATAATACGGTTTTCCCAGATAGTCATGGGCAATCCCAATGTGGCTTAAACTCACAGGGTGACGGAAACCCGTTCCCATGGCCTTAGAAAATGCCTCTTTAGCAGCAAAATGCTTAGCTAGGAACATTGCTGGTTTTCCGCTATTCATAAACCCAGGCCACTCGTCCTTTGTTAGCAGTCTTTTAGCAAAACGCTTACCGTATTTTTCTAGTAAATGCGCAATGCGCGAGGATTCGACAAGATCGGTCCCAATTCCATAGATCATTTATGTTCTTCCAGTAATATTTTTTTCATTTTCCGCACTGCCTGTTCAAATCCTAGAAACAAAGCCTGGGCTACAATAGCATGTCCAATATTTAGCTCAGATATGTCAGAAATAGCAGCGATAGATTGTACGTTATTATAATGTAATCCATGTCCTGCATTGACTCTCAAACCTTGATTAACCCCATGTGTTACAGCAGAGCGGATCTGCTCAAGTTCTTTCTGTTGCTCTCTTGCAGTCAGCGCATCAGAATAGCGGCCAGTATGAATTTCAATCACTGGTGCACCTGTCTTTACCGCTGCGTCAATCTGTGCACGGTCTGCGTTAACAAATAATGAAACTCGGATACCTGCTTCAGCCAGTCTGTTGCATGCACGTTTTACCTGTTCGAAATGTCGTACCACGTCCAGCCCGTCCTCAGTTGTTAACTCTTCTCGCCGTTCAGGCACCAAGCAAACATCCTCCGGTCTTATACTTAGCGCAAAAGTTATCATTTCATCGGTCACCGCACTTTCTAGATTCATGCGGGTTTTAAGCAAATTACGCAGAGTCTTTACATCCCTATCCTGAATGTGACGTCGATCTTCTCGCAAGTGTAAAGTAATCGCATTTGCGCCAGCAGACTCTGCGATCAACGCTGCTTCTACTGGACTGGGGTAAGTTGTTCCACGCGCTTGCCTTAAAGTTGCAACATGATCAATATTGACGCCTAGTTCAATCATAACTTCTGTAGATCCCTCAGTAATTGCCGAGTATACAACGGTTGTTCACCAAGATAATGGTTGAATATGTAACGCATCAGTATCTTACTTTGCTGTCGGGTAGTGGCATCAGAATAATCATCTTTTTCCATGTCTAGTAGGGTTTTCCCGCGTAGTTGTAAGCCGAAGTTATTATCACTTCCATTTATCGCCACTGGGCCCCGCTCGACTTTGTAGTAATATTCTTCATCCGGGTCCAGGGGCTTGCCTGACACAACGTCGCCGTTGAGTATCAAAGCGTAACCTAGCTCTTTCAACATGCACTGTTCAAAATGTCGCAGAACAGGGATGTAATCTTTCTGAGTATTCAATGCTGCCAGTGTTTCTCGATAGTGCTCGAATAATTGTTCGTGAGGGTCATCGCGGCGCAGTAACCGCACTAATAGTTCATTCAAATAAAAACCACAAACCAGTGCCATTCCCTGCAAAGGTTGTTGACCGCCCTGCCATTCCGCCTTGTGCAGAGTTCGTAATTCCGATTTCCCGGTCCAAGAAATCTGTAACGGCTGGAACGCTAACAATAATCCCCTAAGTGCAGATCTAGGACGCTTGGCACCTTTTGCTACCAACGGCACCCGCCCAGAATTTCGTGTAAAAGTCTCCACCAAGAGACTAGTTTCCAGATAGGGATAAGTGTGCAGCACAAAAGCAGGCTGAGTATCTTGCCAAAGTTTATCTACAGTCATCAATGTCATTTCTAATGATTAACCTATGTTCATTTCCTTCATGAGATTACTCATAGCCCAGAGTTTTTAATATCCGCAAATCATTGACCCATCCTCTTTTCACCTTCACCCAGACTTTAAGGTACACCTTACCACCAAAAAATTTCTCCATGTCTCTACGTGCCTGAGTAGCAACTGCCTTGAGCTCCTTACCATTTTTACCTATGATCATGGCCTTTTGGTTGGCCCTGTCTACAATAATAGAAGCATGAATTCTACGCAGCCCACTTTCAGTTGTGAATTGATCTATAGCAACACTAGCGGAGTAGGGGATTTCATCCCACATCAAACGAAATAGTTTCTCACGCACCAACTCGGCTGCAATAAATCGCTCACTACGATCTGTAACTTCATCTTCACTAAACAATGGCTGGCTCTTCGGTAAATATGGACGAATTGCACGTATCAATTCTGGAAGCTGTGTTTCACGCTCTGCACTTATTGGAATCATTGTCGCGAAGGAAAATTCTTTAGAAAGTTCTTCAAGGAACGGAAGGAGCCTCGATTTATCTGCTAGACGATCCACTTTATTGATGACGAGAATCACAGGTTTGTCGATAGGTAAGAGTTTCATGACTCGTGCATCTCGCTCATCAAAACATATTGCTTCAATCATAAACACCACCACGTCCACATCATGCATACTTTGAGTGACAGCACGGTTCATCACACTATTTAACCGATTCATGTACCGCGTCTGAAAACCGGGTGTATCGACGAAAATGAACTGGGATTGTTCATCAGTTAGGATGCCATTAATGCGATATCGGGTAGTCTGCGCTTTTTTCGAGGTAATACTGACGTTCTGTCCGACCAAATGATTAAGTAGCGTGGACTTGCCAACATTAGGTCGCCCAATGATGGCAACGTATCCTGTACGGTAATTTAGGGTAACTATCATCTTGAAATACACTCAGCGGAAAATAAAGAACTTATCCGAGGAGAAGCTACAAAATTTTGACTCATCTGCAAGTTCTAGCTATTCGGGTGTACTTGTTCATAGGCTCTTTTTGCTGCTTCTTGCTCCGCACTACGACGGCTGGTACCTTCTCCAATGGTACGAATGTTAAGTTTTGGAATAACACACTCTACATGGAATTGTTGTTGATGGGCTTCGCCACTGGTAATGATAATGGAATATTGCGGCAACATCAGTTTATGGCTTTGCAGATATTCCTGCAGATGAGTCTTAGGGTCTTTATCCAAATTTTGTGGATCAAATTGATGAAGTAGAGGTGTAAAAAGAGTGACGACAACTTCCTCAGCTTTTGCAAAACCTCCGTCAAGATAGACTGCACCTAGAACAGCCTCCAGTGCATCTGCAAGGATCGAGGGGCGGCTACGTCCACCACTTTTGAGCTCCCCTTCACCAAGTTTAATCTGATTCCCCAAATCAAGTGTTTGTGCCAATTTAAATAGTACCTGTTGATTGACGAGATTGGCTCGAAATCGTGACAAGTCACCTTCTGGAAGACTGGAGAAATTCCTGAATATCAACCCTGCAACTGCGCAGTTGAGAACACTGTCTCCGAGGAATTCAAGGCGCTCATTGTGTGGATGACTGTGACTGCGGTGAGTCAGCGCTTGGCGCAGTAACTCAGGCTGGCTAAAACTATAACCAGTTTTCCGGCAAAACGCGTCGCTATTCATCTCCTGATAGGTTTGTATATGATATATATTCAATTGCTACGACCCTACTTGTCACTACTAACGTTGAAATCAAAGTACAAAGAAATATTCGCGAAAAGTGGCGTTTTAACAGAGTAGATAATACTCAGAACTGCTTGTCCATTTTCTTTGTTGATTTGGATGTCACCTCCGTGCACGACGCTTATATCATCTATTTGTGCCTGTCTATTAAATGACTTTCTTATTTCTGCTTTCGTGCTATTCTGCAAAACGGGATCATTGGCCATCAGCACTAAAGTCGTTTTTATTGCTGCATATTCTCTGTACACCGGGAGCAGTTTCATCCCTAAAATAGCAACAAAAATCAATACTACTGACCACAATAATAAGCCCGATAAACTCACGCCCCTTTGTTTATATATTACGTTGTGACGCATATTACTCTCCCAAAATTTAAGCTCTACTCCAGTTACATAATAGGCAGCCCAACTCGGTTGAGATCGCTGAAATTCCACCAGACCATAAAGGCCTTGCCGACTATATTACGCTCAGGAACAAACCCCCAGTATCGGCTGTCACTGCTACTATCGCGGTTATCTCCCATTGTGAAATAATTCCCAGCAGGAACTCTGCAGGTAAATCCAGAGTTATTGTAGTCACAATTTTCATGCAATGGAAACTGACGTACTCCAGAAATCTCTATACTAGGCATTGCCGGATTAATGATAATGGTGTGGCTGTGCCCATTTAATGACTCTACATAGCGCTGACTGTACACATAATTTAAACCAGATTCGACATAAGTATACTCGCCTGTTGGCTCCATTTTCGCTGGAACGTTATTCACGATCAGTTGCTTATTGCGATAAGTAATTAAGTCGCCAGGTATACCTACTATGCGCTTGATGTAATCCATCGATGGATCTTCAGGATAACGGAACACCAAGACTTCTCCGCGCTTGGGTTCGTTCGTATCAAACACCTTGAGATTAATAACTGGTAACCGAATACCATAGGTATATTTGTTAACCAGAATAAAATCTCCCACCAGTAAAGTTGGAATCATCGAGCCTGATGGAATTTTAAAAGGCTCCACCAAAAACGAGCGTAAACAGAACACAATTAGAATTATCGGGAAAAAACTTTTTGGATATTCTACCCACCATGGCTCGTTAGCCTCTGGTGTGCGACTACGCCGCAATACGAAGTAGTCAAGCAGCCAAATACCGCCAGTAATTACCAGCATAATCAACATGATAAGAGGAAAACTCATTCTGTGTCCTATTAAATATTGTTTGTTATACGACGAAACATGGATATCCACGTAGTAATATGTATGTCTGACTGCTCAACATTTTCTTCCACTACTTGTCACCCACCTGTAGTATTGCTAGAAACGCTTCCTGTGGAATTTCTACATTGCCCACATGTTTCATCCGTTTCTTCCCTGCTTTCTGTTTTTCCAACAACTTTCGTTTTCGACTAATGTCACCACCGTAACATTTAGCGAGCACATTCTTGCGTAACGCTTTGATGCTCTCTCTGGCAATGATGTGAGTACCAATCGCAGCCTGCACCGTAATGTCAAACATTTGCCGTGGAATCAAACTACGCATTATTTGCACTAGCTTGCGCCCACGGTGACTGCTATTCGTACGGTGCACTATAAGCGATAATGCATCTACTTTATTCCCATTAATAAGTATATCTAGCTTGACTAGATCGGAAGCACGAAATTCCTTAAACTCGTAATCTAGCGAAGCATATCCGCGGCTTGTAGATTTGAGTTTGTCAAAAAAATCCATCACTACTTCGTTTAGTGGTATCTCATAAGTAAGCATCACTTGCCTGCCCATGTATTGCATGTTTTTCTGTATCCCACGCTTGCTAATACATAGCGTAATGACAGAGCCAACATATTCTTGAGGAACCAGTATGGTGGCAGTAATAATTGGTTCGCGTATTTCCTCTATCTTGGAGGGGTCAGGCATTCTGGATGGATTCTCAATTTCTGTTATCGTGCCGTCACGCATAACTATCTGACAGACCACCGTCGGCGCAGTAGTGATGAGATCCACATTGTATTCGCGCTCCAAACGCTCTTGCACAATGTCCAAATGCAATAGGCCAAGAAATCCGCAACGGAAACCATAACCCAAGGCTTGCGATGTTTCAGACTCGTACTGCAGTGAAGAATCATTGAGTTTTAATTTCTCCAGTGCGTCACGTAAAGCATCATATTGATTGGATTCAACCGGATAAAGTCCAGCGAATACTTGGGGCTTGATCTCTTTAAAACCAAGTAATGGCAGAGAGGCAGGACGTTCTACCAGAGTAACAGTGTCACCCACCCTGGTAGACTTTAATTCCTTAATGCCAGCAATGATGAAACCTACTTCTCCCGCGCTCAGAGATGCACGGCTTTTCGATTTTGGTGTAAATACACCGACCTCTTCACATAAATAGGTAGCTTTACTCGCCATGAGCAAGATCCTATCTTTGGGTTTGAGAACTCCATCCACTACTCGCACCAGCATCACGACCCCAACATAATTATCGAACCACGAATCAATAATAAGAGCTTTCAGTGGTGCAGAAAAATCCCCATTCGGTGCTGGAATACGTGTAATTACTTCTTCCAGAATATCCTTTACACCTTCACCCGTCTTGGCACTGACGCGCAGAGCATCTTGGGCATCTATTCCGATAATGTCCCCAATTTCCTCAATCACGCGCGCAGGTTCAGCAGCAGGTAAGTCAATTTTATTTAATACCGGTATCACTTCAATGCCCTGCTCAATAGCGGCATAACAATTTGCTACAGTCTGAGCTTCGACGCCTTGTGACACATCCACAATTAGCAGCGCACCTTCGCAAGCGGCAAGAGATCGTGACACTTCGTAAGAAAAATCCACATGACCAGGAGTGTCGATCAGATTCAGAAGATAAGATTTACCTTCACATGATCTATATTCAAGTGCAACAGTCTGTGCCTTTATGGTAATCCCACGTTCACGCTCCAGATCCATTGAATCCAATACCTGTGCCTCCATTTCACGGTCAGATAAACCGCCACACAAATGAATGATACGATCAGCTAAGGTAGACTTGCCATGGTCAATGTGTGCAATGATAGAAAAATTGCGGATGTGCTGCATTAGGGATTCAGGTCCAATAATCGAGGAAACAATGGTCAAGGTTCAGCACTGGAACCACTAAAAAGGGCACATATTGTGCCCTCATGAAAGCTTATGGCTTGATTCCGAAAACGTTTTCCACGCCGGCTGCTCTGTGTTTATTCAAGAAGTGCACATTCTATCGAATTTTAGCAAAATAAGCATCTAACGCGATAGGATCAAGATGGAAATGACAGATTTCCTCCTCCTCCACTACTAGCACAGGAACACGCTCTCCGTATTGTGCTGCTAGCTCGGCGTTGCTGTCCACATCTACCAATTCAATACGAAAACAAAGCCGCGTCTGTAATTCATGTAAAACGGCAATCATATCAAAGCAAAGATGGCAATCCTTTCGGCCATATATAATCAACCTAACTAATTCCGGCATGATAAGGCTATTTACTGTCGCCTCTATTGAGTTTCATGGTAATAAAAGAGGTTGGTTGCTACGCTTTACTAGTAACTTGATATTATGGCCTTCCCTGCTTTTGTTGCGCAACTGATTGAACGGACCGACAATATCCACATCTTGATTGTTGATTCCAAGAATCATATCGCCAATCCGCATTCCAACACTACTAGCGATGCCTGGCCGTATATCTTCTACCAGCAAACCATTATTCACTTCAAGTTGTTTTTTCTCATCGTTAGTAAGTTCGCGCAATGCGAGCCCGATTCGGTTTGATATATCGAGTGTCTTGCCTCATTTGTTTCCACGACTAGCAATTTTCTCATCTGATGGAAATTCGTCCACTAACACCATCATTTTCTTTGTAGAACCATTCCGCCACACCCGGATTGATACCTTTGGTCCTGGCCTGGTAGCGCCCACAATGTGTGGCGAATCGCTAGAGGTTCTTACAGCTTTGCCATCAAATTTCATAATCACATCTTTCGTCTTGAGCTCAGCCTTTCTGCAGAACTACCTTTTTATACCAATGTCACTAGTGCCCCACCAGGTTCAACTAGGCCAAATGATTGGGTTAGTTCTTTGGTCACTTCCTGAATCATCACGTCAATTCTGCCGCGACTTACCTTTCCAGTAGCTTTCAATTGGTTAGAAATGGCTGTAGCAACGTCAATAAGAATGGCAAATAACTGTCCCATATAGCCATCGGTACAGCTGTATATCTGTGAGTTAATGCCAACCACTTCACCCTTCATATTAAATAGCACCCCCTCAGAATTTCCGGGATTTATGGCTACGTCAGTCTGAATAAAAGAAACATAGTTTTCCTGTGCTAATGAACGCCCCTTAGCGCTGACGATACCAACTGTCACGCTGCTCTCGAAGCCAAATGGTGATCATCCATCCAATCGCCACAACCCATTCACACCCACTCTGAGTTTGCTGGGGTCACCTTGGGTCACTTGAGGTAAATTGCGGGCCTCTATCTTCAGAAGAGTTATATCAGTCTACGGTAAGAGCCAATTATTTTGGCTCGAAATTCTCGCTTATCGTTCAGTTTGACAGTAATTTCATCAGCAGAATCGACTACATGAGCATTCGTCAAGATATACCCGTCATCACTAATGATAAAACCTGAGAGCCTAGCAATTTAGATTCAAATTCCCTAGGAACAACACTATGAGGTGTGTAATGCCGGAAAAATTCGAAAAATAGACTGCTCTTCGGAACATTTGGTATTCTAGGGGTATTCTAGGAAATACCTGATTTCTGGGCGCACTGTGTGTATGGACGGTGCTGATATTCACCACGTCCTCCCCTTACCTAGCAATCAGATCAGTAAAATCAGACAGCTTTCCAGTCTGCGCGAAAACGGAGAAAGGAAGTACGAACAACACTACTAGAATGTATTTATGCATCATTTTTCTGCTTTTGAAAAAATAAATAATACACAGTTCAGATCCCTATCCTGAATTTGCCAAATTTTATATCCGGAAGTATCTCAACTTGATGTTAGACAGTCTAAACAAAGTGGAGAAGGTACATGGCGCACTTCTTTTGCTAGTCTTGTTCTTCCCCCATTACAGCGACTATAATTTCCTTATTATGGTTTCTTTTTATTCTGTTCATTTAACTTTGTAATTTACCACAGAGTTACCAATCTGCATCACTGTTGCCGGTGGCACTTCTCCTATCGTCGTCACCATATTCCCCCCCACTGTTCGGGTATAAATATTAATGGCGCCCTGGCTAGGGAAAAATCTCTGAACGGGATGAGAATTGCCTTCTTCAACTGGCTCAATGAACACTGAAACAGCGGCAAGACCATCTGAAAGCGCAATATGGCTAACAGATGTAGATTTTCCAGAAAGGCTACGCTTCACTTCGGTGATTTTTATGAAGCCCGGAGGTAGATTTTCTACCTGCCAACCGAGCTCGCCTCTCCTTAACTTGGAAGCCACCAGATCGGTAATGTGCAACTTAGCAGCTTTTGTAAGATACTGGGGCTTCAACAGCTCTTCGTCTATCTCACCATCAATTTCCAGTTGGGTAAAAACAAACTGCTCCACCACTTGGCCCTTATCCATCACCGCTACTTTAAGCAACAAACCACTAGAGACATCTATCCAAAGCTTTTGGCTATAGCGCATGTTATCCCTTGATTCCAGTACAATTACTTGACACTCGTAATCACTAATACGCTCCTTCCCGCCTTTTTTTACAATATAGTTGTTATTAAGATTACTCAACGGTTCGGGCAGCAGCGCGAAAAAATACTTACGCAACCCTCGTTTCTCGAATACTACGGTTTCACTTTTCGGAAAATAACATCTCACTTCATCATTGTTACGAATGACCTCACGCGGCAAACCATCAAGTACCTCAATTCTCTCACGTTCCCCTTCCTTATTCACCATATGTACGATTCGAGACGTCTCTATATGGCCACCAGAAGAATATACAAAAATGCCAATGTAATTGTGTTGACGGGGAGCAGCAATAACTCTTTGTAACCAGTCCTGCGCTTCTGCTGATTGACTAGGAGGATCCTGTGCCTGTGCAAATGAGGGAAATATAAGACCCGCTAGCAGCAATAAGTGAACCATCGTAACTCTTTTTGTCATCTGGTGGACCTCTCGTCCGAATCAGCAACCGTGCGTATATAAGGCGCCGCACCATGCATCGCTGTGCGAGGCGAGAATTCCCAGTGCGCCAGCAAGTAGTCGTTAATTTGAGCTGGCGAAGGAACAGGAGCAGTAATAACGGTAGGTTCTACCTGTACCGCGGCTTGAAGAACTGATTTGTCAGTAATGGGTTCCAGCGGTAGATCCATTGTTTGCATGCTTATCCACACCGCTGCGGCCACTACTGTCATTACCGAAGCTGCAACCGCAAGCGTAAAAACTCTACCCTTGTGTTCCGTAAGTGTACGTGAGGTCAGCACGGTCGGTTCTGCGGCCAATCTCTTACTAACATGCGATGCAATGTCAATAGGCACCACTACCGACTGACGCAAAGTGTCTCCAATTAAATGATAAGTCGCCCATTCGTTGCGTAGCTCTTCTGTTTTCTTAATTTGAGTGATAGTGTCAGCAATATCGACGTTGTCTAATTCGCCGTCCATCAATGCCGATATTTTATTTTTCATGCTACCATCTCTTGTTTTTACCAATTTCCATCACGGATCGTAATTTATCTGCTATCGCATCACGAGCACGAAATATTCGTGATCGTACTGTGCCAGTAGGGCAACTCATGATGATTGCAATTTCTTCATAACTCAATCCCTCAATTTCTCTTAGAGAAATTGCTGTGCGCAATTCCTCAGGTAAATCCTGCAAAGTCTGATGTATCGTCTGAACAATCTGCTTACTCATTAACTCACTTTCCGGAGTATTCAGATCTCGCAATTGACTCCCTTCCTCAAAATTTTCAGCGTCCGTAATATCAAATCCATTGGTGGTCGATGCTCGCCGTCCATGGGCCACCAAATAATTCTTTGCTGCATTAATGCCTATGCGATACAACCAAGTATAAAAAGCACTCTCACCGCGGAACGACGATAATGACCGATAAGCCTTGATAAAGGTTTCCTGCATAACATCCTCAACCTCAGCGGCATCACGAATGAAATGTGACAACATTCTAGCCAGCTTCCGTTGATACTTGATTACCAGCAAATCGAACGCTCTCTTGTCTCCACGCTGCGCACGTTCTACCAATTGCTTATCAATTTCTCGGTCACCCATACACTGTACGTTCCCTGAATTTTATAATTTATACCCATAATCATTGCTGCATCGTACGCAGGGCAAGTATACTCGTTCAGGGTTTCATTCGAAAACCAAGAGTTGCCTTTTAGATACTATAAAGAGGCACTTCTTACATACATGTATGGCTTTTGCTAAGAGACAACATATATTCTGTATTAGTTCACATTAAAATGAGGTTATTCCAAAAAAACTGGGGTATTAGTATTGTAAATGCCAAGTCTGAAGTCTGTTATGATTTTCGAGTAACAGTTTGTGAAACTAACTTGGACTCTAATGCTTCATACTTATTTTGATACGCTGATTATTGGCAGTGGTCTCGCCGGACTCACTCTAGCACTCAACCTGGCATCAAGCAAAAAGGTTGGCCTTATCACCAAACAGGCATTACTTGATGGTGCCAGTGGATGGGCTCAAGGCGGCATTGCTGCAGCGCTGTCGGAAAAAGATTCGCCTGAAGTCCATATCCGCGATACCCTAAGCGCAGGCGCTGGATTGTGCAACGAAAAAATTACCCGAAGCGTATTGGAAAATGGCCCACAAGCCATTCAGTGGCTGATCGAACAAGGAGTACCATTTACCCGTAACCAAGGTAATAAAACTGGCTATCACCTTACAAAAGAAGGCGGCCATAGTGTGCGTCGAGTAATTCACGCGGCAGATGCTACCGGGCAGGCAATACAACGAACGTTGGGTGAGAAAACTCGTGCTCATACGAATATTACCGTACTTGAGCACCATATTGCCATCGATCTCATCACCAGCATAAAATTGGGTCACTCAAATAATGGCAACAAATGTTATGGCGCTTATGTGTTGGATAACTTTTCAGGCCAGGTCAACACCATCTCCGCACAAAATACAGTGTTGGCAACTGGCGGAGCTGGTAAGGTTTATCTCTATACTACCAATCCTGATACAGCTACTGGTGATGGCATTGCCATGGGCTGGCGCGCGGGTTGCCAAGTCGCCAACATGGAATTCATTCAGTTCCATCCTACCTGCCTTTACCATCCCCACGCCAAATCGTTCCTGATCACCGAAACAGTACGTGGCGAAGGCGGCCTACTGAAACTTCCAGATGGCAAGCGTTTTATGCCGTTGCACGATGACCGCGCTGAGCTCGCACCACGCGATATTGTCGCCCGCGCTATTGACTTTGAAATGAAAAAACGTGGTCTTGATTGTGTTTATCTCGACATTTCCCACAAACCCACACTTTTCCTGAAGAAACACTTCCCAAATATTTACGCCCGTTGCCTTGAACTAGGCATAGACATTACCCGGCACCCCATCCCGGTTGTGCCCGCTGCTCACTACACCTGTGGCGGTATTGTCACTAACTTAAACGGTAAAACCAACCTGGGCAATCTATATGCAATAGGCGAAACCGCACACACCGGACTTCACGGCGCCAACCGGCTTGCAAGCAACTCGCTGCTGGAGTGCCTCGTATTCGGACAAGCAGCTGCCGAGGATATACTTAATCAAACACCCTTACCTGCTGTAAAATTGCCGAAATGGGACGAAAGTCGAGTTACTGACGCCGATGAAGAAATCATTATCTCGCATAACTGGGATGAATTGCGCCGTTTTATGTGGAGTTACGTTGGCATCGTTCGAACCAACAAACGTCTGCAGCGTGCGCAACACCGTATTAAGTTGTTACATGAAGAAATCAATGAATATTATGCAAATTTCCGCGTAACTAGCGATCTATTAGAATTGCGTAATTTGGTAGACACTGCCGACCTTATCGTGCAAAGCGCTATGTTGCGTCATGAAAGCCGTGGGCTGCATTTTAGCTTGGATTATCCAGATAGCCAGCAACATGCGAAGGACACGATATTGAAAAAATAGCGCCCACCTAGCTTTTCCGCTTCTACCGCGTCCGTATTCGCAACCAGCTAAACTCCTATTGTGTATATTCCATATGTAAGAGTTCAATGCAAGCGAAATAAGCATCACTGTATAACTTGTAATACTTTAACATGAATGATAAGGAGTGAGCAGCGACCACAAATTCTATCATTCCTGACAATTAGCCATATAATTAGTGCTCTTCATCAGTCATACTTTTCCTGCATGAATCTAGCTTGGCAAACATACTTACAAAGTCACAATGCGGCCATTGAAGATGGCTGCGTTGCTCACTATGGAGATGCCTCTACCGAGCTTAGAAGTACCCACTCCAAGACGATACTGGCTGACCTTTCACATTTTGGATTAATTCATTTCTCTGGCGAAGATGCTTCAACATTTCTACAGGGTCAGTTGAGTTGTGACGTTAGGAAAATCGATCCCTATACAGCTCAATATGGTAGCTACTGTACCCCGAAAGGCCGAATGCTAGCAAGCTTTCTGATATGGAACAATGGTGGCGAATACTTCATGCAAATACCAGCTACTCTGCACGTGACCATCGAGAAACGTTTGTCTATGTTTGTGCTACGCTCTAAGGTAAAGCTAGTAGATGATAGCAACATACTAGTACGCATCGGCATCGCCGGAAACCGTGCTGCAGAGGCGATAAAGGAAACTTTTGGCACGGCTCCCAGTCCTCATCTCGGTGTCATTTACGGTGAGCATGAAAGTATTCTTTGTCTTGCTCAAAACCGTTTTGAAATCATCGCTACGCCAGAACATGCACCCAAATTATGGAAGCATTTGAGAAAATATGCTGTGCCGGTGGGCAAATCCTGTTGGGAATGGCTGGAAATAAAAGCCGGAATTCCTATTATCACACCTGCTACTCAGGAACAATTTATACCCCAAATGGCAAACCTAGAAGCCATTGGCGGGATAAGTTTTCAGAAAGGTTGTTATCCAGGACAGGAAATCGTTTCCCGCACCCAATATCTGGGCAAATTAAAACGCCGTATGTATCTTGCAAATATACACACAGCAGAGCTTGTTACAGCTGGAGACGAACTGTACAGTGACGATATGGAAGAACAATCAAGTGGCATGATAGTCAATGCTGCGCCCTCGCCTGATGGTGGATATGACGTGCTAGCAGTGATACAGATAAATAGCGTCAAGGCCGGAAAAATTTATTGGAAGACTCTAGACGGCCCTACGCTAGAGATCATGCCACTACCCTATTTGCTGAAATAAAGCACCACATAACCAAATGACATCCGGTTGGCTATATTCTAAATAAGCTTACTCAATTCGCATTCTGCATTCATAGAGAAAGAAGCCAGATTATTTCTACTCTAAGTATTTCACTTAATATTATCCCGCTTCCACTATTTCATTATTCAACAAAAAGAACTGCTGCACTTCAGTTAGATCTCGTGTACGCTTCATTGGTGGAAGACTTTGCCAGATTCGTTTGCCGTAGGATTTAGTGATAAGACGCGGATCACATATCATCAACACACCACGATCAACTTCGTCACGGATTAGCCGTCCGACACCTTGCTTCAAATTGATGATAGCACGTGGCAGCTGATACTCCATGAAGGCATTGCGCCCCTCTTTGTTGATTTTCTCGATACGTGCTGAAAGCACTGGATCGTCAGGCGGAGCAAAGGGTAGCTTGTCTATCACGACTAGCGACAAAGCTTCGCCGCGCACATCCACCCCCTCCCAAAAAGATTGACTACCAATTAGTACAGCATTACCCATATTACGGAAATGCTCCAACATGTTGGAGCGTGATCCTTGACCTTGTACCAATAAGGGATAATCAAGTTGTTCACGTTCAAATAACTCCAATAATCTAGTATAAACTTGCTGCATTGCCCGTAGACTGGTACACAAGAAAAATGCACGACCATGACTAGCCTTTAATACTGGGAACGCAGCTTTTACTACGTTTTCTGTGTAATCATGGTGAGCAGGTTCGGGCAAACCAGTTGGCACGTAAAGCAAAGCTTGATTAGCAAAATCAAACGGGCTTTCCCAGCAGACCGACCGTACCGTACTTAATTCTGGATTTAAACCCATTTCACTGCTGTAATGTGAGAAATCGCCACTAACTGATAATGTTGCGGAAGTAAATATCCACGCGCGCGAAGAAATGCTTAACTGTTTGTTAAATACTTCTGCAATGGATAGGGGCGTTACGTTGAGTTGCAACACATAACTGAATGTCTCTATCCAGTGCACGAACCCTTCTACATCCGCCTGGCTACCCCAGCGTGTTATGCTGGCGACGATTTCACGCGCTCGCTGAAAACAGTTCTCTAATCCTTCTGAGCGTTCAGCTTGGCCCTCCAGCATCGAGGTCAGCACAATGAGCCTTTCCAGCAACTCATCCAGCGCTTCTCTGAATTCAGGGTTTTGTATTACTGCAGACAACGATAAGCGAATGTTCTCA
>Ga0209988_10000873_pt1 | contig 19214 bp, 8 predicted proteins | sample N075metaG_FD_183115 | JGI IMG/M metagenome (GOLD analysis project Ga0209988, IMG submission 183115) | Deep subsurface microbial communities from Kermadec Trench to uncover new lineages of life (NeLLi) - N075 metaG (SPAdes) (version 2) | ecosystem: Environmental > Aquatic > Marine > Ocean trench... | reverse complement strand
GGCCTGCGCGGTCCGCCGGCCGCGCGGCGAGGCCGGCGACATGATGTAGGCCTGCGCGAGAGCGAGGGTCGCCAGGCCGTGACCGTGCATGCCCGACTTGCGATCGGCCTCGTCCCCGATGTAGCCCGAATGCTCGTCGTCTTCGGGCTTCACGCGCGACAGCAGGTAATCGACGGCGGCGGCGACCTCCTCGCCGTACTCGCCCCGTCCCGGGGTGCTGCCCGCAGCCATGAAGGCGATCGCGGCGAGCGCCGTGACGCCCACCGGCGCGCGGTACTCGCCCTGCCCGGCCGGGAGGGAGCCGTCCTGCGCGGTCGTCTGCTGCGCCGCCAGGAACGCGAGGCCGCGGCGCATGGCAGCCCGCAGCGGCGCCTGCTCGATCGATGCCGCGAGGACCGTCCCGTCGAGCGCGACACGCGCGTGCACGCCGCCCTTGTCGCCGTCGTCCCCCCGTGCCACCGGGCTCGAGAGTCCGATGGAGAGGAGGACGAGAACGAGAATCGAAGCTGTAGAAGGTCGCACGGGAGTCCCTTGGCCGGGGCTGGCGGGTGGGGAGGGGTGGCGCCGCCCCGAGCGTGCGTCAGTCGTTGGCCCGGGCGTTCAGGCGCCGGTAGTAGGAGTCGATCCAGTCGCGGTACTGGGCCGGTAGCTTCTTGCCACCCTCCGCCCGGAAGATGTCGCGGTGATGGACCGGGAGATCGCCCCAGTGCTCGCGATTCTCGACGATGGCCGAAGCCGCCTCGACTTCGGAGTCGGGGGTCTTCTGCGCCGGTTTGATGTCGCCGGGATCCTTCGATCCCTCGGGACTCTTCGGCTCCCCCTCACCGGGCTTCGGCTGCGGGGCGCCCTCCTGCGGCCCTTCGGGGCTCTGGGTCTTGTCGGTCCGCTGCTCGCCCTGCTTGTCGAGGGGGCTCTCGCCCTCCGGGCTCTGGCCCCCGGGGGAGCTGCACGACCCGCCCGATGCCTCGGCGATCTCGATGATGCGGTCGATCCCCGAGAGGACGCGTTGCCCCTGGCCCTGCGATGCGCGCAGCACGCCGCTGACGCCGGTCGCCGACGCGGATGGACTCGCCTCCTGAATCAGGTCCTCGATCCCGCTCTCCTTCAACTCGGAGAGCTTCGCAGTGTCGCCCGCGCTCGCGTCGATGAGCAGGGCATCGATCGCGCGGAGCCGTCGCTCGACCTCGATGAAGAGCTGTTGCATCTCATCCTGGGGGTCGGGTGTCGCCACGGGCCGTAGCGGGTTGAGGCCGGGCGGCTCGGGCTCGTCCTGTGGGTGCTGCGCGAGTCCGTTCGGGGCCAAGCAAACGACGAGGGCGAACGTGGTCCAGATCTTGAGTGAATGGGTTTTCATGAGGTGGCTCCTCAGTCGGTCTCCAGGCCTTCGGGATCGGGCAGTCCAAGTCTACGTCGGAATGCCTGGAACAGCTCGCTGATCCGCTGATGGCGGTAGGCCAGCCGCGAAATGTCTTCGAGCAGGATGGGATCGATGGTCTCCTCGGCGAGCTCGGGGTGGAGCTCGACTAACTGGTCGGTGCGGTCGATGATCTCGAGCTCCATCCGGCGCAGGAGTTTGAGCTCGGCGACATCCGGCACGAGCTTGTCGTCCGGTGGCGGGCCGTCGCTGGGCGGCGGTGGCTCCGACTGGCGCCGGTCGAGTTCCTGCCGCAGGGCTTCTTCGAGCCAGACGAGGGCGTTCTCCACGTCTTCCTGCAGCGCCTGCAAGCGGTCACCACTCTGGTAGTTGCCGGCGTCGCCCAGGTTGCGCGCGATGCGATCGAGGTCGTCGCGTACGTTGACGAGGATCTCGCCGAACACGAGCGAACCCTCCGCGAGGATCGCTTTTCCGATCTTATCCGCCCGCAGCGCGAGCGCTGTCTCCTCGCGCGCGATGTTGCGCAGGCGCAGGCGATCCGCGCGGCTCGCCCGCGACTTCCCGGCCCGGTTGGCGTGCGCGTTACGCGTCCGCTGCATGAGCTCGCGGTGCGATTCCAGCATGGCCTGGACCTCCTCCGCGATGCGGAAGAGCAGCTCTTCCTGCCGCAGTTGCTGGTACTGCTCCTCCTCCTCCTCGAGCTGCTCGAGTGCCTCGCGGATCTCCTGTTCGGTCTTCTGTTCCTGCTCTTGCGCCTGGTCGAGGTCACCGCTCGAGAGCGACTCGCTCGCCTCCCCGGCGCTCTTCGCGGCCTGTTCGAGATTCGGTTGGGCGAGGGGCGACTCGCGCTCCTCGTTGCGGCGCGCGAGGGCGAGCAACTGCTCGCGGATGCGCTCCTGTTCCGCAGCGAGCTCTTCCGCGCGGGCCTGCTCCTCGGGCGTCTGCGGTTCGACACCCTCGAACGCTTTGTCGCGCGCCTCACCGAGCGCCGCGAGCGCCTCGCGCTGTGAGCTCGCCGCGGCCGAACGCTCGCCTTCCGAGAGCTCTTCCGCCGCGCGTTCCATCGCCTGCTGCGCCTGTTCCATCGCCTCCTGTACGGACTGGCTCGCCTCGGGTGACATCGAGCCCTGCTGAGCCTTTTGGCCCAGAGCGCTCGCTTGCTTCGCCAGCGCCGCCTGCGCCTGCTGCAGGCTGGCCGCGGCCTCGGCGTCCTGCTCCCCGGCGACACTCGCTTTGGCGTCAGCGAGAGCCTGCGCGGCGCGCTCGAGCGACTCCAGCGCTTCCTGCGCGGACTGCGCCGCGCCCTGCGGCGACTGGCTGCGCGCCTCCGAAGCGGCTCGCTGCATCGCTTGGGACGCGGCCGAGAGCTCCTCGCGCGCCTGCCCGGCGCCCGGCGTCTGCTCGGCGGCGGAGTGCTCCAGGGCCTGGCCTAGTTGGGCCGCGCGCCGGCTCGCCTCTGCTTGCGATCCCGCCAGCGTCGCGCCCATTCGCGCCTGGGACTCGAGCCCCTGGTCGAGCCGGCCGATCGCGTCTTCCGTCGCGCGCTTCGCCGCATTCGCGTTCTCCATCCGCTCCTCCGCGCTGGCCGCGTCCTCCGCGGACTCGCTCGCCGCGCCCGCGCGCTCGAGCGCGGCCTCGACTTCACGGGCTGTGAGCCCGGCGGTGGTTCGCTCCTTTGCGATGGGGGCGGCGAGGCGTTGGGCTTCCTCGCGCGCATCGCGCGCCGCCGCCCGTGCCTCCTCCGCGGCGGCCTCCAGCTCGGCAGCACGCTGGTCCGCGTTCTCCGCCGCCGCCGTGCGCGCGTCCGCGGAGGCTGCCGACCGCATCTCCTCGGAGGACTTCGAGAGCGCCTCGGCAGCCTTCTCCGCCGCTTCGTCGCCGGACGCGCGGCTGTGACGCTCCTCGCGCTCGGCCGCCTTGGCCAGCTCGTCCGCGACGCCTTGGAGGTCCTCGTCGGCCGGGGTCGCGCGCGCGGCGCGCGCCGCGTCTCGCAGCCGCTTCGCCGCCTGCTCGAGCCGCTCGGCGCCTGTCTCGTCCTCGCGCGCCGCTTCCAGCCAGGGCCGGAGGCGCTCGAGTCTGGGGCGATCGCCCGGCTTCCAGGACTCGATCACCTCGACGTCGATCGCCTGGTCCCGTCGCAGCTCGGCGAGCTCGGCCAGGATCTTCTCCAGGTCGAAGAGCCCTGACTCGCGCGCCGCGTCCTCGTTCTCCTTCAGAAGCTCGCGTTGCTGTTCCGCCAGCTCCTCGATCCCGGCCTCGAGCGCCTGCTGCGACTCGTTCGCGGAGTCCTGCCGCAACTCGGCCGTGTCCTCTTCCAACTGGGCTTCGTCGTCCGCGAGCTCCCTGAGCGCCGCGGTGATCTCGCGCAGCTCCTCGAGCTCCTCTTCGATCGTCTCGAGACCCTCGCGGTCCATGAGGATCGCGAGCAGGTTCTCGAGGCCCTTGATGATCTTCTCCTGCGTGTCGAGCGACGCGTTGGGACGCCCCGTGCGGATGTCCGACTTGGACGCGTCCATCAGCTCTTCCAGGGTGAGCGAACCCATCTCGGCGTCGCGCGTGTCCAGGCGGGCGAGGCCCTTGCGCAGGAGCTCGGCCGCGCTCGTCCGACCCTCCTCTTCGAAGCGCCCCGCCAGCACGGCCATACCCTCTTGAAGTCGGAGGATGTTGCGCCGGAGGAGGCCCTGTTCCTCGGCGAGCGTCGCCTGCTCCCGGGTCTGCACCGCACCGGACTGAGCCGGCGCGGCCGCTGCGGCCATCGGCGTGGTTGGAGCGGACAGCGCCGCGAAGAGAGCGAGTAGTGCCGCGCCGAGCCTGCGCGCGAACCAGGGCCGTGGGATGTGGTGCGCTGTCATGTCAGTGGTCCTGGGCGAACTGCCGCGTGCGCTCCATGAGGTTCTTCTGCCCGTTGAGGGCATCGCGCAGTTGGGTGAGGATCGATTGGTAGTTGTCCCAGCCGGCGAGCTGTTCGAGGAGCCGGTCGATGCTGCTCGAGGCCTCGGACTCGAGCTCGTAGGCGCGTGCGACTTCGGTCTGCATGCTCGCAGGTCCGGACGACTCCTGGGCCTGAACCAGCGCGTCCGCCGCCTCGAGCGTGTGGACCTCGCTGATCTCGAGTGAGAGGCCGACGATGTCGATGAGCTGGCCCGCCAGCCCCGCGCTCCCGAGCCGGTTCGCCGTGTACTGCGCCGACAGTTCGCGCCAGGGCTCCGGATGGAAGCTGCGATCGGTGAAGCCCGCGAGCGCCTCGTCGAGCGCCTCGAACAGCGGACGGGCGCGGTTGTCGACACGGGCGTACAGGAGGCTCTCCGTGATCGCCGCAAGATCGCGGGCGAGCGCGCGCGCGTCGCCCTGGACTCGGCGCTGTCCCGTGACGAGCGTCGCGACCTCGAAGGCCTCGCCCTGCAGGTCGTCGCTCTGCAGGCCGGCGAGGACTTCGCGGGTGCGCCGCAACGTCTCGGCCTGAAGCCGGTTGAGCCTGCCCGCCTGTTCTCCCGCCCGCGCGAGCCTGTCCTGCAGTCGCCTGAGGAAGAGGTCGCCCGAGATGACGCGCATCCGCACGGGGACGGAGAGACTCTCGTTCGCATTCGGCTCGCGGTTATCGCGCGACCGGACCTGGAGAATCATCCGTTGGCCCTCGTAGAGCGGCGCTCCTCCACCGAGCTCGTCGACCTCGAGGCGCGTTCGGCCCACGAGCACGGTCCGATCGTCCGCGCCGTACTTGGCCTCGACCGGGGTGATGACCTGAGCGTCCAGGGCGGCGCCGGAGAGCAGTGTGTCGTCATCCGCGCTCCGCACCTCCCAATCGATGGAGGCGACCCCGAAATCGTCCTCGACCCGGATGCGCAGGGCGACGGCACCTCCGGGCACGACATCGATCTCGGCCCGGCCCGGCGAGAGCAGGAGCACGTCCGGGCGCCGGTCCTCGATCACCTGTACGCCGTAGAGGCCGGGATCGGGGTTGGGCAGGCCGCTCTCGTCGACTAGCTCGAACCAGTAGCGCAGCGACTGCGTCGCGACGAACTCGAACGCGAGTCCCCCGCGCGGCTCCTCCTCCGGCTGCCGGCGTGGGAACTCCGCGGGCAAGAGGGGCAGTTCGCGGTCCTCCGGGAGGAGGCGCACGACGCCGGTGGCGTTGGACGGGTCGGGGAGAACGTGCACGACGAGCCTGGAACCCGCGAGGACCTCGACGTCCGTGTCGAAGAGGACGACGCTCTCGAGCCCGCTGTAGGCGGGCGGATCGACCCGAATTGCGAGGCCGGCCACGTCGGGGGGCTGAAGTACGATGAGCTTCACGACGGGCTTGCCGCGCTCGTCGTCGCCGCCCGTGACGTAGAACTCGATGTCTTCCTGAACGGAAGGCAGGAGTGTGCGGAAGAGGGGCATACTGCCCGACGTCACGACGGCGGTCTGCCCGCCGGAGAAGTGCAGGACCACTTCGTCGGGGATGACGCCCTTCGCGCGCACGAGCACCGGGACGTCGCTGCCGCGCGCGACACGGACGCGGATCTCACTCGTGTGTTCGGATTCCCCTTCACCAGCGCGGACGATCTCGATCTGAGCGCGCTCGCCGATGATTGGGATCTCGACGGTGAGGTGCGTGCGCTGGGGCCACGCGACCCCGCTCAGAATCATGCGCTGGAAGAAGATCGAGGCCAGCGCGGGATTCACGAGGAACACGGTGGTCGTGAGTCCGGCGAGGATCGCGCCGAGGCCCAGGCGGAGGCGCGGCCCGCGCCGGTCGAAGACCTCATTCAGCTTCACCCCTGTCGCATAGTCCTCGGCCTCCGCGACGATCCGATCGATGAGCGGCCGGCTGCGCGCATCGGCGGTCTCGGGATCGAGTTGCACGGCGGAGACCAGGAGCTCGTGCACCTCCGGGTGCCTGCGCTCGACGAGCATCGCGAGACCCGCCCGGTCGGGGAGGCGTCGCAAGTGGTGCAGGAGCTCCTTCCGGAAGAAGTAGATCGGGAGCGCGACGAGCAGCGCGACGTGGACCAGGCGGACGGCGAACGGGACGTGGAGCAGAAAGTCCGCCAGGAACGCGAATAACAGCCCGCCGGCGAGCACGGCCGCGAGCGTCCCCAGCCCGTGCAACCACACGAGGCGCGCCAGGTCGCTCCGGAGTCGCGCGAGGAGCGCGTCGAGATGCGCTGACCGAGAGGGCTCGCTCGAGGCCTCTCGGGTCCGTGACGTCGTAGGACGAGTCAAGCTTCGCCCTCGAGGCCGTCAGCACTCGCCGCGCAGGCGACTGCGGCGGCGCAGCCGCCGAGGGGCTGCCGGCATCTCGCGCAAGGGGCGAAGCCCTCGGCCCGTGGAGCCGGCCTGGTCTCGACAGGGGGGCGGCCTGGAATCCGTGAAGGAGCGATCTGACTCATCTGTCTACGTCGTCGGCACTCGCGGGAGCTAGCGTTGAAAAATAGGCAGGAGACAGTATGGAATCTCGAGGATCAGCACGGCCGTCGCCGTACCGAACGCAGGCCCGGGTCCATTCGGATTGGGCCACGACCCGTCGGGGAGCTGCAGGTCGAGCAGGAAGCTGCGCAGCTTCGTGAAGTAGTTCTGCCAATCGGCCCCGCCCTGCGTGTACATCGCCTGGACGCCGTAGTAGTGGCCGTACCAGAAGAAGTAGTGGCCCTTGCGTCCGAAGGAGCGGTTGAAGTAGTCGAGGTTCTTGTGGAGGTACGCCACGCCCTTGCGGATGAGGTCGTCCGAGTAGATACCCAGTCCGTTCAGGGCGGTCACGCCGGCCGCCGTGAGCGGGAACGACGAGCGGGAGTGGCTGTCCTTCTGGTAATGGAAGGTGCCGATCTCACTCTCGTACCGGAAGGTGGGGCGGCGCATGTTGATGGCGCTACCCGTCGTCACCGCCGAGTCGACCACGTAGCGGGCGGCGCGGTCGATCGTCGACTTGGGCACCCGGATGCCTATGTTGCGCGCGGCGCGCAGCGCGAGGACCTGGCACACGACGATCGACATGTCGGACTCGCGCGCCAGCGGCACGTAGCGCCAGCCGCCCTGCTCGTTCTGGCACTTGACGATGAAGTCGACGGCCTTCTGCAGCTTGAGGCGAACGTCCTCGCGGTGCGTCATGCCGTAGACCTCCGCGAGGAAGAGGGTCGCGAACGCGTGGCTGTACATCCGCGTCCCCGAGTATGTGATGTACCCGTCGTCGTTCACGCAGGAGAGGATGAAGTGCACGCAACCGTCGACGACGTGGCCGTACCTTCCCCGTCCGGGGAGGTTCCCGCCCGCGAGGAACGCCATGCCCGAGAGTGCGGTCACACCCACGTGCCCGCGGTCCTTGGCGGTATAGCGGTAGGAGTTGTTCAGCTTGAACCCGATCTTCGCGGTCCAACTGCCATTCTCGTTCTGGGTGTCCGCGAGCCAGGCGAGGCCGCGAGCGACGGCCTCCTCCTGTTCGCGGGTGATGGCCACCAACCCGTCCGGGTCCCGGAAGGGGACCCGTCCGTCGTCCTGGACGAGCGCCGGCGCGGGCGCGGTGAGGCCCAACGCGACGAGCGCGAGGGACACCGATGAGCGGAGCGCGGAGCGTCTCATTTCAGGATCTCCATCTTCTCGGAGCCGCAGATGATCAGGCTGTCCCCCAGTGCGGAGAGCTGGACGCCGCGGGCGCCGCCGACGTCGGGCGGCAGCAGCCGACTCCCGCGGTCCGCCCCCGTCGAGCGGTCGAGGAACACGAGCTGGGTGCGCGAGCTGCCCCGGATACCGGGCCGGGGCTCATTGTGCACGATGGCGACCGTCGAGTCGGAGAGCGCGGGGAGCGACATCGTCCGATTGTATCGGCCGCCCCCGGCGACGGGCAGTCGCGCGTCCCAGCCCCGACCGTAAGGGAGGCGTCGCGCGCGCAACACCGCGCTCTCGCCTTCCCGACCCCAGCTCCAGATGAAGAGGAACGGCGCCTCGAGGTCGGTCCGGGCCAGCCTCGCGACGCCCATGAGGATGTCCGTCGACCGCAGCTCGACGAGCGGGCCGGAGCCGATGGAGCCGATGCGAGGATCGAGCGTGTAGATCGCACCGCGCCGCTCGGCCTGCCCACTCCTCGGCCGCAGCACGAGGTAAGTGCGCCGGTCCTGGTTGACGATGTTGGTGAGCTCTCGCTCCCCGCCTACGCGCCGGAGATCCACCTTCCACGCTTCAAGTCCGGACTCGAGATCGATGGCGAAGACGTGGTTGCGTTCTCCCGTCCGGGCGAAACGCGGGAGGACGAGGCGCTCCTCCGCGATCCACGCGGCGGCAGCGTCCTTGTCACTGAGGGCCTCCGCCTCGAACGTCGTCACGAGCCGGCCAGTGAAGATGTCGTGGATCTCGCCCCGTGTGGAACCGCCCTGAGGAATGAAGGCCACCTTGCGGTCGCCGCACACGGGCTTGACGTGAAAGGTGCGCGCATCGATGACGAGGCGCCAGAGCTCGATCCCCGTGACCGCGTCGAGCCCGACAGCGAGGTGGTCGCGCTGATCGGGATGGAGGAGCTCGACGACCACGACGACGCCGTCGCTCTCGGCGAGGAGGAGGACCTCTTCGGAGTCGCGGTCCCACGTCCACACCACGTCGCCGGTCTCACGGTCGAGCGTGACGACGCGGCTCTGCGTCGCGAGGTGAGCGAGCCCGGGAGTGGCGACGAAACGCCCGCTCCAGTCGTCGGGCGACTCCTGCAGTCCGACGGTCGTCCACCAATAGTTCCCGCCGTCCTCGTCCGTGAACGCGCGAATATGGTGCTCGCGCGCGAAGAGCACGATCTGGCCCGATCCGCCCGCCGCGGGCGGCAGCTCCCCGAGGCGCTCGAAGCGGCCGGCCGGAGCGTCCGGGACGGAGTGTACGGCGTGGTCGAAGGTGGCCGTCGACGCCGCCGGCGCGGGGGGCTCGGGCAGGCGCCACCGCGCGGCGAGGTCCCCGAGCCGCGCGCGCTCCTCGCCGGGAAGATCGACGACGGTGTCGGGCCGATACGTCGCGAGCGACTGCGCGAAGCCGGCGCGCAGGGCTCGGTTGCCCGCTTCTCCGAGTGCGTGGGCGAGCCGGATGAGGTGCTGAATCTCCCGGTCGGTGGCCGACTCGGGGTGCCAGTCGCCGCGCAGCTCGCCGAGCACGATCGAGGTCGCGGTGGCCACGTCGCCCCGCTCCAGCGCGAGGCGCAGGCGACTGTCGTTCGCGTCCATCGCCGCCTTGGAGTGGGGGAACCACAGCGGAATGCGCTCGAGGAGGCCCACGTCCTGGCGTCCGATCGCATGGTCGTAGAGGTCGAGCGCGCGCGCTTCGTACACCTGGTAGCCCTCGACGTCCCCGGCGCGGAGCTTGGCGTCGATCCGTTCCGCGGCCCAGTCGCGCGCGTGAAAATCCGCCATCGGGTAGTTGCCGTAGTGCTCGAGGATCGCGTGGAGATCGCGAAACTCCGCGGGTGACAGGCCGAGCGACCCGAGATTCTCGGCGCGGCTGATCAGCGCCCACAGGCCGACGGGCAGGCGCAGCGTCGTCGCATCGGCGACCTCGCGCGTTCCGACGAGCGGGATGAGGCGTCCGCTCCAGCGTCGTCCGGCCTCGCCCGTCAGGACGGCTTCGCAGAGGAGGTGCAGATCCGCGCACTCCTCGATGAGTGTCCCGATCACCGCTTGCCATGCCTCTTGATCGCGGCCGTAGAGGATCGCCTGACGCTCGAGCAGGGTGTCACGCAAGTCTTCCCGCGACGGAGCGTACCGCTGCGCTTCCTCGAGCAGGCGCATCGCCTGCTGGCTGTCGGCGAGGTTCATGAGCACGCGCGCCTCCGCGCGAAGCACGCTGTGCAACTCGGCGAGCACGCGCGGGTGGGTCTCCTCGCCCATCACGCTGCGCAGCACCTCGCGCGCCTCGGCGAGGTTCCGCACCGCGGTCTTGTTGCTGCTGACCCGCCCTTCTTGCGCCCATTCGGCGACGCCCCGGCTCGCGAGCAGGAGGGCGAGCGAGAGGGCGCGCTCCAAGTCCTCAGGATCCGCGCGATTCTGCGCGCGGGCGCGTTCGACGAGCTTGTCCCAATCGAAGTATCCCCCCAGCCTCTGGCTGTTCAGTGTGAACATCATCCCGTCGCCGATGAGTAGGTTGCCCGGCTGCGCGCGTCCCCAGCTCGTGGGACCGGCGACGAGCTTGCCCGTCTTCACGTCGAGGATCGAGAGTTCGCCCTGATCTGGAACGTAGACGCGGTCACGGGTGAGCACGGGCCGGGCAGTCCCCATCCCGATCAGCTCGTCGCCCGCCGGGAAGACCCAGTCCCTCCTCGTCGGGGCCTCCTTGGCGACCGTGCGGTTGGATCGGAGCGCAACGATCTTGCGACCGCCGACGTACACGTGTCGGTCGTCCGCGCCGATGAGCAGGTCGATGCCGGTCTGACCGCTGGGGTCACCGATACGATTCACCTGCGCGTGCCTCATGCTCCAGACGAGCGCGCCGCTACCGAGGTTGATCGCGATCAGGAACTCGCTGTCGTTGGGCGTCGCGATCACGGTGTTCCCGGCCACGACCGGGGCGGCGTTCCGCCACTTGCGGATGCGCTGGACCCTCTGATAGTTCCTGTTGGGTGCGATCGCGATCTGCTCGTACAGGACCTCCCACAGCGTGTCCCCGGTGAAGAGGTCGAGCGCGGCGACCGTGCCGAGCTGCGTCAGGGCGATCACCTTGTCGCCGACGACGCGGACAGGTGGTGCGCTGAACTCCTCCATCTTGCGCCCGAACATGTTCAGCTCGCGCTGGCCTGTGATGAGCGCCGTCGACCACAACAGGTCGCCGGTGTACAGGTCGAAGCAGCCGACGTGGTACTCGATGCGCCCGCGCAAGCTCGCCGAGGGCACCAGCACGCGCGAGCCGACGATCGTCGGTGAGCCCACGACCCGCATCCGCTGCGCGAAAGAGCCGGATTCGCCGTCCCACCCGGCCGCGGGCGCCGCGTTCCAGAGCGGTCGGCCCGTGGCCGCCTCGAAGGCGAACAGTCGGCGCTGGGGGATGATCTTGATGATCTCCATCTCCCCGTAGTCGATCTTGTTCTCGGGGACGAAGACCTGGAGCGCGCCGACCACGACGCCGTGTGCGGCTGCAGGCACGATGAGGCTGTCCATGAGGTCGACCGCCTCGAAGTACGAGGCGCGGATGCGCCCGGTCACCTCGCTCCAGCCCGGCGCCTGGTCGCTCTGCCAAAGCAGCTCGCCCGTGTACGCGCCGATTGCGATGAGCTCCAGCGTCGTCGAGACGAACACGATCTCGTCCCAACTCGCCGGGAAGAGACTGAAGCGGCCGTCCCTGCTCCAGAATGGGTGGCCTCCCGGCAGCTCGAAGGGCTGGAGCCAGGTGTCCGAGAGTGCGCCGGGCAGGGCGTCGAAACCGAGACGCGGCGCGAGGGCGGAGCCGGCGGTCCCTTCGGCGTTCGGGTCGACATCGATCTGCTCTAGCACGAGCTCCACCCGGGCCCGGATCCCGGCGAGGTCCGCGGTCGATCGCCCGCCCTCCCGCTCGAGCCGTTCGAGCGCGGCCATCCAAGCGCCGGGCGCCTCCAGGTCGAGCGAGTATTCCGTGAGGGCTCGCGCGAGCGCACGGTTCCACGCGCGCTCGCCGATGGCGACGTTCCCGAACTCGAGCTCGAGGTCGCCGAGCGCCCACCACGCGCGCTCCGCCTCCGCCGTGAGCGGCCACCGTCGGGCTACGTTCGTGATCGCCGCGCGGTCGCCGTCGGCGATCGCCGCGCGCAGCGCTGTCGCCGCGCGCTCGGAGAAGCGCTTGCGATACAGCGTCCGCGCCTCCTCGGTGAGCTCGAAGAGCCGGCGAGTCGCGTGGTCCGCCGCCCCGTAGTACACGTCCTGCTCGGAGCGCAGACCGCGTGCCTTCACGACCGGGCGCGTCGGGCCGAGCAGTTCGTCCCGGTGCTCCTCGATGAGCTGCTGGAGTTGCACGAGCGCTTCGCTCCACCGTCCCGCGGCGATGTGCTCCTCGGCGCTCGCCGCCAGCGACTTCGCCGCCTGCGTGTCGTAGATCTGGAACCCGTGCAGGATGACCTCGTCCGGATCCCGCTCGACCCGCCAACCCTGGGGGCTCTGCCCCTCGCTGCCGGCGGCGGCGAGCGCGAGGTACAGAGCGGTCAGAATTGTGCGTCGGACGAACCCCATGGTCGGATCAGGTTTCCTATGGCGCAGGCCGCGTGGCAATGAAACGGGCGATCGACCGATCCCACGCTCGAACCTGGGTCTGCCTACGTGGACCTCAAATCAGCTCGTAGCGCTTCCTCATAACCCACTCGGTCGAGAGCAGGGCCAGGGCGAAGAGGAGGGTACCCCAATTGTCCCAGGCGTCCTTCAACTGGGAGGAGATCGGCTCCCGGCGCTCCTCGTCACCAGGAAACTCCGTCCGGAGGCGCGCGATGTCCGCCAGGGCCACCGCCCGGCCCCCGGTCATCCGCGCCAGGTCGGCGAGCGCCCCGGGGTCGGGCGAGGGGTCGGCGGTCTCGCGCGAGGGCAGGACCACCTCGAGCTCGGTCGTGGCCATCCGCCGGCCGCCGACCTCGATCCAGGCCCGATAGATCCCGGGTCGCTCGGCCACGAACGTGCCCCGGAAGAGCCCGGGACGGCCCTCGACGCGCGTGAGGCGGAGCGGCCTTGGAGGACCGCTGGGGCCCGCGAGGTAGGCTTCCTGCTGCGCCTCCTCGCTCGGGTGGTAGTCCTCGTCGAGGATGCGCGCTTCGAGCGTCACGCGCTCCTCGAGCGAGTAGACGTTGCGGAGCGGCTCGAGCCCGTAGCGCCGGTCCCCGCTCTTCAGTCGGCCCAGCGCGAGCCACCGGATGGCGTTGCGCCAGAAGCGCTCGTGGTAGCGGTCGACGTACCGGAACCGCCAGCGCCACGTCGAGTCGACGGCGAGGAACATCGTGCGGCCGGCCGGGTAGTAGCCCGTCACGAGCAGCGGGTAGCGTCCGTTCTGATTCTCGTGTTGGGGGTGGCGCAGGAGCACCTGCGCGCCGGGCTTGGCATCGAGCACGGGCGAGTACCAGAACCACCCGTTGAGTCCGCCGGGCTCCTCGATGAGGCGTCGGTTGGTCTCCGGGTCGGGGTGGAGGCGCACGATCTCGTGCGGGTTGGCTGGATCCTCGAGGACCGGCCGGTACTCGGTCTTCGTGTCACCCTCGAACGGCAGCGACCCCGCGGGGTCGAGGCGCACGGGGAGGAGCTTCGCGAGCTCCGTGCCGTTGATCGTACGCGGCATGTCGTACTCACCGGCGATGAAACACAGTCCGCCGCCGCGTTCCACGAACTCGAACAGGGAGGCGACGAATTCCGTGGCTCGCGCCGGATCGTTGAACAGCGAGTTCGGATTCACGTCCCCGAGGATGATGACGTCGTAGTTGTCGAGCAGTTCGCGCCGGGAGCTGGGCAGCCGCAAGAGCGACGGCACTCCGCGCGTGCTCTCCTGGATGAAGTTCGGCGTCGCCGACTCCAGCCATACCTGGACCTGGATGCGCTCGTCCGCGCGCTTCAGCATCTTCTGCAGGTACCGGTACTCGTAGCGCGGGTAGCCGTCGATGTAGAGCACCCGGATCTTCTCCGGCGTGACGTGAACGGAGAGCTCGAGGCTGTTGTCGTCCAGCATCGTCTCCTCGGGCAGCGGCTGCACCGAGATGCGGAAGCGGCGCCCGGTGGAGGAGAGGCCGGCTCTGCCGGGCGGCGCGATGAGCACGATCCGGTCCCCGACGTCCGCGAGGTCGACTTGGCTCTGGGCGACCGTGCGCGGCTGGGCGCCGTCGGGCTCGAGCTCCTCGAGCACGATCTGCGTCACCCCGCCGCCGGCCAGTCCTGTCGCCTGGATCCGCACGCTGATCGCGATCTCGTCGCCTTCGAGGACACCGTCGGGCGAGTCGACGAGCTCGACGGAGAGGTTCTGCTCGGGCCGGGTGTCACCCACGACGACCGTGTGGACCGCGACGCCGGCGGCCGCGGCTGCGTCGAGCATGGGCACGCCCCCGTTGTTGCGGCCGTCGGAGAGGATCACGACGTCGGTCACGTGCATGCCCCGCAGGCGCGCGAGCGCCTGGGTGAGCGCGTCGCCGATGTGCGTGGCGCTCCCCTTGCCCGATGCCGCTTGCAGGCCTTCGAGCCGCGTGAGGCCCTCGGCGAACCGGAACAGCTTGACTTCGTAGCCCTGCGCTTCGATCGCGGGGAGCAGCTCCCGCTCGAGGCCCGCGCGCACGAGATCGAGTCGCGTGGCGCTCGCGAGGGGCGTGTCCACGAGCGCCTCGAGCGCCGAACGTGTCGGCGCGTCCCCCGCGTACGCGTCGATCCGGCGCATGCTGGCCGAGTCGTCGACGAGCACGGCGACCTGGGGGCGCTTCACGTTCTCCTGGTGCCGGACGGTGACGGGCCGGAACAGAATGATGAGCAGGAGCACGAGGCTCGCAGCGCGCAAGCCGACGAGGACGCTGCGCGGTCCGCGCCCGAGCGACTCGCGCCAGTAGCCGACGTACGACACGAGCGCGACGAGCGGGATCAGCACGAGCACGATCACCCACGGGGGGGGCAGCTCGAGCAGGCGCCACGTCTCGCGCGTGCCATCGGCGGCGACGCCGACGTCCTGGGCGGCGAGCAGGAGGAGGCCGAGGCTCACGCGACGATCCTCCGCTTGTGGCCGAGCCAGCCCGCCCACAACGACTCCCCCGTGAGGGCGAGGAGTGCCCCGAGGGCCAGCCAGCGCCAGATCTCACCGCGCCGCGGCTGATCGTCGTCACCGCCGCGCTCGGTCTCGCCGCGCGCCAGCGGCACGAACGCGGGGTGCAGGGCCGCGGCGGCTGCGGGCGCGAGGCGCGCGAGGTCGCCCTCCCCTGGATCCAGCTGGACGGCGAAGGGCTCGGGGAGTGCGCCCTCCAGCTCGACGCGATAGAGCCCAGCCCGTTCCGTATCCCTGCCCGGGATCGTCGGCAGGCGCCAACGGTTCTTCCGGAACTCATCGGCCGCGCCGTCGATCGGCCGCTGCTCGCCGTCGGCCGACACGAGCACCGGTGAGCGCGGGAACACGTCGTCGACCTCGATCGTCACGGGCGTGCCCGGCCCGACGTTGCGCGACGGGACGCGTCGTCTGCCCGCGTAGCGGATGAGCTCGTGCACGAACGGGATGAGCGTGTTGGGCGACTCGGGTAAGCGCGTCCAGGCGCGGTCGATCGTCGTCGTCCAGAAGATGACCCGCCCGCCGCCGTACGTCCGTTCGATCAAGAGCGGGCTCTGCGCCTCGTCGTCGAGTCGGGCGATCACGCGCGCGATCGGGAGCGGGCGCGTCTGCATGAACCGGTAGATGGGCACCTCGGTGAGCAGGGGGCGGAAGAGGTCTTCCGAGAAGAACGACAGGATCGGGTGGTCCTCTTCGAACGACGCGACGCGGTAGTAGTCGTCGCCGGCGGCCGCCACGGGCGTCGGGCGCGTCACCTCGGCCGGGAGCAGCCCGGTGCCGTCGGCGCGGAACAACTTGCCCGCGATCGTGCGACCGAAGTGGTCGCCGGCCGTCACGATGAGCGTGGCGCCGGCGTCGACGCGTTCCTCGAGGCGCAGGATCACGGCGTCGGAGACGTTCGAGACGTTCGCGATCACGATGACCTCGTAGTCGGTGAGGTCGAGCTCGGGATCGGCGAGCACGCTCGGCGTGATCTCGCGCGGGTCGAAGGGTGACAGGCCGCCGAGCCCGGGGAGGTGCGAGTCGTCCGGCGGCTCGAGCACGGCCATCAGGTAGCCGGTCTCGTCGTCCTCGATGTCCGGGTCGCTGGCGCCGTTCACCACGAGGATGCGGATGGGCGCGGGCACGAAGACGACGTGCGCGCGCTGGTCGTCTGCTGCGAGCCGGTCGCCCTCGAGGCGCGCGGTGAGCGCGTGGGCCCCGGGCGAATCGAGCTGGAGCGTGAAGACGGCCTCCTGTGTTGCGCGGGCGGCGATGTCGATGCGCTGGCTCGGCTGACGCTCGCCGTCGACCTCCAGCGCCACGCGGACCGCCGCGCGCGGGGTGGAGCCGTAGTTCGCGACCGTGACGACGATCTCCACGGGTACCCCGGGGCCGATGATCGGCTGCGATGGGCCGACGGCGGCGATGCCGAGGTTGCCCGGTACTTCCGGCGCCGGACCGAGGTCCTCGACGAGCACCTTGGTCCCGAACGCGGCGAGCGCGTCGAGCTGCTCGATGAGGATGGGCGCGGCGGGCTCGTGCCCTCCAACCGCCGCGTCCACGACGTCGTCCGGTTCGAACACGCGGCGCTGCATATCGGTGAAGAGCCGCACTTCGAGCGCGCTCTGTCCCGTCCCCGCGGCGTCCTGTTCGACGATGTCCTTCACGGCACCGAGGGCCGCGGCGAGATCGAGGCCCTCGTCCAGGGGGCGCGTCATGTTCGAGAGCACCGTGAGCGCCTTGTCGGGCGAAGTCCAGGACAGCAGGCGCGGGCGGTCGCCCGCCCAGATGAGCCACACCCGGTCGCCCCGCGCCCCGTCGAGCCTGGAGACGATCTCGCTCGCGCGTTCCACGATCCGCTCGAACACGGTCTCGACGTCCTCGCGGTACCCGGTCGATGCCGATCCATCGATCACGAGCACGACGTCGCGGCGGTCCTCGGTGAGCGCGGCGAACGGGCTGTCGCCCGCCGCGAACGGACGCGCGACGGCGAGGGCGAGCAGCGCCACGGCCGCCATGCGCAGGAGGAGCAGGAGCAGGTTCTCGAACTGAACGCGCCGCCGGGTCTTCCGGTAGGCCGCGAGCACGAACCGCATCGCCGCCCAGTGCATGGGCTTGTGGCGCTGCCGGTTCAGGAGGTGAATGATGAGCGGGACCGCGGCGAGCGTTGCGCCGAACGCGAGGGCGGGGTGAACGAAGCTCTCGAACATCGTCAGCGCCTCCCCCCGCGCGCCCGGGCGGTCCGGCGGGCGAGATAGGCGGACAGGACGGCGTCCAGGCTGCGCGACGTGTCGAGCAGGACGTAGTCGACCGAGAGCGCTCGCGCCTGCCGGGCCAGCAGGCGGTTGTGCCGACCGATCTCCTCCAGGTACGCATCACGGATCGACTTCGGATCGATCTTCACGTCGCCGACACCCTCGAGGCCCTGCAATTTGACGAGCGCATCGAACTCGAAGCGTATTTCCTGCGGGTCGAGCACGTGGAACAGGATGGGCTCGTGTCCCCCGTACACGAGACGCTTCACGCCCGCGAGGATCGCCTCGGGCTCGTCGAAGAAGTCCGAGAAGATCGCGATGATGCCGCGGCGCTTGAGGCGCGAAGCGATCCACTCGAGGCACTTGCCGATGTTCGTGGGTCCCTTGGCCTCGGCCTCCTCCAGTGCGCCGATGATCGCCGCCTCCTGTGGCGCGCCGTTACCCGGCGGAACCTTGACGCGATCCTTCTCGTCGAAGATCACGAGGCCGGCCGTATCGCGTTGGATCAGGATCAGGTGGCTGAGGGCGGCGGCGCACCAGCGCGCGTAATCGAGCTTCGTCCAGGGCAGCGACGTGTAGCCCATCGATTCCGACGCGTCGAGGAGGATGTTGCAGGAGAGGTTCGTCTCTTCGATGTACTCCTTGACGACCAGGCGGTCCGAGCGCGCGAAGACCTTCCAGTCGATCTTCCGCAGCTCGTCGCCGGACGAGTACGGCCGGTGCTGCGCGAACTCGATCGAGCTGCCACGGTGCGGGGACACGTGGTGACCGCCCGTGAAACCCTCGACCACGGTGCGGGCCACGAGCGAGAGGCCGGAGAGCCGATCGAGGATCGCCGGATCGAGGGTCGAGTTCGCGCCTGCCATGTCGTGCGTCTAGCCCTGGTCATTCATGAGGAAGTGCCCCAAGCGTTTCAACTCGGTTCCTGCTGGTGCTTTGCGCGTGCCGGCCCCGCAGGCGACCAATGTAGGTACAGGTCGTCGAGGGGTAAGCCCCGGTCCCGCGAAGCGGGATCGGATCGATCCAGTGGATCGATCCGAAGGGGATCCCGGCGCGTGAAGAGTGCAGGCAGGGGCCGAGTAGGAGCGTTTGGGGTGCGTCCTCATGAATAATCTGGCTAGTGCGGCGGACCCCTATTGCGAGGTCGAGCTCGCGAGGCCCGGGAGCCCGGCGCCGATCGCATCGCTCGGCCGCACTTCCTCGAGCAGCCGATCGATGATGATGTCCGAGGTGATGCCCTCCGCCTGCGCTGTGAAGTTTGTCAAGATGCGGTGCCGCAGCACGGGGTGCGCGACGGACTGGATGTCCTCCACGGAGACATGGTTGCGACCGTGGATGGCGGCGTTGGCCTTGCCCCCGAGGACGAGGAACTGTCCCGCGCGCGGTCCGGCGCCCCAGGTCACCCAGTCCTTGATGAAGGGCAGGGGCTCTTTCGAGTGCACGCGCGTGCCGCGGGCGAGCGCGAGCACGTAGTCGTAGACGGCATCGGCGATCGGGACGGAGCGCACGATCTCCTGGAGCTCGCGCAGCTCATCGCCCGCGAGCACGCACGACACCTCGTCCATCTTGCCGCCCGTCGTGCGGCGCAGGATCTCGCGCTCCTCCTCGTGGGAGGGGTAGTCCACGTGGACCATGAACATGAACCGGTCGAGCTGCGCCTCGGGCAGGGGATACGTGCCCTCCTGTTCGATCGGGTTCTGCGTCGCGAGTACGAAGAACGGGTCCGGCAATGCGTGCGGCACGCCGCTGGAGGTCACCTGGCGCTCGACCATCGCCTCGAGCAGGGCGGCCTGCGTCTTCGGCGGCGTGCGGTTGATCTCGTCCGCGAGGATCACGTTCGCGAAGATCGGCCCTTCGGCGAAGCGGAACTTCCGCTCGGCGGTCTCCGGGTCGATCGTGAGCAGTTCCGTGCCCGTGATGTCCGA
>Ga0209988_10000867_pt1 | contig 19277 bp, 16 predicted proteins | sample N075metaG_FD_183115 | JGI IMG/M metagenome (GOLD analysis project Ga0209988, IMG submission 183115) | Deep subsurface microbial communities from Kermadec Trench to uncover new lineages of life (NeLLi) - N075 metaG (SPAdes) (version 2) | ecosystem: Environmental > Aquatic > Marine > Ocean trench... | reverse complement strand
GCCGGCGGCCCCCCGGGGAGTCGGGGCCTCAGGGGCGGAACGTGGCGGAGAGTCCGTCCGAGAGGTTGAAGTTGCTCCCGCCGCCGGCCGGGTCGCGGTACCAGAACTGGAAGTTGCGCGTCACGCCCGGCGGGATCGGCTCCGCCGTGAAGTCGAGCAGCCGGCTGGCGCCGCCCGAGCCATCGATCACCAGCGGCGGGTTCAGGCGGACGACCGTGCCGCTGATGCAGAGCCAGCCCTCGCCGAAGGCGACGTTCGTCGCGCTCGCACCGTAGAAGAAGAGGCCGGTCTGGGGCGTCGGGGCACACTTCACGGTGAGTGTGAACGTGTTCTGCGCGATGCTCAGCGTGCCCGTGGAGCCGATGCGCGCGCCCGCGCCGATCGAGTTGGCGCTCGTCACGCAGAACGTCCCGGCGCCGCCCGCGCCGGTGTTCATGAGCACCGAGACGCTGTTCGAGTCCCGGTTGGCCGTCGCGAGGTCCATCGAGCCGTCCCCGTCGAAGTCGCCGCAGGCGAGGTGCGAGGGGTGTGCGCCGACGCCGAACGAGCCCGCGAGGGCGAAGGTTCCGCCCATGTTCGCGAGTGCCGTGACGAAGTTCGAGTCCTCGTCGGCGGTCGCGAGGTCCATGTCGCCGTCCCCATCGAGGTCCGCCGCGATCACCGCGCCCGGATTCGAGCCGCCGGTCGTGATGCAGGTCCCGAAGAACGAGCCCCCCTGGTTCGTGAACGTGCAGATCAGCCCTATGCCGTTGTTGTCCGTACCGGTGGCGAGGTCCATGTCGCCGTCGCCGTCGAAGTCCGCCGCCGTGAGGCCGCTCGGCTTCTCGTTGCCGGGGACCGGAATACTCGTGAGGCCGCCGAAGCCGCCTGCTCCGTCGCCGAACAGGACGTCGATCCGCCGGCTGTCGTGGGCGGCGACGGCGATGTCCAGGGTGCAGTCTCCGTCGAAGTTCTCGAGCACGACGTAGCGCGGCTCGGCTCCGACGGCGATGGAGCCCCCGAAGGCGAAGCCGCCCGCGCCGTCGTTCAGGAGCACCGACAGGCTGTTCGATGCGCGGTTGGAGGTGACGATGTCCAGGTCGCCGTCCTCATCGACGTCGCCCACGGCCATGTGCCGGGGCTCCGAGCCGTTCACGGAGACCAGGCTGCCGAGAGCGAATACGCCACCGGTGTTCACGAGGATCTGAACTGCGTTCGTGTTCTTCAGGCACACGGCGAGGTCCGTGTCCCCGTCCCCGTCGAAGTCCTCGGCGACTACGGCCGACGAGCCGACGTTGTTGCCGAGGAAGACGATCTGTCCTGGGACGAACCCGCCATTCCCCTGACCCTGGAACAACTCGACCCAGTCGGGCCCGTTCACGCCCTGCGGACTGCCCGTCGTCACGGCCAGATCGAGGCTGCCCGAGCCGTCGAAATCCCCGACCGTTACCCAGGACGGGCGGTTCGCGGCTACCCCGAAGGTCTGTGCGCCTTGGAAGCCGATCTGCGCGTGGCCGGTCGCGGCGAGGAAAAGGGCCGCGCCGAAGACGGCCGGAAGGATGCGTGTGGTAGTCATGTGTGTGCTCATCGTGCTCATGAAGCTCGCGGTGGCCCCGCGCCGACGTGCGACGGGACGGTGGCGCGAGCGCAAGTCGCGTGCCCACCCGCGACGCGATGATCCGGTGCGCGTCCGGGCACCCTGGGTCCGAAGTCTGGACAGGAATCCAGGACCTGGACGCCCAGTCCGTGCAGTGGCTGGCAGGCGCGGTCATCGTGCGCTCCGGCCTGACGGATGAAGCCACATCGGGAGGGCCGGCGCTGCCGCGGCAATCGTCGGCCTGGTGGCTCGTTCCGCGGCCTTCCCGGCCTGCTCTTCCAGCTCGTCTGGGATCGTCGGACACCGGCAGCCGCTCCAGTCGGGTCGGCCTCAACCGGGTCAGTGATCGCCGACTCGCATGGGATCCACGGCGCTGCGGGCTATCATCGCCCCGCGATGGTCGAACTCGAGGGAAGCGCAGCGCCGGGAGTGTGGCGCCGCCGTCTTCTCCGTGTTCTCGCGGCGCTCGGCGTCGTCGCGATCGTGATCGGCTTGGCGGCACCCTTCCTGATCGGGCGGCTCGGCGGATACTCCGAGCGCCGCGCGGTGGACTCGCCCGGGGCGCTCTCGGACGCAGCGCGCGCGCTGGTCGCGCGCGTGTACGACGGCATCGACACGGCGCAGCTCGTCGACTACCACACCCACCTCGGGGGTCGTGGCATCGGGACGGACTGCTGGGTGAACCCGCGCATGCTCTCCTGGTGGCACCCCACGGATTACGTCCGGTTCAAGGTGTACCTGTCCGCGGCCGGGATCGAGGACGAGACGGCCGACGACCGGGTCTTCGTGGACAAGTTGTTGGAGCTCGTCGACTCGCTGCCGCACCCGGGCCGCCACTTCCTGCTCGCGTTCGATCACCGCTACGACGCCCTCGGTCGCCGGGACCTCGCGCGGAGCGAGTTCTACGTGCCCAACGAGTACGCGGCCGAGGTTGTCCGCGCCCACCCCGCGACCTTCCTCCCTTGCATCTCGATCCACCCGTATCGCGCGGACGCGGTGGCCGAGCTCGAGCGCTTCGCGCAACGCGGCGTGAAGCTCGTGAAGTGGCTGCCGAACGCGATGGGCATCGACCCCTTGTCCGAGCTCTGCGACCCGTTCTACGCGAAGCTCGCCGAGCACGACATCGCGCTGCTCACGCATGCGGGCGAGGAGCAGGCCGTCGAGGCCGACGAGGACCAGGAGCTCGGCAACCCGCTCCGCCTGCGGCGCGCGCTCGACGCGGGGGTGCGCGTGATCGTGGCGCACTGCGCCAGCTCGGGCACCGGCCAGGATCTCGACCAGCCCGGAGCGGAGCGCACGAACTTCGAGCTGTTCCTGCGCCTCATGGACGAGCCGCGGTACGAGGGGCTGGTCTTCGGCGAGATCTCCACCGTCACGCAGATCAACCGCTTCCCCATGGCCCTCGCGGGCCTGCTCGAGCGCACCGACCTGCACGGGCGGCTCGTGAACGGCACCGACTACCCCCTGCCCGCGATCAACGTCCTGTACCAGACGGGGGCGCTCGCGGACGCCGGGTTCCTCGACCCGGACGAGCGGGAGGTCCTGAACGAGCTCTACCAATACAACCCGCTGCTGTTCGACCTCGCCCTCAAGCGCACGGTGCACGCACCGGGCTCCGGGCAGCGATTCGCGCCCGAGGTGTTCGAGGGCAAGCCGGGCCTCGGGTACTGATCTGGATCACAACCACCTAATATCGTGATGTATACGTCACGTCGCCCGGTGTTGCGAGGGCATAAGTTCATACCATCATCCCCGCAAGTTCCATTCAGAGCGTGCCCGTTGTGTTCCTTCGTCCCGGTCCCTACACTCCTCGGCTCGCGCGCAGGGGGCTGACTCCTGCGCGGCTCCCCGTGACGCGCGGACGCTCCGCATCCAGGAAGGCACTCCGATGAAGTCGAAGGCGCTCGGCATGGTCGAGACGAAGGGGCTCGTGGGCTCGATCGAGGCGGCGGACGCCATGGTCAAGGCCGCGCTGGTGGACCTGTGGGGCAAGGAGAAGGTGACCGCCGGCTTCGTCACCGTCTTTGTGAGCGGCGAGGTCGGCGCGGTGAAGGCCGCGACGGACGCCGGCGCCGCGGCCGCGCGCCGCGTGGGCGAGCTCGTGTCCGTACACGTCATCCCGCGCCCGCACGACCAGCTCGGGATCGTGCTGCCCGAGATGAAGGCGCCCCCGGGCAAGAAGAAGTAGCCGCGCCGTGAAAGGCCTGGACCCCGACCTCCGCGCGCTCCAGGAGGTTCGCGACATGGTGGCGCGCGCCAAGGCGGCCTGCGAGTCCCTCGTCGACTACGACCAGGCGCGCACGGACCAGCTCTGCGAGGCGATGGTGCGCGCCTCCGTCGACGCCGCGCACGAGCTCGGCCGGCTCGCCGTCGAGGAGACCGGGATCGGCCGGGTGCACTACAAGATCCTGAAGAACCTCTTCGGCGCGGAGGGAACCTGGAACTCGATCAAGGCCGAGAAGACCGTCGGCATCATCGCGCGGGACGAAGCGGCGGGCGTGATCGAAGTGGCGACACCCGTCGGCGTCGTGGCTGGCATCATCCCGACGACGAACCCGACCTCGACCGCCATCTTCAAGGCGCTGATCGCCGTCAAGGGCAGGAACGCGATCGTCATCAGCCCGCACCCGCGCGCGCGACGCTGCATCGGCGCGACGGTGGAGGTCCTGCGCCGCGCCATCGAGCGCGCCGGCGGTCCGCCGGACCTCGTCCAGAGCCTCTCGAATCCCACGCTCGAGTCGACCGGCGCGCTCATGAAGCACCGCGACGTCTCGATCATCCTGGCCACGGGCGGCACGGGGCTCGTGAAGGCGGCCTACAGCTCGGGCAAGCCGGCGTACGGCGTCGGTCCGGGGAACGTGCCCGCCTACGTCGACCGCTCCGCGGACGTCGAGCGCGCGGCGCGCGACATCGTCACGAGTCAGAGCTTCGACAACGCGACGCTCTGCTGCTCGGAGCAGGCGCTCATCCTCGATCGCCCGATCGAGGACCGCATGCTGGCCGCGATGCGGTCGCGGGGTGCGCACCTCTGCAGCGAGGAGGAGACGCTGAAGCTCGGTCGGGTCTGCAACCGAAGCGGCGGCATGAACCCCGACGTCGTCGGGAAAGATCCGTGGCGCATCGCCGAGATGGCGGGCTTCGCGGTGCCGCCGCACACGACGGTGCTGCTCGCGCGGCAGGGCGGCGTCGGACCCGACTGGCCGCTGTCGATCGAGATCCTCTGTCCGGTGCTCTCCGTGCACGTCGTCGACGGCTGGGAAGAGGGCTGTCGCACGTGCCTCGAGGTGCTCCACTACGAAGGCCTCGGGCACACCCTCGGCATCCACTGCCGCGACGAGCGCGTCCTGGACGCCTTCTACCTCGAGAAGCCGGCGAACCGGATTCTCGTCAACGGACCCTGCTCGGAAGGCGCGGTCGGCTACAGCACGGGCCTCGTGCCCTCGATGAGCCTCGGCTGCGGACCGCAGGCCGGGAACATCTCCTCCGACAACATCAGCGCGCGGCACCTGATCAACGTGAAGCGCGTGGCGCACGTGCGCCGCGACTTCGACGAGATCGCGCGCCGGATGCACGAGCGCGTCGCGAAGCTGACGGGCGATTCGGCGCCGCGGGGCTCGGGGCTCCCTGGCGACCCCGCCATGGCGGCGAGCCCTGGACCGGCGCGGGGCCCTTCGGGCGTGGACGCGGGCGCGGACCGGGAGGGTGTGAGCAACTGGCGCGGCAACCCGACCTTCGTGCCCCGTACGGCGCCGGGCGGATCGCAGCGGCCCGCGCAGGCTCGGACCGGAGCCGGCATGCGACCGAAGGTGCAGCCCGCGCCCAAGGCGTTCCCTCCGACGTTCACACGTCCGGCGGCCGAGGCAGCGCCCGCCGCGACCGCCGTCCTCGCGCCGCCCAGCGCGCCCGCGAAGACGGCGACGACCGTCGGCGGGGCACTCTCCGCGTCCGACGTCCGCAGCATCATGGAGCACGCGGGCGGCGGCTGCCCGCTCGGTCCGTGCAAGGGCTGCCCGCACAACGACGTGCGCACGGGGGCCTGCATGGCATGAACCCCTCGCCCGCGCTTCCCACCCGCGCAGGCCGCGGGCACCGACCCTCCCCCCCATCTCACGTGCCGCCCACGGATCGCGCGGCACCCGCATCGGCGGAGCTCGGCTCCGCGAATCCCCGAAGAGACTGAAGATGCCGACGAACACGAACATTGCACTGGGGCTGATCGAGACCAAGGGCCTCGTGGGCTCCGTCGAGGCAGCCGACGCCATGGTCAAAGCCGCGAAGGTCACGCTACTCAAGAAGGAGATCTCCGGCGCGGGCCTCGTCACCGTGATGGTGCGCGGCGAGGTGGGGGCCGTGAAGGCCGCCACCGAGGCCGGAGCGGCGGCGGCGCGGCGCGTCGGCGAGCTCGTCAGCGTGCACGTCATCCCGCGCCCGGCGGCCGACCTCGAGCAATTCCTGCCCGACGGACCGGAGGGCGGCGAGTAGGGCCTCGGCTCCGGGCGCCTCGCTGTCACGGCGGGCGACCGGGCATCCGAGCCCGAGGACCATGGCCAGCCCCTCCGGAACCCACGGTAGCATCGAGCTGCGCGGCGCGGTGCACATCGACAAGATGCAGCCGCAGTTCGCCGCGACGTGCGCGGCGAATTCGGACGGGTACTTCCCTGTCGCGGGGGAGAGCTCGTTCTGGCTCGAGGTCCAGCCGGGCATCGTCATCAACAGGCTCATGGACGCGGCCCTCAAGGCCTGCGACGTCACCCCGGGCGCGCTGATCACGGAGCGGCACTACGGAACGCTCGAAGTGCACGGTCCCGACCAGGGCCAGGTGCTCGAGGCCGGCCGGACGATGCTCGCGGAGGCCGGCGTCGCGGCGGACGAGGGCCTCGCGCCGGAGATCCTGACCGACGAGATCATCCGCAAGATCAGCGCCCACCACGCGATGATGATCAACCGCACGCGCTCCGGGATGCTCGTGCTGGGCGACGACACGCTCTACACGCTCGAGGTTTCGCCGGCGGTGCACGTCGTGCTCGCCGCGAACGAGGCGGAAAAGACGTCGCCGGTGCGGCTCATCGGCCTGGGGGCGGACGGCGCGGTCGGCCGCCTGCGCCTCGCCGGGAGCGACGCGGAGATCGAGGAAGCTGTCGCCGCGGTGCACCGTGCGCTCACGGGGGTGCCCGGGCGGAGGCAGGCGGCCGGTGGCCCTGGGGGGCGCTGATGTTCCTCGGGCGCGTCGTAGGTCAGGTGTGGGCGACGAAGAAGGCGGCGGACCTCGAGGGCAAGCGCCTGCTCGTCATCGCGCCGCTGGACGATCGCGACGCGCCCCGCGCGTCGAAGGTCACCCCGGTCGTCGCGGCCGACCCCTTGGGGGCGAACGTCGGGGAGCACGTGATCGTCGCCTTCGGCAAGGCTGCGCGCGTCGCGTGCGGTGGGGACGGAGATTTCGCCTTCGAGGCGGCGATCGTCGGCATCGTCGACGACTTCGACGTGCCCGACGCGCCGCGGAGTTGGCGGCTCGACGGGGATCGCTCCGCGGGAGGCCCCCGATGATCGTCGGGACCGTCGTCGGGAACGTGTGGGCCACCAGGAAGGACGAGTCCCTCACGGGGCTGCGCTTCCTCGTCGTTCAGCCATTCACGCAGGGCCCGAACGAGTCGGCCGAGACGATCGTGGCGGTCGATCCGCTGGGCGCCGGGGTGGGCGAGCGCGTGCTCGTCGTCTTCGGCCGCGCTGCGCGCCACGTCATCGGACGGGGCCATGACGTCGGCTTCCAGACCGCCGTCGCCGCGATCGTCGACCGGATGGAGCTCGAGGACGGGCACTCGATCGGTCCCACCAAGGGCGATGACGAAGCGCCGCCGAAGAAAGCGAAGTAGAGGACCAGGGAGTCAGACCATGAACCGCAACGACAAGAACCCCGAGCTGCGCTCGGACGTCTCGCTCGGGCCGGCGATCGCGCTCCTCGAGCTGTGTTCGATCGCGCGGGGCGTCGAGGTGGCGGACGCGATCCTGTGGGAGTCGGAGATCGAGCTCCTCACCGCGACGCCGGTGCAACCCGGGAAGTACGTGATGATCTTCACCGGCAGTGTCGAGGACCTCGAGTCCGCCATGGGCCGCGGCGTGGCACTCGCCGGTGGCGACCTCGTCGACCAGCTCCTCATCCAGAACATCGACGCGCAGGTCGAGCTCGGGCTGCGCCGCGAAGGGCACATCAACGGCCAGATCGACGCGCTCGGCGTCGTCGAGACCACGACCGTCGCTTCGTCGATCCTGTCGGCCGACGCGGCGCTGAAGCGCGCGACCGTCGACCTGCTCGAGCTGCGGATCGCCAACGGCCTCGGCGGCAAGAGCTACTACACCCTGACGGGCGAGGTCAGTGACGTGCGCTCGTCCGTGGAGGCCGGCGCGCGGGTCGCGGAAGAGCGCGGCCACCTCGCGCGCGAAGTCGTCATCCCGCGTCCGCACCCCGACCTCGTCCGGCACCTGTAGTCCTGACCCGACGGTTCCATGACCCGCCGCTACGTGAACGCCGAGGACGTCTCCGCAAGAATGCGGGGGATACTCCAGCCCGAATGCGGCATGCGTCAGAGGATTGTCAGCCCGATGCGCTCGACAGAACCGGGAACGGCCCTGCGGGCCGACGAACTCGCGCTTCGCGCGAAATGCCGGCGGCGCCACGGCGGCTACGCCGCCGGCCCGCCTACACGGCGGGCGCTCTAGAGGCCTCGCGGGAGTACCTTGACTCATCATTCAACATCGCGGGCCCTCGAGGCCTCTAGCGTGGTTCCATGACCCGCCGCTACGTCACCGCCGAGGACGTCCGCCGCGCGAACGCGGGTGAGATCGTCGTCGACGCGGAAACGGTCGTGACGCCCCAGGCCGCCCTGGCCGCGCGCGCGGCGGGGATCACGATCCGGACGGCGGCCGGCCCGTACGTCGAGCCGCCGCCCGACCGCGGTCCCGACGCGAACCGCGCGGCCCGGCCGCACGACCTGCCCGAGCCCGACGCGGAGTCGGGCGGGGGGACGGGTGTCGTCATCACCGCCGTCGGGCGGAATCGGCCCGGAATCCTGGCCGAGCTCACGTGCGCTCTCGGCGAGCTCCACGTGAGCGTCGACAACATCTCGCAGCGGATGGTCGACGACTACTTTCACCTCGCGCTCGTCGTGAGCCTGCCGCCCGAGAGCCAGTTCGAGGAGCTGAAGAGCTCGATGGAATGCCTCGGGGGGGCGGACGATTACGTCGTCCGGGTCATGCATGAGCGCGTGTTCCGCTTCATGCACCGGATCTGAGGGGGGTCCGAGTGTCGTTCACCGACCAGGAGATCCTCGAGACGATCCGAATGATCGAGCTGGAGACGCTCGACATCCGGACGACGACGCTCGGCATCGACCTCCTGGACTGCGCCGATCCGGACCTCGAGAGCACGTGCGAGAAGGTGTACACGAAGATCGTCCACCACGCCCGCGCGCTCGTGGCGACCGCGGAGGGCATCACGCGCGACTACGGCATCCCGATCGTCAACAAGCGGATCGCGGTGACGCCAGCGGCGCTCTTCTCCGCCGCCTCCGGCGCCTCGGACCTCGTCCCGGTGGCGCGCGCCATGGACGCGGCCGCCAAGGAGGTGGGCGTCGACTTCATCGGCGGGTTCTCGGCCTACGTCCACAAGGGCTTCACGAACGCGGACCACGCGCTCTTCGAGTCCATCCCGGAAGCGCTCGCCGTGACCGAGCACGTGTGCTCGTCCGTCTCGCTCGCCACGACGCGCGCGGGCATCAACATCGATGCAACGGCGCGCTTCGCCGAGATCATCCTCGACGCGGCGGAGCGTACACGGGAGCAGGGCGGAATCGCCTGCGCGAAGCTCGTGTGCTTCTGCAACCCCGTCGAGGACAACCCGTTCGTGGCGGGCGCGCACGTCGGCATCGGTGAACCCGAGACCGTCCTCAACGTCGGTGTGTCCGGGCCCGGTGTCGTGCGCTCGGCGATCGAGCGGCTCGGACCCGAGGCCGACCTGCTCTCGGTGGCCGAGACGATCAAGCGCACGGCCTTCAAGATCACGCGCATGGGCGAGCTCGTCGGCCGGGAGGCCGCGCGGCGGCTCGGGACCACGTTCGGGATCGTCGACATCTCGCTCGCCCCGACCCCCGCGGTCGGCGATTCGGTGGCGGACATCCTCGAGCTCATGGGCGTCGAGCGCACGGGCGCCCCGGGCACGACCGCGCTGCTCGCGCTCCTCACGGATGCCGTGAAGAAGGGCGGGGCGATGGCCTCGTCCAGCGTCGGCGGCCTCTCGGGCGCCTTCATTCCAGTCTCCGAAGACGCGGGGATGATCGAAGCCGTGCGCGTGGGAGCGCTCTCGCTCGCCAAGCTCGAGGCGATGACCACGGTCTGCTCGGTCGGCCTCGACATGATCGCCGTGCCCGGGGACACGCAGGCGTCGACCCTGACGGGGCTCATCGCCGACGTGATGGCGATCGGCATGGTGAACCACAAGACGACCGCTGTGCGCGTCATCCCGGTGCCCGGGAAGGGGCCGGGCGAGACCGTGGAATGGGGCGGCTTGCTGGGGACGGGGATCGTGCAGGACCCGGGGGCTTTCGGGTGCGAGCTCCTGCACCGCCGGGGGGGGCGCATACCGGCGCCCATCCAGTCGTACAGGAACTGAGTGTCGAACTCCTTGCGGTAACCCGCGATCGGACCGGGAAAGCTCCGACGCGAAGGGTTTGCGGCGCGGATCCGCGGGCGGCGGCCCTCCGGGGCACGCCCTCCGTGTATTTCGCGGCCGAGGCAGCAAGGATTTCCGGGTTCGGACCGGGAATGCGGCGCGAACTCAGCCGGCGCCGCTCAAGGAGCAGGCGATCCGTTCCGACACTTCATGCGTCGCCATGCGAACAGAAGCCCCCACTGTGCGAGCGCGGATTCTCCTCATCGAGGACTCGTCGGAGGTCCGGAACGTGGTCCAGCAGATGCTGGACGACTATCGGGTCGACGCCGTCGCGAGCGCCGAGGACGCCTTTGCCCTCATGGCGGTAGACGGTCCGCACGCCGTGGTGATCGTCGACTACGCGCTCCCCGGCATGCAAGGCACCGAGCTCCTGAAAGAGATCCAGCAGCGGTACCCCGCGACGGTCCGCATCGCGCTCACGGGGACCGGCGACCTCGAACGAGGGGTGGGCGCGTTGCACGATGGCGACGTCTTCCGGTTCCTGACCAAGCCCTGCACGCGGGATGACCTGCTGCACGCGGTCGAGCACGCGCTCGTTCGCCACAGGGACGCCACGGAGCGCACCGAGCTCGACGATCAGCTCGCGTGCGCGAGGGAATCGCTCGCGGGCTTGACCGAGGACCTCGAGGGTCGCGTCAGCATCCAGATGCAGACCCTGCGAGTCCTGCACGGATTCGCAGTCGACCTCAATGCTTCGCAGTCGCTCGCGGAGATCGCCGACCGGGCTGCGGTCGCGACCTTCGAGGCGCTCCAGGGACGAAGCGTGCACGTGCAACTCTGGGACGACGACGCGCAGAGTGGTTCCATCGAAGCCTACGCGGGCGGCGAGATGTCCTCCGAGATGCACCGCGAGGTGCTCGAGACGACGGAGGGCGGCGATCGGGCGATCCTCGGGGAGATCGTCGTGGACGTCGGCGACGAGGAGCTGACGCCGTACCAGCGCGAGGTACTCTCCATGATCGGGGTCCCCACGGCGGTCGCGGCCCGCAACGAGTTCCGCCGGCGCGAGCGCGACCAGGCTCAGCATGCGACGATCATCGCCCTCGCCCGGCTCTCTGAGCAACGCGACAACGAGACCGGCAAGCACATCGAGCGCGTGAGCCTCTACTGCTCCTTGATCGCGAACAGCCTGCGCGACCGGGGGGACTACACGGACGAGATCGACGAGGCCTTCATCGACGACCTCGTGCGCTCGGCCCCGCTCCACGACATAGGCAAGGTCGGGATCCCCGATGCGATCCTCCTCAAGCCGGGCAAGCTCACGCCGGGCGAGTGGGAGATCATGAAGACCCACGCCGAGATCGGCGCGGAGACGTTGAATACCGTGATCCGCGAGAGCAAGAACCCCGGCTATCTCACCATGGGGCGTGACATCGCGGGCTGCCACCACGAGCGGTGGGACGGGACCGGCTACCCGAAGGGCCTTCGGGGGCTCGAGATCCCGCTCGCGGCGCGGATCCTCGCCCTCGCCGACATCTACGACGCGCTGAGCAACGAGCGCCCGTACAAGAAAGCTTGGACGCACGAGAAGTCCATCGATTGGATCTCCGGTCTCGGCGGGAACCACCTCGATGCGAAAGTCGTCGAGGCGTTCCTCGTGCGCAAGGACGAAGCGAATCAGATCCGTGCGACGTACGCCGAGGATGCGGCCGAATTCGCTCCGAGTGCGTTCTGACGCACGCTCTGTTCCTCGCCTTCTCCATCCCCGCCTGCCTGGCCTGCCTGGCTCATCCGGTCCGTCATGACGGACCGGATGAGCTGGGAAAGCAGGCACGGAGAGGAGCGGGCGCGGCGGAATTTCTTCACCGCCCTCCCCTTCGCCGCGGGGATAGGCGACCCTCTGCCGCTCGATGTCGAGTTGGAGGCGCACCTACTGGTCCGTGTGGTCGGCGAACCTGATCGCATCGGTCGGGATGATGAGCTTCCTGCCCTTCTTCCCGAGCCTGCTCGGGGAGCTGGGCCTCACGGGGAAAGCGGAGATCGCCACGTGGTCCGGGCTGGTGTTCGGCGCGGCGCCGCTGGCGGCGACGATCATGAGCCCGATCTGGGGCGCCCTGGGCGACCGCGTCGGCCGCAAGCTCATGGTCCTGCGCTCGATGCTGGCGATCGCGTTCTTCGTCAGCTTGATGGGGTTTGCCGAGACCCCGATGCAGCTCTTTCTGCTGCGGATCGGACAGGGCCTCTTCTCCGGCTTCATCCCGCCGAGCATCACCCTCGTCAGCATCGGCGCACCCGCAAACCGGCAGGGGCGCGTGGCGGGCAACCTTACGACGGCGCTCGCGCTCGGAGCGATCCTCGGACCCGCGCTCGGCGGAATTCTGGCGGCGGGCGCCGGCCATCGCAGTGTTTTCTTCGTCGTGGGCGGCCTCGCGGTGCTCGGCGCAGTGCTCGTCGGTGTCTTCGCCGACGAAGACGAGCGCCACCGCCAGCCCGTGGATGGTCGCCTCGCGGTCGGGGCCGTCCTGCGCGGCATCCGCTCGGACCTGCGCGAGTTGCTCGCGCGGAAGCGGGTGCGCGCGATGGTGCTGCTCATCTTCTTCCTCCAATTCGGCCTGGGCAGCACGAACCCGATCCTCGAGCTCTACGTGCGCGAGCTCCTGCCCGAGGGGAGCGAGAGCCTCGGCTTCTGGCGGTCCATGGTGAACCTCGTGCCCGGCGGGGGGAGCGCGAGTACGGCGGGTGTGCGTGTGCTCGCCACGAGCGTGCTGTTCACCGGCATGGCCCTCGCCAACCTGCTCAGCCTGTCGGCCTGGGGGCGCTTCGGCGACCGCGTCGGACACCGGCGCGCGCTGGGCCTCTGCGGGATCGGCAGCGCCGTGGCGCTCCTCGTCCAGGCCGCTGTGCCCGCCTACCTCGCGCTCTTCCTCGCGCGCCTCCTCTTCGGGGTGGCGATGGCCGGCGTCGGGCCGCTCGCGTTCGGCCTGGTGGCGGGGGAGGTCGCCGTCGACCGTCGCGGCGGTGCCTTCGGGCTCGTGTTCAGCGCGCGCACCCTCGCGGTCGCGGTCGGTGGCATGACGGGCGGCGTGGTCTCCTCGCTCATCGGCATCCGCGGCGTCATGTTCATCGGCGCCACCCTGATCGCCGCGGCCCTCCTCGTGCAGTCGCGCTCCAAACAGATCACGGACTGACGGGCTCCGGCCACTCCTCGGCGAGGATGCGCCGCGCGTTGTCGGTGTCTTGACGCGCGCGCCTGCCCCCGCTCGAACCGCGCTGTCGCGCGACGGCCGCGGCGGCCTCCCGGACGACCCCTTCGCGGCTGCGCCCACCCGTGATCTCGGCGCGGACGCGATCCCGGAGGAACGCGAACGTGCGCGCCTCCAGGTCGATCGCGGCGAGGACCGCGTCGGCGCCCTCGATGGGGTCGTTGTGGGCGGGCAGGATGCGAGTGACGCCTTCGGACTCGCACCACCCGCGCATCGTGGCGAGCGCCGACTCGAAGGCGCGGGCCTCCCAACGGCAGTACGCGAGGCCGGGCGAGACGAGGTAATCCGCGGTGCAGAGCGTCCGGAGCGCTGGGATCCAGACGACGCTCGTGCAGTTCGAGTGGCCCGGAAGAAAGCGCATCTCGGCGGTGAGGTCGCCGATCGTGAATGTGCACCGTTCGTCGAAGACGATGTCCGCTTCGGGGTACCGGAAGCCCTCGTCCTCGACACCGAGCTGCTCGTCGATCTTGCGCTTCGTGGCGAGGATGCGCGTCCGGGCCGCTTCGGACTTCTCGACGCCGGCGCGCGGGAACACGATGCGCGCGCCGGGGAAGCGCATCCACCCGCGGATGTGATCGTGATGGGAGTGCGTGACGGCGACGTGCGTGACGCGCCGCGGCAGGCGGCCGGCGCGCTCGCACACGGCGCGGCGCAGAGCCTCGATCTCGTCGGGGTAGATCCCGGGGTCGACGACGCAGGCTTCGTCGCCGTCGAAGAAGCCGATCGCGTTGAAGTTCCAGAAGCGGCTCCGCAGCACGACGACCGGGTCCGCGGGGCTCCCGTGTTCGAGGAACCGGAACGTCTCGACTGCGCTCGTCATCCGGCCGTCACGGGCGCGGGTACGCCGCCGATTCTTCGGGGAACACCCACGTGGCGCGCAGCGCGTCGACGAGGTGCGCCTTCACGGTCTCGGGCGCGAGCGCGCTAGGGCGCAGGACCGGCGCGGCGTGTTCCTCGAACGTCTCGAAGTCCGGCGTCCCGAACCACAGCTCCGGCGAGGCACCCGTGACGGGCTGGAACCGCCAAGCGACTTCAGCCGTGGTGGGCGTGCCCTCGAGGGCGTTCAGTTCTTCCGCCAGGGCGCCGAGATCCGGGCGCGGCAGGGCGCGGATCGTCACGAGCTCGAACCACGAGAACGTGCCCAGGAGGAACCGGTAGGTCACGCCCCCTGCGATGCCGCCCAGCACGAGGACGCGGTCACCGCCGTTCGCGAAGAGGGCGTGGCGGCCCGGGTCGAACACGGCCGCCCCTCCGGCGCGGCTCGATACGGTGCCGGGCGGAGCCGTCCAGACGACCAGGTCCAGGTGCACGAGCTCGTCCTTGGCGCACTGCGCGAGGTCCCGGAGATCGGCCTGCAGCGCAGCGAGCTCGGGCTCCCAGAGACCGCGCAGGTCGTCCGCCTCGCCATCCAGGATGCCCGCGAAGCGCTCCAGCGTCTCACGCGTGCACAGCTCGTACCGCGCCTCGTCCGTGAGCCCCGCGAACCGCTCGCGCCACGGCGAGCGCTCCGGGTCGCGGAGCCCCGTCACGATCGCGTCGACGACGAACGCCGGCTCGGAAGGGAACGCGAAGAAGTCACCCGCCGCCGCGGCCTCGAGCAACTTCTCCGCGCGCGGCAGCGCCAGCTCGGGGTAGCGCAGGGCGAACATCGAGCACACGCCGTCCGTGTCGAGGTGGTTGTTCGCGAGCGCCACGCAGCCCTCCGCGAGCTCCGCCTGCCGCCCGTCGGGGAGGCGCGCGAACGCGAGCGCGATGCCCGTCGAGAGGTCGTGCTTCAGCTCCGTGGGCGTCGTGTTCCCGGGCCAGTGCGAGAGGTTCAGGCCCGGCGCGTTCCAAGCGCCGTCCACGCTCACGACCCGGTCCGGCCCTGGCTCGAGGAGGATGCGGATAGGGAGGTCCATGGGTCGGGGTGCGCGCGCTGCCCGCAGGCTTCAATACGGATCGGAGATACCGTCCGCGAGCCGCTCGAGGTTGTTCCCGGCGTCTCTCCGGGCGGTCTCGGCGAGCTGCCGGTCTTCGTCGGAGATGCCGGCGTCCGCGAGCAGGGCCTGTGCCTCGGCGAGCGCCTGCTCGTACATGGCCTTCGCCCTGTCCGGGTCGCGCTTCAGGTAGTAGTGGAGGATCACCGCGCCGTCGTTCAGGAGGTGCGGCTTGTCCGGCGCAAGCTCGCGCGCCGTCTCGTACGCGGCGAGCGCCCGTTCGTAGTGCGCGGCCGCCGATCCACGCTCCGCAGCCTCCTCGCTGGCCGCGAGCGCGGCTCCCGCGTCGCGGCTGAACAGGCCCAGGTTGTCCCAGTACAGCCAGTTCTCGGGCAAGGCGCCCACGCGTACTTCGCACAGGAACGTCGCGTCGACGGGGCGCTCCGCGCTCGAGCACCAGCCCACCATCCAGTCGAGGACCTCCAGGTTGAACTCGCGGTTCGAGTTGATGCTGGCGACGAGGTTCGCCGGCTCCGCCGTCCAGTTCTTCCGGAGGGCGGCGATGGCGCCGTCGTAGTCCGCCTGGTGGTAGCGCGCGAGGCCGATGTAGTACCAGGCGTTCAGGAACTCGGGCCACTTCTCCACGGCCTTCCCGAACGCCGTCTCGGCCGCCGCGTGCTCGTCCGCGGCGAAGTTGCCGAAGCCGAGCCACCAGAGGAGCGTCGCATCCGCCTGCGAGCTCGCGCCGTGGCGCTGCACGAATTTCTCGGCTCCCTCGGTCAGCGCGGCGAGGAACGTCGCGCTCGACTCGGGCGTCGAGAGCCAGTTGTGGAGGTCGCCGAAGCTCACCTCCGACGGCTGCCAGCCCATCGCCTCCGCGAAGGCGTCCGCGGCGGCCGCGAGCTCTTCCCGCCACACGTGACAGAGGCCGAGCTGGTTGTGGATCCGCGCGGCGAGGCGCTCAGCCGCGGGCGAGCCCGGCCGGCCCAGGGCGAGCAGGGCGCTCCGGAACTCGGTGACGGTCTCCCGCCACAAGCCGTCCGCCTCCTCCGCCCGGCGCTCGTCGCCGCGCGCCGCCGAGTAGTGCGAGAAGAGGATGCGGCCGAGCGTGTAGTGCGCTTGTGGACTCCCCGGAGCGAGCGCGGCGGCCTGCGCGGCCGCGACACGCGCGGTCTCGAGATCCTGGGCGTACCACGCCGCCTCCGCGAGCGCGAGGAAGCCGTCGTCGAACGTCCGCGGGTCCGCGTCGGTGGCGCGCTTCAAGAAGAGCGTCGCGTCCTGGAACGCGAAGCCGATCGAGCCGTCCTGGACGCCGGCCGCGAGGTGCCCCTTGCCGCGCAGGAAGGACGCCATGCCGTAGAGATAGTCCCCACCGGCGCTCTCGCGGTCGGCTTGCGGCAAGGCGTCGATGAGATCCATCGTGTCGTTCAGGCTCCCCGTCTCCATCATCGCGCGCAGGACCCAGACGCGGGTGCTGAAGGCGCCGCCCGAATCCACGTGCGCGCGCACGAAGACCGATCGGGCCTCGTCGGCCAGGCCCTGCGCGAGCAGCTTCTTGCCCGCGATGACGAGCTCGTGGACGCGTTGGTCCGCGGGGGGCGTGCTCGCGCAAGCCGTGACCGTGAGGGTCGGCGTCGCGTAGACGGCGGCCAGCAGGAGGATGGAGAGCGTGCGATTCATCGTGGACAGTCGCCTGGGAGGGAGGAGGAGGGGCCGGGGTGCGGACGGCGTACGGTCCGGTTCAACGCCGGTCGCGCGTCCAGACCATGCGGTCCAGCATGCGGTCGAGCGCCTCGCGCGCGCCCGGCTCGCCGGCGAGCAGCCGTTCACAGGCGGCGATGAGGGGCTCGAGCCCGGCTCGGGAGTCGCGGGGATCGATCTCGAAGCACCTTGCGAGCCACTCTCTCGCCCTTGCCGGCTGGTTCTTCAAGTGGATGTTGAGCACGCCGAGGTTCTGGTGGGCGTCACCGTAGGCCTCGCGCAGCGAGTCGAGAGCGGCGACGCGGGCTTCGAGCTCGCCCGCGAGCTCGTCCACGAGTGCCGCGAACGGTCCCATCGTCTCCAGCTCGGATGCGCCCTCTGAGTCCGCGAGCTCCTGGAAGCGCTCGGCGAACGGGCCCCGCAGCACGTTCTCCTCCGTCACGGCGGCGACCTCGGCCTCGAAGTCCGCGACCGCGGCCTGCATGGCCGGGACCTGTCGCGCGCCCGCCTCGACGGCGCGCAAGAGGTAGCGCTCCGCCGCCTCGACGTCCGTGCCGAGGTAGTAGGCCATGATGAGCCCCGTGTCGTTCACGACGCGCACGTCGTCCGGGGCGAGGCGCGAAGCATCGACGTAGGCGTCGTAGCTCTTGAGCATGAGCTCCCACGCCCGGCCCTGGAGCCGCTCGGCCTCCTGCTCGAGCTCGGACCGCGTCACCGGATCCGCCTCTTCGCGCGCCCTCGAGCGGGTGCCCCGCGCCTGATACTCGAGCAGGACCGCCGTGTCCCGGTTGAAGAAGCCCGCGTTATTGGCGAAGTCCGGATCGTCCGGATCGTAGACGTGCAGGTAGTCGTAGATGGCCGCGGCGTTGCCCTGAGCGGCCGCGTCGTCCTGCTCGTCGCTGTACCGGCTGGCGACGAACTGGAGGCCCATCACGCCGGAGAGCAGGCTGCCCTCGATCTTCCAGGCGAGCCCGTCCTCGACGACGTCTCGCATGGCGAGAAACGCATCCTTCGCCCCCTGCAGCTCGCCCTGGTTGAATCGACACCAGCCGACGGCATTCGGGCACATCACCTCGTAGGCCTTGCAGCTCGCCTCGTAGTCGGGTTCGAGCTCGCGGCTGCGCCGGAACGACTCCGCGGCGCGCTGGAACCCCGCGCGGCTGTCCTGTCCGGCGGAGAGGTCCGCGAGCGCCTGATCGAACGTCTCGCGCGCGAGGTACCAGGCGCCGAGCGCGACGTCGCCGTGGCGCTCGTTGAAGCGCTCGTAGGCTGCGATCACACCGGCGCGACCGTGCAACTCGCGCGCGAGCTCGGCGAGCCGCGAGTGCAGTCCCGCGTCGTCGGGCGCGAGGTCGAGCCCGCGCTCGATCGTCTGCACGGCCTCCTCGGTGCGCCCCTCCCACTGGTACAGGTTCGCGAGCTGGGCCCAGGCCCACGGGTCCTCCGGCGTCCGCCCGAGCACCCGCCCGAGGTAGTCCTCGGTGAGCGCGAACGGCTCGCTCGCGTCCTCTTCGGCGGCACGCAGCTCGCGGTACACGTCGAACGAGGCCTCGGCTGCGACGCGCTCGGGCAGCACGTCGAGCGCCGGCCGCGGCCCCACGTTCTCGATGAACTCGAGCCCGCGCCGCGCGTAATCGAGTGCCTGCGTGGGATCCGGCGTCATGCGCGCGGCCCGGCTCGCCGCGAACACGGCTTCGACCCCGTGGCCGCGCCGCAGCGCCTCCTCGAAGTTGCCGAGCGCGTCCGCGTAGAAGAAGCCCGGTTGGCTGTCCGTGGGCGCCGTCTCGAACGCGGCCTGCCCGCGCAGGTACCAGGCCTCGGCGTTCCGGGGCTCGAGCTCGAGCGCGTCATCGAGCGGCAGGAGTGCGTCGCGCGCCCGACCCGCCGCGAGCAGCTCGCGCGCCTCGGCGAGGCGCTCCGCGACGAGCATGCCCGCGAGGATGGCGCGCGCCTGCTCGTAGTCGCGCGCGCGGATCGCAGCGATCGCGTCCTCGCCCGCCTGCCGGCGCTCACGCGGCGCGGCCGCTTCGGGGGCCCGGGGACCGGGCTCGGAGGTTGCACTCGGGTCGGCCTCGTCGTCCCCGATAAGGGTGGGGCAGGCGAGGGTCGCGAGGAGGGTGAGGGGGAGGATGGGAACGGGCATGGTCGGGCCGAGG
>Ga0209988_10000866_pt1 | contig 19284 bp, 16 predicted proteins | sample N075metaG_FD_183115 | JGI IMG/M metagenome (GOLD analysis project Ga0209988, IMG submission 183115) | Deep subsurface microbial communities from Kermadec Trench to uncover new lineages of life (NeLLi) - N075 metaG (SPAdes) (version 2) | ecosystem: Environmental > Aquatic > Marine > Ocean trench... | reverse complement strand
GGCGAGGGGTACCGCGGTCCAGCAGATCCTCCGGGACGGGATCCGCTTCTTCAGTCGTCTCAGGCGGAAGGTCGGTGGGCGGCTCGTCCTGTGCGAAGCCTGAGGTGCAAGCAAGCAGGAGTGCTACGGCCCAAAGAGTCCACTGGCGAGCGTTTTCGCACATGAGGGCTGACCTCCTTGCGGTGTTCTGCCGAGACTCAGCGTTGTCCGCGCTGCACGGGGCCCGGCACGTCGGTCAGCGGGATCTGCCTCATGAGCAGCATGTCTGCGATATTGTCTATTCTGTTCTCGATCTGATAGAAGCGAGCCAGCTTCTGAATCGACATGATATCCGTAAAACGATCGACATAGTCCTGGCGGACATCGAGCGTATCGCGCTTGACGGAGAAGTACTCATCGATCATGTGTTCGGCCAGATCATCGCTCAGCGCACCGTAGTTGGCTGCATAATCGGTGATCAGTACCGCGTACCGGTCCTGGATTTCTTCGATCTCCGCGCGATATTCGTCGTAGAGCGGCCAGAAACCGTCGCGCTCCGCTTCGGACAACCGCAGTTCTTCGGCAATCATCGTTTCGCGTTCGACCGACATGAAGCCGCGGAGCATTTCATAGGTCGCTTCCACGTCCGCTTCACCCGCGGTATCCTGCGCGACCGAAATTCCGCATCCCACCACAGCCCATATCGTTACCAGTAGCATCCTCATGGTGGCGCTCCTCTGACCCGTCTGAGGCAGGCACTATTGGCTGCTCGACTCGTCTTCAGGCTATCCGAATGTCTTATAGGCTTCAGAGCTTAGTGTAAGTTCGCACGAAAATCTTGCCTTTGCGCGCCAACGGACGAGGCATCTCAGGGACGACTAGCAGTGCGAAAACCCGTCGGGGTCTCGCCGGTCCAACGTTTGAAGGCCCGCGAGAAATTCGCCTGGTCCGAGAATCCCAGTAGATAGGCGATCTGGCTTAGGGAATAGCGCTCCTCCCGGACGAATTGTGTCGCCAGAGCACGCCGCGTGTCTTCAAGAATTTGCCGATAGCTAACGCCTTCGGATTGTAGCTGTCGCTGCAGCGAGCTGACGCTCCGGTGAAGCTGGCCCGCAACCACGTTCTGAGTGACCTTCCCGGAAGGCATGAGATCCAGGAGTATTTCTCGAACCTTATCCTGCACGAGGTTCGGATCAAGACTGGCGAGGTAACGTTCTGCGACTCGGTCGTTTGCATGCGCAAGATCCAGATTCCCGGCGGGCACGGGCGCTTGCAACGTCGCCAAGCTGAAATGAAGGGCGTCTTCGTCGGCGCCGAAAGTTACCGGGCATTTAAAGTAATCGATGTATTGGTCGATGTGACCGTTGTCGGCATGTTTGATCGTGACGAGTTCGGGCGCGAACTCCACGTCTGACATGGCTCGGCACATCTTGACCACCGCCGCGAGAAAGCCGTCCACGGCTACGTCACACTGGACTGACTCGACCTCGCGAACCACGCGCACGCGATTCCCCTCGACGATGATCTCGGTCGTCAATCCCGAATTCACGATCCGCGCGTAACGCGCCATGCGCTCCAAACCCTGTAGCAAATTCGGACTCGCGAGCCATGCGAAGCCCAGGGCATGCAGCGCCGTCGGGCGCAAGCTGCGACCGATGAAGAGCCCGATGCACGGATCGCCGGTCGCTTCCCGAGCGAGTTGCCAGAGGCGATTCACGGCGGCCAACGGGTAACGTGCGCCGGGCACCGTTATCGCGCTCTTCTCGAGGCCGGCTTGCCGAAACAGAGCGTCCGCATCGCACCCATAGGGTTTGATCGCCTCAACTAGCGCCGACGAGGTGGCCGCGAGGGTCGTGGGTTCAAACAGCATAGTCGCGCCAACGGATATCGTGCATGTTGCGCATTCTAAAGGCTAGAGCAGTGGGCTCAAAAGTCGCGCGACGTTATCGGCGAATTGCAGCGTGCGGCTACGACTCGCCCAGTCGGCAAGCTTCATGGCGGACGCCGCCGCATAATCACCCGCACACAGAGTCCGACGCGGATACCGAGGTCCGCGAGAAACAGCAGGGTGATGATCCAGCCGGGTGTCGTCATGCAACCGCGTACCGCTCAGTCATGGGGTTCACGCTTGCGCCTATGATGCCATGTATCTAAGGTAGCTTCGTGGCGCGTGATGGCAAGTCTTCGAGCGTAGTGCGCGCGCGGATCGTGCGAAGCTGTTTGTACGTCGCGGCGGGCATGTTTGCGCTCGTAGCGACGATCTATCTCGTCCGCGCTTTTGACTCTCGCAACCAGCTGGAGCTCGGGCCGGAGCATCGCGTTCGTTTCGTTGCCGAATTCACCGCCGACCAGGAATCACGATTCGACTGGCAAGCCTATCAGGACATCGAGGCGCTGCTGGCAGTGGAGTTGTACAACAGGGTCGATACCCAGCATCAAGGCGAGTGGCTGCTCGATCGCCATCTCTCCACGAGTCGTACCTACCCGGATAATCTCGAGGCGAATTGGAATTATTCCTATGTCGCTTCTCCGTCTACTGCGCGGGGCGTTGCGGTCATGCTTCATGGCCTCACCGATTCACCCTATAGCCTGCTGGCGACGGCTGACTTGTTTGTCGATCAGGGCTACCATGCCGTGGTGCCGCGCATGCCCGGGCATGGCTTCGCGGTCGGTGGGCTCGTGCACGCGGACTGGGAAGACTGGGCCGCAGTCGTGCGCATTGCTGTCCGTCATGCACAGACGCTGATAGCACCCGGGCAGCCCCTCGTGCTCGTCGGCTATTCGAATGGCGCGCTGCTCGCCGTCCACTACGCGCTGCGATGCGATGATGATGAGAGTTACCTTTGTCCCGACAGCTTGGTACTGCTCTCTCCGGCCATTGCCGTTACCTCGTTTGCACGACTCGCGAACTTGCACCATGGGGTTTCGTGGCTGCCTTATTTCGACAAGTTCGAGTGGCAGGATATCCTGCCGGAGATCGACCCGTTCAAATTCACGTCGTTTCCCAAAAACGCAGGCTGGCAGATCTACCAGTTGTCCCGGCGCACACAACGTCTCCTAGCCGACCCCGGACGCGTCGCGAGGCTGCCGCCAATTCTGTCTTTTCAGTCCATGGTCGACGATACGGTCAATGGCGCTGCGGCCGTGGACTTTCTGTACAACGCGTTAGCCGAGAACGGCAGCGAGCTCGTAATCTACGATGTCAACCGCAGCAGCACCGTGCTGCAGATGATGGGTGCTCCAGTGGATGACCCCGTCGAGTTAATGCTTGAGCGGGCTCCGCTGAGTTTTTCCGTGACCGTGCTGAGTAACCGGGATAGCTCCGGGTCAGAGGTGGAGATTATCCGTCTGCCAGCGGGGGAGAGCACCGCTGTCGAGGACGAGCTTAGACTCGCCTGGCCTCCAGGCGTGTTCTCCCTTTCGCATATCGCCATACCGTTCCGGCCTGCCGATCCGCTTTATGGTGACGGAAGCGCTACAGAGTCGGGAGCGACTGAGTCCAGGCTGGTATTGGGCGCGATAGCGCCCCGCGGTGAGCGCAGCGTTCTAGCGTTGACGCCCAACTACTTTCTTCGGCTTCGTTACAATCCGTTCTACGATTTTCAGGCTACGAAGATTCAAAGTTGGCTCGGCATATTGGAAAAGGAATAGAGCCGAAGTTCAATGCGCGGTGCAGGACGAAATCTCGGACAGCAGCAGTCGCGCAAACCCCCCAGGCCCGTTCTCCACGCCCATGACTACATCGAAGACCGTTTGCCGCCCACGGTCGACATAGCTGCGGAGATTCTCATGTCGCTCAAGGCTGAGGATTCGCTCGGCGGCTTCGGGGGCGCGACCGGGATCCGTCTCACAGAGCATGAGCAGATAGGCAAGCAGTCTCAGGATGCCGTTCTCCCCGCCCGCGATGGTGCGTACGCCATCTAATAAGCCGAGGCTGAAGGCGCCGAATTTCTTGCCGTCTGGATCCAGTCTTCCCACCAGAACGCCTCCGCGATCCCGCGCTCGAGCTTGTTCGCTCTGCCGCAGTAGTTGAATCGCGCGCAGCATCGCGTCTACTTCCTTAATCTCCACTAGACTAATGGACGCGACGCCTCGGGGCACGGAAACATCAATCATGGACTACCACGGAACTCGCTCCGCGCCGTTTGGCCCATTGCACGGCTGCGTGAATCGCGGCCTGTCCGGGATCACAGTGCGCACGAGACACGGAGCGCATGCGTCCATCGGACAGTTCGATGATCAAGCCATGCTCGTATTGATAGATGACGGCAGTCAGCTTGGGGGCGTCGAGCATCGCGTCCCGCAGTCTGCTGGACCGTTTGGCCGTCGGATAGAGCGTCTGTCCCACTGCTGTAACTCCTGGTCCGGTTGATCGAGAAGCAAAGCTTAGTGAGGTGAGGGGGCGGCCGTCTTATCCGATTGCCGCAACTTCTTATCCGAGGGCCCTACGATTTCAGAGTATCGATGAGATCGGGCAGCACGGTAAAAAGGTCTGCGACCAGGCCAATGTCTGCGAGATCGAAGATGGGTGCTTCTGCGTCTTTATTGATAGCGACGATCGTCCCGGCATCCTTGATGCCTGTGAGGTGCTGAATAGCGCCGGAGATACCCACGGCGATATAGAGTTCGGGCGCGATTATTTTGCCGGTCTGCCCGACCTGGAGATCGTTGCCCACAAAGCCCGAGTCGACAGCGGCCCGCGAGGCCCCGACTGCTGCGCCCAGGCAATCGGCCAAGTCGTAGATCATCTGGAAATTCTCCGCGTTGCTAAGCGCCCGGCCGCCGGACACGACCCTTGCCGCCGTCTGCAGGTCGGGCCGCTCGCTGCCGGCGTCGCCGCGCAGCGAGATGAACCGGGTGTGCGTGGGAAGCTCAACGTCCAGCGTACGCGCCTCGATCGTTGCGCTGCCGGTGTTCTCCGCTGCGGGGTAGGAGGCCGTGCGGACCGTCGCGACTACCAGGCGGTCGTCGCGGGCCTCAACCGTGACGATTGCATTGCCGGCATAGATCGGTCGCTGAAAACTGCGGCCGTCTGTGGTGGACATGATGTCGCTGAGTTGTCCGACATCGAGTAGGGCAGCCACCCGGGGCATCAGGTCTTTGCCGAACGTGGTCGACGGCCCGAACACGTGACTATAGTTTGCCGCCACTGCGGCAATCTGGGGCGCCCATGTTGCTGCCAGCGATGTTTCGTTGGCCGGGTGATCGATTCGGAGCACGGTCCGAACGCCCTCGAGCGCTGCGGCCTCGCCGGCGACGGCCTGACCATCCGCGGCCAGAACGACGACGTCGATGCCGTCATTCTCGAAGCTAACGGCGCAGCTTACGCACTTCGCCGTGCTGAGATTCAGGTGCTCGCCATCGTGTTCGGCGACGATCAGTACTCGCGCCATCACAGTAGCCCTTTGTCCGTCAGGGTCTGCACAAGTTCTGCGACGTCTTTAACGATGATGCCTTTCTGCCGAACCGGTGGTGGAGCGGTCCTCCTGACCGTGAACTGCGGCTCAATCCCGATACTCAATTCCTGCAAAGGGATCAGTTCCAGTGCCTTTTTCCTCGCTTTCATGATATCCGGGAGCTTCACGTAGCGCGGTTCGTTGAGGCGCAGATCGGCCGTAATCACGGCGGGCAGATCGACTTCAATAACTTCCAGCCCGGCGTCTACTTCGCGAGTCACCGTCATGATGCCGTCGCCCAGGACGACCTCTGATGCGAAAGTCGCCTGCGGACGGCCCCACAGCGCAGCCAGCATCTGCCCAGTCTGATTGTTGTCGTCATCGATGGCTTGTTTCCCCAAGAGCACGAGGTCTGGTGTTTCGCGATCGACTAATGCCTTCAAGACGCGCGCGGCGCCTAGGGGTTCGAGTGCTGTGGTCGTTTCTACCAGGATGGCACGGTCTGCGCCCATGGCGAGCCCTGTGCGAAGCTGTTGCTGGCACTCGGTCACGCCGATAGAAACCGCCACTACCTCCTCGGCTTGACCGCGTTCTTTAATCCGCAGCGCTTCTTCGAGTGCGATCTCATCGAAGGGATTGAGGGCCATCTTGACACCTTCGAGTGCGATGCCGGAGCCATCAGCCTCTACACGGATACGGACGTTGTAGTCGACAACGCGTTTCAGACAGACCAAGATCTTCTGCATGCTGTTCCAGGATCGGTAGAGTTCGTGGTCGCTATAGCGGCCGCCGCACGATCTGAGATTCTATCACCCCGAAGAACGCGCCAGCGCCGCTAATATGACCGACAATCTTGAATTGACCGCAGAGACGTTCCCGTCCTACGCGCACGCGCTGGTCAAACGTTATCCCGAACTCGACAGGATCGTGAGCCGCTGGGGGTTGCCTGACTTCTGGTGCCGAAAACCCGGAATCGATTCGCTCGTGCTGATTATTCTGGAACAGCAGATCTCGATCGTCGCGGCTCGCAGCATACATCGGCGGCTAAAAATCGAACTTGGTAGCCTGTCGGCGCGTCGTATCCACGCCGCCGGCGCCGATAAGCTTCGAACGCTGGGATTGACGCGGCAGAAATCTCGGTATTGCTACGAGTTGGCGCGCGCTATCGTCGAACGGCGACTCTCATTAGCCAGGCTTACGTCGATGAGTGACCAAGAGGCGATGGCGGCGCTGATCGCGCTACCCGGAATTGGACCCTGGAGCGCCGCAATCTACGTCATGTCAGCCTTAGGCCGCATCAATGTATGGCCTCAGGGTGATCTGGCACTGCGTCATGGCGTTGCGGATATCTTGCCGGGAATTGAGACTGAGGCGCTGGCCGAGTCCGGAGACCGATGGCAGCCTCGGCGGGCGGTCGCTGCCAGACTCGTCTGGCATCACTATCGGAGCGTGCGAACCAAGCAGCCGTGATATGGTCCTGTCTCCACCGCCGAAATTATTTCCTCCGTCCAAGTGACCCAGCCTAGACTTGCCGAGCTCGATTACGCAGCAGACATGCTACCGCGGTTCCGCGCGTTCGCTCACGCACCGTGGTGCGCACTGCTCGACAGTGGTCGACCTGGGAGCAGCCAGGGTCGCTTCGACATTTTTTCCACCGAACCGTATCTGACGCTGACCACTCGGGGTGAAGTGACCGAGATTGCAACCCGGAATCACGTTGAGCTGTCAGACGAGCAACCGCTGGAGCTATTGAAGCGGCAGTTGGGCAAGCACATGCCCGGTGTTGACGGGTTGCCGTTTTCCGGAGGCGCTATCGGATATTTCGGCTACGACCTCTGCCGAAGATACGAGCGGCTACCCCGCATGGCGCAGCAAGATATCGACATGCCCGACATGGCAGTCGGTCTCTACGATTGGGCGGTCGTTGTCGATCATCTGCGGGAGCGCGCCTGGCTGGTCGGTCAGGGACGGGATGAGCGAACTCTGGACGAGTGGCCTGAATTGCTAGAGAAGTTTTCGGGTCAACCCCCCGCCGTGCCTGTGCAAGCTTTCGAAGTGTTGTCATCCGTAATTTCGAATTTCGATCGCGACACTTACGCAGAAGCGTTTCGCCGCGTCCAGCAGCATATTCGAGCGGGAGACTGCTATCAGGTGAATCTCACCCAGCGCTTCAATGTTCGAGTGCGAGGCGATTCCTGGCAAGCTTACGAGCGTCTTCGGCAGATCAACCCCGCACCCTTTTCCGCTTTCCTCTCGACGCCTTCGGGCGACCTACTGTCGTCCTCTCCAGAGCGGTTTCTGAGTGTCCGAGGATCCTGTGTGGAGACCAGACCCATCAAGGGAACGCGCCCACGCTCCCCCTCGAAACATAGAGATGCTGAGCTCGCGAGCGAGCTTCGGGCGAGTACCAAGGATCGGGCCGAGAACGTAATGATCGTCGATCTGTTACGCAACGATTTAGGCAAGAGCTGTGTACCGGGTTCAATCGCCGTCACGAACCTGTTCGAGATCGAAAGCTTCGCGAGTGTTCATCATTTGGTTAGTACGGTCCGCGGGCGACTGACGGCGGATAAGCATGCGCTGGATCTGCTGCGGGGCTGCTTCCCGGGCGGTTCGATCACGGGCGCGCCTAAAGTACGAGCCATGGAGATCATCGAGTCGCTGGAGCCACACCGTCGCAATATTTATTGCGGTTCGATCGGGTATATCGGCTTCGACGGCAATATGGACTCGAATATCGCGATTCGCACACTGCTACGGCAGGGCGAGCAGATCTATGCATGGGCAGGAGGCGGTATCGTCGCAGATTCCGAGGTCGAGGCAGAGTACCGGGAGAGCCTGGATAAAGCGGCGACGTTACTCGAGCTCATGACCAACGGTATGTCCAAGGCGAGTTAACCGGCGTAGTGCTACTGTAGCGGTCGACGGTTATCGCAAGTGGCTCCATCCTCGATAAGCCGAGGTATGCAGTGGCACGTTGTGTACCCGCAGCACATCCACGCCCTGTTGACAGAGTTGTAGAGACGCACCCAGCGTCGCTAGATCTTTATCGACCATCTCTTTACCGGTCAGTTGGTTGAAAAACGATTTTCGAGAGTGACCGATCAGGATCCGCAAGCCGTGGCGTCGGAGTTCGCCGGCGCGTCTCAAGATCTGCAGAGACTGGAGACTGTTCTTGCCGAAACCGATGCCCGGGTCGAAGATGATGCGATTCAAGTCCAGTCCGGACTTGTCCCAGGATTCGAGCTGCTCAAGGAGCCACTGCTCTACGGCTCGATAGCCGTCGTCGTCCACGGGCAGTTGTCGTTTCGGGTCGACCGGCACGCTCATGCTATGCATGGCGACCCAGTCTGCGTCGCCCGACTTGGCGAGCTCCAACATCTCGGGCGAGCTTAGACCGCTTACGTCATTAATCATGTCCACGCCAAGTGCCAGAGCTTTTCGGGCCGTATCTGCATGATAGGTATCGACACTGATTCGAGGCGCCAACAGGGTCGAGTTACGGCGAGTCACTAGTTGCTTCAGAGTCGCGCCGATACGCTGCCATTCTTCGTCCGCCGAGATCGGCTGCGCACCGGGCCGGGTCGATTCTCCGCCGACATCGATGATATGGACGCCGGCGTCGATCATCGCGTCGAGGTACGGTTCGATAGCGGGCCAGGTTTCGTGTTCCCCGCCATCTGAGAACGAGTCCGGCGTCACATTCAATACTCCCATCCACAGAGGAATGTGTTGAGGGAGCTCTCTGGCCCAGTCTAGGATTGTCTTGCTGGCCAGACCCGGAATCGTCAAGCGAGGCTCGAGCGCGATCAACGGCGTAAGAACGAAGCTTCTCTCCTGCATCCGTGGATGCGGAATGGTCAGCTGCTCGGTGCGAATCTGTTGTCGGCCCCAGAGCAGGATGTCGATATCGATCGGACGCGGTGACCAGCGTGCCGCAGCCTTACGACCGAGCGTCGTATGAATCTCATCGATCCAGCTGTACAGCGTTTCCGGCTGTGTCTCAGTTTCGCATTCGGCGACTAGATTCAGGAACGGCAAATTCCACTCGGCTGGTGCGCCGTCGGGCAGTAGTGCGGGAGCCTCGACCACCGGCGAAATCCGTCGGATCGTCAGGGGCTTGGTGCCTAATAGTTCCAGCGCACGGCTCAGGTTGCCGGCTCTGTCACCAAGATTGGTTCCAATTCCCAGATAGATCTGCATTTGAGTGGTCGAATTTCTCTACGAATTCAGAATGATTATGGCAGGCAGGAGTATAACGGCCGTCCTGCCAGCCAATGGTGGTGCGCGAGCCCTCCGCTTACAATTCGATAGAGTTCGCCAAGAACGATCGCAAGCCGAGGGGCAACAAAATGAAATCAAGAGCTGCGGTGGCCTGGGAAGCAGGGCAGCCTCTGTCGATCGAAGAAGTCGACGTCAAGGGGCCGAAGGAGTTGGAAGTGCTGATACGTCTCGTGGCGACCGGTGTGTGCCATACCGATGCCTTTACGCTCTCGGGCGAGGATCCGGAGGGCGCGTTTCCGGTGATCCTCGGTCATGAAGGAGGTGCGGTGGTAGAAGAGATCGGTGCCGGCGTTAGCAGCGTAAGGCCAGGCGATCACGTCATACCGCTGTATACGCCCGAGTGTGGTGAGTGCGACTTCTGCACTTCGGGAAGAACCAATCTCTGTCAGGCGATCCGTACGACCCAAGGGCAGGGTGTGATGCCCGATGGCAAGACGCGATTTTCCTGCGCTGGCAAGGAGATTTTGCATTTCATGGGCACCTCGACGTTTTCAGAATACACGGTGCTTCCGGAGATTGCCGTGGCCAAGGTCGCGCATGCAGCGCCCCTGGAAAAGGTCTGCCTGCTGGGCTGTGGAATTACAACAGGAATCGGCGCGGTGTTGAATACTGCAAAGGTCCGGCCGGGTTCGACAGTCGCCGTGTTCGGGCTCGGCGGCGTGGGGTTAAGCGTGATCCAGGGAGCCGTCATGGCCCGAGCAGACCGAATTCTTGCAGTCGATATCAATGGCGACAAGGAAGAGATGGCACGCCTGTTAGGCGCGACCGACTTCGTCAATCCGAGCGAATACGATCGGCCGATTCAGGAAATCATCGTGGAGTTGACCGATGGCGGCGTCGATTACTCGTTCGAAGCTGTCGGCAATGTAGATCTTATGCGCGCGGCGCTGGAATGCTGTCACAAGGGCTGGGGCGAAGCCACGATCATCGGCGTGGCGGGCGCAGGGCAGGAGATCAGCACGCGGCCGTTTCAACTTGTCACGGGGCGTGTCTGGCGCGGTAGTGCGTTCGGTGGCGTGAAGGGTCGTAGCCAGCTGCCCGGCATGGTAGACCAGTATATGTCCGGCGAGATCAAGGTCGATGAGATGATTACCCACACAATGGGGCTCGAGGACATCAATAAAGCCTTCGATCTCATGCGCGAAGGCGTGAGCATTCGTTCGGTGATCCGTTTTTAGCGATCGCGATGCGCTGTCGTTACTAGCAATTCGCTAGGGACCGCCGGTGGACCTGATAGGTCATGCCTCTCAGCGCCGTACCCACACCGCTTCCGGTATCTCAACGCAACTCAAACCGCACCGATACGCCGGCATAGACATTTCGCTCGGGAGCGGGCTCGAAGTAACGGGCGCCGAATGCGTTGATGCGAATCTCAGTGTTGTAGCTTTCGTCGAACAGATTGTTGATGCCAAGAAACGGGGAGACGATGGTCGAGCCCACCGTACGCTCGAAACCCAACCGCAGATTCGCTACGGTATACGCGTCCACTTTCACCGCATTCGCGTTGTCAGCGAACTGCTCCCCTACATACAGTAGATCCAATATGCCAAACCAGCCCGATGGATGCGAATAGCTGATCTCCCCGAACAACAGATGCTCGACGGTACCTGGGATGGTATTGCCGGAGAAGTCGTCGACGATGGTTGGGGCACCACCCGCATCGAAGGAAACCACCTGAAATTCGTCGAATTTGTAATCTCCGTAGGAGTAGGTCAGAGATGTCCGTATCCGGTCGGTCGGGTTCGATACGATCGCGAACTCCACGCCAGTACGGCTGGATTTGCCTGCGTTCTGAAAGAAATTCCGGCCATCAATATCGAAAGGCACCAGCTCGTCGTCTACCGCGATGTTGTAGACCGCGACCTCGTAGTTGTGGCGCTCGCCAAGCGTGCCTCGCAAACCCACCTCATAGTTCGTGGCCGATTGGGGCCCCAGCGCCGGATTGAAGCCCCCGCCACCGCTCGGGTTCGCGAAGTCGGTTGTGCTGGGCGTCTCGAAGGCCGTCGACACCGTGCCGTACAGGCTGAGGTCTTCGGAGAGACTGTAGAGGATGCCCAACATCGGGCTCACGTCGTCCATCTTGCGGGCCCCGGAGTCGTCCCCGTCGGAGAGAAAATGATCCGTGACCGTGTACTCGATCTCGTCGTAACGAAGCCCGAAGGTAAGCTGTAGCGTGTCGCTCAGGCTCAGCTCATCCTGGAGGAACACGCCTTTTGCCGTGAACGACTCGTTTTGATCGAACAGCAGGGCTCCGAGTGTGCCTTGGTCGTTGACGAACCTTTTTCTGTCATCGTCCTGATCATCAATGTCGAAGCCGACGATAAACCGGTTCGGTATGCCGCCCAGCGTGCTGGAACGGGTGTAGGTGATTCCGCCACCTGCGAAGAATCGCTCCAAATCTACGGCGTCCGCGATAGGAAACTGCGGCAACTTATTCTGGAAGTCCCGCCAGACAAAGTAGCTGCGAACGGCAAGCGCCCCTTCATCACCGATAGGCGTCGAGTAGACGAAGCCCACGCGTGTCTGGTCGAGGGTCTCTCCGGTGTCGTAGGTGACGTTGCGGTCGCGGGCGGAACTCGGATTTGCCGCCGCTTGAGCCGCGTCGACTCCTCCAGGATCGTTGGAGATAGGTTGATCCGTGATGTTAACGATCGCCAGAAAGCTGCTGTCCTCGCCCAAGTCAAAATTGAACCTACCGCTGAGCTGAGTATTCTTGGCCTGGCTGTGGGCTCTGTAGCCGTCGATCTCCGAATCGGACAGGCTGATAAAGTAGTTCATACGATCGGTTTGTCCACCCGCTTTGACCTGTAACTTCTGAAAGTCGTAGTCGCCGACTGTGAGCCGCGCATCGACGAACGGTATTTCCGGTCCGTCCTCCGAGGTGATGCTGATCACGCCGCCAGACGCGTTGCCATAGAGGGAAGAGCTTGGTCCCCGTATCACCTCGATCTGCCGAATGGCGCCGAGATCGATGCTGTCGACCTGGCCTGTGCCGTCGGGCAGCGTCTCCGGGATGCCGTCCACCAGAATCTTGATGCCCCGGATGCCAAAGGCGGCGCGGGCGCCAAACCCGCGGATGGAGATTCTCAAATCCCGAGCGAAGTTGTAGCGGTTCTGCATGAACAGCCCCGGGACTCGGGACAGCGCTTCGTCGAGGCCAAGCTGTTGCCGGCCCAGTTGGATGTCGGCCTGGCTCACGACACTGACTGCCGCCGGCACCCGTTGTAACGGTCTGCTCAGGCGGGTCGCTTCGACGATGATCTCCTCCAACCCTCCAGAGTTGACTTGTGTAGTTTGTTGGGCAGTGAGCGCGCAGGGACAAAGCAATGCGCTGAGATAACAAATCAGGCATTTAATCGAATGGGAAGCAGTACTTTTACTTAATGGCATATTGAATTCACAGTTTTGCAAGTTCGTATCATGACCGATTCGACTGTGAGGCCGCAATCTAGCGGACTGCGATCCTGGTCCGGAATGGCCCTTATCTGGCCGTTTTTGGCGGTCTACGGCTGTCGGTCATCTTGGTATTTATCCAGACTGGCTTGGGACTTCTCCAGGTTTCTGCAGAGATTCTTCGTACACCAATCCGCTAGTGTTGCGTTGTAGGCAGCATGAATGAATTGATACAGGAATTGGACCGATGAACATCACACGAGTAGTAGCAGTTGTCACATTGACGCTTTCCGGCCTCGCTGCCGCCCAAGCGGGCGAAGTGATTCCGGCCTGGCGCACCGATGGTTTCCTGATGGAGGAGATCGTAGTCACGGCCAAGGCGCCGGATCGTCACTTCATCAATGAGATAGCCATCACTCCGATGGCTCCCATGATGGAGGAAATCGTGGTCTCCGCCGAGGCTCCCGCGAGCGATGACATGGAGGAGATCGTCGTTACTGCGACGGCCCCGCAGCTTGAGGAGTCAGTCGTGGCGTTAGAGACGCCCGAAGTTGAAGTGACGCCGGTCCCCGTGATCGAGGAAATTGTTGCTACCGCTCGAAGTGAGGAACATTCGTCTCGGCTTGCAACACGACTTCGGAGTTTGTGGGACGTACGACACTTCTAAGTACGGCATGGGTGCCCCCAGGGGAAGCTTTCGGAGCGTGGCTTCGGGGCTTCCCCGTTTTTTTGCAGACCACGTTCACGGTCTCTGCTCTCTTGATACCAAGATCTCAGGCTGCGTCTTCGAGCGCCCGACGGATGACATAGAGGATATTGGCGGTGTGGGCGCGAGTCTCGATATTGCCTCGGCGCTTGCCGCCCATCATTTTCTCTATCGTTCGTAGGTGATACAGCGCAATCGACTGCGAAGGATAGTCGTAGTCCTCGTTGCCGGTAACGATGTCAATCAATCTGGAGACGTACTCCAGTTGCAGGTTCTGCCGAAATGTGCTGACTTCGCCACGCAGGTCCGCAGCGAATATCGCGTCGGTGAGATCGTTCATGACATCGGCTAGCGGGTACTCATTGCCCAGGAGTCTGGAGTCAGTAATGCGAGTCATGACCGTCGGATGCAGCAAGTGCGCGAGTACGCCTCGCTGTAACGCCAGCAACCATTCATGAACTTTCGGATCTTCCGTCTCGCCCCAGAAATTCCACAGTCGCCGCTGTTCTTGGAGGTGGCTGTACAGGTCCGCGGAGGCCGAGAGAGCCTCCGGCGCGAACAGATGGTCGGCCAGCCCGGCCATCGCGCGTTGCTGATCCGCGAGAGTCACCGGGACGAACGGCGTCGTCGCGCCGGCCTGGCCGACCACGGAGCGATTGACATAGACACCGCCGATGTATCGCGACAACACCGTGATCGAGCGGGCGAACTGCGCCAACATCACTACATAGGCATCCCGCAGTCGATGGTAGGATTCACCTTCAGTCGTCTGTTTCTCTCGGGCGATGCCGAGTAAGTCTTCGATGAGGTCGAGCCGTTCTTCGGCGTAGCCGATAGGATCGCTGGTCATGTCATACCAGAGAATGCGAGGATCCATCGCCCATCCCGGTCGAGCCATGACGTGATCGTCGGTGCCAAAAAGCAGCGCCGACTCTGTCGAGCGGGCCGCTATTCTGGCGAGTCGCGGCACTTCCGAACTCGGGTCGTCCGAGCCGATGGAGTAACTGTAATTCACGACCCAGTCATCGTAGGGGCCGGGCTGAGTCGTGAAGAATTGCGTATGCTCGCGTCCAGGCGGCGCGATATGAATATCCGTGTAGTCCATCACGGAGGCGTAGAGTCCCGTTTCGGTGATGACGTCTCGGTCGTAGGACTCGTCCAGCGTCAACATTCGAGAGGACGCGAAGTTGTGGGCGAAGCCCAAGGTATGGCCGACTTCGTGCAGGACGAGATCGATGAGGTACTCCTGTGTGACCTGATTTTCGAGTGTCGGGTCCATGCCTAGTGCATTGACTACGAAGCGACCAAACACCTGGCTCAGTTGCATCGCGTAGCCGAAAGAGCAGTAGTCGCGCTGCGACTGAAGTCTGAAGTCGGGCAACCCGGATGCCGGGAACTCAAGACTATCCAGAATTTGCTGGTACCGGACGCGCCGGATTACGCCGGCGTACTCGAGCATGATATCGGCACCGAGAATTTGTCCGGTTCGTGGGTTCGTGAATGACGGACCGTAACCTGAAAACGGCGGGTTCGGCGACGAGGTCCAACGCAGTACGTTGTAGCGGATGTCTCCTGCGTCCCAATCCGCGTCGTCAGGCTGGACTTTGACGACCAGGGCATTCTTGAAGCCGATTTTCTCGAACGATTGGTTCCAGGCCAGCACGCCTTGTTTGACGGCGTCCCGGAACTCTAGCGGAGTCGTGTTCTCTATCCACCAGATGATCGGTTCTACCGGTTCCGACAGCGCGGCAGCGGGATCTTTCTTAACGAGATGCCAGCGCTGAACGAGGTCCCGGTACGGAGTCGGGCTATCATCGGTCAAGTCGGTAACCTGCTCGGCGAAGAATCCCATGCGGTGATCGGTTAGGCGCGGCCGATAGTCATTCTCCGGCATGGCAATCAACGAATGCTGCACATAGATGCTGACGTAACGGTCGTCGGTGATATCCGAGTTGCTTGAGGCTGTGGGCGCGAGATTCTCGTAGACGTACTCGACGTGTATGTCGGTGTTCAACGGATAGTTTCTAATCTCCGTGATTTTACTTTTTTCATCGCTTAGATCGCCTAGGCGGAAGGCGTCTCCGGGCTTCTCGTCTGGGTCTGGTGAAGCCTTGATCTGATTCAGGGTTTCGTTGACGAAGATATTGTCCGCATTGATAAGAATTCGGCCGCTGTCCTCGTCTTCGGCCAGTATGCTCTCCGAGGCCAGCAACGCCGTGCTGATGTTCGCGTTGGCCGCTCGGCTAAGTGGGCTGTCGGGGTTGAAGTAGAAGGCCGTGTTCTCCGAACGAATTTCGATCCTGTCGAAGTGGCGAGTTAGAGACAGAACGCGGTTATCGCGGTAGTTTCCGCGAAAGTGGCCGCCCTGTACGACGCCGTCCGTGCTGACAGCTATATAGATGTACTCTTGATCCAGTTGATCCGAGCCGATTTCTAGATAGCTCTCGCCCGTATCGCGATCACGGTATAGAGTGAATAAACCGTCGAAGCGATCGCTGTTCTCGACTATCTCAGCGATAGTCTTGGTCTCCGTCTCGGCGTCCTCGTCGGCCTCCTGGGCGATGATCGAGCTTGAGATGCCGATGATGCTGAGCAACAGAGCCGTCGGTAGGTGATCTGCGTATTTCATGATGTCGACCTCCGCGAAGGTCTGGAAGCATAGATAATTCGCGCCCGATGAGCCAGCGTGAATTCTGCGGAACATCACGGCACACTAGGGCCCTGTCGTGATGCCTCTAGAGGCGAATTAAGGACAAGAACAAGCCATGGAGTTGATCTCTTTCGCTGAGGCCGCCGCGTTCCTCCAAGTCGTTTTCGTCGATATCATGCTGGCCGGGGATAACGCCATTGTTGTGGCCATGGTCGTCGTCGGGTTGCCGGCCGAGCGGCGGGGTCGTGTATTGATCGTCGGTATTGCTGCCGCGACGCTGATGCGCGTGCTTTTTGCCTTGGTGACCGTGCAGCTCTTGAACGTGATTGGGCTGAGTCTTGCAGGCGGCCTGTTGCTCTTGTGGGTGACTTGGAAGTTTTGGCGGGAACTCAAGGCGCGACACGAGGAGGATCAGGCTGCCGAGGATATCGACGACATAGTACATGGGACACCACTCAGACATCCGGACGCGCCCCGAAAGACGATGCGGCAGGCTATTATCCAGGTCGTTGCCGCCGATGTATCCATGTCATTGGACAACGTACTTGCCGTGGCGGGAATCGCGGGCGAGTACCAGTGGGTACTGGTTTCAGGCCTCGTTCTGTCCGTGGCATTTATGGGCCTGGCGGCGACGCTCATCGCTCGTCTGCTCGCCCGCCACCACTGGATCGGATTCTTAGGCGTGGCCGTGATTTTATATGTGTCGCTGAATATGATTTGGAAAGGCGCGATACAGATCATCGAGACGATGATCTAGCCGTCAAGGCATTCAGACTCGAAGCTCGTTCCACGCCTGTTATCAGACCGAGGGTTACAATGTCGTAACGTTTGATGAAGTCTAGACGAGACCCGCGGTCTGCCGAATATGCTAGACTTAGCGATATTCAGTTTGTTGTATTATTACAACACTCCGGAGACCGACTTGGGGAGTGGCGTACAGATTGGCAACTGAACGTTGTCAACCTCAAGGGGCGTCCCCAAACGCCCCTTTTTCTTGCCGGTAACTCCTGTACGGGCGGATTCTGCTCGTTTCCCGCGTATAGTAATTTATGGTGATATAAGAACGACATAAATCGCCATGCGCTATAACAGCGCAGGTCGCTGTGTTCTGTTAAGTCTTGTTGGGCCACTAGTGTCATTGAGCTTGCGAGCGAAACCACGAGTCTGCATCTATATTCCGATCGACGTATCGGGGAAATCTCATCGGTTGATCGAGGCGGCCGGCTGCGAGTTGGTTCTCGGCGACGGATCCTGGCGCAGCGGAATCGATCGGGACAGCTTACTTGAGATCGCCCAGGGCGCCGATGCGCTCATGGGCACCACGATCAAGCGCAGGCCGATAGAACGCTCGTTTCTCGAGCAGCTTCCGAACCTACGCATTATCTCCAAGTATTCGATCGGTGTTGAGGATGTGGATCTGGAAGCCGCCACGGAGATCGGCGTCCTGGTCACGCATTGCCCGACCGAAGCCAATTGGGGTGGCGTCGCCGAAGGAACTATCGCGTTCATACTCGCGCTATTAAAGCGGATCAGGGAGCGGGATCGACACGTCAAGGAAGGCGGTTGGCGAGATCCTTCCTTGCTGGGCACCTATCTCGGCGCACGCCAGGACGGCCACCCCGGGATCACCGTAGGGATTATCGGTCTGGGTCGGATCGGCGCGCGCGTGGCGGATTTACTGGCGCCTTGGCAGGTGCGACTTCTGGCCTGCGATCCGTACGTGAGCGAGGCTCAATTCGTCCACCATAACGCCCGCCGAGTGAATTTGGAGACGCTGCTAGCGGAATCCGATGTCGTCTCACTGCACTGTAATCTGACTTCTGAGACGCGGGGGCTGATCGGCCGGACGCGGTTGGCGCTGATGAAACCGTCCGCGTTGTTGATCAATACCTCCCGTGGTCCAGTGGTAGATGTCGACGCGCTGTGTGACGCGCTGGCGGAAGGAAAACTGGCGGGCGCGGCATTGGACGTGTTGCCCCAGGAACCGCCACAGGCAGACGATCGGATCCGCAGTATGGGCGACAAGGTACTGCTCTGCCCGCATATGGTCAGTGCGAATAGTCCAGGAACGCTCGAACCGGCGATTCCATGGGCGACAGACGCGACCTTGGCTGCGCTAAGGGGGAAAGTACCTGAGCACGTCTGTAATGTGGATGCGATTCCGCGTTGGCTCGATCGTTTTGGCGACAAGCCACTGATCTGAGCGCAGAAAATCTGCGAGCTATCTCGATGAAGCCGTTGCCAACAGCACAGGAAAACTCACGGTGAGTTCGAAACAAGATGGGTCGCGAGCGATTTGGTCTTGGGCGCTCTACGACTTCGCCAACTCGCCGTTCACGACCTTGGTGGTGACGTTTGTCTATGCCACTTACTTTACCCAGGCCATAGCGCCCGACCCCATAATCGGAACGGTCCTGTGGTCTCGAGCCGTCGCCCTGACGGCTGTCGTGGTCGCTGTTTGCTCGCCGATTCTCGGCGCGCTTGCGGATCGGGGCGGTTATCAAAAGTTGTTCGTATTGCTAGCGACGCTGATCTGCGCGCTCGCGACCATGGCGCTCTACCCGGTGTTGCCAGGACAAGTGTGGACCGCGCTGGCGCTGCTGTTCGTAGCGAACGTCGCGTTCGAGTTTGGCATGGTCTTCTACAATGCGTTTCTGCCGGGCCTGGTGCCGCGCGAACGCATTGGCCGTATCTCGGGCTATGGCTGGGGATTGGGTTACCTCGGCGGACTACTGGCTCTAGGTATCGCGCTCGTGACGCTGATTCAACCCGACATACCGTGGTTCGGTTTCTCGAAAGATACAGGCGCAAACATACGCGCGACCAACCTGTTGGTAGGGGTATGGTTCCTGGTGTTCAGCGTGCCGTTTTTCCTC
>Ga0209988_10000865_pt1 | contig 19285 bp, 17 predicted proteins | sample N075metaG_FD_183115 | JGI IMG/M metagenome (GOLD analysis project Ga0209988, IMG submission 183115) | Deep subsurface microbial communities from Kermadec Trench to uncover new lineages of life (NeLLi) - N075 metaG (SPAdes) (version 2) | ecosystem: Environmental > Aquatic > Marine > Ocean trench... | reverse complement strand
TTTGAGAATTCTCAGGAAAAGTTTGGCCGAAGTTTTGAGTACGAACGGAGCTTCTTTCGCCAGAATTGAAGAGGAAACAAACGCTGAGCTTTGATACTTGATGGCGGACACAGAAAATGATTTGTCGCCGGGTACGCTATTTATTGTCAGTACACCAATAGGCAATCTAAAAGATATTACTTTCAGGGCTATTGAAGTACTCGAAAAAGTGGACTTGATTGCCGCCGAAGATACTCGGCACACACGGATTCTTTTAGACCATTATAGGATTAAAACACCAACCACCAGCTATTTTGATTTTAATAAGGAAAAAAAGACTCCTGTTTTAATCAGGAAACTTCAGAACGGTGAAGAAATTGCCCTGGTTTCTGACGCAGGAACCCCCGGTATTTCCGACCCGGCCTTTCGACTGGTACGCGAGTGTTTAAGAAATGGTTTGGCAGTTGAAACAATTCCCGGGGCGACGGCTTTTGTCCCGGCCCTGATTTTGTCAGGGTTGCCGACCGATCGCTTTGTATTTGAAGGTTTTTTGCCGGTAAAAAAAGGCCGTAAAACCAGATTAGAAAAATTAAAAGAAGAGACAAGAACGATAATTTTGTACGAATCCGTCCACCGGATTCCACGGACACTCTCTGATCTGCTGATTTTTTTTGGAGATCGAAAAGTGGCTGTTGTCAGAGAGATTACAAAAAAATTTGAACAGGTGCATCGGGGGTATTTAAGCGAGTTAAATGAAAACCTTGCGCAAATCAAATTAAAAGGTGAGTTTGTACTCGTTATTGAAGGGAAGGGTAAAAAGGGTAAATAGGAGGAGTACTAAAATTGGCTTCGTTTAATATTTTCAGATGGAAAATCAACGTTCTGCCCGATGGTATTAAGAATTGGTACTTGAATCTTATCAATCCGGTCGTTCAATTTTTTGTTAGATTAAAGCTCAACCCCAATTTTTTTACAACCATTGGATTTATTGTAACCATCGGAGCTGCGGTGCTGTTTGCTTTAGGGCATCTGGCCGTTGCCGGCTGGATCATACTGCTCGCCGGAACATTCGATATCATCGACGGGAAAGTGGCGCGGGCAACCAAGCGAGTCACCAAATTTGGCGCACTCTATGATTCCACATTAGATCGCTACTCGGAAGTTATCATGTTTTTTGGTATGGCGTTTTATTTTGTCAAGTTGGACATGTTCATCACTTCCATCGCGGTTTCGTTTGCATTAGGCGGTTCGGTTATGGTAAGTTACGTTCGCGCCAGGGCCGAGGCGCTAGGACTTCAATGCAAAGTTGGTATCATGCAGCGGCCCGAACGGGTTGTTTACATCGGCTTTGGCGCCATTCTTTCAATTTTTCATATCGGTACTCTGATTTTTGCGATTCTACTCATTGCGGTTTTTGCAAATATCACGGCGGCTCAGCGGGTTTATCATATTTGGGTGGCAGAGAGCGGTAAAAAGGACCAGAAGCTTAGTCAGGCTGAAGTAGATAGAATGGCTGATTAATGCTCGGAATGCCAATTTTGCAGAAGTTTTTAATATTGTAAATTTAGGAGGGAAAAGTTTTGGAGAAAAAAGAGATTAAAATAGAGGAGCCTAAGGGAAAGCTTGGCGTTTTATTACCGGGTTTGGGAGCGGTAAGCACTACTTTTATTGCTGGCGTTGCAGCGGTTCGTAAAGGCATTTCCAAACCTATCGGATCTGTTACTCAAATGGGAACGATTCGTTTGGGTAAACGGACGGATAACCGTGTTCCTAAGATTAAAGATTTTATTCCACTGACAGATTTGGACAACCTGGTTTTTGGCAGCTGGGATATTTTTGAAGATAACTGCTATCAGGCAGCGAAGAATGCAGGCGTGTTAGATAGATATCTGTTGGAACAGATAAAGCCTGAATTGGAAGCCGTAAAACCCTGGAAGGCTATTTTCGATCAGAAATATGTGAAGAAACTTGAGGGTAAACATGTAAAATCCGCGCCGACCAAGTGGGAATTGGCTGAACAAGTTCGCGAGGATATGCAAAATTTTAAACGTGAGAATGATTTACAAAGGATGGCCATGGTTTGGTGTGGCAGCACTGAAGTTTATTTAGAGCCAGACAATCCGATTTATCGGGATTTGGCATCCTTTGAAAAGGCCATGAAAGAAAATCATCCCGGGATTGCACCGAGCATGCTTTATGCTTATGCCGCAATTGCGGAAGGTGTGCCTTATGCAAACGGAGCTCCTAATTTATCGGTAGATTTTCCGGCAATGCTTGAATTCGCTATTAGCAAAGGCGTTCCCATTTGCGGTAAGGATTTCAAAACCGGCCAGACCCTTATGAAAACCATTCTTGCGCCAGGTCTAAAAGCCCGCTACCTCGGTTTGAATGGCTGGTTCTCAACGAATATTTTAGGTAACCGCGATGGCGAAGTGTTGGATGATCCCGAATCTTTCAAGAGTAAAGAAGTCAGCAAACTCGGCGTGCTGGAGCACATCCTGCAACCTGATGTTTATCCTGATTTGTACGGTGATATGTATCATAAAGTCCGAATTGATTATTATCCACCGCGAGGAGATAACAAAGAAGGGTGGGATAGTATCGATATTTTCGGATGGTTGGGATACCCGATGCAGATCAAAATTAATTTCCTCTGCCGCGATAGTATTTTAGCGGCTCCCATTGTTTTGGACCTCATTCTTTTTCTGGACCTGGCCGGCCGGACCGGGATGAAAGGTATTCAGGAGTGGTTGTCTTTTTATTTCAAAAGTCCGATGTTCGCGCAGGGTCTTTATCCTGAACATGACCTTTTTATCCAACTTATGAAATTAAAAAACACCCTTCGGCACTTGAAAGGCGAAGAGCTTATTACCCACCTCGGTTTGGAATACTATGATTGACAGGCTTCCAAAGGCAGTCAATACTTCTTGTAAACGTATATAGTGATTTAGGTATCGGATAGCAATTTGGCTGAAAAGTCTCCCTTAAAAAGTGTTCTAAAGACCTCTCTGCCGGCCGTAATAGACCTTTCCTCTCCAACCTTTATGTTGACATTTGAGGCGATTCTAATCGGGAAAATCAGTGCAACTGCTTTCGGAGGTCATGGAATGGCCATTCAAATTATCGTTGTTATCTTAACGATTCTTTTACCCTTTATCGTGGGTAGCTCGATCATTATCAATCGTTATTTAGGCGCAGATAACAAATGGGAAGCGAATCACATTTTGGGTCAAGCATTGATGCTTGGCATAATGATGGCATTCCTGATTTCATTTGTATGGTTTTTCGGCGCACCGGTGATATTCAAACTGATTAAAGAACCCGGTTCCGGAGCGAGGGAAGCTGGAATTATTTATTTAAAGACGATTGCGCTCTTCGGACCTTTAGTGTTGACAAATTTCGTGGCGCTCGGTATCATCCGCGGCACCGGGGAAACCCGTTTAGCCATGTTCATTAATCTGTCGATTGTATTCCTCAATGCTCTACTTGCCCCAATTCTGATTTTCGGTTTATTAGGTTTCCCCCGGTTGGAAGTTCGCGGTGCTGCTTTGGCGATGGGGATATCCCACTCATTGGGGTTTTTCGTCACACTCTATTTACTACGCAGTCGGAAATCCGTGCTTTTTCTTTCATTTAAAGAGTTGACCACGCCGAATTATAAAACTTTTAAAAGATTGTTTAAAGCAGGTGTTCCGACAACTGTAGAGCAACTGGTTTGGGCGCTTGGCCAATTGGTGGTCTCAATGTATGCAGCGGGTCTCGGAATTACGGTTTTGGCTGCTCATCAGATTTTTCTTCGAATTCAGGCGATTTTGTCTATGTTTTACCTCGGGTTTAGTTTGGGAGCCATGACCTTAGTGGGTAAAAAAATAGGGGCAGGCGATCGTCCGGGCGCCCTCAAAACCGCTTTTGCAGCGATTTGGGTTGTTTTTGTTTTTGCGTTTGGTGTGTTTGCTTTAATTGCTATTTTTTCGAAACCCTTGATTGCTATTTTTACCTCAGACTCTGAAGTTCTCGAATTGGCTTCGAAAGTTGTTCTTATATTTGCTCTCGTTCAAATCCCCAAGGCTTTGGACGGCGTCTTGATTGGGACCTTACGTGGAGTGGGAGATCTAAAATGGTTAATGGTGATAACAATCCTCAGCGTTATCTTATTGGAAATCGGACTCAACTCGGCCCTGGTTTTTGTACTTAATTATTCCCTTCGGGCTTTGTGGCTGGTTCATTTTTTTGATGAAATTTTAAGATCCGGGATTAATTATTTTCGTTTTAGAAGCGAAAAATGGAAGATGGTTGAATTTTAGTGAAACGAGTGATGCCAGGCAATTTAATCACATTTGAGGGTATTGACTTTTCAGGAAAATCAGTTCAGGCGAACCTTTTGCATGGCGCCCTGAAAGATCGCAAACTCCCCGTTCTTATTTTGCGCGAACCCGGTGGAACTGAAATATCCGAGAAGATAAGATCCGTTTTATTGGACAATGCGAATCACAAAATGAGTGCGATGACCGAGGTTTTACTTTACTCTGCTGCACGCGCCCAAATGGTTCGGGAGAACATCCTTCCCAATTTGGAAAAAGGTACTGTTGTGATTTGTGATCGATATTTCGATTCGACAACTGCTTACCAGGGATTTGGACGAAGAATTGATTTGGATTTTATCAAAAAATTGAATAATTTTGCTACGGAGGAAGTTGTTCCGGATTTGACATTTCTAATCGATTTGGATGCCAAAATCGCATTACAACGAACAAAAACGGCTTTGGATCGTTTGGAGAAAGAAGATTCGGAGTTTCACCAAAGGGTAAGAAAGGGTTATTTAGAAATCGCCCGCTCGAATCCCGATAGGTTTGTTGTTATCGACGGCACGCAATCGATCGAAGCGATTCAAGATGAAATATTTATGAAAATAAAGTTGAAATTACCATTATGAAGTAACTGTTTGGCAGGAGGTCTGAATGTCAACGAAAAAACAAATTTCATTAATTGCAGTTTTAATTGTCACAATAGTTATCAGCGGTTGGTTATCTGGTTGGGTCTCAGCTTACAGCCCTGATTATTATCACCAAATAAAAAAGAATATCGAGGTTTTCGGCCGCGTCTATCAAGAAATTGCCGAGAAATATGTAGAGGAAGTAGACCCCGAAAAATTCATGAAAGCGGGTATCGAGGGCATGCTTTCGACTCTTGACCCCTACACTGTCTTGGTTGAAAAAGAAGACAACGCCGAACTTCAGATTATGTCTTCGGGCAAATACGGCGGTTTGGGAATGCGAATTGGTTTGCGCTCAGGCTGGCCGACCGTCGTGGAGCCGCCATTTGAAGGTACGCCGTCACTAAAAGCCGGCATTCGAGAAGGCGACCAAATTATCGAAGTTGACGGGGAGTCCACTAAAGGGCTGACAGTCAGCAAAGTCGCGAACTTCCTTCGCGGCCAAATTGGCAGCGAAGTTTTCTTGAAAATAGCACGAGAAGGCGAGGACGAGAGCATTGAATTTCGTTTGATTCGTGCTGAGATTATTGTGACGGACGTGCTATATTCGGGAATTATCCAGGACGGCATTGGTTACATTCGACTGATTCATTTTTCCCGCAATGCCGGCAAAGATATTGAAAAGTCAATTCGCCAGCTTAAGACGGAAGGCCTGAAATCGCTCATTTTGGATCTGCGCTCGAATCCCGGTGGGTTATTGGATGCTGCGGTTAGTGTGAGTGAAAATTTTATTGAAAAAGGAAAATTGATCGTGTCAACCGAGGGCAGAGCAAGAGGCTCGACGCAAAAGTTTTATGCGAGAAAATCTCCTGTACTTGAGGATATGCCGTTGGTCGTTTTAGTAAATGGATTCAGCGCCTCCGCTTCCGAGATTGTTGCCGGCGCCATTCAGGATTTAGATCGTGGACTCATTATAGGCACAGACACTTTTGGTAAAGGGCTTGTGCAAACAGTGGTTCAGATCTCAAGCGAGGCAGTTTTAAAAATAACTACAGCAAAGTACTTGGTCCCCAGCGGCCGTTCTATCCAGGATCCGAAAAGGTCTAAAAGGAATTCCCTGGGTTCGCTTCAAGCTGAGAATGTTTTTTCTAAAGGAGAAGATGAAAATAAAAAGAGTGACAAGAAATCAGAAGAAGAGCCTCAAGAGAAGGAATACTTTACGGCAAACGGAAGAAAAGTTTATGCTTCTCACGGGATTGCGCCCGACGTCAAGGTGGAGGAAGAAACATTAAGTCGTTTCGAAATAGAGTTGCTGCGAAAAACCCTGCCGTTTCAGTTCGCGGTCAGGTACGCCACAAAGCACCCGGAATTACGCAGGGGGTTTGAAGTAACCGATGAGATACTCGCTGAATTTGAGAGTTTCTTGAACGAAAACAACTTCAATTATACTTCCAATGCGGAGTCAGCATTGCAGGAAATTGAAGAAACAGCCCAGGAGGCGGAATATTTCGCATTAATTTCATCTTCTGTTGATGAGATCAGGTCTGTGATCTTGCAGAGAAAGGAAAAGGACTTTGATCTAAACAAAGGCTTTGTTAAAGAGGAACTGCAACAGGAAATCTCCGCAAAGCTTTGGGGAACCAAAGCGGAACTGGAAGCCGGATTTGATCAGGATGCAGCCGTTCAGAAAGCTTTAGAGATACTTTCGGATTCTGTTAAGTATGAATCAAACTTGGCAGGTCCCGGGAAAAAGCCAGAGCAGTAATCAAATTTTCATTTACCTTATCTGCTATTTCGAACGAATGTGAGAAATCTGAAACAGGACTTTCGCGCCGCAAGAAGCAATTTTTATTAAGCACTACTATCAATTTGTTTTCAGATTCCTCCTGAGGCGTCTGTCGAATAGGTCGGAATGACCTTCACTTTTTTTTGAACAATTCTAAAAATACTCGAACATTTAAGGAGGGAGAAAGTGGCAAAATTTGTCTATCATTTCGGAGACGGAAATGCAGATGGCCAGGCGGACATGAAAAACCTGCTTGGCGGTAAAGGAGCTAACTTGGCAGAAATGTCTAACCTGGGACTGCCTGTCCCCCCAGGATTCACTCTTTCCACTGAAGTCTGTGCCCATTTTTATCAACACAACAAAGAATACCCCGCTGAACTGAATCAACAAGTCGAAAATGCAGTGCGTTATGTTGAAGGCATCCTCGATTACAAATTCTCTGATTCTGACAACCCGCTGCTGTTTTCGGTTCGATCCGGCGCGCGCATTTCCATGCCGGGGATGATGGAAACCGTCTTAAATGTCGGCCTTACGACCAAAACCATTCCGGGAATGATTAAACGGACAAACAACGAACGATTTGTTTATGATTCTTATCGCAGATTGATTTCCATGTACAGCGACGTGGTTATGGAAAAAGCGGCCGGAATTGAGCCCGCAGAAGGGCAAGGCATCCGACCGCGATTGGAAGGCCTGCTTGAAGAAGTTAAACAGAAGAACGGTTACAAAAACGATACGGATTTAACCGCCGCTGACCTGAAAGACTTGACCGGGAAAATGAAGCTTAAAGTTAAGGAGGTCCTGGGGAAAGATTTTCCCGATGAACCGAACGAGCAGCTTTGGGGCGGCGTCACTGCCGTTTTTAAATCTTGGAACGGCAAACGCGCGATTGCTTACCGGAAAATTGAAGGCATTCCCGAAGAATGGGGAACTGCAGTGAACGTGCAAGCCATGGTTTTTGGAAACACCGGGGATAAGTCTGCGACCGGGGTTGCCTTTACTCGTGATCCGGCTTCCGGAGAAAAATACTTCTATGGCGAGTGGCTCATCAACGCTCAAGGCGAAGATGTAGTTGCTGGAACTAGAACACCCCATGCAATCAATATAAAATCCAAGCAGGATAACAACAAAGAGTTTCCTTCGTTAGAGGAACTGCTTCCGGAGACCTATAATCAGTTAGAAGGTTATCGTACAAAGCTGGAAGCCCATTATCGTGACATGCAGGACCTGGAGTTTACCGTTGAGGAAGGGAAGCTTTGGATGCTGCAAACGCGGGTCGGTAAAAGAAACGGAATCGCTGCAACCCGAATAGCGGTGGAAATGCAAAAGGAAGGACTTATTTCAAAAGAGGAGGCCTTGCAGCGGGTGCAGCCTTCGCAATTGGATGAGCTGTTGCACCCAATGATTGACCCGGTTGCTGAAAAGATTACTCCTGCCATTACCAGGGGATTGCCCGCCGGTCCAGGTGGCGCGTTGGGACAAATTGTTTTGACCGCTAATTTAGCAGAAGAGTTAGGCAACAAAGGAGAGAAAGTTATTCTTGTTCGGGAAGAGACCAGCCCGGAAGATGTTCACGGCATGAAGCCAGCCCAGGCCATTTTGACTTCCACAGGCGGCATGACCAGTCATGCCGCCCTGGTGGCGCGCGGCTGGGGCAAATGCTGTATTGTCGGCTGTGGGGATTTAAGCATCGATTTTGAAAGTAGGACCGCCACTTTTGGCGAAACGGTTTTGAAAGAAGGCGACTGGATTAGTTTGAACGGTACCAAGGGTCTTATTTATAAAGATAAAATGCCACTGATTTCTGTAGATCCGGGGAACAACGAATACTATAACCAGCTTTTGAGTTGGGCGGATGAAGTTCGAAAACTGAAAGTCCGCGCCAATGCCGATTCCCCTGAGGATTCTGCAGCTGCCATTAAGTTTGGCGCGGAAGGCATCGGGCTTTGTCGCACAGAACATATGTTTTTCGGCGATAGAATTTGGGCCATGCGAGAAATGATTATGGCCGAAGATCTGGAGGGCCGTAAAAAAGCTCTGGCAAAACTACTGCCGATGCAAAGACAAGATTTTTATGGAATTTTCAAAGTCATGGGAGAGCGTCCGGTTACCATTCGACTGCTCGATCCGCCGTTAAACGAGTTTGTACCTCAGGAACCTGATACACAAAAAGAGATGGCAGAACATTTGGGCATTTCGGTGGAAGCAGTTAAACAAAAGGTTAAATCTCTGCACGAATTTAATCCCATGCTTGGACACCGCGGCTGCCGACTTGGAATTACTTACCCGGAAATCACCGAAATGCAAGCACGGGCAATCATTGAAGCGGCTGCTCAGTGTTATGCTGAAGGGATTAAAGTTTTCCCGGAAATCATGATTCCGTTAATCGGCACCGAAACCGAGTTTATCAATCAAAAGAAAATAATTGACAGAGTTGCCGATGAGGTTCAAAAAGAGAAAGGCGTCACGATTAATTTTTTGGTGGGAACGATGATCGAAATTCCGCGCGCTACTTTGGTGGCTGACAAAATCGCTGAAACCGCTGAGTTTTTCTCTTTTGGGACGAATGACTTAACACAGATGACATTCGGTTATTCCCGTGACGACGTCGGCAAGTTTCTTTATGATTATTTTGAAAATAAGATTTTGCCAAGCGATCCGTTTCAAACTATCGATCAGGAAGGAATCGGTCAGCTTATTATTTTGGGTGTGGAGAAAGGCCGGAAAACGCGACCTGATTTGAAAATTGGTATTTGCGGGGAACACGGCGGCGATCCGGAGTCGGTGAAATTTTGCCACCGCGTCGGTATGGATTATGTAAGCTGCTCGCCGTTCCGGGTGCCGATTGCACGGCTGGCGGCAGCACAAGCGGTCATCGAAGATACAAATTGAAATAATTTTCGAATACTCTCAAAGGTTGGAAAAAAATCGCTCATCCCAAAGTGGGCGATTTTTTTTAGGGCAAGTCTAATCATCCCACGCATTTGTCCAGGTGAAAAACTTGCAAAGATAAGGTTGATTTGGTATAGTATCTACAAATGGAGTTTCGTTTGGCTGCAAATTCAAAATACAATTTCTTGATTGTTGAAGATAACGACACCATGCGCGAGGGTATCGTGCGCGTGGTGGAAAAGATGGGTCACAGGGCCGTGGAGACCGCAGATGCTGAGCAAGCCGAAAAACAATTATCCAAAACGAAATTTGATCTGCTGATTTCTGATTATAAGCTTCCCGGCATGACCGGGATCGAGCTGCTTGAAAAAATTAAACTAATCTCTCCGGAAACGGAAGCGATGCTTATTACTGCATATGGCAGTATCGAGCTGGCCGTTGAAGCGATGAAGAAAGGTGCAGCAGATTTTATCACCAAACCCTTCTCTCCGGAAGAGCTTACCTTAAAAGTGAACCTGATTCTTGAACGGGTTCAGCAAAAAGCAGAGTTGCAGCGAGTCTCGGAAGAGAATCGCTATTTGCGCGACCAATTAGATGGACAATTTAATTTTGGAGAAATCATCGGCAACTCACCGGCGATGCAGGCTATTTTTAGAACCATTGAAAAGGTCGCCAAAGGTGATTCTTCTATAATTATTTATGGAGAAAGCGGTACCGGCAAAGAGTTGGTGGCTCATGCCATTCATAACACCAGCCCCCGAAAAGATCGTGCGTTTATTCGTGTCAACTGCGGCGCACTTGCGGAAGGCATTCTTGAGTCAGAGCTGTTTGGTCACGAAAAAGGCGCATTTACCGGGGCCATTAAAAGGAGGAAAGGCCGGTTTGAACTGGCGCAAAGTGGCAGCATCTTTTTGGATGAAATCGGCGATATTCCGCTGGGGACTCAAGTGAAACTCCTGAGAGTCTTGCAGGAAAAGGAGTTTGAACGGGTTGGCGGCGAAGAGACCCTTTCGGTTGATACACGGATCATTGCCGCTACCAGTAAGAATTTGCAGGAAGAAATCAAGAGAGGAAATTTCAGGGAAGATTTGTACTACCGGCTGCACATCATTCCAATTCACTTGCCGCCTCTTCGCGAACGTAAAGAAGACATCTCCCTTTTGACCGAACATTTTATAAAGAAAATCAGCAAAGAAGTGAACATTCCAGAGTTAAAAATTGATGCACAAGCTATTGATAAATTACGAAGGTATAATTGGCCGGGCAACGTGCGCGAATTTGAGAACGTTTTAGAAAGAGCCGCTGTACTCAGCGAAGATGCCCATATACTGGCATCGGATCTACCTTTATTTTCGGAAGGCGCTCAAACATTGACTTATTCTCAACCGGATGGTTTAAACTTGAATCGCACCTTGGAAACAACCGAAAAGCAGCTCCTGGAAAAAGCTATGGACAAAGCTCGCGGCGTGAAAACCGAAGCGGCGAAACTTCTGGATATCAAGACCAGCGCCCTCTACTACAAACTTGAGAAATACGATCTGCTTTGATCTGGCACGAATATTGATGATTCGAAGAGCGATACGCGATGAGTGCACAATGAACATCGAGACACGCACCAGAAAATGGCTCTCGAAAAAGAGGAAGATGAAATGAAATTAATTACGATGCTGGTCTTCGTGGTAATGCTGCTGGCCGGAGCAAATGTGTTTGCTCAGGGTTCGATGCGGGCTCTTGAAGCTCAATTTGTTAAAATTGATTCAGCCGTATCTGTGCTTAATAACAAAAAGAATATTTTAAACGAGCCATTGCAGCAGAAAGCCGTCCAAATTCAGGAATTAAAAAACAAAAACGAACTCAATTACTTTCAACACCAAAAGTTGGAGGGTCTGCTTAAAGATTCACAGGATCTTTCAAATCGAATGGCTGATTTTGATTCTGATCTCCGTAAAGTGAAGCAGCGCCTCGTCAAAACCGGAAATGAGCTTTTAACTATTTATGATTCCGAAATCAAGAAGAGTTTAAAGAATTTGGCGACCAAGGACCTGGCGCAGGAATATCGCCAAACCATTTTGCAGAATATCGAAATCCTGCGCCGCAAAAAGGAAAATATCAAAAGCAGAATCGGACCAGAAACTGCAATAGAAATTAGAATGTCACAACTCAAAATTGAGCCGGATGACACTCCAAAACGAATTAAACAAAAAGCGGATTTACTCAAAGATCAGGAAGATAAATTCAGGCGTTTGGCAAGCCGGTTGAACAGTCGGAAAGAGGAGTTAACCAAGGAACTTAATCTTCGCAATCGGATTCACGACCTGGTGACTGATTTGGCTCTCTTCGATCAACAAGAAGAAATTTTAGGCAATTTGAGTACCTCAGAAGGGGGCAGCAGGCTAGCCAGTGCTGACGCTTCAAACCCGGATGATGAGATTTCTCAAGGATTGAGAGCTTCTGAAAGCAATTTTATTTTTGTCGGTCAAAAGGACTTTAATTTTTCAACTCTCTCAACTGAACAATTTGAAGAGTTCATCGAAAGCTTGATCGAGCAGGAGAAGCAGGCCGAAATAAAAGCAGACAGCCTTGGCCAAAGGGCAGAGACTTTTTATAAAGCTGTTAAACGTTTAAAAAAACAATAGACTTTTGGTGAAGAGATCTCTGCGAAGTCTTCGAATCCTACAGTTTCTATGTGTGTTTATATTGATTTGTCCGAATGCGGAGGCTCAAAACAGCGGAAAATGGCGGATTAAAAACAGACTGCAAGCAAGCTATCAATTCGATGATAACATCAGGGAAAACACAGCAGATAGCCTTAAAAAAAACGATTCCTCCTTGAGGTTCCTTTTTCACTCCCGCGCTTCACGTTCAAATTCAAACACACGCCTGGCCTTTTCTTACCAGGGCGGCCTGCAATCTTATTTTCGCCATTCAATTGAGAATAAACTTATCAACGAAATTCAATTTTCCGGACAATATCGATTGAGAAAGTTTGTTGGGGGAGTTAGAGGCAATGGACGTTTAAAAATCTATCTTAACCATAGCTTTGATTACTCTACAGGTTCCTTCGAACTATTTCTTAGACTCCCGCCGCTAGCTAATTTTTTCAATGAATTTGCAATTAATACCGGCGGGTTAGAGTATCAGAATTTCCCTGGTTTTAATTACTCTGAAAAACAGGTGAAGTGGACTATTTCAAAAGAATTATCCTCCGGATTGACTGGCGTTCTTGACCTCTCCGGAAAGTCGATTGACTACCATCGGAACATTATCGTTACCACTGAAGACTCAACCGGTTGTCCTGACATACAACAAAAGGATGACAATTATAAAGTTCAGTTTAAAGTAAATTACACGAAATCATTTTTGGTTAATTTTAGCTATTCACTTCAATACAACGATTCCAACAGTCGCGGATACAAATACACCCGCCACCAATTTGTGTTAATCATCGGTATTCCTCTGTCGAACAAGACCTGGCTCAGGGGCTACGCCGCCGCTCAAATTAAGATCTATCCCGAAGAGGTTCTGCCGATTTTTCCGACTGATGTAGATACCGAGAGAGAGGAGAGCAATTTTTTTGTTGTCGATATGTCACGAGACTTAAACCCCAGTATCTCCGCACTGCTTCGATTTGCTTATTACAACAACGAGTCGGTTATCCGCAGCAGATTTTACCGCAAAGCCATTCTCACCGCCGGGTTTGATTTTCGATTTTAAGCCGCATTTTTATCAGATTTTTGATAGAATATCAGATTTCTGATGCACTGGATGTTCTTTCCTTCTGTTGCAATTCATTTATAAAACTGACTAATATCAGATTCGACAAACTTTTTCAGGCATGGAATCTTAATAAATAGAAATTGAAATCTTTTTTTTTCACTTTTGGCATATCCGTTGCAAGTCAACCGCATGATTCTCATTCATAGCAAACCCGAGGTGCAAAATGAAATGTGTTTTTTATCCAACAATTCTTCTTCTTATTCTATTTTTCGTTGCCTGCGACTTTCCATCGCCTTTTAGCGCGGGTGATCAGCAAGAGGACACCCGGCAGGAAGTTCTTGAACCGGGAACCATTTTCTTGAATGTGGACATTACCGGTGGATTTGCAGGTGTCCAGCAAAATTTGCATGTGGATGAATCGGGTAATGCTTTTTTTAAAGATAGTTTGCGACCTGGAGCCAGTTGGGAGATTTTACTCACGCCGGCACAACTGGAGGATATCAAGAAGTTGATGACCGACAATGATTTTTTTGGATTAGACAATTCATATATTAATACCCAAACGGCTGACGCTTTTATTTATGCCATTGCTTACCATGAAAACGATCAGAGTAAAACGGTGCATACTGATGGGATCTCGGTTCCTGAAAATCTTGCCAGAATCCTTCACGGAATTTTGGAACTCGTCTCTACAGTAACCGGCTATGGTCTGCAGTTTGACCTGCGGCTCAGTCAATCCCAAATAAACCCGAATCAAAGTGTAGATATGACTCTCTTGGTCACAAATGTCAGCGACCAACCTGTTAGGCTTGGATTTGCGTCGGGACAAGTATTTGACTTTCTGGCTGTGAAGGAGCCAGTGGTAGGGGATGGACCTGAGTTTGTGGTCTGGAACTGGGCCCACGGCAGAGCCTTTACTCTGCAGATTTGGACGCTGGATATTCAGCCTGGCGAAGAGAAATCTTATCAAGTCACCTGGGACGGCCGTGACAATAATGGCGATGCTCTTACCGGGCGATTTGCAATTCGAGCGGTGCTGGTGTCCATACCCGGGGGAAGTCCTATACAAAGATACCTTGATGTAGGAAATTAAATGAAAAAGTTTAATACTCTTTTTGCTCCGGCAATTTTATTAGCCTCTCTTCATTCATTTGTTTTTAGTATGGATGACAAATCGAATGAATATTTTCCGATTGCCAAGGGAAGCTCATGGACGTATAAAAATTTCGAAAAGAACTTCATCTGGACGATTGAGGTTGTCGGCATCAGAACAATAAACCAAAAAGAATATGTTATCTTCAAGAGAAACTTTGAAAATAATATTTATTCTGATAGCAGTTTTTATCGCATCGATGCAAGCGGAAAAGTTTTCATCAACTATTTTGAAAGGGACTATCTGCTAATCGACTTTAATTCTGACAAGGGAACCAAATGGCAGAGTTATGGCGCTTTCAAAGCAGAAGTATTAAACACGGGTGAAGTCGTTTTGGCACCAGCCGGTAATTTCATTAACTGCATCGAAGTTTCGTTTGAGATGTCAGTAACTGATGGAACTGAGCGCGTGTGTAAGTATGGGCCCAGAGTTGGGCTTGTCGAATACAAAACTGCGGACGGCCTGTCCAAGTTGATTTCGGCCAAAGTTGAGGGTGTTTCCTATCCAATCACGAGTCATTTTATTACATCAAAAGATATTGAGAAGTTTTGATTTGCAAAACAGGAAATCAGATTTGTAATAATGATCGATCCTGGTACCCAGGAGATCCTTGGCGCCCTGTTACGTTCCAAAAATGTATCGGAGGTAGAAAAGTTATGAAACTAAAAATCATCGTACTGCTCGCCTGCCTGTTTCCCCTGCACCTAAATGCTCAATCAAAAAATGACTGGCAGCTCATTGCGCTCGGCGGCGTGTTTACACCTGCAAATGAAGAAATCCAGAATATTTATGGCGATGCTCCGCTCGGGAAAATAGTGCTTTCGTCTCCCCTGGGAAAACAAGGACGTTTGAACTTTGGCGTGAACTCATTCAACCGCAGCGGCGATCCTTTCTATCAATCGCCGGACTTCAATGCCGGGAACGCTGCAGACCTGAGGCTAACCGGAGTTTCTCTTTCCTTGGCAACCAATCCGTTAACTTCCGGGCATCCCATCGTTCGGCTGGGAGCCGGTATTGAATATGTGTTTGCCAGGGAAAGAATCGTAGCGCAGAAATCCGGAATAGGCAGGGCTGTAGGGGCACATCTTTCCTTGACCTCGGAATTCCCTTTCTCGACGCGAATTTCATTTTTTGCTGAGGCAAGTTACCGCTTTTTAGAGATAACCTTTAAAAGAGACAGGGACCGGTATAAATTTGATCTTTCCGGTGCAAATTTGCTTGTTGGATTTGGGTATAAATTCGGAGATTAGTATGAAACGAATGTTTTTTTATATCAGCTCCTTTTTGCTTGTTTTTTTAATATCATCGTGTAAAAATGAGTCTATCAATTTTCCTGAAATGTTAACCCACGCTCAATGGCAGGCATTCAATATTGATAATTATGAGTTTGAACAGAGAGTCGTTTGTTTCTGTGCTCCGCCGGCCGGACGATTTCATAAAATAACTGTTGAGTCCGGTGCAATTGTCGAAATTATCGAACTGGAAGAGGAACGTTCTTTACCGAGCGATAATTTTAGTTTTTTCAAAACGATTTCCCATCTTCTCGAATTTGTTGAGTCTATCAATCCGGATAGTGTAGCAATCTTTAATATTGAATACAATAGTAACTTTGGGTTTCCGAGTTCCATTTATGTGGATTATGACCATCGGATTGCAGACGAGGAGATTGGTTATGAAACAAGCAATTTCAAAGTTAATTGACCGAGGTGTTGTCAATCGATGAAAAAATACTATAACTCAGGAGTAAGTCATGAGAAAAATTCTTAATACGCTGGCAGTTTGGTGCGCATTCTTTTTAGTGGTCGCTGTCTCTTATGACAGCGGGGACAGCTATTGTGTTATTTTCCCTCAAAATGGCCGCGACATATTTGGCGTGGCTCAACGAACAATCGTGGTTTTCGGGGACGATAAGGTCTCTTTAATACCGCAGGTGCATTTTGAGGGCGATGCACGTGAATTTGGTATCCTCGTGCCGGTGCCGGCTTTACCGACCTTGTCTACAGTTGGCTCAAACATATTCACTGAGGCCAGCTTTATGACTCAACCGATTATCAGGCGAAGTAGCAGTGGTTGCGGATGTGATGATAACAATCAAATTGTCGGGCCGACATTTTTCCGTAGTTTTGCCGCAGGTGAAGTCGTTCGAGACGAAGCTAGTGGGGTGACGGTCATTAGCGAGGAGATCGTCGGCATGTTTGAGGCTGCGATTTTACAAGCCACAAGCGCCGATGATTTAACTCAGTGGCTAAATGATAACGACTACAAATTTGATCCGGCGGATGCTCTAGTACTGGCGGATTATGTCACAAAAAATTGGTTTTTTGTGGCAATGAAACTGGACCCGAGTCAAGTTCCACCGTTTATTAATCAATGGTGGGCTGCTACCACCTCGCCGGCCAAAATCACATTTGATTATTCAAAGACCTCATTGACTTATCCGTTGAAAATATCGGCGATCAGTACGAATGAACGGACTGAAGTTTTGGTTTACAGCATTGGTAAAGATCCCATGCGCTTTCCCGGCGCCAAAGTCGAATATGCCAACGAAATCGATGAAGCCGAAGCCGAGTCGATCTCACTTCAATACCCAACCCTGTCCAACTATATTCCGCCCGGTGTTTTTGTAACCAAATTACGCAGGACCTTTACCAAGTCCGAAATGCAGCAAGACATTGAAATAGAAACAACAGACGATAGGCGGGAATTTCGTGAAATCCGCTATGTCAACAACAGCGGATTTGGCTGGGCCGGTATTTTGATTTTGGCTCTGGTGCTATTTTTCAATCGTAGAAAAAAAGCAGATTCGTTTAAATAGTCGCCGATCATTACTGCTCAGATGATAAGACTCTTTATTACGGAGATAATAGAAATGCGTGAGAGACAGTTTGCTTTATTTTTCCTGCTTATACTTTCGGCAATAGTGATATTTGCGCAGAACGAATTGCGAGCCTGCTCCTGTGTACCGCCTCCACCGCCATCCGAGGCATTCGAGAACTCGGAGACGGTTTTCATGGCCATGGTGACTTCCTTCAAACGCGCAGGCGAGTACCGTCGCGTAGCCAAGCTTACTCTTCTAACACTCTGGAAAGGAGAGAAAGCTCTTACAGGCGAAATCTTCACAGGCCTCAATTGTGCGGACTGTGGCTTCGATTTTGTTGTTGGCAAAACGTACGTTATTTACGCGTACAGGGGCGATGACGGCGCGCTTCGCACAAATATTTGCACCAGAACAGCATCTTTAGATGAAGCCGGGGAAGATTTGACTTTCCTCGATCAAAAAGATCCTTTTTTTATACCGGAAGACTCAGGATGCTGCGGCTCTGCGTCAGGCGGCGATGCATTACTGGCCGCGGGCGTGCTTTTGTTTCTTGTTCTACGGCGCAATTATACTCATGCAGCTTGACCCGTAGCCCGATAAGAGCCGTTAAAGCAGGTTTTTTCGATTAAGAAGCATGCTTGTTATTTCAAATTCTAATTAGAAATGAATAAGTGGTGAATTAAATGACTAAATATTTGTTGACAACTATAATGTTTTTTCTTGGCTGCGACACTTCAATAACCGCATCAAAAGGTGAAATCACTACAAAGTTTTTTCTAAAAAATAATCAGAGTGATGAAACAACCCGGTTTGGGTTTGGGCAGGACATCAACTTTAATTATTCAATTGAAAACAGAACTGAAAATTCGTATTCTTATCTTAAACAAGATACAGGTCCTTTGGTCACATTCGAAGTTTATAAAAAGGATAGTTTGATAGGCACTTCGCTCGATGGGCTTGCGTTCATACCGGTTATTGCTGAGGATATCTTAAAAGCCGGGGAGACCTTAACAACGGAGTATAATTGGCTCTCGGCTGCGGTACATCAGCCGTTGCCGGTTGGAGAGTATACTGCCAAAGCAAGACCGAAATTTGAATTTTGTGACATAAATAGCCCGGTAGTTAGGGAATTTGAATTTCGAGTTGTTACTATGTCGGATCTTTTAAAAATCAGTGATCTCCCACCGGATTCAATCCAACTCGACTCCTTTGATTTGAATTCAGTTGCAGTTTCCGGTAATGAAATTTTCTTGAATTTGTCTTATAGCGGAGGGTGTGAAGAACACGAATTCGAACTGTTCATGAGCCCGGGGGCCTTCTTGGAATCTAACCCGGTTCAGGCCAATCTCTTTATGCGGCACAACGACAAGGATGATGCTTGTGATGCCTATATTACCACCGAGGTTTCATTTGATTTAACTCCCCTTGCCGAATTATATCAGCAACTCTATGGGCGAAAAGGTGAGATAATTCTAAATGTTTTCGACTATTTTCAAGATCAACCTGGAAGACACTTAACCGCTAGATATTCTCCTTAATGCAAAGTTACGCGTTCGACATGCCGGTAACTTTATCGAAATAATCACTTGATTCATTTTCAGGGAGAAGAATGTTGATAGTTTTTTTGTACATCTGTTTTGAGGGGGTCGATTGCACTTAATGAGGTCAGTCGGTCTTTTTGTTCAGCGAGTGTTTTTTCAACCCATCACTTAGTCCTATCAATTTTTTTGTAATCACCAAAATACTTTACCGTCATCCTCTGAATCGGCTCTTGTCTATCCGTAGTTCATGCCGCCTGTTTTGTTGTCTTTTGAGTCCAAACCAACTCTCTCTATATATTTAGGTTTTACTAAAAATTAACTTGACATACCCTAAATAAATTGTTATATTGACTGGAACTTTAAAAAAAGCAGACATTCGTATGATTACACAGGCGGTTCAAGATTATCTTAAGGTAATCTTCAAATTAGCAAGTAGCGGTAATGTTAGCACTAACGCTATTGCTGA
>Ga0209988_10000862_pt1 | contig 19311 bp, 17 predicted proteins | sample N075metaG_FD_183115 | JGI IMG/M metagenome (GOLD analysis project Ga0209988, IMG submission 183115) | Deep subsurface microbial communities from Kermadec Trench to uncover new lineages of life (NeLLi) - N075 metaG (SPAdes) (version 2) | ecosystem: Environmental > Aquatic > Marine > Ocean trench... | reverse complement strand
ATCACGATCGGAGTCAATAAGTATTTGATTTTTCTCATATTAATAAAGTAAGCGGTGCGCCCGGACGACAGCCCATCAGAGGGTTGGTGAATAGCCAAGAATACCACGTTCAAGAAGCCTGTCTGCCTTCGTACCGACGCTGGTCATTCCCTTCAACACAAGCTGCAGAGCCACTGAAGAGTCCCGGGTTCCATCGCGTGCGGATATGTAGCGTCGTGACACTAACCTCAGGCCCCAGCAGCAGCTCTCATATTCGAGACCGTAGAATTGTTCGAGCACTTCGTCGTCTCGAAACGAAAAGTTGTACCGGCCGACGAAATTCCAGCTTTGCGAAAGTGGCCATGACCAGGAAACATCTCCCTGCTCCAGCGACTGCCTGCGGAAACGATAGGCCAAATTGAGGATCTTGTTCGTTTGCGGACGATATTGCAGTCGTGCTTCGGATTGCGCCGTACCTCCTTCGCCACCCCATTGATGGCCAAGATCAAAATTGAGGTTGTCATAGACGAGGAATCGTATTTCGGCGATGTAGTCTGACGAGTCTGAAACAATCGGCGATTCTCCGGGAAGAATTACGTTCTGCTCGCTCAGATAGAGCGCCTGTCCGATCGTTGCGGACATTAGCTCGCGCCCGGTATTCACGTCTATGATTCGCGACGTTACACCGATACTCAACTGATCCATATCAGCAATTCGATCCACGCCAAGAAATCGATTCTTGCGGAAGAGCTGCACCAGGTTCAGATCCGGCGTGATCGTATCGAACACCGGCAAGCCGGACTGCTCGCGATGTGGCACATGTACATATAACAGCCGAGGTTCGAGCGTTTGCACACGCTGTTCCTCGGAATTCATCAGCCGCTCAAACTTTAGTCCTGTATCAAAACTTACTATCGGCACCGTGCGGCTCGGTTGTTTATCCTGGCCGGCTAAGGTGTTTTGCAGATCGTATCGAGTGTGATCGACAACCGCAGCGGGAATCACAAACCAGCCCGGTTTCTCAATCGGTAACGCAACCTGTGGTGCCGCATTCAACCGCCACCCGGTAACGCCAACGTTGCGGTCAAAGTAGACCAGTTCTGTGTCCAGGCTATAGGTCAGGCCCAGTATATTGTCGGGCCAGTATCCGCGGGCATAAATCTGCGGCAGCCTTCGATATGGTTCATCTTCCGGCAGGATCGCGGAATCAATAGTTTGAAATTCCTGCAGGCGGCCAATCAAGGACCAGTGCTTGCCAAAAAAATCGAAAGCCAGGCTTCGATTGAGATGAGTAATACTGGAAACACTTAACGACCCACCGAGATCCTCAAAATACTGATTATCCGAAACGTCACGAAAATCGATCTGGTTGCGCCATCCGCTTGCAAATAAGGTTTGATGTATAAATCTGAGTTGATGACGGTTATTGTCAAACTTGGTGTCGTCAGGCAAATATTCGACTTCCAGTCTGCCGTCGCTGTTCTCGAACAGGTAGCGGAACTCCGTGCCTATTTGCAGGCCACGCTCCGTCAACAGACGAGGGGAAATCGTTGCGTCATAGTTCTCCGCAATATTCCAGTAATAAGGAATACTTAGCTCATTGCCGCTACGGCCGGTACTGCCGATTTCCGGTGTCAACACTCCGGATTTTCGTGCATCCGTGATTGGAAATGATAAGTAGGGCGTGTAAAGAATCGGCACACCCTGAAATCGCAAACGAACGCCGCGAGCTTTGCCAACGCCAGTTCGGCTATTAAGTTCGATCTCGCTCGCTTCAATGATCCAGTCATTCGATTCGGGCGGGCAGGTGGTATAACCCACCTCGACAAGCTGAAGCTTGCCCTCCTGATTTATTTCCAGAACACTTGCCGTGCCTCTCGCATTACGTGGTCCGATCTCAAACTCCGCGCCCTCAAAGCGTATCCGTCCATTTTCGTAGCTGAACTCTGCCGAGTCACTCAGTATCAGCGCATCCGGATCTTCATAGCGTACGTCACCTGTCAGCTTCAGTGTCCGCTGCACCGGATCATAGCTTGCCATTTCGGCGCCGGCCAGGCGATTGCCGCGGCGCAGTACAATGCCGCCGGACATCGATGCAGCCGGACGTTCACCCAGCACCGCCTCGAACTCGCCAGCCAGGAGTTCGAGAACATCGGGCTCACCCACACCGTACAGTTCCAACAGGGAGCCTCTGGCCAATTCTCGTGCGGACGGCGACTCGCATGCAGGGCGATCCTGTGCGCTGGCGGTGCTGATCACCATAGCGAGAAAAAGGCTGAATAATATACGTGAGTATGTGGACAAAATTTCGTCTGAGCTATCTGAGAAACACTGATCAGGCAGGAATTATGGAGAAAAGATGTTATCAGCTATCACGATTTGCTACCTTCGCATAAGTTTCTTGGTCGTTCAACGAGTTATGGAGGCAAATCATAGCTGCGCCAGATCAGAATGCCGATCGCCGTCGCGATGAATTGATAAGCTGGCTGGCGCAGTTCGACGGTTTCGGCGACAGCGATCCGCAGCCGGCTTCAGGTGATGCGAGTTTTCGACGCTATTTTCGAGTCGAACGGGGCAGAGAAAGTTTCATTGTGATGGATGCGCCAGCGCCGCACGAGAACTGTCGTACTTTCGTGCAAATCGCCGGCTACCTCGAAAGCATGGGATTGAATTGCCCGTGCATACTTGGCGCTGATTTCGAAAACGGTTTTATCCTGATGTCCGATCTTGGGTTGACTCCATACCTTGATGAACTCAAAAAGAATCCGGATCACGCAATAGATCTCTACAACGATGCGATCGATGCATTGCTCGTGTTGCAAGAAAATGGCGACGTGTATCAGCAGCAATTGCCGACTTACGATTACGATTTTGTTGCGTTCGAATTATCCATCTTTCGTGACTGGCTTTGCGGGCGTCATCTTGGCATTGATTTTTCTAACGACGAAGAAAGGCAATGGCAGGAATGTTGCGAGATTTTGATCAACAACGCATTGCGGCAAAGGCAGGTCTTCATGCATCGTGATTACCATTCCAGGAACCTGATGCTGACCGGAAAAAATAATCCCGGCATACTCGATTTTCAAGATGCTGTTGAAGGACCGCTAACGTACGACGTCGTTTCGCTATTCAAGGACTGCTACATTAAGTGGCCAACAGACAGAGTTAAAGAGTGGGCATTGCGATACTTCGATCGCCTCAACCCGCAACTCAAAGGCGACCTGGCCGGCGACGATTTTCTTCAGCAATTTGATTTGATGGGCGTGCAGCGCCATTTGAAAGCGGCCGGGATATTCGCGCGCTTGTTTCACCGCGACGGAAAATCAGGATACCTGAACGATATTCCAAGGACACTCAGCTACATCAGCGATACTGCACCGCAATACGCTAATTTGAGCTTCCTTTCGAACCTGATTGCAGAAAGGATTTTGCCGTCGATGGCAACGATCAAATAATGGCTGCGATGATTCTGGCTGCCGGTTTGGGCGAACGACTTCGACCGATCACTGATACAACGCCAAAGGCACTGGTGGAAGTAGATGGCGTCAGCCTGTTGGAGCAGCACCTGCAAAGGCTGGCGGATGCAAGAGTCAAAACGGTCGTTATCAATCTTGGTTGGCTTGGCGAGCAGATCGCCGAGCGCATTGGTTCCGGACAGCAGTTCGGTTTGCAGGTTGTCTACAGTCCGGAGTACGACAATATCCTCGATACTGGTGGCGGCATTAAGCGCGCATTGCCGCTGCTCGACAGCGCGCCGTTCTGGGTAATCAATGCGGACGTTTATACTGACATTGCACTCCCAAACGTAAAACTTGATACAGGCAGTCTTGGGTACCTGGTGCTTGTTCCGACACCGGCGCACAAGGCAGGCGGAGATTTCGAACTGCGCGACGATAAAGTCAGAAATTCAGATCATCAGGATCTGACCTATAGTGGCATCGCGATTTACCGGCCTGAGTTTTTTGCTGATGCAGGAAGCGGTCGTTTCTCCGTCGTGCCGTTATTACGCGCCGCGGCCGATCGTGGCCAACTGGATGGCAGTGTTTACGAGGGTATCTGGGAAGACATCAGCACGCCGGAGCGGCTTGCGGCGCTGAACGCAAATAAATGAATCACCCGCTGGGGCGGGCGATTTTTCAAATATCTCTGACCACCTGCCTGTCGCTCATGCGCAAATGGCGCAGCAGGTTCCGCTGTACGCGGGTCTGAACCTCCGCCGGCGGCTCGTTAATTCCAAGTGCGGCCAGATCGGTCACCTCCAGATCGTGGAAGCCACAGGGATTTATCCGGGAAAATGGCTCCAGGTCGACGTCGACATTCAACGCCATGCCGTGGTAGCTGCTGCCGCGGCGCACTCTCAGGCCAACGCTGGCAATCTTGCGGCCCTGTACGTAGACGCCCGGGGCGTCCTTGCGGCTTACCGCTTCAATACCGAAATCGGCAACCAGGTTGACCACCGTTTGTTCAAGCGCCGTTACGAGGTCACGAACGCCAAGTCCTGCACGCCTGAGATCGATCAGCGGATAGATCATGAGCTGGCCCGGACCGTGATAGGTGACTTGTCCGCCCCGATCCACCTGAATCACCGGGATATTGCCTGGTGCAAGCAGATGGTCACGACTTGCGTTTAATCCGAGGGTGAACACCGGTGGATGTTCGGTAAACCAGATTTCGTCAGGTGTCAGCGATGTGCGAGATTCCGTAAATCGCTGCATGGCGCGCCACAGCGGCTCGTAATCGTTTGACCCGAGCAGTCGTACTACGATCAGATCGGATTCGGGCAATTTTTCGGCGGGCAAGGTCATAGGGCGACGAGTATGTCCTCGTGATTGCTCAAATCATTATAGATGTTATCGAGCTGTTCCTGGCTTTGAGCGTTGATCGTGACGGTCACTGACAAAAAATTACCATGCCTGCTTGCCGACGTCTGGATGGCGTTTGCCGCGACGGATCCAACGTGCTGTTCGACCAGGCGAATGGCTGTATCACTGAAATCAGCGTCAGCTCGCCCCATCATCTTGATTGGGAAACTACAAGGAAACTGGAGTAGCTTGTCTGCTTCCGATTCGCTCATCTACTCGAACCAGAGTTCGACTCCGTCTCGCGCACGTTGCCAGAGCGAACCACTCGGGTTTTCCTCAAGTGCCCGCAATGGTTCGTTGACAAGACTTTTGCCGTTCAGGCTGACCTGAAGTTCGGCCAGCGGCTGGCCATGTGCTACAGGCGCCATCAACACGGCTGGCATATTGAGGACAGACTCCACATCGTCAAAAGATCCACGTGGGATTGTTACATAAAGGTCTTCTATCACGCCCAGCGGCGTGAATTCTTTTTCTGACTTCCAGATTTTGGCCCTTGCCACGGTCTCGCCGGCACGGTACAGCAATCGGGTTTCAAAAAATCGGAAGCCGTAGTTGATGAGTGCTTGGCTGCCGTCGACGCGGGCTTTGGCACTGGCAGTACCCAGTACGACGGAGATGACTCGCATGCCGTCCCGGCTGGCTGATGAAACGAGGCAGTAACCGGCATCCTCCGTACGTCCGGTCTTCATGCCATCGACGCTGTCATCACGCCACAACAAATTGTTTCGGTTGGGTTGCTTGATGTTGTTGTATTCGTATTCCCTGATCGAGTACCACTGATAGTATTCAGGAAATTCCGAGATGATGCTTTTCGCAAGAATTGCCAGATCACGCGCCGTTGAGTAGTGGTCTTCATCCGGCAGTCCGGTAGCGTTTCTGAAATTAGTAGAAGTCATCCCGAGCTGTACGGCATACTGATTCATGATTCCGGCGAAAACCGCCTCCGTGCCCGCGATATGTTCCGCAAGCGCGACGCTCGCATCGTTACCGGACTGGACGATCATCCCAAGCAACAGTTCCTGGACCGATACCCGGGAACCGACCTCAATGAACATCCGTGAGCCCTGGGTTCGCCAGGCCTTTTCGCTCACGGTGACCTGGTCTTCGAGGCTTACCTGGTCTTCTGCAAGCGCGCGGAAAATCGCATAGGCGGTCATTAGCTTGGTCAAACTGGCAGGCGCGTGCCGCTTGTCGGGCTCAAGCGAGGCCAGTTCGACGCCCGTGCTGCCGTCTATGAGCATAAAGCTCCTGGCGCCAACGATTGGCGGCGCCGGGACCGGCATCTTGATCGCTGCGTTTGCGACGGCGGACGCCATCAGGAGCACCAGGGAAATCAATAAAGATCGCATTCGAAGTGACATAAGTGGGGGCTGCCAAGGCTAAAAGGCGCGTATTGTAACGCCTGTCAATAAAAAAGTGTGCGTGGGATTTTTCTACCGCTCAGACCCCTTGCTATTCGGTGACCAGGTGCGTCTCCGAAATGCCAATGCCCTGCAACTGTTCGACGATAAAATCATATTGAAGCACGTTGGCGATGGGCCCTATCCTAACGCGATACAGGGCCGGTGAGGTGCTTTTGTCCTTATGCACAAATGCCTTGTCGATGCCTACGTCGCGTAACAGTGAATAGCGGCGGCGTGCGTTTTCAGCCTCGCCGAAGGCGCCGACCTGCACAAATATGGTTTCCGCCCGGCGCCTGGCCGGCGTTGCGATAATGACCGCTTCTGCAGGCTGTGCCGATGGTTTGTCGAAACTGATCGCAGTAACTTCCACGAGGCTGGTGCCAGCGGCAACCATGTCGAGTTTCATGGCTGCGGCGTACGAAAGATCGATAAGACGGTTGTCTACGAAGGGACCGCGATCATTGACGCGCACAATAACGTGCCTGCCGTTGCGAAGATTACGAACCTGCACATAACTAGGAAGCGGCAGCGACTTGTGTGCCGCCGTCATCGCGTACATGTTGTACGTTTCCTGGTTTGACGTCAGGTGGCCATGAAATTTATTGCCGTACCACGATGCGACGCCGCGCTCCCGGTAGCCGTAATTTGTTTCGAGGACTTCGTAGGTCTCCCCATTTACCTTGTAATATGGCCCGTTACCATAACGGCTTCGCGGCTCATCGCGTGGTATCGCGTCACCCGGAGGATCCGGTACATTCGAGCTACCTGCTGGCGGGCCGCTGTCGTACACAGGCTGCGTGCCGCAAGCCGACAGAATTGAAAAAAGGGCAATGAGATGAAGGGATTTGAAGCGCTCAGGTTTCGCCACGATTTACCTCGATCGCAATTTCCTGTCCAAGCTGATGGACGGCCAGCGCGTACATCACGCTGCGGTTATAGCGCGTGATAACAAAGAAATTATGAAATCCGACCCAGTACTCCTCGCCATCGTCGCCTATTAATGTCAGAAGCTGGCTTTGGTTATCTCCCGGTAAATCTGTGGCAAACAATACGCCCTGGTGACTGAGCGAGGTAACCGTTTCTTGCGGTTTCAATGTGTTCTCGGGCGGGTCTCCCCGCCATTGGCTGCTCAGACTGGCTTGTGTGACTATCTGGTTGTTTGTTCTCCAGCCATGGCGCACGAAGTAGTTCGCGATGCTGCCAATGACGTCTGCCCAGTTGCTCCAGATGTCGCGCTTGCCATCATCACTTGAATCGACGGCATAGGCACGATAACTCGACGGCATGAATTGTGGTCTGCCCATTGCGCCGGCATAGGAACCGGTCGCAACGGTGGCATCCATGCCCTCTTCGCGGACCAGTAACAGGAACTCAACAAGCTCGCCGCGAAAGAATTTGGCGCGTGGCGGGTACTCGAAAGCGAGCGTAGCCAGCGCATCCAGAACGCGATAGTCGCCGGTGAGTCTCCCGAAATAGGTCTCGACACCGATGATTCCCACCAGTATTTCGACGGCGACGCCGGTTTCCTCACCGATCCGCCGCAAATCCTCGCTATGCTCACGCCAGAAAACAACGCCGGCCTTTACACGTGCGTCCGTCAGGAAAATATCCCGGTACTCGTGCCATTCCTTGATGCGCTCCGCAGGTTTGCCAATCGCCTCCAGAATCTTTTCCTGGGTCCGAGCCTGTTGCAAAACATGTTCGAGCGTGCCGCGATCGTAGGCATGATCGCTGACCATCGAGTCGATGAAACTCCTGACGTCAGGAATTTCGACGTCGATCGCTTGTGCGAACGGGCCTCCAGTAAAAAGCAACAATAGAAATGTGAGCCTGAATTCCATGGCAAGTAATTTAATGAGGCAATAGTTTCCTGTGATTGTGAATCGACATGAGAATGCCGAAACCGGCCATGAGGGTCACCATGGAGGTTCCGCCAAAGCTGACCAGCGGCAGGGGGATGCCAACGACCGGCACCAGTCCCGTCACCATCGCAGTATTCACAAACACATAGACAAAAAATGTGAGGCTAATACTCCCGGCCAGAAGCCGCGAAAAAGTGTCACGCGCCTGCGTCGCGATAGTCAGGCCGCGGCCAATAATGAATACATACAGACCCAGTAGACTCAGGACGCCGAGTAGCCCGAGTTCTTCGGCCATGACGGCAAAGATGAAATCCGTGTCTCTCTCCGGCAGGAATTCGAGCTGCGCCTGGCTGCCGTTGGTCCAACCTTTGCCGAACAGGCCGCCCGAACCAATCGCAATCTTTGACTGGATAATGTTGTAGCCGGCGCCCAGCGGATCGGAATCAGGGTTCAGCAAGGTCAGGATACGTTGCTTCTGGTAGTCCTGCATGAAGCTCCAAAGCACCACCGCGCCCGGAATCGAGGCGACACCCAGCAGCAGCATTACGCGTATCGACAGGCCGGCAAGCACAATGACCAGAACTCCCGCCATAGCCACCAAAAGAGAGGTTCCGAGATCTGGCTGAATGGCGATTAGTATCGTGGGCACTATGATCAGTACACCGATAATCACGATATCCGGGAATCTGGGCGGCAGACGCCGGTCGTGCAAATACCAGCCGGCCATCATGGGCACCGCAAGTTTCATGATTTCCGACGGCTGGAAGCGGATACCGAGATCAAGCCAGCGCCGCGCACCCTGGCTCACCTCTCCGGATGCCAGCACGAGAATCAGCAATATGAGGCCAGCAAAATAGCCCCAGGGAGTCCAGCGTCGCAGCAGATCGGGCGGTAATTGCGCCATGAACAACATGCCGACCAGCGCCACAAAAAGACGAGCGCACTGTTGCAGCCACAACTCCATGTTTTCGCCAACGGCGCTGTAGAGCACGACAAGTCCGAGACTGCAGGTCAGCAACAGCGCACCGAGCAGCGGGCCATCGATATTGAGCCTTCGCATGACTCGCGCGAGATCACTCAGCGGCGCCGGTTTGCGCTCGAACAGTTGTGACTCATCACTAAAGCGCATCGGAATCCACCCGGGCATTCACGCCGAGGTATTCATCCATCATTGCGCGAGCGATCGGCGCTGCGACACGACTGCCGCTGGACCCGTTCTCGACGATGACCGCGACTGCGATGCGCGGATTATCAAACGGCGCAAAGGAAATAAAGAGTGCATGGTCCCTGAGCCGCTCGTCGATCTGCTCCTCGTCGTATTCCTCGTCCTGTGAAATGGAAATAACCTGAGATGTACCGCTTTTGCCGGCCATCTGGTAAGGTGCGCCGCGTCCTGCGGCTCGCGCGGTGCCGGTGTTACTTTGCATGACGTCGTGCATGGCGGAGAGGATGCTGTCCCAGAAAAAGTCGTTTTGGATATTCACATCAGGGAGCCGTTCTGGCGCGATTAACGTGCGCCTGCCGGTCAGCGGATCCTCGAATGCAGCGACCAGGTGTGGCCTGAAGCGCTTGCCTCGCGCCGCAAGCGCCGCGGTAGCATTCGCGAGCTGCAAAGGCGATGCGAGCATGTAACCCTGGCCGATGGCCGCGATGACAGTTTCACCGGGGAACCACACCTGGTCGGCACGTTCATTGAAGGCCTGCCTCTTCCACGCACGGGATGGCACCAGCCCGTCCGCTTCATCTGTCATGTCGAGGCCGGTTTCCTTACCCAGTCCGAACTGGTCCAGGTAGTAATGCATACGGTCGATGCCGATGTCGCGGCTCATTTCGTAAAAGTAGACGTCACAGGATTGAGAAATCGCATCGTGCAGGTCAACCTCGCCGTGACCTCCCGGTTTCCAGCCGCGATAACGATGCGTACTGCCTGGCAAGCTGTAATAACCGATACAAACGGTGCGGCGGGTCAGATTGGTCGCGCCGGTCTCGAGTGCGGCGAGCGCAATCATTGGCTTGATTGTTGATCCTGGTGGATAGCTTCCCTTAACGGCACGATTGAACAGCGGGCGATCTTCATCGTTTTGCAAATTGTTGAACTGGCTGTGGCTCATACCGGTCGCGAATGCGTTGGGATTGAAAGATGGCGCACTGACGAGGGCCAGGATTTCGCCGTTGTTCGGATCGATCGCCACAATGGCACCCCGTTTGCCCGCGAGGGCCTCAGTAGCGACTCTCTGCAGATCGAGATCAATGCTGAGGTACAGATTGTGTCCCGGTGTTGGTGATTCGCCCTCCAGCAAGGACCCGGCAATATCCCGTGCCTCGGCCGGCACCTGGCGACCCCGCGCGTTGGTGACAATCTGGCGGAACCCGACTTTGCCGTGCAACATGCTTTCGTTGAAATGCTCGACGCCAGTCTTGCCCGTATGCGCGGTGCCGGCGTAGGCCGCGGCATCCAGCCGCTCGAGGTCGGCCGTGCTCAGCGCGCCAACGTAGCCGATCACATGTGCCGTCAGATCGCCATCGGGATAGTGCCGTACCAGTCGCGGTTGAAAGTCGACGCCGGGGAATCTCGGCCGTTGAGTCGCAAAAATCGCGATCTCATCATCCGTTAGACGAAAACGAAGTGTGACGGGCTTGAAACGAAGACCCGTCTGACTCAATCCGTTAATGCGCGGGATGTCCTCACTCCGGATCAGGCCTAATTCCGCAAGGCGGGCAAGCGTATCCTTAAGATCCGGCACCTGTTCCGGGATGAGTTCGAGCTGATACGCGGGCAGGTTCTCGGCAAGAATCCGCCCACGGCGGTCGAAAATCAGACCGCGCGTCGGTGGCAGTGCTTCTATGCGCACCCGGTTACCCTGTGATTTTGCCGCAAAGAAGTCGTAATCGTGGATCTGCAGCTGCACCAGTCGTGCGACTACTGTGCCGAGCAGCAGCGCGCTGATGACGACCGCGAGGATAATGCGCGAAACAAACAGGCGCTTCTCGAAATAATGGTCCTTGATGGGTGCAATGAGAGTCATTAGTTTAGTTTCGGGCGCGGTCGCGAACACCGCCATACAACATCGTCAGCAATGGCCAGATCAGCGATCCGGTCAGCACCGGTCCCCAGTAACTGACTGCTGGCGTGTTTACACCGGCAACGCCGTTGATCCAGAACAGAATGAATTGAAAGAGCGCAAGCAATCCAAACACGGTTACCGATAACTGCAGCGCCGGAAACTGGCGCATTTGCAGATGAAACGTGACGGTGACGTATATGACCAGCGATAGCGCGAGAGCGTACTGACCCAGCAGAGTGCCCTGCGCAACGTCCAGAACGAGACCGATCATCCAGGCCCAGCCGACGCTATAGGTGCGGGGCAGATTCATCGCCCAGTATATAAGGGTCAGCGTGACCCAATCGGGCCTGAAGGCGTCGGCCCAGCCGGGCATTGGTGCTATGGCCAGCATGAGGGACACAATCATGCTGATGATGACGGTCTGCAGACGGGTGTGCCCGTCCCTACTCATCAGTTGATTCCTCGCTTGCAACTGCCTCCGGAGCATCCGCTGCAACGATTTCGTCCGTCGATTGATCGATGGCAGACCAGATCAGCATGATTTCCCTGACCTGATTCAACGCGGCCGACGGCTGCGCCGATACGGCCGCGAATGGCTCCTGGGGAATACGCAAGACCGAATCGACGATCGCAACCGGGTATCCGGCCGGGAATGCTCCGCCGAGGCCGGATGTCACCAAAAGGTCGCCCACACGAATATCCGCGTTGTTCGGCAGGAACGGCAGGACGAGACGGTCGAACTCTCCGGTACCGACAGCAATCGTCCGCAAGCCATTGCGATTCACCTCAATCGGCAGGGCGTGGTCCGGATCGCTGATCAATATGCCTTGCGACGATAGCACGCCCGCTTTGATGATCTGACCAACGACCCCGTGCGCGTCGATAAGCGCCTGGCCATCAAAAACGCCGTCGCGTGTGCCTTTGTTCACCACCAGTACATGGCGAAATGGATTCGAGCTGACGGACATGATCTCGGCGATGCGCACCCGGTGCCGCACACGGGTAGTTGCCTCGAGCATGGTGCGCAGCCGCGTATTTTCCGCCTCGAGCGCTGCATAGCGTTGCAGCCGGGCCCGGGTCAGCAATCGCTCAATGTTCAGCCGGCTGTTCTCGAGCCGTAATTCATTGCGGCTCGCCGTCGTGTCAACGATCCAGCGCCATAGCGACACAGGCGCATCGACAACCACGCGCAGCGGATACACGGTTGCGCCAATTGCCTTACGCGCCGCATCCAGGTGGTTGTTACGGTGGTCGGTGACGAGAAAGAGGATACTCAGCCCGGCGAGCAACAGGAAACGAAGTCCGAGTGCGGGCGAATTTGGTGATCTGTGCCGACTCTCAGTTTGCGCGGGGGCCATCAGCGTAGTCTCTTCGCATAATGGATCCGGGTTTGCTCGTTCTTATTATTCCAAACCAAATACGGCCGGGCCATGCTCGTCAATCAGCTCGATGACCCGGCCGCCGCCACGTGCGACGCAAGTCAGCGGATCATCTGCTATGACAACCGGTAATCCGGTTTCTTCCATCAACAACTTGTCGATGTCGCGCAGCAGTGCGCCGCCGCCGGTCAGGACGATACCGCGATCGGCGACATCGGCGCCGAGTTCAGGTGGCGTCTGTTCCAGCGCCTCTTTCACGGCGCCGACAATACCCTGCAGCGGCTCCTGAAGCGCTTCGAGAATCTCGTTGCTGTTCAGCGTGAAGCTGCGTGGCACGCCCTCTGAAAGGTTACGGCCCTTAACCGAGATTTCTCTGACTTCCTGACCCGGGAATGCCGAGCCGATTTCGTGGCTGATGCGTTCGGCCGTTGCCTCACCAATCAGGATGCCGTAATTGCGGCGTACGTAATTGGTGATTGCTTCGTCAAAGCGGTCACCACCGATTCTGACCGAAGCAGCGTAGACAATGCCGTTCAGCGAAATCACGGCGACCTCTGACGTTCCACCGCCGATGTCGAGCACCATCGAACCGCGTGCCTCGTGTACCGGCAGGCCTGCTCCGATCGCCGCAGCCATCGGCTCGGGAATCAGGTGAACTTTGCGGGCACCGGCACCTTCGGCCGATTCGCGGATGGCGCGCCGCTCGACCTGTGTAGACCCATATGGAACACAGATCAGGACACGCGGGCTCGGGCGAAAATATCGCGTCCCGTTGGCCTTGCGAATGAAATGCTGCAACATTTTTTCAGTGATGGTGAAATCGGCGATCACGCCGTCCTTCAGCGGCCGGATTGCCGTGATATTGCCTGGTGTTCTGCCCAGCATATTCTTGGCCTCGGTACCCACGGCCTCGACCACACGACCGCCGCGGCCTGAGTCTTCGCGAATCGCCACGACCGAGGGCTCGTTCAGCACTATGCCGTGACCCCTCGAATAGATAAGTGTGTTCGCCGTGCCGAGATCGATCGACAAATCGTTCGAGAAATAACCTAGAACGTTCTTGAGCATGTGAGGGTAGAGTCCCGTGAAGTCAGTCAACCTTGCAATGTAGCAACGGACACGACAATGCACAAGGCAGTGTGTATCATTGCTGCCCCCTTGTTCCGCCCGACATCCTGGCAGGCAAGAATATTCGGAACATTTCGTGTCGCTAACCAGAGATCAGGTCCAGCATATCGCAACGCTAGCGCGGCTAAAGCTCGCCGATGCGGAGCTCGATGAAGTTGTGGACAAGCTGTCCCGAATTGTTGATTTTGTCGATCAACTGCAGGCCGCACGTACTGACGATGTGCTGCCGATGGCACATCCTCTCAACATGTCACAGCGGCTGCGCGCCGACGAAGTCACGGAGCCGAACGAGCGTGACAGGATCCAGAAAAATGCGTCTCGGATAGGGAATGGCTACTATCTGGTTCCCAGGGTGATCGAATAACAATGGGACAGGGCACTGATGCATTATATACACGCACGCTGACTGACCTCGCGCGTGGGCTGAAAGATGGCGAATTCTCGTCACGGGAACTGACCGAGTCCTTGTTGCAGCGAATCGACGATCACCAGCAACGTCTGAACGCATTTATCACTGTAACGGCGGATGATGCATTGCAACGAGCCGATGCCGCCGACAAGGCGCGGGCAAACGGCAACGAAAGTTTGCTGAATGGCTTACCGATTGTGCACAAGGATCTGTTTTGTACAAAAGGTGTCTTGACCACCTGCGGCTCCCGCATCCTTGCAAATTTTATTTCACCGTACGACGCGACTGTCGTTGAACGCATCAGTGCAGCTGGTGCTGTCATGCTTGGCAAGACCAACATGGACGAATTCGCGATGGGTTCGTCAACTGAGACCAGTTACTATGGTCCGGTAACGAATCCCTGGAATATAAAATTATCGCCAGGGGGTTCGTCGGGCGGTTCGGCCGCCGCGGTTGCTGCGAGGATCGTTCCTGCAGCGACCGGGACTGACACAGGCGGTTCGATCCGCCAGCCAGCGGCTCTCACCGGCACTGTCGGCCTGAAACCAACATATGGCCGGGTCTCCAGGTTCGGCATGGTTGCTTTCGCATCCAGCCTGGACCAGGCGGGCGTTATTACGCGATCCGTGGAAGATGCCGCATTGTTGCTCAGCGTTATTGCCGGCTACGACAAGAGAGATTCGACATCTGTCGACCATCCTGTGCCCGATTACGTCGCCGGACTGTCAAAGTCGGTCAAAGGATTGAAGATCGGCATCGTGCGTCAGCACTTTGATGAAGGGCTGGCTGCAGATTGCGAAGAACGCGTCAAAGCGGCGCTGACCGCATTGAAAGAAGAGGGTGCAACGCTGATCGAAATCGATCTTCCCAACATCGATTTGTCCGTTCCAGCTTACTATGTCGTTGCTCCGGCAGAGTGTTCCTCGAACCTGTCGCGCTTCGACGGCGTCCGCTTCGGACATCGGGCCGACAATCCGGAGGATCTTTTCGATTTGTATTGCCGTACTCGCAGCGAGGGATTCGGTGCGGAAGTACAACGCCGCATAATGACCGGTACTTACGTATTGTCGGCCGGTTACTATGACGCGTACTACCTCAAAGCACAGAAAGTGCGACAACTCATCAGTCAGGATTTCAAAAAGGCTTTCGAAAACGTCGATGTAATCGCCGGCCCCACGGCGCCGACGACGGCGTTCGCGATCGGCGAGAAAACCGACGACCCGATTCAAATGTATCTGAATGATATCTATACCATTGGTGCCAACCTGGCAGGGCTTCCCGGTATTTCAGTTCCCTGCGGTTTCGCCGATGGCCTGCCGGTTGGTCTGCAACTGGTTGCACCGCACTTTGCCGAAGAGACGATTCTGGCCTGCGCCCATCAGTACCAGCAACTGACTGACTGGCACGCACAGGGGCCGGAGGAGTTCTCTTGAACGACAACTGGGAAGTCGTCATCGGGCTGGAGATTCATACCCAGTTGGCGACGAATAGCAAAATTTTCTCTGGTGCATCAACGGCTTACGGTGCAGAAGCAAATACCCAGGCCTGCCTGATCGACCTCGGCTACCCGGGCGTGCTGCCGGTATTGAATGGCGAAGTTGTCCGCATGGCAGTCAAATTCGGGCTTGCCGTCAATGCGACTGTTGCGACGCGCTCCGTATTCGCGAGGAAAAACTATTTTTACCCGGACCTGCCCAAGGGTTACCAGATCAGTCAGTATGAATTACCCATCGTCGAAAACGGCGAGCTGACTATTCGGGATGAAGACGGCAAGGAAAAACGCATTGGCATTACGCGGGCGCACCTTGAGGAAGACGCGGGCAAGTCCGTTCACGAGGGCTTTGGCCAGGAAACCGGTATTGATTTGAACCGCGCCGGAACACCATTGCTGGAAATCGTATCGGAACCTGACCTTCGATCGGCGAAACAGGCGATCACCTATATGCGTAAGATTCATTCGATTGTGCGCTACCTCGGGATTTCCGATGGCAACATGCAGGAAGGCTCGTTTCGCTGCGACGCCAACGTATCTGTGCGGCCGCGAGGACAGGAAAAACTGGGTACGCGAGCCGAGCTCAAGAATCTGAATTCGTTCCGTTTCATTGAGAAGGCAATCAACTTCGAGATAGAGCGGCAAATCGAAATACTCGAAGACGGTGGCAAAGTCGTTCTGGAAACGCGTCTTTATGATTCTGATAAAGATGAGACACGCGCGATGCGCAGCAAGGAGGAGGCGAACGATTACCGTTATTTCCCGGATCCCGATTTGCTGCCGGTCGAACTGGATGAAGAGTTCATCGAATCCGTCCGCAAGTCGCTGCCGGAGTTACCAGATGCGAAACTTAGCCGGTTCGTGGAGCAGTACAAACTCAAACCTGCGGATGCAGAGATCCTGACGGTCAGTCGTGCTTTAGCCGACTACTTCGAAGAAGTAGCCGAAAACACGGATGCTGCAGTCCAGGTTGCGGCCAACTGGGTCATCGGTGACCTGGCAGCAGCCTTGAATAACGAGAGCATCGATATCGGGGACAGCAGGATCGAAGCGGCTGCACTTGCCGGCCTGCTGAACCGAATTGCCGACAACACAATTTCAGGCAAGATAGCGAAGGAAATATTCAACGCTATGTGGTCAGGGGAAGGTGGCGCCGATGACATTATCGAGGCGAAAGGACTGAAACAGATTACAGATTCTTCAGCGATCGAGGAAATCGTCGATGCCGTCATTGAAGCCAATCCTGGTCAGGTCGCGGAATATCGGGGTGGCAAAGAGAAACTGCTTGGTTTTTTCGTTGGCAAGGTTATGCAGGACAGTGGCGGGAAAGCGAATCCAGGTCAGGTCAACGAGATCCTCAAGAAAAAACTTTCCGACGGCTGAATCCATGTTGGCGAAAGACACGGTAATCCCATTCGTATTCGAATCGTTGCCGGTGCGTGGTGCACTGGTACAACTTGAAAGCACGTGGCAACGTATGCAGCGTGATCATGATTATCCGGAGCCGGTTGCAGAGGTGCTCGGCCATTCTGCTGCCGCAACTGTGCTCATCGCGCAAAGCCTGAAATTCGACGGCACGATTACGTTGCAGATTAACAGCGAAGGACCGCTCAGCATGCTGGTCATGCAAAGCACAGATAATCTCGATTTGCGGGGCATGGCAAGCGCACACGGCATCGCCAGTGATATGGCATTTGCGGATCTTGTGGCCGGCGCGCGATGTGCGGTAACGGTTGATTCCGGCGCGATGGAGCGTCCTTACCAGGGCATCGTGACAATCAGCCCGGATTCGCTGGCCGCAAGCCTCGAAAATTATTTCGCGCGATCCGTCCAGGTGCCGAGTCACCTGCACCTGGCGCGCAATGAGGTGTTGTGCGGCGGCATCCTGTTACAGCAGATGCCGGGGGAATCGCCAACGCTGGAAGATGACTGGCGGCGGCTCGGATTCCTGGCAAAGACCCTGCGTGCGGAGGACCTGGCCGACGGGGCCAGTCATGCACTCCTGCACAATATGTTCGCCGAGGACGATGTCCGCGCTTTCAGGCCTCGGGAGGCCCGCTTCCGCTGCCGTTGCACCCGGCAAAAGGTTGAGGAAGTGCTGCGACTGCTTGGCGAGGAGGAGACCCGCACTGCCTGCGAGGAGCAGGGCAGAGTGGAGGTGACCTGCGAATATTGCGGTCGATTGCGGACATTCGACGTCGTTGATGTGACCCGGGTTTTCACGGATCAGGCCGTCAGCGGCAGTGATTCCTTGCATTGATGTAGGAGCCCGCCCCAGCGGGTGATGTTCTTTCAATGGGAGCGGTGGCTTGATGCTTTGCAAACATTGAAGGCCATGTTCAACATACCCTTCAATGTTTGTCGCTCGCTAGGGCGAGCTCCTACGCACCCTTGCTGCAATTTTTGGGCGTCCGAATAAGCCAAATCCGTGGTAGAATATTCAGTCTATATATAAAGATATCGTTATATATTTATGCAATCGACCACGGCAACCCTTCTGCAGCGTCTCAAAACACTCGGTGACCTGACCCGTCTGCGCCTGGTGGCGCTTTGCCGTCAGGGCGAATGCAGTGTCTCGGAACTGACCGGCGTGATCGGCCAGAGTCAGCCAAGAATTTCCCAGCAGCTGAAGTTACTTTGCGAGGCAGGGATCCTGCGACGATTCCGCGACGGTAAACGGGTGTTCTATCGCGTGCCGGCTAGCGGTGGAGGCGAAGAGGATCTTCGCCAGCTACTGGAGCTCATCCCCGGCGACGATCCCCTGTTTATCGAAGACCTCAGGCAGCTCCGGCAATTGCGGGGCCTGGGCCTGGATGAGCCGGTGCGGGCAAAAGAATCCGAACTGGCAGATCGTGCGCTCCACAGGGCACTGGTTGAACTGACTGTGACTGCCCCAGTGGGTGACCTGCTCGATATCGGCTGTGGGCGCGGCTCGATTCTTAAACTACTTGCCAGCCGTGCGCGTCGCGCAGTCGGAGTCGACATCGATGCAAAGGCACGTCGACTGGCCCGCGCTGAGCTAATGCTGGCCGGGCTGCCGAACTGCAGCCTGCGCCAGGGCGACATGTATCGATTGCCTTTTGATGACGCGGAATACAACACGATCATTCTGGATGACGTGCTGATGGATGCTGCAGACCCGGTCCGCGTACTCATCGAGTCCAGACGGCTCCTGAAACCAGGCGGCCGGCTGTTTATTCTTCAGGCAGTGACCGAGCGAACCGCTGCCGGCGTTCAACGGTCACTTGCCGAGTGGAGCGTGGCAGCCGCACTTCGTCTCGCGCCCGCACAGATTGTTCCCGCGAAAAATCCGGTCTGGCTGCTCTCAGTTGCCACACGGGCTGACAGCAAGGATGCGGCGGCTTAATGTCCGAGAATAAAGAAAACAAAAACGGGACAAAAGTGTCGTTCGAATTCTTTCCGCCGAATACGGAAGCAATGGAAAAAACTCTCTGGACTTCGATCACGCATCTGTCGGTTCTTGAACCGCGCTTCGTATCTGTCACCTACGGTGCGGACGGATCAACGCGGGAACGAACACATGCTGCCGTGTCACGTATCCGTAAGGAAACGAATCTCACCGCAGCGCCCCACCTGACCTGCATCGGTGCGAGCCAGGGTGAGATCGAGGACATTGCGCGGGAATACTGGGACCTGGGCGTCCGGCATCTTGTTGCCCTGCGTGGCGATCCGCCGAAGGATGTTCAGCACTACACACCACATCCCGGCGGC
>Ga0209988_10000860_pt1 | contig 19324 bp, 18 predicted proteins | sample N075metaG_FD_183115 | JGI IMG/M metagenome (GOLD analysis project Ga0209988, IMG submission 183115) | Deep subsurface microbial communities from Kermadec Trench to uncover new lineages of life (NeLLi) - N075 metaG (SPAdes) (version 2) | ecosystem: Environmental > Aquatic > Marine > Ocean trench... | reverse complement strand
TAGCGTTTAATTGGAATGTCAGCTGAAGCATCAAATCCCTTACCAAACGATCGCGGCCAGCAACTGTTGCGCGTTTTGATCCAGCGCTATATTCGCGACGGGCTGCCGGTGGGCTCGCGAACCTTGTCGAAGGATCCAGGCCTGGACCTCAGTCCGGCCACAATCCGCAACGTAATGTCAGACTTGGAGGAGATGGGCCTCGTAACGGCTCCACACACATCGGCCGGCAGAATTCCGACGCCGATGGGATATCGTCTTTTTGTTGATACCCTGGTGCGCTATCGGCAGCCGCGCGACCGCGACATTCGCAAGATTCGCAAACGCATCAGTGGCGATGCGGATAATCCCGGCGCACTGATCAGCGCGGTGTCGAGCATGCTGTCGCAACTCACCAACATGGCTGGTGTGGTGAGTGTGCCTCGCCCAGCCCAGGTTACTCTGCGGCAGATCGAGTTTCTGCCGCTTTCCGAGAATCGAGTTCTGGTCATTCTGGTTGTAAATGACCGCGAAGTGCAGAACAGGATTCTGCATACCGACCGCAATTACACCGCGTCGGAACTGCAACAGGCGCAAAATTACATTAACGAGAATTACTCGGGTACCAGTCTCGACGTAGTGCGCGAGCGGTTGCTCAGTGATCTTGATTCAACGCGCGATTCGGTGAATCAGGCTATGCACGACATTATCGCTGTTGCTCAATTGGCCATGGATGGGGCTGTTGATCCGGGCACCGAGTACTCGCTCGCAGGCGAAACCAATTTAATGAATTTTGCCGAGCTCTCGGATATCGAGACGCTGCGCAATTTGTTCGATGCATTTTCGCGCAAACGCCTTATTCTGGATCTTCTTAATCGAAGTATTCACGCCGACGGGGTACAGGTTTTTATTGGTGAAGAGTCCGGCTACAAAATATTCGACGATTGCAGCGTCGTAACGGCGCCCTATCATGTCGATGACGATACCGTGGGCGTTCTCGGCGTCATCGGGCCAACACGCATGGCCTATGACAGGGTGGTGCCGATTGTGGATGTCACGGCCAGGCTTCTGGAGTCCGCTCTGAGTCAGAAGAACTGATCCGTATCGATCAGGTCCGGTGCATACAAAGCCCGCCGGAACTCTTGATATTTTTCGCTCCACCCCCACACTGCGAACGTCTTTTCAATCTTTGGCTGGCTGGCCCACGCCGACGAATTTGTCATGGAGCAGGAAACAATGAATGGACAGGCTAAAGACCCTGACGACGATATAAGCGCAATCGGCAAAGACCAGGCACCCGATGCTGCACCCGATGCTGCACCCGATGCTGCGGCCGAGGATGAGTCAACGGAGGAGGCGGAAAGTGATCCGCAGTCGCCATTGGATGCACTGCAGGCCAAAGCTGATGAGAACTGGGACCGGTATTTGCGCGCGGTGGCCGAGCTGGAGAATGTCCGCAAGCGGGCTGCGAAAGACGTTGAGAACGCACGAAAATTCGCGCTGGAGCGCTTCGCCAGGGAGTTGCTTGCCGTAAAGGACAGTTTCGAGATGGGACTGGCCGCGGCTGAGGGCGAGACTGTCGATAGCCTGCTGGAAGGCAGCGCGGCGACGTTAAAGCTGTTGAGCAATACGCTGCAGCAATTCGGGATCGTTGAACTCGATCCGGAGGGCGAGCCATTTGATCCGGAGTTTCACGAAGCGATTAGCATGCAGCCATCCACTGATGTTGAGCCTGGCTCCGTCATAACCGTGGCGCAAAAAGGCTACACGCTGAACGGCCGTCTTTTGCGGCCCGCCATGGTGATAGTGGCTGCTGAGCAATGAGATATCGCGGCAATAAATTGCGCCACGACGCTTGAAACATGGGGTGCTGGCCCCACCTTACAAAAAGATTTTTCGAATTCATCGCGTATATAACCGATTTTTGTGGAGTGGTAGAACATGGGTAAAGTGATTGGTATCGACTTGGGAACTACGAATTCCTGTGTTGCAGTCATGGAGGGCAAAGGCCCCAAGGTCATTGAAAACAGCGAGGGTGATCGCACTACGCCGTCGATTGTTGCGTTTACCAAGGACGACCAGGTACTGGTTGGGCAATCAGCCAAGCGGCAGGCTGTGACCAACCCTGAAAATACCTTGTCTGCTGTCAAACGCCTCATTGGCCGTCGTTTTGAAGAGGACGTGGTGCAGCGCGATATCAACATGGTGCCGTACACGATCGTGAAGGCCGACAATGGCGATGCCTGGTTGGAAGCGAAAGGCAAGAAAGTGTCGCCGCCAGAAATAGCTGCACGCGTGCTCATGAAGATGAAGAAAACGGCGGAGGATTATCTCGGTGAGGAAGTCACTGAAGCCGTGGTCACGGTCCCGGCCTACTTCAACGATTCGCAGCGCCAGGCTACCAAAGATGCCGGCAAGATCGCGGGTCTCGTCGTTAAGCGCATCATTAATGAGCCGACGGCTGCAGCCCTTGCATATGGCATGGACAAGAAACGTGGCGACGTCAAGATCGTTGTCTTCGATCTGGGTGGCGGTACTTTCGACATATCCGTCATCGAAATTGCTGAAGTTGACGGCGAACACCAGTTCGAAGTACTTGCGACCAACGGTGACACTTTCCTCGGTGGTGAAGACTTCGATATGCGCGTGATCGAGTATCTGACGGCTGAGTTCCAGCGTGAGAGCGGAGTCGACATCACCTCCGATCCGCTGGCAATGCAGCGCCTCAAAGAAGCCTCTGAGAAAGCCAAGATCGAACTGAGTACCCAGCAACAGACTGAAGTCAATTTGCCGTATATCACGGCCGATGCCAGTGGACCGAAGCACCTCAACATCAAGCTGACACGAGCCAAGCTCGAAGCACTGGTCGAGGAGCTCATCACGCGCACCATCGAGCCTTGCAAAATCGCTCTCAATGACGCCGGCCTCAAGGTGAACGAGATAGACGACGTCATTCTTGTGGGTGGCCAGACGCGCATGCCGAAAGTGCAGGAAGAAGTGCAGAGCTTCTTCGGCCAGGAACCGCGTCGCGACGTCAACCCGGACGAGGCGGTAGCACTCGGTGCGGCGATTCAAGGTGGTGTACTGGCCGGTGATGTCAAGGACGTCTTGCTGCTTGATGTGACGCCTTTGTCCCTGGGTATAGAGACGCTTGGCGGTGTGATGACCAAGGTGATTGACAAGAATACGACCATTCCAGCCAGTGCCGAGCAGGTATTCTCGACAGCGGACGATAATCAAACAGCGGTGACGATTCACATATTGCAGGGTGAGCGCGAACGCGCTACGGATAACAACACTCTGGGCCGTTTTGATCTCGCGGACATCCCGGTGGCGCCACGCGGATTGCCACAAATCGAAGTGAAGTTCGATATCGATGCAAACGGCATTCTGAATGTATCCGCCAAGGATAAGGCGACTGGCAAGAGTCAAACCATCATTATCAAAGCCTCCAGTGGTCTGGGAGAGGACGAGATCGACAAAATGGTGGCTGAAGCCGAAACCCACGCCGAAGATGATCGCAAATTTCGCGAACTCGTCGACGCGCGCAATCAGGCTGATGCATTGATTCATGCGTCCGAAAAGACACTTGCGGATCTGGGTGAGAAGGCCAGCGCCGAAGAGCGACTCGCAGTCGAAAACGCTGTAGCGGACCTCAAGACGGCGCTTGAAGGTAACGAGAAAGATACGATCCAGACGAAGATAGCCGCTCTGGGTGAAGCATCAGGCAGCCTTGCCCAAAAGTTGTATGCAGAGCAGGCGGCCGCAGGTGCAGAGGGCGGCACGGAATCTTCGCAGGCTGCCGACGGTGACGTTGTCGATGCAGAGTTCGAGGAAGTGGACAAAGACGATTTAGACAAGGACGATCAGGCGAAATCCGGGTAGATCAAATTCTCATCAGTCAGTAATCTCGGGCGCCGGCACGGCGCCCGAAACTTAAGAAAAGAGTATGGCAAAACGCGACTACTACGAAGTTCTTGGCATCTCGAAATCGGCAACTGACGTCGAGATCAAGAAGGCCTATCGTCGCCTGGCAATGAAGCATCACCCGGACCGCAACACGGACGATGCCGGTGCTGAAGCCAAGTTCAAAGAGGCTAAAGAAGCCTATGAAGTGCTGAAAGAATCCGGGAAACGAGCCACGTACGATCGATTCGGCCATGACGGGCTAAGAGCAGGGTCCGGAGGCCATGGTGGATTCGGTGCAGAAGGATTCGGCGACATCTTTGGTGATGTATTCGGCGATATTTTCGGCGGAGCTCGGCGTGGTGGCGGGCCCCAGGTGTTTCGCGGTGCAGATCTCGGCTACGACCTGGAGCTGGGTCTGGAGACAGCCGTCAGCGGAGACAGCGTTGAGATCGATGTACCCTCACAAGTGAGCTGTGATTCCTGCGCGGGTTCCGGAGCGAAGCAAGGCACGCGGCCGGTGACTTGCTCAGCCTGCGGCGGCGCCGGTCAGGTTCGTATGCAGCAAGGATTTTTCTCTATTCAACAGACCTGTCCAGCGTGCAAAGGGGCGGGCACCACCATCACTGAGCCCTGCAGCAAGTGCCACGGCAGAGGTCGTGTGCGCAAGATTCGAACCTTATCAGTGAAGATTCCCGGCGGCGTCGATGATGGTGATCGCATACGTCTGTCCGGGGAGGGCGAGGCAGGGCGCAACGGCGGGCCTGCTGGCGATTTATATGTCGAATTGCGCGTTAAACCGCACAAGATTTTCCGTCGTGATGGCGCCAACTTGTCCTGCGAGTTTCCAGTCAGCATCGCCACCGCGACGCTTGGTGGTGAGGTTGAGCTGCCAACATTGAACGGTGTGGTCGTATTGAAGATTCCGGCTGGCACGCAATCAGGCAAGATATTTCGCCTGCGCGGCAAAGGTGTAACGACAGTGCGGGATCCGCGGCTGGGCGACTTGTTTGCTGAGATCGCCATTGAGACGCCGGTCAATCTGACCGCCGAGCAAAAACAGCTGTTGGAGAAATTCGATGCTGCAGTGCAGAAGGGCGGCGACATACACAATCCCCGTGCCGACGGTTGGATTGATACAGTCAAGCGTTTCTTTGACCGCATCAGCTAAGTTGACCATATTGGCTGCCAAGGAGCGCGCAATCGAAAACATAAACATCGCTATCGCCGGCGCTGGCCGAATGGGTAAGGCTGTTGCTGAGTCGATTGAGCAGGATTCTGCGTTTGGCCTGATCGGTACGTGGCAGCGCGGCGGTGACATCGAAGCGCTGGTCGGCGCAGCAGATGTTGTCGTTGATTTCAGCATGCCGGATGGCACTGAGGTAGTCGTCGAGGCGGCCGTGAAGTACAAGAAACCGCTGGTCTGCGGTGTGAGCGGTCTCAGCGACAAACAGATGGCGAAACTGGATGCCGCCGGCAGCCAGATTGCGCTTGTTTTCGACCGCAATATGAGCCTGGGTATTGCTGTGCTTGAGCGCACGGTACGTAATGCGGCGGCGACGCTGGGACGGGACTTTGCAGTGACGATCTCTGAAACACACCATGTGCATAAGAAGGACGCGCCTTCGGGTACTGCGTTGAAGCTGGGCGCAGCCATTGCCAGCTCTCGAGGTGAGTCTGGGACCGGTCAGATTCAGTTCGAGGTTGAACGGCGTGGCGAGGTGCCGGGTGATCATGAGGTTGTCATGAGCTCGGCGACGGAGCGACTGAGTTTCACTCACAGCGTAACCACACGGCGTGTATTTGCCTTAGGTGCCTTGCGTGCGGCGCAATGGCTGGTCGGGCAGCCGCCGGGTCTTTACAGCATGCAGGACGTATTATTCGGCAAGCGATAAAAAATCCGCTTTGAGTCTGGCGCAGACAGCTCCCCTTAAGTAAACTACGCTAGATCGCTGGGCGGTCAGCGAAGTCGCAAGCGGGAGGCAAAGTCCTTCCGCTTTTGTGCATCTGCAAGAGGCAGATCACACGTTTAGAGGGTCGTTTTTGAGTACGCCTGCAATTCTTGCACTACAAGACGGGACTGTTTTTCACGGCACGTCGATTGGCGTGGATGGGCAGACCATTGGCGAAGTGGTTTTTAATACCGCGATGACGGGCTATCAGGAGATCCTTACGGATCCGTCCTATTGTCGCCAGATTGTCACGCTGACCTATCCGCACATCGGCAATACCGGCACCAACAGCGACGATATGGAGTCGGCGAAAATCCATGCCTCGGGGCTGATTATTCGCAACAGTACAATGCTGACGAGCAGCTATCGGTCAGAACGATCATTTTCCGATTTCTTGATGCAGGCTAATACGGTCGCCATTGCGGACATCGATACTCGCAAGCTGACACGTATTATTCGAGAAAAGGGGGCTCAGTCCGGTTGCATCATGACGGGCGATCAGGCGGTGGAAAAAGCCGTCGCGCATGCCGGAAAATTTCCGGGTATTGCCGGCATGGATCTGGCCAAGTTCGTGACGACCAAAGAACCATACCAGTGGTGCCTGGGGACTTCGTTTGGCCGCAAGCCGCGTATCATGAGTCGACGTATCGCCCCCTACCACGTCGTGGCCTACGACTTTGGTATCAAACGCAACATACTGCGCGTGCTGTCGGACCTCGAATGTCGCCTGACCGTTGTTCCAGCCAGAACGACTGCGGACGAGGCGATGGCTTTAATGCCCGACGGAATATTCCTGTCGAATGGTCCGGGTGATCCTGAGCCGTGCGTTTACGCTATTAGTGCGATCAAGTCATTTCTGGACACTGGAATTCCGATTTTCGGAATCTGCCTGGGCCACCAGTTGCTCGCACTGGCGGTGGGTGCAAAGACTGAGAAAATGAAATTTGGTCATCATGGCGCCAATCACCCGGTACAGGATCTCAACAGCGGCAGAGTCATGATTACGAGCCAGAACCATGGTTTCGTCGTAGACGAGTCGACCCTGCCGGACAATGTTGTCGCAACTCACCGGTCTTTGTTTGATGGCACGTTGCAGGGGATCGATGTGACAGGCAGCCCCGCCTTCGGTTTTCAGGGACATCCAGAGGCCAGCCCTGGGCCACATGATATGGCGCCGTTGTTTGAGCGCTTTATCCGGAACATGGACGGGTGGAAGAAGAGTGGTGTAAGGGCGATGTTGTCGAAATGAAAGTTAATTCTATTAATACAATTAGTTATGGATCTTTATTAATCTATTTTCTAATATGTGGAAGGTCTGCCTGAGTCGCCATGCCTAAACGCACCGACATAGAAAGCGTCCTGATTATCGGTGCCGGGCCGATCGTGATTGGTCAGGCCTGCGAATTTGATTATTCGGGGGCGCAGGCCTGCAAGGCTCTTCGCGAGGAAGGCTATCGCGTCATTCTGGTCAACTCCAACCCCGCGACGATCATGACGGATCCCGAAATGGCCGACGCGACTTACATCGAGCCGGTGCATTGGGAAACGGTCAAGCGAATCATTGCCAAAGAGCGTCCAGACGCTTTGTTGCCAACCATGGGTGGCCAGACCGCTCTGAATTGTGCATTGGACCTGGCACGGCATGGCGTCCTGGAGGAATTCAACGTCGAAATGATTGCCGCATCGCGGGAAGCCATTGATATGGCTGAAGATCGGGAATTGTTCCGCCAGGCCATGGCCGAGATAGGGCTGGAATGTCCGCGGGCGTATATCGCGCACTCAATGGAAGAGGCGCTTGAAAAGCAGGTGGAAATCGGTTTTCCAACCATTATTCGACCCTCGTTCACCCTGGGCGGCAGCGGTGGCGGCATCGCTTTTAACCTTGAGGAATTCAAGCGCATCGTTGTGCATGGCCTGGAAATGTCGCCGACGACTGAAATATTGCTGGAAGAGTCAGTGATGGGCTGGAAAGAATTCGAAATGGAGGTCGTGCGCGACAAGAACGACAACTGCATCATCGTTTGCTGCATCGAAAACCTGGATCCGATGGGCGTGCATACCGGTGATTCGATCACCGTTGCGCCGGCGCAAACATTGACGGACAAGGAATATCAACGACTCCGCGATGCATCCATCGATGTGTTGCGCAAAATTGGTGTTGAAACAGGTGGCTCAAACGTACAGTTTGCTATCTGTCCGGAGACCGGGCGTGTGCTCGTGATTGAAATGAATCCGCGCGTCTCGCGTTCGTCAGCGCTCGCGTCAAAAGCCACGGGATTTCCGATTGCCAAGGTGGCCGCAAAACTGGCTATCGGCTATACCCTGGACGAACTCAGGAACGACATCACGGGTGGCGCGACACCGGCGTCTTTTGAACCGTCGATCGATTATGTCGTCACCAAGATTCCGCGCTTCACGTTCGAGAAATTCCCGGGTGCCAATGACCGCCTTACAACCCAAATGAAGTCGGTCGGTGAGGTAATGGCCATCGGCCGTAGCTTCCAGGAGTCGCTGCAGAAAGCATTGCGCGGTCTTGAAACCGGCATCAATGGCCTGGACGAGCGCTGCGGCCCGATCACATCAGGCGCTGAGCGGGACCAGCTGCGCCGGGAGCTGCGCATTCCGGGTCCCGAGCGACTGTTGTACGTGGCCGACGCGTTGCGACACGGCTATTCCTATGAGGATGTTGCCAAGCTCACGAACATCGATCCCTGGTTCCTTGTGCAGATTGCAGACCTGGTCGACTCAGAAGATGTCATGCGGCAGGCGGGCCTTGCTGGCCTTGACGCAAACCTTATGCGAGCCATGAAGCGCAAAGGGTTTTCAGACGCTCGTATTGCCCACATCTTGCAGGTCGAAGAGTCTGCGGTGAGGCAGCGCCGTCTGGGTTTCGCTATTCGGCCTGTTTACAAGCGCGTGGATACTTGTGCGGCTGAATTTGCGACCACGACAGCCTATATGTATTCGACCTACGAGGAAGAATGTGAGGCGGAGCCGACGGACAAGCCGAAGATCATGATTCTCGGTGGTGGGCCCAATCGTATCGGGCAGGGCATCGAATTCGATTATTGCTGCGTGCACGCGGCGCTCGCGCTGAAGGAATCGGGTTACGAGACCATCATGGTTAATTGCAATCCGGAAACCGTCTCGACGGACTACGATACGTCGGATCGATTGTATTTCGAGTCCCTGACGTTTGAAGACGTTATGGAAATCATCGAACTTGAAAAGCCGAATGGAGTCATCGTGCAATATGGCGGCCAGACGCCACTCAAGCTGGCGCGCGACCTGGAAGCCGCGGGTGCACCCATCATTGGCACATCGCCGGATTCGATCGACCTGGCTGAGGATCGCGAACGATTCCAGCAACTCGTCGAAGAATTGCAGCTCAAACAACCGCCAAATTGTATCGCACGCAACAAGGAAGAGGCGTTGCGCCGCGCCAGGGATGTTGGCTATCCGCTCGTTGTGCGCCCCTCCTATGTACTTGGCGGTCGCGCCATGGAAGTCGTGCATAGTGATGAAGATCTTGCGACGTACATGGATGCAGCCATTCATGTATCCAATAACAGCCCCGTATTGCTGGATCGATTCCTTGACCTTGCAACTGAGGTTGATGTCGACTGCATTTTCGATGGCGAGCGCATATTGATTGGCGGCATCATGGAACATATCGAACAGGCGGGTGTGCACTCAGGTGACTCCGGATGCTCGTTGCCGCCCTTCAGCCTGACGCCGGAAGTGCAAAAAGAGTTGGCAGACCAGGTTGAGAAGCTCGCCAGGGCTCTGAATGTCGTTGGCCTGATGAACACGCAGTTCGCGATTCAGGGCGACGTTGTTTATGTGCTTGAAGTGAACCCTCGGGCATCGCGTACGGCGCCGTTCGTATCAAAAGCAACCGGCGTGCCGCTCGCGAAGATAGCCGCGAAGGTGATGGTCGGGGAAACGTTGGCAAAGCAGGCGATTGTCAATCAGCGCGTGCCAGAATATTATTCGGTTAAAGAAGCCGTTTTTCCCTTCATCAAGTTTCCCGGTAGTGATCCGATTCTTGGCCCGGAGATGAAATCGACTGGCGAGGTTATGGGCGTAGGCCGCAGCTTCGGTGAAGCCTATGCCAAGGCTCAACTCGCGTCGGGCGTCATCCTGCCACGACAGGGTACAGCGTTACTCAGCGTCAGAGAGAACGACAAGCCAGGTGTGGTTGAGCTGGCAAGAATACTGACAAACATGGGGTTTGAACTGGTCGCTACCCACGGCACGGCGGCACAACTCGTCAAGGCAGGTGTATCATGCCGGCGCGCGAACAAGGTTCGTGAAGGTCGCCCGCACATTGTCGACATGATCAAGAATGGTGAGATTGATTTGATTGTAAATACTACGGAAGGCAAGCAGGCGATTGTAGAGTCAACGTCCATCCGCGCGGAGGCGGTGCGCCGCGGCGTGACTTACTACACGACGCTGGGGGCCGCGATCGCGACATGTCGCGCGATGGAACATCTTGACAATAGCGAAGTCAATCGGCTTCAGGATCTGCATAGAGAGGTAGTGGCATGAACAAAGTGCCGATGACGGTACGCGGCCACGAGCTGCTTGTTGAAGAATTGAAGACCCTGAAAAGCGTTGCCAGGCCGACGGTAATCAAGGCGATTGCAGAGGCTCGGGCGCATGGCGATCTCAAGGAAAATGCCGAATATCATGCTGCGAAAGACCAGCAGGGATTCATCGAGGGCCGCATCAAGGAGCTTGAAGGCAAGCTGTCGAATGTTCAGGTCATCGATGTCACTGAAATAGATGCTCATGGCAAAATAATTTTCGGCTCGACGGTCGAGTTGCTCGATGAAAATACGGGCCAGGACATCACCTACAGGATTGTGGGTGAAGACGAAGCTGACATCAAGAACGGCCTGATTTCATTCTCGTCACCGATTGCGCGGGCTCTCATCAGCAAGAATGAAGGCGATGTAATCGCATTCAGGGCGCCCGATGGTGAGAGGTCTTACGAGGTAATCGAGGTGCGTTACGTATAAGGCATGCCGCGTTATCGGACGCAGCGTGCTTTATTTCGAGGGTAGGCGAATTCGTTTTGTAGCTGGTTTTTGCGGATTGGCCCGATACAGCAGCGCGACATTGCCAGTACGCTGGATTAAAGTTGTTGCATGATTCGTGCAGAGTTGCGCGATGATTGCGTCGCGTGATGTCCGATCGTCGACACGTACTCTCACTTTGATCAGTTCGTGATGCGCGAGTGTCGACTCAAATTCCGCAAGAACAGAGTCCGACAAGCCGCCGTCGCCAATCATGAGCAGGGGCTTGAGTTGGTGGCCAAGGCCGCGTAGATATTTTTTTTGTGAGGTGCCTAGCGTCATTGGCGCGAAGTGTAACAGCGTGCAGGATATGAAGCCGCAAGGATTTTGGGTCAAAGATGAGTAAGCCGAGATCATCGAGCGGCAGCTGGCTGAGTCGCCAGGAGCGCGATCCGTACGTGCAGCAAGCACGTCGCGACGGATGGCGTTCACGTGCGGTCTACAAGCTTGAGCAGATCGACCAGAAAGAAAAGATCCTGCGACCCGACATGGTGTGCGTGGATCTTGGCTCGGCACCGGGCAGCTGGAGCCAATACGTCACAGCAAAGCTCAAGGGCAGGGTCCGTATCGTCGCGGTGGACCTGTTGCCGATGGATGCCCTGCAGGGGGTTGAGTTTATTCAAGGTGACTGCAACGACGACGAGGTTTTGCAGCGAGTGCTGCAGGCCGTAGGCGATGTTGGTGCCGACCTTGTAATGAGCGACATCGCACCCAATATTAGCGGCATGCGGGCTGTAGACCAGCCGCGCTCGATGACTCTCGTGGAACTGGCGCTGGATATGGTCAGGACCGTACTGAAACCTCGCGGCAGCTTCATTTGTAAGGTCTTCCAGGGGGCAGGGATCGATGAATTCGTTGCAGATGTCCGCAACTCTTTCGAGAGCGTAAGGGTCTTAAAACCGCGGGCCTCAAGAGCCAGTAGCCGTGAGGTTTACTTGGTAGCGAGAAAATACCATTTGTAGTAGTGTCGAAACGTGAATGATCTAACCAAAAACATACTAGTTTTTATCGTCATTATCGTCGTTTTATTGTCGGTGGTGGAGGGCCTGTCTGGGGTCAGCGCTGGGCAACCGCAGAAAAAAGACTATTCCGAATTTCTCGCACAAGTGCGCTCTGGCCAGGTGACCGTGGCGATTATCGACCATGAACAAATTCGCTTCGGCAGGTCCGACCCACCGCGGTTCTATACCATCAGCCCGGAGACCGATAACAACACCTTAATCGGCTTGCTGGATGAAAACGGCGTTCGTTTTACGGCGGCTGACCCCAAAACTCAAAGCATTATCGGGCAGTTATTGATCAGCTCTTTCCCGATCCTGTTATTGATCGGCGTCTGGATTTATTTCATGCGCCAGATGCAGGGTGGCGGTGGTGGTCGCGGTCCGATGTCATTCGGCAAGAGCAAGGCTCGGCTCGTGGGTGAAGATCAGATTTCTGTAACCTTCGCCGATGTTGCGGGTGTTGATGAGGCAAAGGACGAACTTGCCGAGATCGTCGAATTCCTCAAAGACCCGAGCAAATTTCAGCGCCTCGGTGGCAGGATGCCAAAAGGCGTCCTCATGATTGGGGCTCCCGGCACCGGCAAGACCTTGCTTGCACGCGCAATTGCGGGTGAGGCCAAGGTTCCGTTCTTCACAATATCCGGATCTGATTTTGTTGAAATGTTCGTTGGCGTGGGCGCGTCACGTGTTCGCGATATGTTCGATCAGGCCAAGAAGCAGGCGCCATGCATTATCTTCATCGATGAACTTGATGCCGTTGGCCGACATCGTGGTGCTGGTCTTGGCGGCGGCCACGACGAACGGGAACAGACGCTCAACCAGATGCTTGTCGAAATGGATGGCTTCGAAGGCAACGAAGGCATTATTGTCATCGCAGCGACAAACCGGCCCGATGTGCTTGATCCGGCGCTGCTGCGTCCTGGGCGTTTTGATCGCCAGGTCGTGGTTCCGCTGCCCGATATTCGCGGCAGAGAACTGATACTCAAGGTGCACATGCGCAAGGTTCCGCTCGGTGAAGACGTGAAGCCAAGTGTCATTGCTCGCGGGACACCCGGTTTCTCCGGTGCAGACCTTGCGAACCTGGTCAATGAGGCAGCTTTATTCGCGGCCCGTTCCAACAAGCGCGTGGTCAGCATGGATGAATTTGAGCGCGCCAAAGACAAGATCATGATGGGCGCCGAACGCAGATCGATGGTGATGAGCGAAAAAGAAAAGCTCAATACGGCGTATCACGAGGCCGGCCATGCCATTGTTGCCTACCTGATGCCCGAGCACGATCCGGTTTACAAAGTTACGATCATTCCGCGTGGTATGGCGCTGGGCGTTACGATGTATCTTCCCGAGTCCGATCGATACAGTACGTCAAAGACTCACCTCGAGAGTGCGATCTCCAGCCTGTTTGGCGGCCGCATCGCGGAGGAAATGATCAATGGTGCCGGCGGAGTCACCACCGGTGCGGCAAACGACATCGAACGTGCCACGGAAATCGCCCGCAACATGGTGACAAAGTGGGGCTTGTCCGACCGACTGGGTCCGTTAACCTACGCTGAGGAGGAGGGCGAAATATTTCTCGGGCGTTCGGTGACGCAACACAAGCAAGTGTCCGACGATACTGCGAATGCGATTGACGAGGAGGTTCGGCGCATAATTGACATCAATTACAAGCGCGCCCAGAAGATTCTCAAAGACAAAGTGGACATATTGCACGCGATGGCAAAGTCGCTTATCAAGTACGAGACGATCGACCAGGGCCAGATCAAGGAGATCATGGAGGGGCGTGAACCCAGCCCTCCGGCAGACTGGGAAGACAATGTCGAGCCAAAGAGCCCGGATGGCGGCTCCGAGGCAGCAGAAGCTGATAGTGCCGCCGGCAAGATCGGCGAGCCCGCACAAGAGCATTAGTACTCAATCAACATGATCATTGAATACTAGTACTCCCCGGAAGTAGGTCTTTTGCGCCTGGCAACTCTAAACTTTCCCAGTCCCGCTGTTATGGGCGTACTCAATGTCACGCCAGATTCGTTTTCGGACGGCGGACAATTTCTCGATCCTGTTGCTGCACGGCGTCAAGCAGAGCGCATGGCGGCTGACGGCGCCGCCATCATTGATATCGGCGGGGAATCCACCCGACCCGGCGCTGACGAGGTTAGTGAACAGGAGGAGCTTGACCGTGTTCTGCCGGTCATCGAGGCAGTGAATGCTGCTGTTGAATTGCCAATCTCCATTGATACCAGCACGCCGAAGGTGATGCGTGAGGCAGTCGCACACGGTGCTGCGATCGTTAATGACGTTTATGCGTTACAGGGAACCGGGGCACTGGCAGCCGTTGCTGAGCTTGAAGTGCCGGTCTGTCTGATGCACATGCAGGGGTTGCCGCGGACGATGCAGCAAGAGCCGCATTACGACGACGTTGCGACGGATGTCACTGCATTTCTCGCGGCACGCGTGGCAGAATGCGTCGCAGCAGGAATCGCGGAAGATCGGATAATCGTCGATCCAGGCTTTGGTTTCGGCAAAACGCATGCCCACAATGTCGAGTTGCTGGCGAATCTGCGACAATTGCAGGACCTGGGCAAACCGATCCTGGTTGGATTATCCCGTAAATCCACGTTAGGCGAGTTGACGGGACGTAATATTGATTCACGGCTGCCCGCGAGCATCGCGGCGGCCGTAATAGCGGTCCTGCACGGAGCCCGGATCATCCGGGCGCATGAGGTACAAGAAACTGTCGATGCGTTGAAGGTTGCAGGTGCAGTAATGGATTCGAGTCTATGAGCAAGCGGTTTTTCGGTACGGACGGTGTTCGCGGTAAGGTCGGCGAGGAGCCGATGACGGCGGATTTTGCCATGCGACTGGCCAGTTCGGCGGCGCAAGTCCTGGTGCCCAAGGGCGGCACCGTCGTAATCGGTAAGGATACGCGCCTGTCGGGCTATATGTTTGAGTCAGCGTTGGAGGCCGGATTTGTCGCAGCGGGTGCCGACGTCCTGCTGATCGGCCCGTTGCCAACGCCGGGAATCGCACGGCTTACACAGGAATTCGAAGCGGATCTTGGCGTCGTCATCAGCGCTTCCCACAATCCGTATTGGGACAATGGCATCAAGTTCTTTGATCGCTCTGGTTCGAAGCTGACCGATGAGACTGAGCTGAAAATTGAAGAGCATCTGCAGAATCCGGCGATTACGCTGGGATCTCAATTACTGGGCAAGGCCAGGCGCATCGATACGGCGCGCACTCGATATCAGGATTTTTGTGCAGCCAGCATGCCTGACGGTATCGATCTGCAGGGGCTCAAGATCGTATTCGACGGCGCAAATGGGGCAGGGTACAAGGTCGGCCCGCGGACGCTGGCAAGTTTGGGCGCTGAGGTCATTCCGATTGGCTGTTCGCCTAACGGCACGAACATCAATGACGGCTGTGGCTCAACGGAGCCAGGTTTGTTGCAACTCACCGTACCGGCACTGCATGCCGATGTTGGCGTAGCCCTCGATGGCGATGGCGATCGCCTTATCATGGTTGACGAGAATGGCGAACTCATCGATGGGGACCAGCTTCTTTTTGTCCTTGCCACGGCCAGACATCAGGTCGGTCAGCTGCAAGGACCGGTTGTTGGCACAGTGATGAGCAATCTGGGGCTCGAAAAGGCGCTGCAAGCCAGGAATATCGACTTCCGCCGTGTCAGCGTTGGTGATCGATACGTACTGGAGGCTCTTAAGAAGAGCGGCGGCATCATCGGCGGTGAAACCTCCGGTCATATGCTGGTCCTGGACAAGGCGACGACGGGCGACGGCCTGATTTGCGCATTACAAGTGCTGGCCATCATGAAGGACAGTGGGGAACCGCTGTCCAAACTTGTGGCTGGCATGCAGAAGTTCCCGCAAACCATAGTGAATGTCCGTACTGAAACACGCATGGATCCAGGGGCGAGCACCGAGATTCAGGAGGCCGTTGTCGCGGCCGAGAATGAATTGGCCGATACTGGTCGAGTGGTCTTGCGTGCCTCAGGTACCGAAGCCGTGATTCGCGTTATGGTCGAGGGCGAGGATGAGGAGTTGGTTGTGTCGATCGCGAACCGTCTGGCGTCGGTGGTAGCGGATGCGGCGGCCCAAATAAGCTTGGTTGAACGTTAGAGCTTCCCTAAACGAGCATTCGAACGATATTGTGCGTTGCTTTGCCGGGAAAGCCCCGGTATCCTTGCGCGCCTTTCGAGCCTCTGGAAACAACTACATGCGCGAAATTCTGGTCGCTGGAAACTGGAAAATGAACGGCAGCAGTGCCGCGAACCAAGAGTTGGTCGCGGGCATCCTGGCTGGCGTCCCGGCTGGTAGCGGATTTCGGTTGCTGGTGTGCCCGTCATTCCCGTATCTGGCTGCAATTGCTTCCCAGCTTGAAGGTAGTGGGGTCGCGCTGGGCGCACAAAACGTTTCCCAGCACGATGGCGGTGCCTTTACGGGTGAGACAGCGCCGTCGATGTTGAAAGACATTGGCTGCGAGTACGTCATTGTTGGTCATTCGGAACGGCGGGCAATGTACGGCGAATCCAGCGAGGACGTTGCGGCGAAGTTCAAGGCCGCACAAGCGGCGGGGCTTACGCCAATATTGTGTGTTGGTGAGACGCTCGAGGAGCGCGAAGCTGATGCGACTGAGAGTATTATCGATGCACAGCTGGCAGCTGTTCTGAGTGCCGCCGGTATTGAGGCTTTTGCTGCAGCGGTCATAGCTTACGAACCTGTCTGGGCAATCGGCACCGGATTAACGGCGTCGCCTGAACAGGCGCAGGATGTACATCGGCATATTCGCGCGCGGCTTGCCGAGCACAATGCGGAGTTGGCTGAACGAGTACAGATTTTGTACGGTGGTAGCATGAAGGGTGAGAATGCACCCGGCCTGCTGGCGATGCCGGACATAGACGGCGGCCTGATTGGTGGCGCGTCATTGCAAGCAAAAGATTTTCTGGCGATTGCCGAAGCGGCATCGCAAGGGTAGAGGATTGGTTGAGAATTTAATGGAAACTATTCACAAAGCGGTACTAATAGGTCATACGGTGATTGCCCTGTTGATCATCATACTGGTGTTGTTGCAGCGCGGTAAGGGCGCCGACGCAGGTGCGGCATTTGGCGCGGGTGCGTCAGGCACGGTGTTCGGTGCACGCGGTTCCGGCAGTTTTTTCTCGCGCGCAACTGCTGTTTGCGCGACGCTGTTTTTTGCCAGCAGTCTGACATTGGCCTATCTGAGCAGTCAGAGACCTTCGGCGCCGAGCAGTCTTTTGGAAGATGCCGCGATCGAAGCCGAGGCCGAAACGGAGGAGTTGCCAGACCCAGGTAGTAACCTGCCATTGTATGATCTGCCGCCCCTTGAAGCTGCGGATGACTCGCTCGAAATGCCTGCAATTGATGAGTCGGTAGCAGACGACCAGGATTAACCAGACCGCTACGAATGATCTTATAATGATTTGTTGACCGCTCTGGTGGTGGAATTGGTAGACACGCTGTCTTGAGGGGGCAGTGGCGCGAGCCGTGCGAGTTCGAGTCTCGCTCAGAGCACCAAACAGCACGATCGGCCTGGCGGCGCAAATGCTGCCATCAGGCCTTTTTTTTATGCCTGTCTGGCCATGTTGGTGTTCCGAAAGGGGTGTATTCGGCGCCTTAATGGCTGATACAATTACACCCCGAATTGTGGACAATACAGCGCACGTTCTCCGCGCCAGGCATGCAAGCGATAATGCTACAAGAATACCTTCCCATACTGATTTTTCTCGGCGTTGCCACGGGCATTGGCATGCTGTTGTTGGGTCTCGGGTTTTTGATCGGTCACGGCCAGAAATACGACGAGAAACTATCACCCTACGAATGTGGGTTTGAGCCTTTCGACGATTCACGCATGCAGTTCGATGTCCGCTACTACCTCGTCGCTATCCTGTTCATTATTTTCGATCTGGAAATTGCGTTTCTGTTTCCGTGGGCGGTGTCGCTTGACGTGGTTGGTAAATTCGGTCTCGTTGCGATGGCGTTGTTTCTCGCTATTCTTGTCGTTGGCTTCGTCTACGAGTGGAAGAAAGGGGCACTCGAGTGGGACTAACGAAGACGGCGCAAGCTCCGGCACCTGTTGCAGACGCGACGGCAGCCGGCGGTAGCCTGCAGAAAAAAGGCTTTGTTGTCACCAAGGTCGATGACGTAATGAACTGGGCCCGCACCGGTTCTCTGTGGCCAATGACGTTCGGTCTGGCCTGCTGCGCTGTCGAAATGATGCATGCCGGTGCGGCGCGCTATGACCTTGATCGTTTCGGAATTATCTTTCGCCCCAGCCCGAGACAGTCAGATTGCATGATCGTTGCCGGGACTTTGACGAACAAGATGGCACCGGCGCTGCGCAAGGTCTATGACCAGATGCCGGAACCTCGCTGGGTGGTGTCGATGGGCTCATGCGCGAATGGAGGTGGGTACTACCATTATTCCTACTCTGTTGTTCGGGGCTGCGATCGTATTGTGCCGGTCGATATTTATGTTCCCGGTTGTCCGCCGACAGCGGAAGCTCTGATTTACGGCTTGATCCAGCTACAAAACAAGATTCGCCGTACGAGCACCATAGCCAGATAATTTGCAGATGATGATTAATCGCCTCGAGACATTGGCCGCTCGGATAGACGAGCGCTTCGGTGAGAAAATGAGCCGTGTTGCGTCCACTTGTCGTGAACTGACCTATGAACTTGATAAGGATGACTTGCTTGAAATCGCTACGGCACTGCGCAACGAGGCGGACTTCGGATTCGAAATGCTGGTGGATGTTTGCGGCGTTGACTACCTTGGCTACGGTTGCGACGAGTGGACCACCGACAGCGCCTCGGGCACGGGATTCAGCCGCGGCGTAGAACTCAAGGCCGTTATTCTCGACGAGTCGGATGAGTTCGATGCGCGGCGATTTGCTGTCGTCTATCACCTGTTGTCGATTCAGAACAACATACGCTTGCGTTTGCGGGTTTTTACCGGTACCAGCAATCCACCGATCGTAAATTCAGTCGTCGATATCTGGAATGGCGCCAACTGGTTCGAACGTGAAGCCTTCGATTTGTACGGAATTCTTTTTCAAGGCCATCCAGATCTGCGGCGCATTCTCACCGACTACGGCTTTATAGGACATCCGTTCCGCAAGGACTTTCCGATGATCGGCAACGTTGAGGTGAGCTACGATTCTGCAGAAGGTCGCGTGGTGTACAAGCCTGTCAGCATAGAGCCGCGAACGCTCGTGCCGCGCGTTATTCGTGACGACAATCGTTATTCAGCGGATCTCAAAGATGCTGGCGATGGCTGAGATCCAAAACTACACCATGAATTTCGGTCCGCAGCATCCTGCGGCTCATGGGGTTTTACGTCTGGTGCTCGAAATTGACGGCGAGACTATTCAGAAAGCC
>Ga0209988_10000859_pt1 | contig 19328 bp, 18 predicted proteins | sample N075metaG_FD_183115 | JGI IMG/M metagenome (GOLD analysis project Ga0209988, IMG submission 183115) | Deep subsurface microbial communities from Kermadec Trench to uncover new lineages of life (NeLLi) - N075 metaG (SPAdes) (version 2) | ecosystem: Environmental > Aquatic > Marine > Ocean trench... | reverse complement strand
GCTCGTAACGTCGGTTTTTGTCGCGATGCCGGCGCTGCCTTCCTGCTCGATAATCTTCAGTGTCTCGCTGCAATCGCGCAGATCGTTGATCGCGACCTTTGCCCCTAAGCGTGCGAATTGCCGTGCATACTCCTGCCCGAGGCCGCGCGCAGCCCCGGTCACGATGACCACTTTGTTTTCGAAATTCATTAGCGGATCCACCACTGAATGCAGGTCGCTATGCTAACAATCCGTACCGGTCATGTGTACAACTGGCAGACTGTTAATAACAGGTGCTTGCCAGTCATCGATTGTGGCTATGGTCAACAGGCTGGGCTGGCTGCGGCCAATGGGATAGATCCAACTATCGGAAAAATGACAAGTTTTTCTTCAACTATGTCAGTATTACAGCAACCGGATGGGCCGCTACCGTTGGGCCAAGAAAAATAATCGTGCGCAGTAAATTTGATTCCCCGAACTGGCATAACGCTGTCGCCGGCATTATTTCGTCGACGAAAGCGGGCACGACCGCATCCGGATTGATTGCGGCGATCGAGTCCGTTGTCGATCATGAAGGAACCTGCCTGATTGCATTTCACAACGATGCTCGCCCGATCGTGTTGCATCACACACTTGAACCGGCAGGTAGAAAGCACTACCTGGAACGCTACCTGGCAGGTCCTTACCTGCTCGATCCGCTTTATCAATTGGCGATTCGCAAAAAGAAACCGACCTTGTGCCGGTTCCGGGATCAACTACCTGACCGTTTTCGCTCGAGTGAGTATTACCGGCAGTATTGCGAACGCACGCACCTGCTGGATGAAATGGACTATCTGACGCAGGTCTCAGGTCAGACGACCGTCGTGCTGGTAATCGGCCGGCGGGATCGAATGTTTACCAAAGCCGAGTTGCATCGGCTGGGCATGATAGAGCCCGTTGTACAGTCCGCAATCAGGAAAACCTGGGACGAGTGGGTTGCGAAAGCAGGCAATCCACATGGCGATGACAACGTTCACAAGCGGCTGACCAGGTGTTTCGAAAAATTTGGCGAGTCGGTCCTGACTCATCGTGAACGTCAGATCAGTCAATTCTTGCTACGCGGCCATTCATCAAAGTCCATTGCGCGTGAGCTTAAGATTGCGCCGGGCACAGTCATGGTTCACAAGCGAAACCTGTTCGGGAAACTCGGCATCAGCTCGCAGTACGAGCTGTTTTCGATGCTGATCGATGATCTCAGTCGTGCCTGATATTGCCATTTCTTTCAATAAAATCAGCATAGTATGAGTACCGTCCGTATGGTATTCAGTATTTGGTCCGGTCGGTAGAGAATTCCTGTCTGGCCCTGACAGGGCATCTCAGGATAAAGGTATGTTTGATTTTGACTTTGGTCTTGGTGACGAGATCGATATGTTGCGCGAATCCGTCCGCAACTTCGCGAACGATCATATTGCGCCGCGTGCGCAGGAAATTGACGCCTCGAATCGGTTTCCACGGGATCTTTGGCCGCAACTTGGCGACCTCGGTCTGCTTGGCATCACCGTGGATGAAGAATATGGTGGCGCAGGATTAGGCTACCTGGCGCATGTCGTTGCGATGGAGGAAATCAGTCGCGCGTCAGCGTCCGTCGGCTTGTCCTATGGCGCCCATTCGAATCTGTGTGTCAACCAGTTGCACAGGTGGGGGTCTGCGGAGCAAAAAGAAAAGTATCTCCCCAAACTGATATCCGGTGAACACCTTGGCGCATTGGCAATGAGCGAGGCGGGCGCCGGTTCGGATGTGATGGCTATGCGCACGACTGCAATCCGCGACGGCGATTCCTATGTTCTGAACGGTAGCAAGATGTGGATCACGAACGCGCCGGAGGCGGATACATCAATCATTTACGCGGTTACCGGGCCTGATCAGGCCGATTCGGGCAAACTTAGCGCGTTTATTGTCGAGCGGAATTTTCCGGGATATTCGATCGCGCAAAAACTCGACAAGCTTGGCATGCGAGGTTCGGATACCAGCGAGATAGTCTTAGACCATTGCCAGGTGCCGGCTGAGAATCTGCTCGCCACCGAAGGCAAGGGTGCCAGCATCCTGATGAGCGGCCTCGATTACGAGCGTCTGGTGCTGGCGGCAGGGCCACTGGGCATCATGCACGCATGTTTTGATCTGGTAATGCCCTACGTGCATGATCGCAAGCAATTCGGCCAGCCGATAGGCACATTCCAGCTGATGCAGGGCAAGATTGCAGATATGTATACGGCAATGAACGCATGCCGCTCCTATGTATACGCCGTGGCCCAGGCCTGCGATCGGCAACAGACAACGCGATTCGACGCCGCAGGCTGTATTCTGCTGGCGGCCGAAAAAGCGACCTGGATGGCCGGCCAAACGGTACGCGCACTCGGCGGAAACGGCTATATTAATGAATATCCTGCAGGGCGCCTCTGGCGTGATGCAAAGCTTTATGAAATCGGCGCAGGTACCAGCGAAATTCGGCGTATGCTCATCGGCCGCGAGTTATTCGACGCGACCGCTTGACGCGGGCGCACTGGCAAAATAAATGCCGGCAATAGAAAGTAAAATAAAAAGCGACTCCAGCGAGTTTGCGGCGAACGAATCATCGAATCGCCAGCTGGTGGCAGATCTCAAACAGGTATGTGACAAGATCTCGGCAGGTGGCAGCAAGCGCTCGCGCGATCGGCATCTGTCGCGAGGCAAGTTACTGCCGCGCGATCGAATTCGTACTGTTGTCGATCGTGGCGCGCCGTTTCTCGAGATTGGGCAAATGGCGGCTTACGGACTCTATGACGACGAAGTGCCATCCGCCGGCATCATAACCGGCATCGGGCAGGTCAGCGACATCGATTGCATGATCGTCGCCAATGATGCGACCGTTAAAGGCGGTACCTACTACCCACTGACCGTCAAGAAACACCTTCGCGCCCAGGAAATTGCAGAGCAAAATCGTTTGCCGTGCATCTACCTCGTTGATTCGGGCGGCGCGTTTTTACCGCTGCAGGACGAAGTATTCCCTGATCGCGAACATTTCGGCCGGATTTTCTACAACCAGGCACGCCTGTCGGCCAAGGGCATTCCGCAAATAGCGGCCGTTCTCGGATCCTGCACTGCTGGCGGCGCCTATGTACCGGCGATGTGTGACGAGTCTGTCATTGTCAAAAATCAGGGGACAATTTTTCTCGGCGGGCCGCCGCTGGTCAAAGCGGCTACGGGTGAAATCGTCGACGCCGAGACGCTCGGAGGCGGCGATGTGCACTCGAGAATCTCGGGAGTCACCGATTATCTTGCTGACAACGACAGCGAAGCGCTGTCCAGGGTTCGCGAGCTCGTGTCTAATCTGAACTGGCGAAAGGAAATCACTCTGGAAATGCGCGAGCCGGCCGAGCCGAATTATCCCGCGGAGGAGCTATACGGAATCGTGCCAAGGGAATTCCGCATTCCCTATGACGTGCGGGAAGTTATCGCAAGACTAGTCGATCATTCTGAATTCCAGGAATTCAAAACACTTTACGGTCCGACGCTGGTATGCGGTTTTGCACATATTTATGGCTATCCGGTTGGGATAATCGCCAACAACGGCATCTTGTTTTCCGAATCCGCACAAAAAGGCGCACATTTTATTCAGCTCTGCGATCGCCGTGGAATACCGCTCGTCTTTCTCCAGAACATTACCGGTTTCATGGTTGGCAGGAAATATGAACATGCCGGTATCGCCAAGGATGGCGCAAAAATGGTCAATGCCGTGGCGACCGCGTCTGTGCCGAAATTTACGGTGATCATCGGCGGCTCTTTCGGCGCAGGAAACTATGCGATGTGTGGGCGCGCCTACAGTCCGCGGATGCTGTGGATGTGGCCGAACGCAAGAATTTCCGTGATGGGCGGCGAACAGGCATCGCTTGTTTTGTCCACCGTCAAACGCAACGGGGTTGAGGCCAGGGGCGAGACGTGGACTGACAAGGAACAGCTCAATTTCGAAAGGCGCATTCAACGCCAGTACGAGAAACAGGGTCATCCGTACTATTCGAGCGCGCGATTGTGGGACGACGGGATTATAGATCCGGTCGACACCCGAAGAATTCTCGGACAGGGGATATCTGCTTCGATGAACAACCCGCGAAGTTCGGAGACACCGCACGGCATTTTCAGAATGTAATCGCCCGCTTAGGAAGGGCTCCTACGGATATTTCGTAGGAGCCCTTCCTAAGCGGGCGAATATCCACCGTAATCGAATTCGGTATGATGCCAGGATTGCAGGAGAGTTTGTTATGGGTGATCTCAAAGGAAAAACGATGTTTATCAGCGGCGGCAGCCGCGGCATTGGACTGGCGATCGCCAAACGTGCCGCGCAGGACGGTGCCAATATCATCATCGCGGCCAAGACCGCGGAGCCTCACCCGAAACTGCCTGGCACTATTTATTCGGCGGCTGAGGAAATCGAGGCGGCTGGCGGCAAGGCATTGCCAGTGGTTTGTGATATTCGCGACGACAAGGCTGTCAAGGCGGCGGTCGCCGCGGGTGCGGAGAAATTCGGCGGCATCGACATCTGCGTCAACAACGCGAGTGCAATATCGCTGACATCGACCCTGCAGACACAAATGCACCGTTTCGATCTGATGCATCAGATCAATACTCGTGGCACGTTCCTCGTATCGCAGACCTGCCTCCCACACCTGCTCAAGTCCGACAACCCGCATATTCTGAATCTCTCCCCGCCGCTCAACATGCTGGAGAAGTGGTTCAAGAATCATGTCGCGTATACGATGGCGAAGTTCGGCATGAGCATGTGCGTGCTGGGTATGGCGGGAGAATTTCGCGAGAAGGGTGTTGCGGTCAATGCACTGTGGCCGAGGACGGTGATCGCGACGGCAGCGGTAAAAAACCTGCTCGGTGGCGATGAAATGATCAAGCGCTCACGTAAACCGGAAATAATGGCCGATGCAGCGCACTTCATCCTGACGCAACCCAGCCGGGAATTTACCGGCAACTTCTGTATTGATGACGAAGTCATGGCGCGTGCAGGAGTGACTGATTTGGCGCCATACGCGGTTGACGCGTCGAGTGAGCTGATGGCGGATTTTTTTGTTGAACCCCGATGAGTTCGAGGCAGGAACAGTTTTCCGGAACGCGCGACGTACTTGAGGCGCACCAGTTCGATCCGGAACCGCTGCAGGAATACCTGCTGTCCCATGTTGAGGCATTCCACGGTCCCTTGACGGTGCGCCAATTCAGGGGCGGCCAGTCCAATCCAACTTACCTGCTCGAATCCCCGTCCGGAAAATACGTGATGCGTCGCAAGCCGCCTGGCAAGCTATTGAAGTCTGCACACGCAGTGGATCGGGAATACCGGGTGATCAGCGCACTTCATGCTGCGGATTTCCCGGTGCCACGACCTTATGTTCTCTGTGAAGACGAAGAAATCGTAGGCACGATGTTTTTCATTATGGAATTTGTCGAAGGCCGCATTTTTTGGGAGCTCGATCTGCCGGATTCTGACCCTGGCGAAAGAAGTGCAATTTACGAGCACGCGAATCAGACGATTGCCGACCTGCACCGCTTCAATTATGAGCAAATCGGCCTTGCGGACTTCGGAAAAACGGGCAATTACTTTGCACGACAGATTTCCCGGTGGTCGAAACAATATGCCGCTTCAGAGACAGCCGAAATCACGGCGATGAACAAACTGATCGAGTGGCTTCCAGGCAATATCCCGGACGATGAGTCCGTGACGGTCGTTCACGGCGACTACCGGCTCGACAACATGATTATTCATCCGAGGAAACCTCGGATAATCGCGATTCTCGACTGGGAGCTGTCAACGATTGGACATCCGCTCGGAGACTTTACCTATCACCTGATGGCCTGGCAGATGCCTGAGATTGGTATCGGCAGCACCGGGCTTCAGGGAAAAGACCTCGTCGCTCTTGGGATACCAACGGAAGAGGAGTACGTAGCCAGCTATTGCGCAAAAACCGGACGAGACGATGGCATCGCAAACCGCGATTTTTATTCCGCGTATAACTTCTTTCGAATTGCGGCAATCTTGCAAGGTATTGCCGGCCGTGTCAGGGATGGTACGGCAGCAAGCGTGCACGCCGAGCGCGCAGCTAATGCGGTGGCGCCGCTTGCTTCACTCGGTTGGGAGTACGCGCAGAACGCGTAGGACCATTGCTGTTTTCATTCCGTTACCCGTGAAATTCTCGCACCAGAGATTTGACCATGACCACCGCTGTTTCGCGCTTGTCGTAATAGCCGGCTTCGTGCCCGTCAAAGCGAAATCCGGAATACTCATAAAACTTTCTTGCTTTTCGGTTGCTGGCCCTGACTTCGACCCGAATGCGCCGCACGCCAGCCGTCCGGCAAGATTTCTCGAGCCATGCGAGCAGCGCGGCGCCGATACCCGTGCGCTGCATCCTGGGTTCAACGGCCAGCAGGAACAGGTGTGACTCTTGGTCGCGAAATTTCATGATTGCGAAGCCCGACAACACGCCATTGCTACTCGCAATGAGAACCATCGTCTCCTTGTCTTTGATGGATCTTCTTACGCGGGCCAGCGTCCAGCGCCAGTTCAGGCCATGTTCGACCAGCAGTCGTGACATCGACGCAATGGTGCGTGCTTCGGAAATGTGAGCGGCCCGCAGGACCAGGGATTCATCAATGTTCATTTGCCAGAGTTGGGTCTGCCAGCCTGGGAAAGTGCAGGGATAAGCTAAATGCCGGCTACTTGCCGGCGTAGGATAAAGGGAATGCTATTCGGATGCGATAATCTGACTGCCCGAAATTTCATATTTGAGGACCAGCATATCACGGACTCGCAATGTCCCGAAAATTGCTTTGATCGGGGACAGCCCTATCTCGGCATGCCTGATTTCCAGTTCGCCGCTTGCGACGAATGAGTCGCTCGTTACCTCAACGCTGGCAGGAAAGACGACAGTAAATTCTGCTCCCCTGACAAATACGGTTGCCTCGATTTCCAAATCGGGCATGCTGCCCGTGATCCGCTCTGATCGAATCCGAACCGACGGAAATTGCCCGGCTTGCAGCAGCTTTTTGCCAAGCATGTTGGCTCGCGTGCCGGCGATATCTTTTTGTGATATCTGGCCAGAGAAATCGGCGCCTTCAAGTGTCCGTAGTTCGGGTTCGTCGACCGCGAGATCGGTAACCCTGAATTCAAGCGTTAGCGCTGATTGACGCGGATCCTGCGTGAACGCAACCGTACCCGTAATGTTGTTATGGGAAATCACATGGTTGTGACCGAAGCCGCGCAATAAGCCCCCACGATAGACCAGCACGTGCAGCCAGCTCGAATCACTGTCAACGCGATATTCCACCGGACGCGCGTGTTCACCTGCCGAGGGCTCCTGTGCCAGACTCGCAAAGGGCACAATGAATGCAAGCACGACCAGTAGCAGCCCGCCCCAGCGGGCGATGGCAAGGGCTCGGATGCGCGTCGTTTTCCTGATTGTCCCCACTGGTGTCCCACAAAAATCGCTCGCTGGAGCGAGCTCCTACATATTTATGCTGATATTACTCTGCTTCGCACCGCTGGTAGACTGGGACAGGCTATTCGAGGAGCAGTTAATGAGTGACCGGGTCAGGGTGAATATCGAGAATGCCGTAGCCACTGTCATGTTGAATCGTGCCGACAAGCACAATGCGATCGATATGGCGATGTTCGAGGCGCTGAGCGAGGTTGGTGATTCTCTAAAGGATGCAACGTCTGTGCGCGCGGTCGTGCTGCATGGTGCCGGAGAGAATTTCTGCGCTGGCATCGATGTCTCGGTGTTTGGCGGCGAGGGCATTGGCGTAGTTGGCCACAAGCTGATGGATCCTCGCGAACGATCACCAGCGAATATATTTCAGAGTGCAGCCTGGGTCTGGCAGGAGATCCCCGTACCTGTGATAGCGGCATTGCAAGGCGTTGTGTTCGGGGGCGGCTTGCAAATCGCGCTGGGCGCTGACATTCGCTATGCCTCGCCCGATGTCCGGATGTCGATCATGGAAATCAAGTGGGGACTCGTCCCGGACATGGCAATCAGCAGCACCGCGCGCCACCTGTTGCCGGGTGACAAATTCAAGGAACTGGCTTTCACGGGGCGGATCGTCAGTGGCCGCGAAGCGAAGGAGGCGGGGCTGGTCACGTCATTGACTGACGATCCGCTGGAGGCTGCTCAATTACTGGCCCGGGAAATCGCCGGCCGGTCACCCGACGCAATTCGTGCCATCAAAAGACTGGTTAACGACGCCTGGCAAGCCGATGCTCCGGCGTCAATGCGCCGCGAAGCGGAGCTGCAACTGGCCATAATGGGCGGCGCGAACCAGGTGGAGGCAGTTGCGGCGAACAGGGGGAAAAGGGCGCCCGATTTCGGGGACCCGGAGCCATGAAATCGGCCCGACGACACAGTAAGATCGGGCTCTGATAAATGGAACTTGCAGGTAGTCGGGAGACTCCAATCCCGCACAGACAGCAAATATATTGTTGCCAGAAGACAGCACATTGAAAATCAGGACGGCACTCATAGTGGGCTTGCTAGCGGCTTTTTTCTGTGTGCCGGTGCAGTCGCAAACGTACAAACCCTTTCCCGGCGAATCGGCAGACCAGCGAACGCTCCAGATACAAAAACGAGTAGACGAGCTGTATGACGCTGGCGATTATAAGCGTGCATTATTTATTTATGAGAAAGAACTTGCACCACGTGGCGACAAATATGCGCAGTACATGGTTGGTTATATGCACGTCAATGCACTCGCTGCGCCACATGACACAGCCAGCGCGTTGGCCTGGTACCGCCTGGCTGCGGAGCGCGGCCACGAGGTACTGGAGCGGGCCCGGGATGAACTAGCAAAAACACTGACGCGTGAGGAAATAGACGCGTCCAATCGACTTTTTCTGGATTTGCTGCAGAAGATTGGCGACACGAGGCTGCTCATGAAGCTGATTCAGAGGGACATGAATACTCTCAGAAGTCGAACCGGGACGCACATACCGGGATCGAGAATTTCCGGTCCGATGCAAATTATCAAGCCGTCCGGCATGCCGGAGAACCCGAATTATTATCGTAATATTCGCCTGCACCTTGAAGCACGGCTCAACTACCTCGAAGCAAAAGTTGAGATAAGCGATATTGCGCTTGAGTTTGATTACAACGGGCTTCGAATGTTTGAGGAGCAGGTCAAAGCAGAACTCGCGGCGCTCAAGATTCCTTAGCGCGCCTGCAGGAGTTACCATACAAGCCCGCCCCAGCGGGCGATTCTCTAATCATTGGGCGTTGTTGATTAATGTTTGTCGCTCGGTGGACTGAGCTCCTACGACAGTTAAGTGGTTTCTGTCGGTCTAAGACCCTTCGTCAAAATCTCCGGGAATTCCCGTGCAATCTGTTTTGCCATTTTCGCATTGCCATGAAACCATTTTGGAATCCAGTTGATGGATCCCATGATTGCGTTGCCGGTCATGCGAACATCGCAGGATTTGATGCTGCCATCGTGTATGCCGGATTCGAGAATTTTTTCGAAACCTGTACTGTGCCGGCGCGATACTGCCAGGATTTCGTTGCGATGTGACCGCTTTAACGTCGGGATTTCACTCATTATGGCCACTGGGCCGCGGTCGCCGACCGTTATTTCCACGTGATTAGCGATATACAGGTATGCCTTTTCGAAGCCGTTCGCGCCGTCATTGATGCCCGTTCCATGGCTTCACGCCCGAGTTCGGCTGCACGCAGGTAACACTGATAAACCAGTTCTTCTTTGTTCGTGACGTAGTAATAGAGTGCGGCATCCGTGAGCCCGAGTTGCCGCGACACGTCCTTCAACGATGTTCCGCTGAAGCCCTTCTGGTTAAAGCAGGTCGCCGCAGCCTTCAGGATGCGATGCCGCTGCGCTTCGAACCGGGTTTCATCTGCGACTCTTGCCATCGCCTCTGCTCTTTTCCACGTGAATGTCCAAAATCGGTAGTCGCTGCTTGAGTTCTCTGCCTGAGTGGATTATTTTAATGTAGATTAGAATTTTTGCAACGCTACAACGTATTGATTCCACAGAACGTTTTTCACGAAAAACAGGAATTTCTCGGCGCATAACTGTCGGAGGACAACGGTCCATGAGTACCGCCGCAACCGACTTGCCTGAGGTTTCGGGCAAGACCGAAAAACCACCGCTTCGCTTCGTTACCGCAGCCTCGTTATTCGACGGCCACGACGCGGCGATCAACATTATGCGTCGATTGATCCAGGCGCAAGGGGCGGAAGTAATTCATCTCGGGCATAACCGCAGTGTCGACGACATCGTGCGGGCGGCGATACAGGAAGACGCGGACGGTATCGCCGTCAGTTCCTACCAGGGTGGTCACAACGAATTCTTTCGTTACATGATCGACCGCCTGGCCGAATTCGGCGCAGCGCATATCAAGGTATTCGGCGGCGGTGGTGGCACGATCACGCCGGAAGAAATTACCGGCTTGATGGAATACGGCGTCGAACGTATTTATCATCCGCACGACGGTATGCGGATGGGTCTTGAGGAAATGATCAAAGACCTGCTACGCCGCACAGAGGCAAGCCGCCGTACAACAAGTCCGCCGGTAGAATTTTCACCTGGCAATGCTGTGGATATTGCGTGCAGCATTTCAGCGATCGAAGAAGGCATGTACAACGAAGCGAAGCTCGCGGCGTTGCGCAAGGAATGGCAGGTCAAGGCCGGGAATGTACCGGTGATTGGCATCACCGGAACCGGCGGCGCTGGAAAAAGCAGCGTCACCGATGAAATTCTGAATCGATTCCTTACCTGTTATCCCGACATGCGGATTGCCGTTCTGGCGGTCGATCCGACACGCCGGCGAACCGGTGGTGCCCTGCTCGGTGATCGCATCCGCATGAATTCTCTGCGTTCGAATCGCATTTACATGCGATCCATCGCAACGCGACGTCAGCACCTCGCGACCAGCGAAATGCTGGCTGATCACATCCTGTTCCTGAAATCGTGCGGATTCGACCTGGTTATCGTGGAGACGGCCGGCATTGGGCAGAGTGACAGCGAAATCGTCGATATGGTGAATTTCTCGGTGTACGTCATGACCAGCGAGTATGGGGCAGCCAGCCAGCTCGAAAAAATCGATATGCTGGATTATGCGGAAGTGATTGTGCTCAACAAGTACGACAAGCGTGGCGCAGAAGATGCACTGCGCGACATTCGCAAGCAGTGGAAGCGAAATCACGTGCAGTTCGAGACTGCAGATGAGGACATCCCGGTTTACCCGACGATCGCGAGCCAATTCAACGATCCGGGAATCAGCTGGATGTTCTACCAACTGTGTCAGCGGCTCGCCGCAAAGCTCGGTCTCGATCCTGACAAGTGGACGCCGAACATAGACGTATCCGAGCGGGAACCGCGCGCGATGGCGATCATCCCGGGCGGCCGGATTCGCTACCTGGCCGAGATCAGCGAACAGGGTCGCGATATAAACGCATCCATTCAGGCGCAAGCGGCCGCGTCGAGTCAGCTGCAAAACTTCTACGAGGCGCTCAAAGCTCTCGAAGATCCGGAATTGCCAGAACCGTTCGAAAAATTTCCCGCAGACGCCCTTGTGGATAACAAGGACCGGTCAATACTGGTATTGCGCCAGCGTTACCAGGAAGCCATCGGGGAAATCAGCGCAGAGGCATTGACCTTGCTGCGGAAATGGCCGGCGCGTAAGGAGAGCATAAGGACGGAAAGCTACAGCTACGAAGTACGCGGCAAGACAGTAACTGGCGCCAATTACAAGGAAAGTCTCAGTCATCAGAAGATACCCAAGATCGCGGCGCCGAAATTCAGCGACTGGGGAGAATTACTCATCTTCCTGATGAAAGAAAACTTGCCGGGCGCTTATCCGTACACGGGTGGTGTCTACCCTTATCGCAGGCTGGGCGAAGATCCGACCCGGATGTTCGCAGGAGAAGGCACGCCGGAGCGAACTAATCGCCGCTTTCACTATTTATCCAAAGGCCAGGACGCAGCCAGGCTGTCCACGGCATTCGATTCCGTAACCCTTTACGGTGAGGACCCTCACGAACGGCCTGATATTTACGGTAAGGTCGGCAACTCGGGTGTTTCCATCGCCTCTGTCGATGACATGAAGAAGCTGTATTCCGGCTTCGACCTGTGTGAGCCGACGACCTCGGTCTCGATGACGATTAACGGGCCTGCACCGATGATCCTTGCGTTCTTTATGAATACGGCGATCGATCAACAGGTCGAGAAGTACCTGAAGGAGTCGGGCGAGTGGCAGGCAGCGCAGAAGAAGATAGATGCTTATTTTTCGGGTAAGGCACGGCCGAGCTACGATGGGAAACTTCCCCCAGGCAACGACGCACTTGGTCTGGGCCTTCTCGGCATCTCCGGCGACAAGCTCGTATCGGCGGAAATCTACGATCAGATCCGGCAACGAACGCTGACCGCAGTGCGAGGGACGGTGCAGGCGGACATCCTGAAAGAGGATCAGGCGCAGAACACCTGTATTTTCTCCACCGAGTTTGCGATGAAGATGATGGGCGACGTGCAGCAATACTTTATTGACAACAACGTGCGTAATTACTACAGCGTATCGATCAGCGGCTATCACATCGCCGAAGCTGGTGCGAACCCGATCAGCCAGCTTGCGTTCACACTGTCGAACGGTTTCACGATCGTCGAGTACTACCTCGCACGTGGCATGAACATTGACGACTTCGCCCCCAACTTGAGTTTCTTTTTCTCGAACGGCATGGATCCGGAATATTCGGTCATCGGTCGCGTGGCCAGACGCATATGGGCGCGCGCGATGCGAGAGCGTTATGCTGCGAGCGCGCGCAGTCAGATGCTCAAGTATCACGTGCAAACCTCGGGTCGCAGCCTGCATGCGCAGGAAATTAGCTTCAACGACATCCGTACAACCCTGCAGGCCTTGTATGCCATGTTCGATAATTGCAACAGCCTGCACACCAACGCATTTGACGAAGCCATCACGACACCGACCGAGCAGTCGGTGCGGCGTGCCGTCGCCATCCAGATGATCATTTCGAAAGAACTGGGCCTGAACTATTGCGAAAACCCGTGGCAGGGATCGTTCATCATCGACGAATTGACTGGCCTCGTTGAAGAGGCCGTCTATAAGGAATTCGAGCGGATATCCGACCGCGGTGGCGTGCTCGGCGCGATGGATACGATGTACCAGCGTGGCAAGATCCAGGAAGAGAGTCTTTACTACGAAAGCCGGAAGCATGATGGCTCGTACGCGCTCGTTGGCGTCAATACATTCCTGCCCAGGGAAGGTCAGGAGGACGAGGTGCACGATCTCGAGCTGATTCGATCAACCGAGTCCGAAAAACAGGACCAGATCGACCATGTCAGGAGATTTCAAGAGGCGCATGGTGAAGAGAGCCCCGGTGCTATTGCCAGCCTGCAGGATGTCGCCCGCGATCGCGGCAACGTGTTCGCGGAACTAATGAACACGGTCAAGTCCAATTCCCTGGGCCAGATTTCGGCTGCGCTGTACCAGGTTGGGGGCGAATATCGCCGTAACATGTGACGCGGTCTGTACCGAAGCTGAAACGGTATCGTATGAGCCTGGCTGTAGAAGCCCGCCTGTAGGGGCCCGCCTGTAGGAGCCCGCCCCAGCGGGCGATAACAAAAAGTTAGAATCAATCTATTGATCAACGCAAAATTCAAATCGCTATTCGTATTACCTGCAACGCTGATCAGTGTCCTGTTGCTGTTTTGGGCCCTGTTTCAGGTGGTCGCCGGCGGTCCCGAGCGTACTGCCTGGCTCGGTGCCGCGCTTTCGGCATTGCCGTTGCCGTTCCTGATATTGAGACTGATGATCGGCCCGGTGGTGCGCACGAGTGAGTATCTTCCGCTGCTGCTACTGTTGTCTGCCATTGGCGTAATGATACCGGCCTGGGAACAATTCATGGAAGGTGTTGCGGGATGGTGGCCGCTTTCCGTTGCGCTGGTCAACGCCGGCATCATGCTGCTCTACGTGTTCTGGTATTCGCGATTCGGCCGCACCGAAAGTCTGCAGCTTAGTGTTGGCTCGAAGCTACCGGCATTCCGCCTGCAGGATTCCGAGGGCAACGAGGTGGGGTCGGATGACTTTGCCGGATCGCCGGCGGTCTTGTTGTTCTATCGCGGCAACTGGTGCCCCTTATGCATGGCGCAGATCCGGGAGATTGTCAGCCGCTACCAGGAAATGCACGACATGGGTATCAACGTCGTCCTTATCAGCCCGCAACCTGAAGAACACACGAAAAATCTCGCCGCCATGCACGATGTACCATTCCATTTCCTGATCGACGCAGAAAACAAGCTTGCGGAAGCTCTCGGAATCGCTATCGATAACGGCGTGCCTGTGGGCGTCATGGGGGGCTATGCGCCTAATACCGTCATGCCTACTGTTGTCGTCACAAATGCCAGTGGAACCATCGTCTTTTCCGATCAGACTGACAACTATCGCGTCCGGCCCGAGCCCGATGTGTTCCTGGCCATTCTGCGCAGAAGCGGAGCGGTCGCCCAGTGAATGAGCAGTCAGCGAAGCACTTTCTCGACAACCCGACGCTGTACGAAGGAACCTGTCTTGCGTTCCAGGGTTTCAAGCTGACCGAATGGAAAGAGGGCTTCGCCAGAATGGAGATGACCGTGCGGCCCGAACACCGAAATACGATCGGTTACCTTTCTTTGCCCAGGCCAAATTGTATGACCCCGAACACAGCCGGCTTTGTGCCACTGCACCCGGCACTTACAAGCGCCAGGAACGTTAGTCCGGATTGCCGGGCGGCTGATCAGGCAAAAGGATAACCATGGATCTGTTCAATCTCGACGGCAAAGTCGTGCTCATAAGCGGAGCGGGGTCCGGTCTCGGGCGGCAATTTGCGGAAACGCTGGCTGGCGCCGGCGCCTCGGTGGTACTTGCGGCGCGGCGGCGCGAAAAACTTGAGGAGACTGCCCAAAGGGTGCGGGACAAGGGCGGCGAGGCAATCTGCCTCGAACTGGACGTCACTGATTCACTGTCCGTAACGAACTGTATTCGGGAGACCGTCAGCGAGGCCGGCGTGCCGGATATTCTCGTGAATAACGCCGGCATTGCCAAGCAAGCCTTTCTCACCGATATCAGCGAGGACGATTGGGACGCCGTACTCGACACCAATCTTAAAGGCGTATTCATGCTGGCACGGGCCGTTGCGAGATCGATGATCAATGCGGAAAAACCCGGGAGCATCATCAATATTGCGTCGGTTCTCGGGTTGCGAGTCAGCAAAGCGCTCGGCTCTTACATTGCTGCAAAGTCGGCCGTCGTGCAGTTGACGAAGGCAATGGCGATTGAATGGTCGCGCCACAATATTCGCGTCAACGCGCTTGCGCCGGGTTATTTCATAACCGAGATAAACCAGGAACAATTTGCAGACGGTGGTGCTGAAGAATTTCTAAAACAACGCGTGCCAATGGGCCGTGTCGGAGAATTACCCGAAATCGCCGGCCCGCTGCTGTTGCTCGCATCTGGCGCCGGCAGTTACATGACGGGCAGCATCATCACTGTCGACGGCGGCCATGTTTGTAGTTCCTTGTAACCACTTTTGATACAGGCGTTCGCATGGGTCCACTGACCGGTTTCAGGATAGTCGAAATCGCCGGCATTGGCCCCGGGCAATTTTGTGGCATGCTGCTGGCGGATATGGGCGCACAGCTCATGCGCATCGATCGCAAGGCCGATGCTGATCCTGACATCGGAATACCAGCGAAATTCAACCTGATGAATCGCAGCCGGCCTGCGATCGGCGTCGATCTCAAGAGTCCGCCGGGTGTCGATCTCGTACTAAGACTCTGTGAAAACGCAGACGCGTTATTCGAGGGATTTCGGCCCGGCGTCATGGAGCGTCTCGGATTGGGACCCGGGGACTGTATGGCCAGGAACGCGAGTCTGGTCTATGGCCGCATGACCGGTTGGGGACAGACCGGGCCGTTGGCAGACGCTGTCGGTCATGACGGCAATTACGCCGCGCTTGCCGGTGTCATTTCGGCGATCGGCGAGAGAGATGGTCCGCCATCAATCCCGTTGAACCTGACCGCCGATTTTGGCGGTGGGGGTGCATACCTGGCCATGGGAATTCTTGCGGCACTTCTCGAAACAAGTCGCTCCGGCAAAGGCCAGATCGTGGACGCCGCAATGGTTGACGGCGCCGCCTCGTTGATGACGTTGTTTTATGGATTGCATGCCGGCGGTTTTTGGCTGGATCAAAGAGGCAGCAATATCCTCGACGGCGCTGCGCCATTCTACCGGGCTTATCGAACCAGCGACGAACAGTACGTTATCGTCTGTGCCATTGAACAGCGATTCTTTAGGGCGCTGATCGAGTTGCTGGGCGTCGATGATATCGGTTTGGCCGAGCAGCATGACAAGAGCAAATGGCCGCAACAGATCGAACGGTTCGAAGCTGTCTTCGCGAGTAAGACGCGCGACGAATGGTGCGAATTGCTCGAAGGAACGGATGCCTGTTTTGCGCCAATCCTTTCATTGACGGAAGCGCCGAGACACCCGCACAATGAAGCGCGCAAAACTTTCGTCACGGTAGACGGAATTCAGCAGCCGGCACCGGCGCCGAGGTTCTCCAGGACGAAATCCGAGATTCAGAACGCGCCGGGCGAGGCTGGCGAAAACGATCGAAAAGCATTGCTTGATTGGGGCCTTTCCGAATCTGAAGTCAACAATATTTTGCGTTCAGTGAACGCAGACCCCCAAGATAGCCAAGGGGTGAAAGTCCGCACTTGATCAGGCAGACACCGTCAGATCTAATTCGAAACCAGTGATCGCTTCACAGTGCGGGTTCAACTGATCGACGCGACATTCTATTCTTTAACGAGAAGAAGAAGTGTTGGAATAAAGCAAAGACCGCGAATTTATTATTCAGAACCCCAAAATGCTTTGATACGGCACCGCCGGCAGAAAGGAGACATGGCGCATACGACATATCAAACGACTACACTTATGTATGAATGTAGGGGTAGTAGCATGGATATGGACAAGCTGAACCGGTCGCTTACCTTAGTGGCCAATCTAGGTGTGCTTGCCGGAATCATTTTCCTCGCCGTAGAACTGAATCAGAACACAAGAGCCACAATTGCGGCAGCAAGCGAAGGAATTACAAATCAGAGTTTGGACTATTTCGCGCTCGGCATGAATAACCAGGTAATCAGTAGGGCTCTGCCTAAGCAGTCGTCTGGATTGGAACTGGACAGTTTTGAACAGGATCAACTATGGCGACACCAATTCTATAATTTCCGAATATTCCAGCATGCGTATTTACAATATCGTCGTGGTTTTTACGACGAGACCGTATGGAATTAGTACCGTAGACTAATTGCTAGCAGGTTGGTGAGTGACCCGCACGCCATATAGATGTGGAGCGATACTACCGGCGGGTGGGATACTTACTTCGAGTCGGAAGTGAATACCGTTCGCGAAATGCCAATTAGCGAACACGTCAAGGGTTTCAATTAAGCACTGGTCTCAATCCATCAAACCCATCTGTTTCATGAACGTAAGGTTGTCCCAGAAGAGCCATTCCTCATCGATGACGCCGTCTTCATTCCAGTGGCCTATAGTTACCATCGAAATCTTGAATGCCTTACCTGTCGGGGGAATTGAGTTGCCGTCGCCTGTTGGCATAGGCTGTGTAAATGTACCCTCCATAATACCGTTTACCGCGGTCCATTCGCCGCAGCCGATTTTGATCGGATGAACATCGATACGGGTGTCAGGGGCATAGACGAACATGTTTGCCAAATCCTGTATGTGGACATCGACACCCTCGGTGATATGACCGTCTGGCCAGTGCACGATGATGTCGGCCGCATGGCTTCGATCTAATTCGTCCCACTTTTGTCCAGTGAAGACGTTGAAGTCCAGATCGTCGAAGGTTGCAAGGTGAACGCTGGCTAGTGACTCATTGCATTCCAATGGTTGCTCCGCTGCGGTGATCGTGTATCCAATCGGTACCACGCAGGTAGCAATCAAGAGTGTTGCCACTAGGCGCCGGGCAATAGAATTTGATTTCATTTGATTTTCCCCTGTTGAGATTTGTGTTTCATATGGGGCATAGACGATAGCAATACAACGTATTGATGATAAATAGCGCTCATGTTGAATGATTATCCATGATATGTTGTTTATATGGATACTATAGAAGGCATGCGCACATTTTTAGCGGTGGTTTCGGAAGGCTCATTTTCCCGTGCCGCTGAGCGGCTCGGCATGTCACCGCAACTCGTGAGTAAGTACGTCGGGCAACTTGAGAGACGGCTCAACGTGCGATTGCTGAATCGCTCGACGCGACAAATGAGTATCACGGAAGCCGGGCACGCCTACTACGGTCGCTGTCAACAGGTGTTGGCGGACATCGACGAAATGGAGAGTACCGTCAGCGAATTGACGGCTAAGGCGCGAGGTACTTTACGAATTAACGCGCCGATGTCATATGGAATTTTGCACCTGACGCGCGCAATTGTGGAGTACCAATCCACGCAGCCTAAGGTCGATATCAATCTCACGTTAAACGACCGAGTGGTCGATATAGTAAGCGAAGGCTTCGATCTGGCGATACGCATCGCCGAGCTCGATGATTCATCGCTGGTTGCCCGCAAGTTGGCTCCCATCCGCCTCGTGGTGTGCGGCGCTCCGGAGTACTTTCAAAAGCGGGGCGTGCCACAGACGCCTGAGCAATTAAGCGAGCATCAATGTCTTGGTTACGCGTACTTCTCCGATCGTGATGTATGGCGCTTCGAGCGTGGGGGCAAGTCTCACGCTGTGCAGATTGACGGGCGATTCTCTGCCAACAACGGTGACGTGCTTCGCCTGTCAGCTATTGCCGGTGCAGGTATTGTATTGCAACCGACATTTCTTGTTGGCGGCGACATTCGCGCGGGTCGACTGCAGATCGTACTGGAGAAATATCGAGTTAAGGAGCTGAGTCTTTACGCGGTTTACGCGCACCGCCAGTATCTATCCGCAAAGGTTAGGACATTTGTCGATTTCCTGACTGGCTATTGGGGGTTTCCGCCCCACTGGGATGTGCCGAAAGGGAGGTAGTCTCGAACATTGCACGAGCACCAAGTGCGTTAAGAGGACATTCAGACTAGGACAAGAGCGTCTTGAATAGCGGATTCGGCAAACGGCTGCTGTGGGTGTGCGCCGTGACAAGGCGGCGTTTTCCAGTGGGTGTAATTCCCACCCGGCAATTATAGCTCCAGCCGGAAGCAACCGGAGCAACTGTGGAGGTAACGAAGTGGTTGAAGCCTCCGGTGAAGCGTGCGGCGAAATATGGTGGCAGCGCGAGTGTGCA
>Ga0209988_10000857_pt1 | contig 19352 bp, 8 predicted proteins | sample N075metaG_FD_183115 | JGI IMG/M metagenome (GOLD analysis project Ga0209988, IMG submission 183115) | Deep subsurface microbial communities from Kermadec Trench to uncover new lineages of life (NeLLi) - N075 metaG (SPAdes) (version 2) | ecosystem: Environmental > Aquatic > Marine > Ocean trench... | reverse complement strand
GGATTTCGAGGAGAGAGCCACGCAACGCGAGGAGTTTCTTGCGCCCGGCACAAGCACCGAAGCAAATTTGGTCACCGTCGAGGGAGAGGCCATTCCGGCTGGCCCGCGTGAAGCGATTGAGACTTACAAGAAAATCCTCGAGAACTACCCGAACTACGAACGCAACGACAAAGTTCTTTACCAGATGTCACGTGCCTACGACGAAATTGGCCAACCAGATGACGCGATGGAGGTAATGAATCGTTTCATCAGCGAATATCCATACTCCCGGCATGCCGACGAAGTACAGTTTCGTCGCGGTGAGTACCATTTCGTCAGGCGGGAATATCGCGACGCCGAGTCAGCGTATAACGCCATAATCCGCATGGGACCGAACTCGTCTTACTATGAACTTGCGCTCTACAAAATGGGTTGGGCGCTTTACAAACAACAGTTTTACGATGCGGCGCTCGACAGGTTCGTCGCTCTGCTGGATTACCAGGAGTCGATTGGATATGACTTTGATCAGCACGAGGACGAGGGTGAAGGACACCGCATAACGGATACGTTTCGCGTCGTCAGCCTGAGTTTCTCCAACATGGGTGGTCCAGACGTTATCGACGAGTTCTTCTCCGAACAAGGTCATCGCAGTTATGCCGACAAAATCTACAGCAATCTCGGTGAATTTTACTTCGCCAAGTTGCGCTACGACGACGCTGCGTCGGTGTATCGTTCGTTCATCGGCCTCAACCCTTATCACAAAAAATCTCCTTATTTCAGCATGCGTGTCGTCGAGATTTTTGTCGATGCGAATTTCCCGCTGCTGGTTGTCGAGGCCAAGAAGGATTTCGCAAACCGTTACGCCTTGTCAGCGGAATACTGGCATCGGCACGATGCTGAAAGCGCGCCTGAAGTTACCGGTTTTCTCAAAACCAACCTGAACGATCTTGCGGGTCATTATCACGCTCTTTATCAGGATGAATTTCTTGCCGGGGAAAAGACTGCTAATTTTGCTGAGGCGCACAGCTGGTATCGGCAGTTGCTTGGTTCGTTCCCGGCTGCTGAGGAAGCGCCACGGGTCAATTACCAACTCGCGGACCTGTTACTTGAGAACGAAGACTTCGGAAATGCGGCGCTCGAATACGAGATTACCGCTTATAAATACGGCGACCACCAGAAGGCTTCGGCCGCAGGATACGCCGCTGTTTTTGCTTACCGCCAGGACCTGGAAATAGCTACCGGCGCACGAAAACGTGATGTCAAGGAATCGGTGGTAGAGAGTTCTTTGCGCTTCGCTGATGCCTTTAAGGAGCACGAGCAGGCACCAATCGTCCTGGCTGCAGCTGCAGACGATTTGTATGAAATGAAAGACTTTTCACGAGCGATCGACTCAGCCAGCAAGCTGATTGATCGCTACCCGTCGTCAGATCCCGATCTGCGCCGTGGAGCATGGGCCGTGGTCGCGCATTCGTCTATCGATACCGCTGAGTACCAGAGTGCCGAGCATGCTTATGCGAACGTATTGAGGCTCACGCCGGATGACCATGAGTCGCGTCCGGGCGTTATCGATGGTCTGGCCGCGTCTATCTACAAACAGGCAGAGCAGGCAAATTTGCTCGAAGACTACCGCACTGCGGCCAACCATTTTCTCCGCATCAAAGTACTGACACCGACTTCCAGCATCCGCATCTCTGCGGAGTACGATGCCGCTGCGGCCTTGATGAAACTTGAGGACTGGTCCATGGCGTCGGGGGTTCTCGAGGAATTCAGAACGTCTCACCCCGAGCATGATTTGCGTAACGATGCGACCAGGCAACTGGCATACATTTACCGTGAAGACGGTCAATTGGCCCGGTCTGCCGCCGAGCACGAGCGGATATCGCTGGAGACAGACGATCTTGTGCTGCGCAGGGAAGCCTTGCTGACAGCGGGCGAGCTGTACGACGAGGCCAGGGCGATGACCGATGCGGTGCGAGTTTATGAGCAGTATGCGGAAGACTATCCGCGTCCACTGGACCAGGCAATTGAGACCCGTAAACGCTTGTCCGACATTTTCAAGGAGCAGCTTGAATACCAGCGTTACTATGAGCAGCTAAGTGTGATCGTCGCCGTGGATAACAGTGCCGGGCCGGATCGTACAGATCGCAGTCGCTATCTTGCCGCTGGCGCAGCGCTGGTTCTCGCGGAGCAGCTGTACGAACAATTTGCAAAACTGACACTGGCCCAGCCATTCGAAGACAGTCTCGCGCAAAAGCAAGCTCGCATGGATACAACAATGGCTGCGCTCGAAGGCCTCGTGGCCTATCAGGTTGCCGATGTCACGGCTGCGGCTACTTTTTATATCGCCGAATCCTATCGCAACTTCAGTGTGGCACTGATGACATCGGAGCGCCCGGATGACCTTTCAGCGGCTGAAAAAGTCAACTACGACATGGTCATCGAAGAAGAGGCATGGCCCTTCGAAGAACGTGCAATCGAGGTTCATGAAGCAAACTTCGAATTGCTTGCAGCCGGCATTTACAATCCATGGGTGCAAAAGAGCCTCAACGAACTGGCTGTGATGATGCCGGGCCGTTACGCGAAAAATGAAACCAGCGAGGGCTTCCTCGGATCGATTGACGTTTTCGCCTATCGCATGCCCGTCGCTCCGGAAGTTGATCTCGAGACAGAGGGCGTCACCGGGACAGATGGCTCACAACCCGTCGACGATGACCGCACCGGGCTGGCAGTGCTTACCGGTCTTGTCCACACAAACAGGTGAATGGAATCGCCATGATAAAAATCAAACAACACAAAAAAAACCCAGCCGATCGCCTGTGTTTGTCGATCGTTTGCGCCGTGTTTCTGCTTGCCGGCTGCAGTACAACACCGAAACAGCAACGAGCTGTGGCAAATATTGAAATTCTGGAAGCCGTCGGCTTCACGATCACAGAGGAAGTGCGGATCAGTGATGGCGTGCGAGTGCAATACTATGAAGCGCTCAACTTGCTGCGGGATGGACAAATCGAGCAGGGCATCGCACTACTCGAAAAGGTCGCTGAGGCAGCGCCGCTCGTAAGCGCACCAAGAATCGATCTCGGTATGGCGTACCACCTCCAGGACGATCTGGAGGCCGCGGAAGAAAATCTCTTGCAGGCGCTTAAGCTCAACGCCAGTCATCCTGTTGCCCATAATGAGCTCGGCATCGTCTATCGAAAGGCCGGTCGCTTCGCTGCAGCCAGGCAAAGTTACGAGGCCGCGATTGCGGTGTATCCGGGTTATCACCACGCCAGACGAAATCTCGCGATTCTGTGTGATCTGTACCTGGCTGATTTCGACTGCGCGCTTGACCAATATCACGCTTACCTGCAGACAGTGCCGGCTGATGCGGAGGCATCAATGTGGATTGCCGATCTGCAGAACCGCATGGGGAGCAGGTAAATCATGATTAAGGCACCGTGTTTATTGATTGTACTTTCGATGGGGTTTTCCTTTGTGAGCGCGGAAGAAACCGAGGATGCGACTGAAGCCGAGGCGTCTGTGGAACAGGCTGTGCCGAGGGATTCCGGGCCAAAGAAAATGTCCGGCATGTCGATTCTCGGTAATGAAGAGACCCCCAAATCGCTGGTTATTGTTCCCTGGAAGTCTTCAGAAATAGGGGATGATATTGGCTTGTCAGATACACTCGACGACCGGGCTCAACCGGTCGACAAGGAGGTTTTCCTCCGCGAGCTGGAATATTACGAGATTCGCTCAGGCGAATAATCCGCTGTTGCTGGCGTCCTTCTGCCGGCCTCCCCTCGCGACTGTGTGCGGTAATTCAAGGATGTACACATTCTTCGAAAGATAGTCCTCGAACGTGCGCTACGTCACGTTAAAAACAGAGACGTGCGCCTAATCTGACGATTGTCCGATCTTATTGGTCGGGATATTTTGATAATTGAGGATTAAGAAATGGACCTTTTCTATTCGATTATAGCCTTCTTCGCAACGGGTGGTCTGTTCATGTATCCGATACTCCTGGTGTTCGCGGTTGGTACGGCAATAGCGGTTGAACGCTTTATCACGCTTACCTTGATCACGAACAAAAACCAGGTGGTTTGGGACAAAGTACAGCCATTGTTGGACAACGGTGAATTTACCGAGGCTCGGGAAATGACCGGCGGGGACGAATCAACGATCTCGCAGGTACTGAACATGGGATTATCTTTGCAGGGTACCGTGCGCCGTCGTGAAGATATCGAAATCGCGATGGAGGAGAGCATGATGCAAATCGTGCCGCGCCTCGAAAAACGTACACCGTATGTCGCTCTGGCATCGAGCATTGCAACATTGCTTGGTCTGCTCGGTACTATCATGGGCCTGATCCAGGCATTTACAGCGGTCGCTAATGCCAACCCGGCGGAAAAGGCTGACCTGTTGTCCGCCAGTATTTCCGTTGCCATGAACACGACGGCGTTCGGACTCATGGTCGCTATTCCGCTGCTTGTTGTGCATGCGATTTTGACCAGCAAGACCGGCGACATCGTCGACAGTCTTGAAATGGCGTGCGTTAAAGCGCTGAACGTATTTTCCAGAAGGGCGCAGCGTGCCATCGAGGCGTAAACGACATGGCGCGGAGACACCATTACAAGCGTCGTAAGGGAAACGACTACGAGATCGATGTCACCACCTTTCTGAATTTGATGGTGGTGTTGATTCCGTTTCTCCTGATAACCGCAGTTTTCTCCCGGCTGACCATCGTGGAGCTTGACCTGCCGAGCAACGCCAGTGGCGCGGCGCCGCAACACGAGAGTTTCAGGATCGAAGTGATCGTCAGAGAGGCCGGGATCGAAATCGGCAACGGGACGGCAGTTATCGCCACCGTCCCGAAGAAGGATGATGAATACGATCTCGAAACACTCTCGGAAATGATGGTCGCGCTGAAACAGGAATACCCGGATATCGATACAGCTTCTGTGCTGATGGAAGCCTTTATTCCCTATGACTATCTGATTCAGGTCATGGATATCGTTCGCACGGTTGAAGTACCGACCGGCGTGGAGAACGAATACGAACTGTATGCACTGTTCTCGGATATCGCGGTGGGAGCGGCACCATGAGAAATTCCCGTCGTATGAAACGCATGGGCCGGAACCGGCGGAAGATCACCAAAATGAATCTGACATCGTTGATGGATATTTTCACGATTCTGGTGTTTTTCCTGCTTGTGAATTCAGGCTCAGTCGAGGTTCTGGACTCACCAAAAGAGGTGACCCTCCCGGAGTCAAGAGCTGAAACCAAGCCTCGCGAGACGGTGGTGATCTTCATCAGTCCGACCGAAGTTCTGGTCCAGGGACAGTTGGTTGCGCTGGTAGACGAAATTCTCGCGGGCAAGCCGAGTGTTTTGGACCCAATTGCGGCACGTCTGGCACAGCTCAAGCAAAACGTAATCGGAACTAGCACGCTAGCCCTGTCTACCAGTCAGGAGGTGACAATTCTTGCCGACAAATCAGTACCGTTCACAGTGATCAATACGATCATGTCAACGTGTACCGGTGAAGGTTTCGAGAGTGTTTCTTTGGCAGTAACGCAAAGAGGCGGCGCACAGGTCGCGGCGAATTAGCCCCGCACCTACGAAGGTAACAGCGTGACCGAGGAAATTTCAAACAGGGAAGAGTCAAAACGGATCGAGTTCGAGAATTCCGAGAGGCAACTGTCGGAGCTCGCAACCAGTCTGGAGGGCGTGAGTAATGAGCTCATTGCTTTGGCAGAGAAAAGTCATGAATACGAAGTGCTGGGCAGGATTTGCCGATCTCTGGAAGAGCTTGACGAACTCGGCGCAACCGATCTTTTCTGGAGTACGCAAGACGATACCGAAGCGCGCAGAGCCAGGCTTGATAATGCTTATCGAGAAATTGATGATTACGGTATTGAGATCAGTCGCACGGAGTGTCGTCGTGACGCAATCTTCGAGCAAATCGGCGATCAAAACCAGCACCTGGATAATCTGCACTACGACTTGATTGATATCGTCGAGCAACGAGAGGCGCGGGCGAGTGAATGGGTTGTTGAACGCGATGCCGACGAGCTTCCGATCCAAAACCCGGTCATGCCATGGAGTCGTGGTAACGAAGAAGACGATCGGTTCCGAAAATCACTATGGTCCTCGCTGGCGGCATCCCTCTGTCTGGCGCTACTCGTGGGGTCGATTGCGATTCCGCTTATCGAACGCGATAAAATAATTGAAGTACCCGAGCGTATTGCCAGGTTGGTTCTGCAAAACCGGGCACAACTGGAACCAGAGCCAGAGCCACAAGCAATTTTTGAGGAAGAGTTGCCGGAGCCCGAACCAGAGGAGTTGGCAGAAACGTTGCCCGAGGAAACCGTACCAGAAGCCGTTGTTGAACCCACCGTGGCGGAAGAGGCGGTGGTCGATTTGAAGGAGCAAGTGAAGTCGAAAGGCATCCTCGCTTTTCGTGACAGCTTTGCCAGCCGAGCCACCCTCAGACCAATGGCACAACTCGGTTCGCAGGCTCGCTTGAGCAACGCCGGGGAAGATGCGGTCGGTCGCCCGACGCGTTCCATGGTTACGACCAACGCTCCGGGTTCGAGTGGTGGCATCAATCTCGCCGACATCAGTCGTGATTTTGGTGGTGGGGGTAATGACATCGGTGGCGTGCAGGTATCTCGCGTTGCGAGTTCCATCGGCACCGGCGGCAACGGTGTATCTGATCGTCCGCGTAGTGGCGGTGCTTTTGCAGGTCGCACCGATGAGGAAATACAAATCGTCTTTGATCGCTACAAGGCTTCGCTATATCGTCTCTACAATCGCGAGTTACGCAAAGACCCTACCTTGCGTGGGCAGATAATCCTGAAGCTGACGATCGAGCCCGATGGCTCGGTATCGTTCTGCATCATACAGTCATCCGACATGAACGCGCCAATGCTCGCCGAACAGGTTGTCGAGCGTGTCGTCACATTTGAATTCGGTGCGAAAGAAGACATTATCGCGGTTACCATAATCTACCCAATCGACTTCTTGCCGGCCGCCTGAGCGGGCTTCGAGGGAAACAACGCCACACACTTAAGGGCCAGCTTTAGTCAAACTCACAAGGTGTGATGCAGTTCACCATCGGGCGACATTCGATGCGCCATCATCACATCTGGATCCAGGCAAAAAGGCAAAGCCGCCGAAAGGGGGCGACGCAAAGTCACCGGCCTAAAGAGCGTTGAGCTCCACGGCAGCGGGACCGCTCTCGAGACCGATTTTTCGACAGGGCATCCCCATTGGTGAAGCAGTCGCCAGCGGACAGATATTAAGGATGATGGCCCAAACGCAATCACAATCTTCAGCGTGTACAGGCATTGTGCGCCGACTTGGCGTGCGCTTGTTTGGCGTTGTTGTCTTGCTCGCTCTGGCGTTCGCTGCTGAGGCGCAGGATTGCTCAGACTATCCCAATGGTGTGATTGATGGTTTTGCGGGTGACGTGGCACCATCGCAATTGAAAATCGATCGCAGCTGCACCATCCGGAATTTTCCGGCAGATAATCCGTTGGACACCAACTTCAGTTTCTTCACCCAGCCCGGACAGACGGATGAGCGCTGGCTGATCATATTCGACAACGTTGTTCACACCGGCAACATGTCGTGCAACGCCGTCCTCGAGCACAAAATCTGGTTCACGAATGGTTCATCGAGCAAGATACGCCAGCTCTGCCAGAATCTGTTGATCCCGGTTGAGAAAATCGACAAGCGAAACCCCGCAGGCACGACGACCGCCGCAATAGGCGTACCGTTTACCTACACGCTGACGATTCCGGTGCTGTTCGACCCGGCGGCCGGAGACAGCGGCACGGTGATCGACTTTCAGGGCTCCGTCAACGATTTGCACAGCATCATCCTGTTTGACGACCTGACCGCGACAGGCGTCGATCTCACTTACCTCAGTCACACCATGTACTGGAAAGATTCCGGGGCGGCAGTCAACTACACATTCTCAAATGTCGGTGGATTGCTGACTTTTGATATCGACCCCCTCACAATTATTCCGGCGACAGAGCAGATTGTTATCGAGATTACGGTGGTACTCGAAGACACGCCTGCCAACGCGCCGGGTACGCAGTTCACCAATACTGCAAAGTGGTTTTTTGGCCGCCTCATCGACGGAACTTATTACGAACCGTTGCCCGGTGAGTGGGGCATTTCGGAACCGCTGACAATCGCGGCACCGGACCTGATCATGACGAAGACGGGCCCGGCGACCCTCGGCCTCACACTGAACCTGGGTGAGTGGGGCGTATTCGGTCTTGATGTGCACAACACCGGCCTGAGTGATGCCTGGGATATCACGCTCATCGACATGTTGCCCGACGGCCCGACCGGCGGCATGTGCGATGCAACACCGGAAATCTTGACTGCGCAGGTTTTCGCTGCCGATGGCGTAACCGCCATTCCGGGAAAGGGCCCGCTCACTGAGGGCGTTGACTACACTCTGAATTACTCCGGTGAGCCATCGTGCACGCTGTCAATGTCGATGCTGACCGCAGCAGCGACAATTGGTGCCGATCAGCGTCTGGTCATCAGCTACCGCACGCAGCTTGATGCCGACAGTCTCGATGGCGCTGCGCTAACGAATATCGCGGGCGTGACCCGGTGGTACAACGGCGACAGCAGCAACCCGGATCGTATCGCTTATTCACGCACAGTCGTCACCGGCACGCCCGGCGTCGACGATCATGAAGATGCACATACAACCAACGTCGTACTGTTTGGTTACTTCTTCGAGAAATCGGTTGAAAACCTGACGACAGGTGTTTACCCGGCGACGACAGCAGCACCGGGTGACATGTTGCGATATTCCATTCGCTTGCAAACAACCGATGGAGCCCTGGCGAACTTCTCGTTCACTGACGACCTTGGTGCAATGAATCCGACCGCAGTATTCGTACCGGGCTCTCTGAATCTCGTCGCAGCGACGATCCCGCCCGGCGCGGACACCAGCAATACCAATCCACTGGGCGGCACGAATAACGCGGGGCTTCTCGACATCCGCAACCTGGACTTGCCGGCGGGTGGTGAAATTCTCATCCAGTTCGATATCGAACTCGAATCCGGGTTGCTCGACGGTACCGTCGTCACCAACCAGGCGGACCTGGTCGGAGCCGCAAAGCTGGCCGACAGCGACGATCCCTTCGTCAATGGCCAGTCGGACCCGAGCATCAATGGTGACGAGGATCCGACTCGGGTTGTGATCGAGGGCGTGCCACCACCACCACCGCTGAAAGCAAACACGCAAGCCACCGCGACCATCGGCGAGGAATTCAGTTACCGAATGACAATTCCTTCGGTGCCGCACAGTGCCGATTTGTACGACGTTCGCATTCTTGATGATCTCGCCGCGTCAGCCGCTGATCTTGAGTTTGTCAGCGTCACCCGGATTTCCGGATCGGGTGCGTGGACACCTGTCAACACGGGCACGGCGACAAGTCTTGTTATTGAAGATCCGGCAATTGGTATTGATATTCCGGCCGGTGAGCAGGTCGTTATCGAGATCACAGTTCGACTCGCCGATACGGCCACCAACATTGCCGGTTTGCAGTTTACGAACAGCGCATTTTTTACCTACAACCAACTCGATAATGATGTCGCGACTGAGTTGATCGGCGGGTCGAGCACGACAGGACCAATGACGATCGTCGAGCCCGACCTGACCATGACGAAGAGCGGCCCGCTGCGAATGCGGATCGGTGTTCCGGAAACATTCACGCTCGACATTCACAATGCCGGTGATTCACCCGCGTACAACCTGACGATAAGCGACCTTCTGCCGAACGAAGCCGATGGTGGTACTTGTGATGTGCCACCCGCGCAGATTACGGCGCAGGTGTTTGCGGCAGATGGTGTCACGCCGGTGTCTGCAGTATTGGTTGACGGTGCCGACTACAACGCCGTGTTCTCAGGCGACCCGCTCTGTTCGCTGCAATTGACAATGCTCAACAGCAGCAGCGCCATCGGTGCCGATGAGCATCTGATCGTCACTTATGACACGCAGCTCGACGGCGACAGTATCGAAAATACGGCACTGACAAATATCGCCGGAGTAACTGAGTGGTTCAGTCTTGATGTAGAAGATGCGGCGGCGCTTGTCTATGCGCGTGACTACGACCGCGTTCTCACCGATGGCACCGTCAACATAGTCGATCACGAAGACGCTCTTACGATACTGGTGTTCACACCGACACTGATTTTCGAAAAATACGCGCTCAACGTTACGACAGGTGAGGATCCGGCAACAGTTGCGACACCCGGGGACACGATTCAGTACACGTTGAGAATCGAAAACGCTGGAAACTCGGTGATTGACAACTTCAGCATTGTCGACGAACTCGATAGCCTGAATGCGGCAGTTATGTTCCGGGCAGGAACGCTGAACGTTACAACACTACCGCCCGGCGCTGACGACGCGAACACGGATCCGAACGGTGGCGCGGCGGGTTCCGGCCTACTGGATATTCGCAACCTGAGTATCGGCGGGCTGGGCGATACGCTGTTCGTCGTGTTTGAAGTACAACTGGCGCCCATCATAGCCAGCGGTAGTATCGTCCTCAATCAGTCCGAGGCCATGTTCAGTGGCTATCCAGTTGCGATCAGCGATGACCCGAATGTCAACGGTGCAGCCGACCCCAATGTCGCGGGCGATGAAGACCCGACAGAGATTCTGATTGAGTCGGCGCCGGCCTTCATTGTTGAAAAGATTTCCACTTACCTCGATGGCGACCCGAATGTTCTGCTTGCGGGCGAGACACTGCGTTACACCATTACCGTACAAAACGTCGGCACCGACAATGCGACCAGTGTTTCCATTGTCGACCAGGTGCCGGCGAACACGCAATACGTTGCCGGGTCCACGACGCTAAACGGAGCCGTTGTAATGGATGGCGCGAGTTCACCACTGATTGACGGCATACCGTTGAACTCGCCGCAAGATCCAGCGCCAGGTGTGTTGAACGCCGGCGTTGTCAACAACGTTGCAACGATCATATTCGATGTCGTCGTTAATCCGGATGTGCCGGACGGCACAGTATTGTCCAACCAGGCATTCGTTAGTGCTGTTGATTACGGCATTGCGGATCAACCATCCGATGATCCGCGAACAGAACTGGCTGACGATCCGACGCGTGATGTGGTCGGCAATTTCCCGCTGCTGTTTGCTGAAAAATCCGCCGAGCTGCTGATTGACAATGGCTCACCTGGCATCGTCGATCCTGACGATACGCTGCGCTACACAATCACGATCTATAACAACGGTAACGTTCCGGCCACGATTGTGGAGTTATTCGACGACGTTCCCGCCAACACATCGTATGTTGCTGACAGCACTACCTTGAATGGTACGGACATCGGCCGACCGGACGGTGGCGTTTTCCCGTTGGCGGCGCGCATCGATTTAAGCTCCGCGGATCTACCATTGCCTGGAGCAGGTGAGGGTGTTTTATCGCCGGGCGAATCTGCTGTGGTGCAATTCGATTTGCTGGTCGATGCTAACGCTGCTCGCGGCAGCCTCATTATCAACCAAGCCACGATTTACAGCGCCGAGGTCGCAAATCTCCTGACCGATGGCGATGGCAACCCGGCGACAGGTCCCGAACCGACGGTCGTCGTCGTGGGCGACGCCCAGACGCTGACGATTGTTAAAGAAGTGTCCGTTGTCGACGGCGGGCCGGCCATCGCTGGTGCGACACTGGAATATGTTGTCACGGTACTGAACGTTGGCACCGTGCCCGCGCTGTACGTCACCATCCGCGACGATCTTGACGAGGTAAACCCCGACTACCTGGCGTATGTGGACCAGTCCGCCACTTTGAACGGACTGGCAACCGGCGTCAGCTTCGCAGACCCGGTCATAACCGCTGACTACTTTACGGATTACGGGCCACTGGCTCCCGGCGAAACCGCTGTGTTGCGTTTCCGGGCGATCATTGATCCAAACCTCGCCGAAGGCACGACGATTGTTAACACTGCGCGCGTCTACTGGGATGACCCGCAACAGCAGGCAGAAGCAACCGTCATGATTGACGTCGGTGCCATGCCCGATGCCGGCATGTTGAGCGGCAACGTCTGGCATGACGCGGATCATGAAAACACGCCCGGCGGGTTCGAGCGGCCCCTGGAGGGATGGCTCGTTGAGCTCTTGCTGAACGGACAGCCGGTACGCACGCTGGTTACCGATTCGGACGGCTATTACCTGTTCACGAACGTCATTCCCAACTACACAGCCGGCGAGTTTTACTCGCTGCGCTTCAGTGCACCGGGCGCTGTTTCCACAACCGCATTGCTCGGCATCACAGACTCTGACTTTACAGACACTCAACAGCAGATCACGGAAATTGATGTGCAGGAAGGCAGTAATCTGCTTGCCCTGAACATGCCGGTCGATCCGAACGGTGTCATCTACGACTCCATCGGCAGGGCGCCGGTCAGCGGCGCTGTCGTAAATATCGTGGACGCGCGAAATGGCGTCCCGTTGCCTGCGGCCTGCTTCGACGACCCGAATCACCAGGGCCAGACAACGATCGGCAACGGCTATTACAAGTTCGATATCAATTTTTCCGACCCATCGTGTCCGAGCGGACTGAATTACCTGCTCCAGGTTGTGGCACCGGATACGAGTTTCGTGCCCGGCGTGTCAGAGCTGATTCCGCCGACATCGGACCAGACGACATTGCCGTTCGATGTGCCTTCTTGTCCGGGTTCGCCAACGGACGCCGTGTTGGGAACGCCACAAACCTGTGAAGCGCAGGTGTCGGAGTTTGCACCTCCTGCGTCTGTTCCGGCACGCAGCCCGGGAACTGCCTACCATCTCTTCGTGAGGCTGGACTCGAGTCAGGTGCCTGGCTCAAGCCAGCTGTTCAACAACCATATACCGCTCGATCCGCGTCTGGGCGGTGCTGTTGCGATTACAAAGACAACGCCGATGTTGAACGTGACGCGCGGGCAACTGGTGCCGTACGTCATCACGATCAGCAACTCATTCGGCGTCGAATTGCAGGACGTTAATGTCATCGACCGTTTTCCGGCCGGGTTCCGCTACATCGAAGGATCGGCAAGATTCGACGATCAGGCGTTGGAGCCAACGATTGTCGGACGCGAGTTGATCTGGTCGAATTTCACACTGGCGGTCGACGGTCGGCACACGATCAAGTTATTGCTCGCCGTTGGTGCCGGAGTGACCGAGGGCGAGTTCGTCAATCGTGCGCAAGCGACAAACTCGATCCTGGGCAGCGCAATTTCGGAAGAGGCGTCGGCGACGGTGCGAATCATTCCGGATCCGACTTTCGATTGCACAGATGTCATGGGCAAGGTTTTCAATGACGCCAATCGCAATGGCTACCAGGACGGTGATGAAGCAGGCTTGCCTGGCGTTCGTCTTGTAACGGCCAGAGGTCTGGTGGCCAGCACGGATTCATTCGGTCGTTATCACATCACCTGCGCAATCGTTCCGGAGGCAAATCGGGGCAGCAACTTCGTGCTGAAGCTCGATGACCGGACATTGCCGAGCGGCTATCGCCCGTCCACACGTCCGGTGCAGGTCCAGCGGGCGACACGTGGTAAATCACTGCGCATTAACTTCGGCGCATCCATACACCGCGTCGTTGGTCTCGATCTTGCGGACGCGGTATTCGAGCCGAACGAAATCGCAATGCGCCAACAGTGGGTGCCGCGACTCGACATGCTGATGGACGAGTTGGAGAAAGCGCCTGCGGTGCTGCGCCTGTCCTATGTCGCCGACCTCGAACCGAAGGCCCTCGTAGAGGCACGCCTGAAGAGTTTGAAGTCGCAAATCGGCGATGCATGGGAAGAGCGTAACTGTTGCTACAAACTGGACATCGAGCCTGAGATTCACTGGCGTCTGGGTGGGCCGGTCACGGTGCCGCAGGGAGGCGAGCAATGAACGCATTGACCCGCTTAACGGCGTTGCTGCTGTTGCTCCCGTTCGCGGTGCTTGCGCAGGATGTCCATGAAGTATCGATGGGTGAGGCGGTTGAGCGTCACTTGTCTACGGATATCGATTACATGCAGTGGGTTCAGGACCCGGATCGTCTCGCAACCGAAGCAAGCGATGAGATCGAAACGCGTGAAACGCTCGAAGATGGATTTGAAACCGTCAAGCTGAGTAACGTCGTCGCGCCGATTCTTTTTGAGACTGGCGTCGCACAGATTCCCGAGGGTACGGTTGAAGCACTGGGCATCATTCTCGAGGGCATGAAAGACCGGCTGAATGTACGCCTGCATCTCATAGGACATGCAGACAATCAGCCGTTGTCACCGCGCCTGGTCGCGATTTACACGGACAACATGGGGCTGTCGCACGAGCGTGCGGGTGAGGTCGCCGAATACATGCAAACCGCCCTGGCCTTGCCAGCCGAAGCCGTGTCGTATTCCTGGCAAGGTGAGTTGAATCCTGTCGAATCTAACCACACAGCGGCGGGTCGCGCAAAAAATCGTCGCGTTGAGGTCGAAGTCTGGTACGACGAGGTCGTCGACAAGGTCGGTCTTGAAGAATATCTGGTCAAACATGAGGTCCAGACGATCATGGTCTGCCGAATCGAAACGGTCTGTAAACTCAGGTATATCGATGGTCATGCGAATCGCGCCCGGGTTCAAAACCTGATCGCTCCGCTGCATTACAGCGCAGAAACGGTGGACGTAGACGCGGCTTTCGTCGAGAAGATCCAGCGGGGCTTTAATAATCTCGCCGGCAAGGAAAATGTTGTCGTGAAGTTCGTCGGTTTTACAGACGGACTGCCGCTGACGGGTCGCACAGAACGAATCTATGGCGACAACGTGGGTCTGTCGAAAGCCCACGCGCGCCGCGTAGCCCTGGCGATTCAGGATGAGCTTGATCTGCCAACCGATGCCGTCGAGAGCGATGGCCGTGGGGCGGAGAAACCACTCGGAAGCAACGAAACCGCAAAGGGACGTGCCCTTAACCGCCGTGTCGAAGTTGAATTCTGGTACGACGATCCGCTGCAGGATCTCCCTGATGAACCACAGATGTGCCCGGGGGACGCCGGCGCCGAAATGGTCACCAGGGTCTACGACCCTCCATGGGGAGCGATTGGCGATATTGAATTCGTTAACGGTCGACCGTTAGTGCGGCCTGGCTATACGTCGACCTTGTTGCGTGGACTTCAGGATGTGTCCGGCAAAACCAATCCACGGCTTCGATTTGTCGGCTACACGCGCAACGAAAGACTGACCCGTCGAACGGCAGGTGTGTACACAGATGATGTTGGTCTGTCTGCATCACGAGCACGAAGAGCTATGGAGAAAATTGCCGCGGATATGGAGCTCGACCCGTGGCAAGTCGAATTCGAAGGCCGTGGTTATGTGCATTCAGACGACGTCGTCAATGCGGGATTCATTCAAGGCGAGACCTCGCACGTTTCGGTGCAGGTCGTCTACGACGAACTCGCCGTGCTGGATGACTACGAAGGTGTTGATATAACGCGGATGACGCGAGAACTCAGTCCGGAAAATCCGCTTGGATTGAATTTGATGCGGATCACCGTTGATGGCAAGCCAATCGATGACCCCAGACGGAGTTCGTCAGACATTCAACGTTGCACAGATGTTGCTTTGGCGAAGGCCGACATACAATTTGGATTCGACAACCTCAGATCAGAGCCGAGACTCAGCGTGGTGGCCGATCCTGCGCGTATAGCGGTTGCAGCACTGGGGGACGGAGACATCTACGCGACCGATGTCCAGTTCCGGATGTATACAAACTATTCTCACTTTTTGGAACGTGCGGAAATTCGCGTATTCGAAATCGGACAATCGCTCGAAAATGAGCCGCTTGATGTTATCCAGATGCAAGCCGACGGCACTGCCACCTGGCAACCGACATCGGGCAGTTTCCGGGCGCCTACCGAAAAGCTGGCGTATGTGCTCAGAGCGTACGGATCGGACGGCAATTTCGATGAAACCAAACCGCAGGCGCTGTTGATTGACTACGATGAGGACATCCCGCTGGAAGAAATCATACTTGGCGACGATGTCGAGGAACCGGTCGAGGACGCGGTGCTGTTTTCAGCCTATGGTGAAAATACGCTGGGATTACAGAATATTGGTCTGAGCAGCGGCACCGTCAGCGTAAGAGGCAGCGGCATATCGCCAGACCAGGAAGTCTGGGTGGCGGGTCGCCCGATTCCAGTGAGTGCAAATGGCGAATTCATCGCTGAGGAAATTCTGCCGCAGGGATTGCACACCGTAGAGGTAGCGGTCCTGGATAAAGATGGATACGGTGAACTTTTCTTACGCGACCTCGAATTCGAAGAGAACGACTGGTTCTACGTCGGCATGGCAGACCTTACGCTTTCGAGCAACAGTTCAAGCGGACCGATCGATTTATTGCAAGGTGCGAATTCAACCAGCGATCCGGATTCAAATCTTGATGGGCGCCTGGCGTTCTTCGCCAACGGCAAATTCGGCAATCGCTGGCGTGTGACGGCAAGTGCCGATACGCGCGAGGGGCCGATCAAAGACCTGTTCAACAGCTTCATGGACAAGTCGCCCGACGCACTGTTCAGACGCATCGACGAGAAGTACTACTACCCGACGTTTGGCGATGACAGCACCGTTGCAGAGATGGCACCGACAATGGGTAAGTTTTACGTTCGCGTGAGTCAGGACGATAACTACGGCCAATGGGGCAACTTCAAAGTTGGCTATGTGAACAACGAGCTGGCACACGTTGATCGCGGCATGTACGGCGCGAATATGCACTACCAGTCCGATACAACGACAGATTTCGGCGAGCAGAAGTATGCCGCCGACGTATTCGCAGCGGAGCCCGGAACCATCGCGAGTCGTGAAGAATTCAGGGGAACAGGCGGGTCATTGTATTTCTTGCGCCGCCAGGATCTGCTTATAGGGTCGGAGCGAGTGCGCATCGAATTGCGCGACAAGGCTTCGGGCATTGTGACGGGTGTGGTTAACCTGACGCCGGCAATTGACTACGACATTGATTATCTGCAGGGTCGCGTTGTCTTGATGCAACCGCTGGCATCAGTTGCGAATGATAATTTGCTGGTCCGCAGTGGTTCGGTCTCGGGTGATGAGGCGTACCTCGTTGTTCGCTACGAGTATAGCCCCGGGTTTGACACTATTGATGCACTTTCCGTTGGCGGACAGGCGCACTACTGGTTTGGTGATCACGTGAAGCTTGGCGTGACATCCAACGTCAATGAGCGAGATGCCGAGGACAGCACATTGCAGGCTGCAGACCTGACACTGCGACTCGCTTCCGAGTCCTGGTTGAAAGTTCAGCAGGCAACCAGCGAAGGTTTGCTGTCCATGCCATTGTTTTCAACAGACGGTGGCTACGAATTCAATACTTACGACCCGGCACAATTCGTCAATGCGAAAGCGGATGCGAGTCGGGCCGACTTAAGCGTGCGCGTTTCCGACATCATCGACTTCGGCATCGACGCGCGCATGACCTTGTACGTGCAGGAAATTGATGCCGGTTATTCAGCGCCTGGATTGAACACATTGACTGATACGAAAAACTACGGCGGCACATTCAGCATGCCATTCCTGGATCATTTCGTTATCGGCGCCAAGGTCGACAATCGAACCCAGTCACAGGGCATCGATACGCGCGCACAGGAATATAACTTTGGTTACCAGGTTGGCGATCGCTGGGATGTCAGCGTTGGCTATCGCAAGGACGAACGTATTGATCGAAACGTCATCGTTCCCCTGACGCAGGAGGAAGGCGAACGAGAGGACATGGTCGTGCAGGTCGGTTACGACTCGAAGTCTGACTGGAACGTTTACGGCTTCATGCAAGAGACCCTGTCAGTGACGGGGAGCCGAGAGGAAAATGCCCGCGTCGGCATGGGCGGAACCATGCAGTTTTTTGAAAAACTTCAGGTTGATGCTGAAGTGTCCAGCGGCGACCTCGGTGCCGGCGGGCGGATCGGTTCGACATATAGATATTCGGACAATACCAGCGTGTACCTGAATTACACGCTTGAAAATGAACGCGCCGACAACGGTCTGAGTACGGTACGTGGTAGTCAGGGCAATCTGGTTGCCGGTGTCAGGTCACGCTTCTCTGACAGCGCCAGCGTTTTTCTTGAGGAACGTTATCAGCGCACTGACACAATGACGGGCTTGACGCACTCGACCGGTATCAGTCTTTCACTGCGTGATAGCTGGAGTCTTGGGTTCAATACCGATATCGGAACTTTGCACGACAGCTATACCGGCGCTGAGACGGACCGAATCGCGGGCGGCATTCAGCTCGGTTTCTCATCGGGTGATATTCAGCTTATGAGCGGCATCGAGTACCGGGACGACGATGTTGAGCAACTGGATTTAAGCCGCAACAAACGTACGACGTGGCTGTTCCGCAACAGCTTCAAGTATCAGATGAGTGCATCCGGTCGCCTCATTGGAAAGCTGAATCATTCAAAAAGCGAAAGTTCGCTCGGTACTTTCTATGATGGTGGCTACACCGAGGCAGTGGCAGGATACGCCTATCGCCCGGTGAGCAACGACCGCATCAACGCGATGATGAAGTACACCTACTTTTATAATGTCCCGACAGCGGCCCAGGTAACTCTGCAGAATATTGCCGCCGAATTCATCCAGAAGAGTCATATTGCCGCTGTTGATGTCACCTATGATTTGACGCCACGCCTGTCAATTGGAGGCAAGTATGCCTACCGTCTCGGCCAGGTAAGCCTGGATCGGGAAAATCCTGAGTTCTTCGATAACAACGCACACCTCTACGTTCTTCGCGGCGATTACAGGTTCCGGGAAAACTGGGAGTTCATGGTCGAGGCCCGCATGCTCGACATGCCGGACCTGAATGAAAGTCGCAGCGGCGTGCTCACGACCGTATCGCGCTATCTCGGCGATCACCTCAAGATCGGTTTGGGCTATAACTTCACGGATTTCTCCGACGACCTGACCGATCTGAGTTACGACCACCAGGGCGTGTTTCTCAACGTGACTGGCAGTATGTAAGTACGTCAGCCTGTCCAGGCATTTGAGCGGCGAGTCAATTTAAGCGGCGTCTTCCGGTCACTGCCTCAGAAGTGGGGCTTACCGGGCAAATTTGACGATCTGGATAGCATAGCCGCCAAGTAACGACCCATATCACTCCGATTTAGGCCCTACTCCTTGACTCACCACGGGACCACCGGTTTAATACGCCGCTCTCGATCTAGGCTCCTCGATGGCCAGGTAGCTCAGTTGGTAGAGCAGCGGACTGAAAATCCGCGTGTCGGTGGTTCGATTCCGCCCCTGGCCACCATTTTAAATCAGTACGTTAGGTCGAATCCGACCAACGTCCGTCGCTCTAAATTCTCCCCAGGTGCCCATTTGGTGCCCATTT
>Ga0209988_10000856_pt1 | contig 19360 bp, 13 predicted proteins | sample N075metaG_FD_183115 | JGI IMG/M metagenome (GOLD analysis project Ga0209988, IMG submission 183115) | Deep subsurface microbial communities from Kermadec Trench to uncover new lineages of life (NeLLi) - N075 metaG (SPAdes) (version 2) | ecosystem: Environmental > Aquatic > Marine > Ocean trench... | reverse complement strand
ACACCTGGATCAAACCCGGGACTCCGTCACCATTGAGGATGGGTTACCGGCAGCATCTACCACGCCAGGCGGCGGGTCTCAGCCGGAAAACAGGGGTCGCAGAGCCAGCGGTTTGGATCCACGTTACCGTTTTGATAATTTTGTTCTTGGTAAGTCAAATGAATTGGGTTTTGCGGCAGCCTCCCAAATTGCCCAAAAACCGGGTGATGCCTACAACCCGTTATTGCTGTACGGAAGCACCGGGCTCGGCAAAACCCACCTGTTGCACTCCATCGGTAACTATATTCGAGAACATAATCCGTCCAAAAAAGTTTTGTACCTGGATTCGGAGCGGTTTGTCAGCGACATGATCAAGGCCCTGCGTCATGGGACCATTGATACCTTCAAAAAACACTACCGCTCCGCTGGAGCGCTACTCATTGATGACATCCAGTTCTTTGCTGGCAAAAAAAGCTCTCAGGAAGAGTTCTTTCATACTTTCAACACCTTACTTGATAGTAACCAACAAATCGTACTGACTTGTGACCGCTACCCAAAAGAGGTCCAGGGTCTTGAGGCGCGTCTTCGCTCCCGTTTCGGCTGGGGTCTGACGGTTGCCATTGAACCACCGGATTTTGAAACTCGTGTCGCCATTCTGCTGAACAAGGCCCAGGAAAAAGGCATTCAACTGGATGAGCCTGTCGCTTTTTTGGTGGCCAAACGCCTCAGATCGCACGTTCGTGATCTCGAAGGTGCTTTAAACACACTGATTGCCAACGCGCGTTTTAGTGGGCGGGAAATCACCGTCAGTTTTACCCGGGAGGTCTTGCGTGACTTGCTGACCGTTCACGACCGATTGATCACAATTGAAAATATTCAAAAAACCGTATGTGAATATTACAAAATTCGCATGGCAGAGTTATTATCAAAGCGCAGACCTCGCAGCATTGCCCGGCCCAGGCAGATGGCTATGGCCCTGTGCAAGGAATTAACCCAGCACAGTTTGCCTGAAATCGGTGATGCCTTTGGCGGTCGCGACCATACCACGGTGATACATGCTTGCAAAACCATAGAAAGGCTGTGTGAAACTGATGGTCGTTTGCATGAAGACAAGGTTAAATTATTACGTTTGTTGACCGAATGATATTTTGTGGAACAATCGGTATACAAGTGCTTAACAAGCTGTGCATAAGTTTGTGTAAAACCTGCGAAGGTGCTTTTTCCACAAGTTATGCACAGGCTTCAAAGCCATGTTTGCACAGGGTTTAATCTTGGTAACATATTGAAATATAAAAAGATTAATGATTTTTTTAACTTACTAACAGTGCCTACTACTACTACTGTTTATATAAATACTACTTATAAAAAGCAGTAATTAAAGGATCAAAGTATGAAATTCACCATATCCAGGGAAGTCCTTCTTCAGCCACTCAGCCAGGTTATAGGGGTTGTTGAACGTCGACAGACATTACCGGTTCTGGCTAACTTTTTGATCTCAGCAAGAGACGGAAAATTAACAGTGACGGGTACGGATATGGAGGTTGAACTCATATCAAGCGTAGCTGCCGATATTTCCCAGGATGGCGACATCACCATTCCGGCGCGAAAACTGGTGGATATTACCAAGGCCCTTCCAGATGGTGCCAACATCAAATTCTCTATCAACGATGACAAGGCAGTTTTATCCGCCGGTCGCAGCCGTTATACGCTTTCTACCTTGCCAGCTTCAGAGTTTCCAGCCACCGACCAGTTTGAAACCCTGGAAAGCGTTACCGTAGCGCAAGCCACCCTTAAAAAGATGATTGATAAAACTTCATTTGCCATGGCTAATCAGGATGTACGTTATTACCTGAATGGTCTGTTATTTGATTTCAATGGGCAACAACTGCGGGCCATTGCAACCGATGGGCATCGACTGGCCATATGTGATCTTGAAAGTAGTGTTGATATTTCAAGTGATCGTCAAATCATTGTGCCGCGAAAAGGTGTGTTGGAGCTCTCTCGGATGTTGGTAGGCGATGAAGAGGAGGTTACTCTCGCTATCGGCCGCAACCATATCCGGCTGGTTAAGGGTAATACGACCTTTACCTCAAAACTCATCGATGGTCGCTTTCCAGACTACAAGGCTGTTGTACCTGTTGGTGCCGACAAGCAAATGCTGGTTGATAAAAAGTCGTTTATCCAAGCCTTACAGCGCGCTGCAATTTTGTCCAATGAAAAATACAAGGGCGTTCGTCTTGAATCATCCGGTTCAACCATCAAAATTATTGCCCACAACCCACTACACGAAGAAGCTGTTGAAGAAATTGAAGCAGAGCTCAATTTTGAGCGCCTGGCCGTTGGTTTTAACGTGACCTACCTGTTGGATGCTTTGATGGCGATTGATACAGAGATAGTATCGCTGGAATTGAAAGATGCAAACAGTAGTTGCCTGGTTTCTGCACCTGATTCTGATATCAACCGTCATGTAGTTATGCCACTTAAACTCTGAGCCTGGCTATAACAGCGATATGTGGGTTAAAACCCTAAATATCAACAACTTAAGAAATTTGGTTTCGATTCAAATTGAACCGGATCCGTGTTTAAACTGCTTTATTGGTGAGAACGGTTCAGGTAAGACCAGTATTCTTGAGGCACTGGTGGTGTTGTCTAAGGGGCGTTCCTTTCGAACCGGGCAGATCGCTTCACTGATTGGACCGGTAACCGGTAACTTTCAAGTTGTCGGGAATATTGAAACTCAAAATAAAGACCATCATCTCCTGGGCATGGAGCGTGGCGCCGATTACTGGACAGCGCGTCACAACAAACAAGACGTTTCCCAACTAAGTGAGTTAACCCAGCTGATACCGCATGTTTTATTGGAACCCAGCAGTCACACACTGGTTAGCGGACCTCCGGATGGTCGCCGACGGTACCTGGATTGGGGAGTGTTTCACGTGGAACATGACTACTTATTGCTGTGGCGCAGGTACACCCGGGTTCTTAAACAACGAAATGCCGCCTTGAGGCAATCAAACCCAGCGGTAGTCGAGAGCCTGGATCCGCAATTGATAGTCCTTGGAGAACAATTACATCAATCCAGGCAGCGGCACGCAGAAATACTTTGTGAAAAGCTGATGGTCAGTCTACCGCTTTTCAGTGACACGCTGGAAGGCATTACATTGAGCTACCGCAAGGGCTGGGCCGGGGATAGCCTGGCTGAAGCCATCACCGCTTCAAGTCAAAGGGACGCTGACAGGGGCTCTACGGGACCGGGGCCACACAAAGCGGATCTTTACCTGTCACTCAATGGTGTACTCGCAAGGGATCGTTTGTCTCGAGGCGAACAAAAGGCCATGACCGCTGCCATGATCATGGCCCAGGCGCAGATGATATGTGAATCCGGCGAGAAACCACTGCTGTTAATGGATGATGTGGCATCCGAGCTGGACGAGGCGCATCTGAGCAGGGTGTTGTCCGCAGCTTTGGATCTTGGTGTACAAATATGGTTAACCGGCACAAAACTGGTCCCTGCAATCACATCCTGTGGCGGCAGCAATGCGGTGTTTCACGTGAAACAAGGCCGGGTGACCAAAACCACTGAAATAGCCGAAAAAACAAGCATTTAATAGCCCTCAGTGGTATAATAAAGACCGTTTCAAAGCATTAAATCACCCGTTACTTGTCAAACCTTTATTGCCAACGGTTGTCGTGGCAAATGATTCGTATAAACCGGGACTTAGAGGCTGTATGAGCAATCAACAATACGATTCCAGTAGTATCAAGGTACTAAAAGGCCTTGATGCGGTACGCAAACGCCCCGGTATGTTTATCGGAGATACTGATGACGGCACCGGCTTGCATCACTTGGTGTTCGAGGTGGTGGACAATTCCGTCGATGAAGCGTTGGCGGGGCATTGCGATTCCATTAAGGTGGTTATCGAAGAAGGCGGTAGCGTCAGTGTTTCTGATAACGGTCGTGGCGTACCTGTAGACATACATAAGGAAGAAGGGCGCTCCGCTGCAGAGGTCATCATGACTGTATTACATGCTGGCGGAAAATTTGACGATAACGCCTATAAGGTTTCCGGCGGCCTGCATGGTGTGGGTGTATCAGTGGTTAACGCCTTGTCTGAGCGTCTGGACCTGATCATTAAGCGTGATGGCTACACCTGGTCCCAGGTTTATAAAATGGGTGAGCCGGTTGAACCCCTGAAAAGGGGTGCAAAAACAACGGAAACAGGTACTCTGCTCCGTTTTCTGCCAAGCACCACCATTTTTACTGACACCGAATTCCACTACGACATTCTTGCCAAGCGTTTACGTGAATTAAGTTTTCTAAACTCGGGTGTAAAGATCGAATTGTATGACGAGATATCCGGTAAACAGGATATTTTTGAGTACGAGGGTGGAATCAAGTCCTTTGTGGAGCATCTTGCCAGGAAGAAAACCGCTCTACATCAAACAGTTATGTATTTTATTGGTGAAAACAACGGGATTGTTGTAGAGGCCGCTTTACAGTGGACAGATGCATATCAGGAGAACGTTTTTTGCTTTACCAATAACATTCCCCAACGCGATGGTGGGGCACATTTGGCGGGCTTCAGAGCAGCATTAACCCGCACCATGAATCATTACATAGAAGACTCTGGTTTGGCCAAGAAAAACAAGGTGTCCATGACCGGGGATGATGCGCGCGAAGGATTGGTCGCCGTATTGTCGGTAAAAGCCCCGGACCCCAAGTTTTCTTCGCAGACAAAAGACAAGCTTGTATCTTCTGACATCAAACCGGTGGTTGAGTCACTGGTGGCCTCACACTTGAAAGACTTTCTGCTGGAAAACCCGGCAGAGGCCAAAATCATCACCATGAAGGCAGTCGATGCAGCGCGTGCCCGTGAAGCGGCCCGAAAGGCCCGCGATATGACGCGCCGTAAAGGTGTGTTGGATATTGCAGGCTTGCCAGGAAAGTTGGCAGATTGTCAGGAAAAAGATCCGGCATTGTCCGAGCTGTTCCTGGTGGAAGGTGATTCAGCTGGTGGCTCTGCAAAACAGGGCAGAAACAGAAAAAATCAAGCAATTCTTCCACTTAAAGGTAAAATCCTTAACGTCGAAAAGGCTCGTTTCGACAAAATGCTGGCTTCAGCAGAGGTTGGGACCCTGATTACTGCGCTGGGCTGTGGTATTGGACGGGATGAGTTTGATATAGAAAAGCTTCGTTACCATACCATCATCATAATGACCGATGCTGATGTTGACGGCTCTCATATTCGAACCTTGCTACTGACTTTCTTTTATCGGCAAATGCCCGAACTGATCGAGCGGGGGCATATTTATATCGGTCAGCCCCCACTCTACAAGGTTAAGCAAGGCAAACAGGAGCATTATCTTAAGGATGATGCAGAAATGAATCAGTTTATGTTAGCGCGTGCAATGGATAATGCCGCTCTTGTATTTGATCCGGATGCACCTCCTTTATCTGGTGAAGCGCTTGAAGGATTGCTACGGGACTACATGGCGGTCAAAGCGGCTAGCGCCCGTCTTGCAATTCGTTTTGACTCCTTGTTTTTGGATCAACTTGTTGATACTAAACCGTTTTCATACGATTGGCCGCTTAAAGAAACGCAACAATGGTGTGACGAAATAGTAGAAAAGATGAATCAACATACACCACCAAGTGTTAACTACAGCCTACAAGCAGATGACAGCGGTAATGAAACTGAATTATTGTTGAGCAAGACAATTTATGGTGTGGTTGAAACAACCGAATTGCGTCGCGATTTCTTCCGTTCACCGGAATACAGATTAATCAGTAAACTGGCAGAGACGCTGCACGATCTGGTTCAGGCTGGCGCAGTGGTGCACCGTGGAAAATCCGAGCATGCAATTGACTGCTTTGCCGATGCACACGATTGGCTGATGAGCGAAAGCCGAAAAGGGCGCACTTTCCAGCGATTTAAAGGCCTGGGTGAAATGAACCCCGAACAACTTTGGGATACGACAATTAACCCGGAAACCCGGCGTTTACTCAAAGTGACGATAGAAGACGCCTTTGCCGCAGATGAGATATTCACCATACTGATGGGTGATGAGGTGGAGCCCAGACGCGCATTTATAGAAAAAAATGCACTGTATGTAACCAACCTGGACGTATAGGACCGACCCCGGGCCCAGGCCCGGGTCTTTTTTATCTTTTTACCATCAGCCCACCAGGGCGAGATTTGCAACCCGATCAAACATAGCCTTTAGCTTGGCCAGTAGATTCAGACGATTTAGGCGAATTTCCGGGTCATCGTCCATGACCATGACCTTGTCAAAAAAGGCTTCAACCTTGGTCGAAAGGCCAGCAAGCAAGGCCAGGGCGGCGCCATAATCTGCACTCTGATACAGGCTAGTCAGTTCAGCCGAAATGTTTCTAATGGCATCGAAAAGTTGAACTTCTTCGTCAATAACCAACATATCTTCGTCTATCGTGTTTGATGTTACAGTCTCTGATTTGCGTATTATATTACCGATTCTCTTATTGGCGGCAGCCAGCTGCGTAGCAACCTCAGTGCTCATAAACGTCTTTAAGGCATCAAGCCGGGCAAGCAGATCCGTCAGCGTGCCGAGCGGCGCGTCAAGGGCCGCATTTATCAGGCTGGTTTCGTATCCCCGCTCGCGAAGATAGTGCTTTAGACGCTCTAGTATGAATTGTCGCAATTCCTGCTGGCTTTGTTCAGAAACGACCTGCTGGCCATGCATCGATGCAGTGGCAATGGCCAAAGCCTTATCAAGCTCAATTTGCAGATCACCATCCAGCAAGATGCGGATCAGACCAAGCGCTGCACGACGCAGAGCAAATGGATCCTTGTTGCCGGTGGGTTTAAGTCCGATTGCAAAAATACCCGTGAGGCTGTCCAGGCGGTCAGCCATAGAAACAATTTTTCCAGTGACGCTGACGGGTAATTGATCACCGGAATATGCCGGCAAATAGTGTTCGCCGATGGCCTGAGACACAGCCTTGTCCTCGCCGCTTTTATCGGCATAATAGCGCCCCATTACACCCTGTAATTCCGGAAACTCTGCCACCATATAACTGACCAGGTCACATTTACATAAAACAGCAGCTCGACTGGCAGTGGTTACATCCGAGCCAATTTCTTCGGCTATCTCCTTTGATATTTGCTCAATACGTATTGATTTGTCTCTAACTGAGCCCAAATCCTTTTGAAACACAACACTGTCCAACTGCTTCAAAAGCGTCTCTATGGGTGTCTTATTGTCCTGATCCCAGAAAAACCGCGCGTCGGCCAAACGTGGATTGATGACGCGCTCAAAGCCTTTTCGAACGGCATCAAAATCCCGACTCTCAAGATTCGCTACGGCGATAAAACTGGCCAGCAACTTACCGTTATCGCTGTCTATTACAGGGAAGATTTTTTGGTGATCCTGCATACTCGCAATCAACACTTCTGATGGCACGTCAAGAAACTCCGGGTCAAAACTGCCACAGATCGATCTTGGCCATTCAACCAGGCAATTGACCTCTTCAAGCAGCATGGTGTCGATCAAGGCTTTGCCTCCGGCGGCGTCACCCAGTTCATTGGCCTGGCTCTCAATCATCTTTCTGCGCCGGTCTTGATCGACCAAAACGCTGGCTGTTTCCAATATCTGCTCGTATTCGCTGACCGAGCCAATTTGATGTGGACCGGGACTGTGGACGCGGTGTCCCCACGTAGAATTACCCGCGCTGAGGCCCAACAACTCACCCTCGAGCACGTCTGATCCATGCATCACCACCAGCCAATGCACTGGTCTGATGAAACTGAAGTCGTTGGAAGCCCAGCGCATTGGTTTTGCAACCGGTAGGTCAGCAAGTGCCTTTTCAAGCATTGGGAAGAGCAGGTTTTCCAGCTTTTGCCCTGGTTTTTCTAGCCGACAAAATAGCCACTCGCCCTTATCCCCTTTAAGGGTCTCCAATTCATCCACGCTTTTCCCGACGGACCGGGCAAAACCCATCGCAGCAGGTGTTGGCTGATCATCGGCATCAAAGGCTGCGGAAAGTGCCGGGCCTTTGCGTTCAAGGGTCTGGTCTGGCTGGCTCACTGCGAGCGCTGATATCATCAAGGTCAAGCGTCTGGGTGTGTAATAAAACCGGCTGGCTTCAACATCGAAGTCGAGTTCTGCCTTGACCAGTTGTAATTTCAGGCTCTCAAAGAAAGCCTTGGCCAATTTGGCAAGGCTTTTGGGTGGTAGTTCTTCACATCCCAATTCAACCAACAGGTCAGCGTTGGCGATCGTGTCTGTTGGCTTATTCACTGACACTCTCCGCTAACCCAGGAAAACCAAGTGCCTCTCGGCGGGCAAAATAGGTCTCCGCGACCATACGCGACAGGTTCCTGATCCGCAGAATAAATCTTTGTCGCTCGGTCACTGATATTGCACGACGGGCGTCCAACAAATTGAAGGTATGAGAGGCTTTCAGAACCTGCTCGTAAGCGGGCAGGGGCAAATCAAGCTCAATCAGCTTACTTGCCTGTGATTCGCAGGTGTCGAACCAGGCAAACAAGGAACCAGTGTCGGCGTGCTCAAAGTTATAACTTGATTGCTCCACCTCATTTTGATGGAAAACCTCGCCGTAGGTGACTTTCCGACCACCGACATCGGTCCACACCAGGTCAAAAATACTATCGACGTTTTGCAGGTACATGGCCAGTCTTTCAAGTCCGTAGGTGATTTCACCCAACACCGGCCGACACTCAAGACCGCCGGCTTGTTGAAAATAGGTAAACTGGGTGACTTCCATACCGTTCAGCCAAACCTCCCAACCCAGGCCCCAGGCGCCGAGCGTCGGCGACTCCCAGTTGTCTTCAACAAAGCGTATATCGTGTACGGTAGGGTCAATACCGATCGCATTCAAAGAATCCAAATACAATTCCTGAATGTTTTCGGGTGCTGGTTTCATGACTACCTGGTATTGATAATAATGTTGCAGACGGTTCGGGTTCTCGCCATAACGCCCGTCAGTGGGTCGTCTGCAGGGCTGGACGTAGGCCGCATTCCAGGGCTCGGGCCCAATGGAACGCAAAAAAGTAGCCGGGTGAAAGGTGCCCGCACCCACCTCCATGTCGAACGGCTGGATCAATACACAGCCCTGTTCCGCCCAATATGTTTGCAGGCAGTTGATAAAACCCTGAAAAGTCATAAAATTCTTTGGTCCGGTGACGGGCCCTATGGCCCTGTTTCACAATCGGATAGTATAGCCAAGCATGAGCAAAGACAGAAGATGAACGGACAAAAAGCATTGAAACCAATCGCATTGATAAAAACAGGCCGCACTATCGAACAGATTAAATCCCAACACGGGGATTTTGAAGACTGGTTTGCAGAAGGCCTGGGTGTGCCGGATCTTTTGCAGGTAGATGTATTCAGATACCAGCCTTTACCCGCAGCACAGGACCTGGCCGGAATTGTTATTACCGGCTCGGCGGCCATGGTCTCAGAGAAACAAGACTGGAGCGAACGGACGGCAGATTGGCTGGCACAGGCAGTCCATAACGGCATACCAGCATTGGGTATCTGTTACGGCCATCAATTGTTGGCACACGCTTTGGGTGGCAGAGTTGGACCGAACCCGGCGGGCCGGCAAATTGGTACGGTAAGTACTCAATTAACAAATTATGCAGCCAAAGATGCATTGATGATGAATTTGCCAAAAAACTTCGACGCTCAAACCTCGCACTCGGAAGTTGTACTTGAATTGCCAGCAGGTGCTGAACGGCTGGCCACCAGCCCCCTGGATGATAATTTTTCGATCCGCTTTGCTGATCAGGTCTGGGGTGTGCAGTTTCATCCGGAGTTTTCGGCCCCGATAATGTCGAAATACATCCGTTATCGGGCCGATGCTATCCGTCAGGAAGGGCTAGACCCCGACGAATTGCTGGGCAGGGTTACAGACACTGACCAGGCAAAAACTGTTCTACAAAGATTTACCAGCTTGCTGACAAATTAGCCATCATTCAAGGCCGTCCTGGCGCAAGTCTTTGCGTATACCCAATTTGTTCATTTCTATGTGTATTTGTGGTTCCATGCGCTGCCTACTGAACGTATCATGCAAGACAGGATTTGGATGTATACCTTCAGGGGTTTTTTATGTGTTCTATTTTTGCTGTACTGGATATAAATGATGATTTGCAGGCCTTGCGCCAGGTCGCATTGCAGCAATCACGCCTGTTGCGTCACCGCGGGCCTGATTGGAGCGGGATTCATACCTGCAAAGGTGCGGTGTTGGCACACGAGCGCCTGGCGATTGTCGATGTAAACACCGGTGCGCAGCCATTGCTTTCGCCCGATGGCATGCAGTCATTGGCAGTTAATGGTGAGATTTATAACCACCAGGATTTGCGCAAGTCCTTAACCCAGCCGTTTGATTTTGCGACCGAGTCTGATTGCGAGGTCATCCTGCCGCTTTACCTGGAAAAGGGCAGTGACTTTCTGAATGACCTGCAGGGCATGTTTGCTTTTGTGCTCTACGATGAAACCGAAGACCGCTACCTGATTGCCCGCGACCCGATTGGAATCATTCCTTTGTACTATGGTTTTGATGATGACCATCAGCTGTATGTGGCATCGGAAATGAAAGCTCTAATTGATGTCTGCAATGTGGTTTACGAGTTCCCCCCCGGCCATTACTGGAGCAGCGAAGACCAGCAACCGGTGCGGTATTACCAGCGCCCATGGGAGGCGTTCTCTGCGGTTGAAAACGCAAAAACGAGTGTCAAGGAAGTGGCTGATGCCCTGGAGAAATCGGTCATCAGTCATTTGATGACAGATGTTCCCTACGGTGTTCTGCTCTCTGGTGGCCTCGACTCGTCCATTATTGCCGCGATCACCCAGGCACATGCCAGTATGCGGGTCGAAGACAACGAGCGCAGCCCGGCATGGTGGCCGCGCCTGCACTCTTTTGCGGTGGGCCTGAAGGGTTCACCGGATCTGCTGGCAGCTGAAAAGGCCGCGGCACATATTGGCACGGAGCACCATGGCTTTGAATTTACCTTGCAGGAAGGTCTCGACGCACTTGATGAAGTGGTTTACCACCTTGAAACCTACGATGTAACAACCATTCGCGCGGCAACGCCGATGTATTTGCTGGCGCGGAAGATCCACGCCATGGGGATAAAGATGGTGCTCTCGGGAGAGGGTGCCGATGAGGTGTTTGGCGGTTATTTGTATTTCCATAAAGCGCCCGATGCGCGCTCGTTTCATGAAGAAACCGTGAGAAAGCTATCGCGATTACACAGTTATGACTGCCTGCGTGCAAATAAGGCGATGGCTGCCTGGGGTGTCGAAGCGCGCGTGCCGTTTCTGGATCGCGAGTTTCTAGATGTGGCGATGTCACTCAACCCAAAAGACAAGATGATCACGGCTGGCAAGATGGAAAAACAGATTTTGCGTGAGGCGTTCAGCGATATGTTGCCGGAAGAAATCGTCTGGCGGCAAAAGGAGCAGTTTTCTGACGGCGTGGGTTATAGCTGGATCGATGGAATCCGCGATTACGCCAAAACCCAGGTCAGTGAAAAACAACTGGCGCATGCTGCCAGGCGATTTCCGTTCAATACCCCTGCCACACAAGAGGCCTATCTTTACCGCCGCTTGTTTGAAAACCATTATCCGCTGGCCAGTGCCGCAGAATGTGTACCCGGTGGGCCTTCGGTTGCATGCAGCACACCCGAGGCGCTGTTGTGGGATAAAAGCCTGCAAGGGCTGGACGATCCATCTGGCCGAGCGGTTCGTTCTGTTCACCAGGAAGCATACTAGTGCTGGTTCAGAAATTTGGTGGATCTTCGCTGGCGAACCTTGATGGCTTTATGGCTGCCGCCGCGATTATCAGTCATGCGGCCAGCAATGAAAAAGTTGTGGTGGTGTTGTCTGCCATGTACGGCATTACCGATTTACTTGAAAACGCAATTGCTGCCGCTGTTGAGACCAAGGATTTCAAGGCCGTGCTGGCCGCCATCAATAAATCAGAGCAACAAAGCCTGTTGGCGATGCAGGAACGGGGCATGGAAAGCCCCCTGGCGTCGGAATTCCTGAAGCAACAGCAGCGACGTCTTGGTTCGCGGCTTGAGGGTGTGGCCCTGCTTGAGCAGTGCCCACCACAGGTTCGGGCCGAAATCCTGTCTGCAGGCGAAGGCTTTAGCTCCCGCATGATGTGTGATTTATTAAACGCCCAGGGTCACTCGGCGGGCTGGTCAGATACCAGTGTTTTACCACCTGCAAACGATAGTTTTACTGATAGCCTGGTTGATATCGAGGCAGCAACACCGCTATTGCGGCAGGCCACCAGCGGCGAACCCAATATTTTGATTCTGCCTGGGTTCTATGCTGTAAATTCGGCGGGAAAACCGCAGTTGTTGGGTCGAAATGGCTCGGACTACTCGGCTGCCTGTGTGGCGGCGGCGCTAAATGCCCGCAGTTGTGAAATCTGGAAAGACGTTGACGGCTTTTTTACGGCCGACCCGCAGATTGTGGCCAGTGCCAAGTGCCTTGACGAGGTTAGCTACGCCGAGGCCATGGAATTGTCGTTCTTCGGTGCCAAAGTCATCAGCGCCAAGGCCCTGACGCCATTGATGAGTAGCGGTATCCCCTGTGTGATCAAAAACACCTATCACCCCGAGGGCCACGGTACATTAATTCACAGTAATACGGAAAAACCTGCGGTTGTACGCGGTATTTCAAACCTTGATGACGTCGCCAGCATCACATTGAAGGGTGGTGGAATGCGCGGCCGCGTAGGGATCGCACGGCGGGTTATGGATGCGCTGGCGAATGAGTCAATCTCGGTGCTGCTGATTGTGCAGACTTCTTCTGAATACAGCATCACCCTGTGTGTTCGGAGTAATGAAGCCAACCGTGCCCGCAAAGCATTAACAGAAGCGTTTCATTTTGAACTGCTGCACGGTTTGATTAGTGGCATTTCGGTAATGGATCAGCGCTCGGTAATTACCCTGGTCGGCGACGGCATGAACCACTATCGTGGAATTGCAGCACGCTTTCTTAGTGCTGTTTCTGCTGCCGGCGTCAACGTTGAAATCATTGCCCAGGGCTCAACAGAGTGTGCCATTGCGGTCGTGGTCGAAAAACAGTCGGCCCAGGCTGCACTGCGCGCCTGTCATACGGCCTTGTTCAGCCACAACAGCCATATTGACGTGATATTGCTTGGCTGCGGAAATGTTGGCACTGCCCTGTTACAGCAGTTTCAGAACCAGAACAGCAGTTTGACCGCTGATCACAAAAGTCTGAATGTGCGTGCTATCGCCAATAGCCGTAAGCTGCTGGTCGGTCATGACAGGGTCGATCTGGCCAACTGGCAGCAGGATCTTGAAGACAAGGGTGCGCCCTGGACAATTGACGATGTGATTGCGATTCGCCAGCAGTTGGGGCTATTAAATCCGACCATCATTGATTGCACTTCCAGTGATGAATTGGCAGCCGAGTATACAAATTTTCTCGCCAATGGATTCAACGTGGTGGCGGCTAACAAGAAGGCCAACACCACCAGCATGGCCTACTACCGTGAAATGCGCACCCTTGCAGCCAGGCACTCACGCAGATTCATGTATGAAACCAATGTGGGTGCCGGCTTGCCGATCATTGATACCCTGCAGTCATTGATGCGCTCCGGTGATGAGTTGCAATCATTCGGCGGCATATTGTCCGGCTCCCTGTCGATGATTTTTGGCTTACTTGAAGATGGCGTCAGGTTTTCCGAGGCAGTTGAAAAAGCCATGCAGCTGGGCTTTACCGAGCCGGATCCAAGAGACGATTTATCCGGTATGGATGTCGCGCGCAAGTTGTTGATCATCGCCCGTGAAGTGGGCATGGAGCTCGAGCTTGATGACGTTGAGGTTGAGGGAGTAATTGAGACCGGCTTTGCAGCTGACGCCCCCAATACAGAGTTGATTGCCCGCTTGAAAACCCTGGACAGCGCATTTGCAGAGCGTGTCAAAGCGGCAAAGGCAGACGGTTGTGTGTTGCGTTACATCGGCCGGATTGAAAATGGCCATTGTAGTGTTTCAATTGATGCGGTGGCGAAGGACAAACTACTCGGCTCGGTTCGTGATGGCGAAAATGCATTGGTGTTACATAGCCGTTATTATCAGCCGATACCCCTGGTTCTACGTGGTTATGGTGCCGGCGCGGATGTAACCGCGGCTGGTGTTTTTGGAGATTTGTTACGTACGGCATGGAGGCCGTTGGACCTGTGAATGTAAGACCAGAGAAGAAGGGCGCTTTGACCGTTTATGCACCGGCATCTTCGGGCAATTTGTCAGTGGGGTTTGATGCACTTGGCCTGGCGCTCGCGCCGACAGACGGTAGCCTGCTGGGTGATTGTGTCAGTATCATGCATGGTCGGCCGAATGACTGGATGTTGTGTATGGATGGCCCCTTCGCGCGTGCATTGCCGGAGGATCAGGAACAAAACATTGTCATCAGCTCCTGCCGGCGCTTCGAGCAGGCCGCGCGTGAAAAAGGTGCTGATATCTACCCCCTGAACATGACACTCGACAAGAATCTGCCGGTTGGCAGTGGTCTGGGTTCAAGTGCCAGCTCCATTGTTGCAACCCTGGTCGCGCTCAACCAATTTTTTGGGCGGCCACTGGATCGGCCGGCACTGCTACAAATGATGGCGGAGATGGAAGGCAACATCTCCGGTGAAATTCACCTGGATAATATTGCGCCCTGTCTGCTGGGTGGCTTGCGACTATGTATGCCCAACGATGCCCGCCAGTATGGCTTGCCATGGCCTGGCCATTGGCAATCGGTGGTTGCCTGGCCGGGATCCCGGCTGGACACCAAGGCTGCAAGGGGCGTCTTACCGGTAGGCTATGAACGCAAGACAGTGGTTGCCCACGGTGCGCAATTTGCCCTGTTTGTGCACCAGTTGCACCAGGGTGAGGCCGGGGCTGCTGCAAGATGCCTGGTTGACCTGCTGGCTGAGCCGTATCGCTATACACTGCTACCGGGCTTCCTGGACGCGCGGCGTGAGCTGACAAAATTGGGGGCCCTGGCGGTAGGAATTTCGGGCTCAGGACCGACGATTTTTTCCATTGTTGACGATAGCAGGGTCGCCGTTGCTGTCGCCGGCTGGTTGCAAGAAAACTACCTGCAAAATGAAGCTGGTTTTGTGCATATTTGCCGCGCCGACCTTGCGGGTGCCAGAGTAATTTGAAGGGTAATCATAAATGAACATGCCATACATCAACATCAGCCACCCTGAGCAAAGCGTCAGTTTTCCGGAGGCGGTGCTTACCGGTCTGGGCAAAGGTCAGGGTCTGTTTTTTCCGCAACATTTGACCGTACTTGCCGATATTCCGGGCCTGCTGGCCATGGATTTTATAGCTCGCAGCGCAGTCATTTTGCAGCACCTGATCGGTGATGCAATGACCGGGAATGAAATCAAGCGCTGTGTCAGAAACGCGTTCAATTTCCCTGTAAACCTGGAGCGGGTTTCGGATCGTGTGTATGCACTTGAGTTGTTTCACGGCCCGTCACTGGCCTTCAAGGATTTTGGCGCGCGGTTTATGGCGCAGTGCCTGGCCAGTTTCAGTGATGCAGAGAAAACCACCATCCTGACAGCCACTTCCGGTGATACGGGTGCCGCGGTTGCGCTGGCTTTTTATGACCAGCCGGGTATCGAGGTGGTCATTCTTTACCCCGAAGGTAAAGTCACGCCCTTGCAGGAAAAACTGTTTTGTACGCTGGGTGGAAATATACGAACCATCGCGATCGAGGACAACTTCGATGCCTGCCAGCAATTGGTCAAGCAATCATTTGATGATCAACAACTGGTCGAGGCGATCGGCCTGAACTCAGCCAACTCAATCAACGTGGCGCGCTTGCTGGCCCAGGTTTGTTACTACTTTGAAGCGGTGGCGTGCCTGCCTGAAGGTACTGAACCGGTTTTCAGTGTCCCCAGCGGTAATTTTGGCAATGTAACCGCCGGTTTATTGGCGCATGCCATCGGGCTACCGGTCAAACGCATGCTGGCAGCGACCAATCGAAACGACACGGTACCGCGGTTTTTACAAACAGGAAAGTGGGACCCGCAGCCAACGGTGACGACGTTGACCAACGCCATGGATATTTCTCTGCCGAATAATTTTCCACGGGTTTTGGAGCTGGAGCAGCGCCACGGGTTGCCTTTGCAACAATTACTGACATCGTTTGCAATCGGAGATGCAGAAACAAGAGATGCAGTGCGCTCACTCGATGCGATCGGCTATCTTGCCGACCCGCACACAGCACTGGCCTGGAAAGCGCTGAATGACAATCTGGCCGACAACGAAACCGGTGTGTTTTTGTGTACCGCACACCCGGCCAAATTCCGGGAAACCATCGAGGATGTTCTGAAAAGGAATGTAGCACTGCCTGCGGCGCTTGAAGAAGTGGCTGAGAAACAGGTTTTGAGTACCGTTTTGCCAGCTAATTACGCTGAACTTCGAAGGTTTTTAATCAATCATTAAGAAACTTTTCCAAAGCCCACCAACTTTTTTGGCCAACGTTTGTTATTACTAACGAGGGCGGGATTTGTGTTTCAATAAGGCTTTAGCCCCGGGTAAAACCGGGGCTATTTTTTTGCCCGGCTTTCTGGCCATCAATATTCTTGAGAGATCACATTAGAATTAGGTTGCCCCGACTCTTGAACTTGGTGAAGGAGGACCAGGGCGCCCCTGAATGTGTATTCAGAAGACCTTTGGAGACACCGTTCAATTAGAGCCGGGGACTTTAGCGCGAGTGTTGTTTGCTGCTATCCATTTCACACCAGTTCCCTCTGGTTTTATCCATTTTATTAGCCAGCTTCCCTGGCATTAACCCACAAGCGCCTTAAAAAAGTGCCCCGTCTTCTATTCCGGTAAAGGGGGGGAAGTAATCCACCAGAACGTGTACGAAGACAGGGGCATAACCATGGTAGCGGGCGTCTGCTACCTGAAACCCCCGAAGTTATTTACCCGATGATCTCATCCAAACGCCGCCACGGCGTTCAAAGTGATGGCGATAACGGAACCCGTAACGATCAACCGCATAATATTGCGCATAATTTTCGATTCCATTATTTCTCTCCTGTCTATTGCCTGGTTTCAATGTTTGGCACACTGCCATCCATCAACATCAATTTTCTTTCTGCCAATTCGCATGCGTTTAACATGCGTTCGGTTGCTTGCTCAGAAACTCTTCCTCTCCGGCTCTCAATCATGAAAAGCCAAAACTCAATTTCCGCCTGCAACATATGTTCTTCTGTTTGCATGTTGCTTATTCCGTTAGCTGCCTTAGCTGCGATGGGCGTACTTTAGGCAAAGCGCAGGTGGCCCGCTTGACATAAACGGACAATCAGTTGACCGAACGTGATTGCTGTTTGAGAATAAGGCGATGCAATCCAGCAACAAACACAGGTAACGCCACATATGTCGGTCTTTGCTCCCAGCCTGGTTAACTTGTGGAAATCGATTGAATCCTATGGAATTGATCCGGCCCCCTTGTTTGAAGAAGAAGAAATCAAAGTCACATTGCCTATCGATCCGGGCGTAAGGCTGCCGTACGTCAAGGTTGACCGGCTCAGGGCCAGGGCTGAGAAACTTTGTGGCGATGAAGCCTTCGGGCTCAGATCTGCCGAGGTTTACCTGGCTTCACAATTCGGAGCCCTGGGATACGCCTGGCAAGCCAGTCTTACTTTAAGAAAGGCCTGTATGCGGCTGGAAAGGTTTATACGCGTCATCAATGACAAAGCTTTCATCCGTGTTGAGGATCGGGATGGCTGCATGGTCGTCACCCTCGGGATAGGCCTGGATAGTCAGTGCAAATTTGCACGGGATGATGGTGCGCTGGCCCTGATCACCCGCATGTGCCGCCTGATATGTGGTGATCATTTTCGTTTGCAGGCAGTCAACTTTCAACATGAGGCCCCTAAGGACATCAAACCGTATTTTGAGTATTTTGGCTGCGAATTGAATTTTAGCAGCGCGGAAAACCAACTGTTGATCCCCATTAATCTTGCCGATGAGATGTTGGCTGGTGCAAACCCTGAGCTGGCGCTACTCAATGACAAGGTGGTCACCCGGCGTCTGGCAAGTATTGATCGCAGCGATATCGTCGCCCGGCTACGCGCTGTTTTGCTCGACCTGTTACCACTTGGTAATGTCAGTGATGATCTGGCAGCCGAAGCCCTGCATGTTTCAGTCCGCACGATGCACCGTAAACTGGTAGAGATGAACAGTAGTTTCAGGGCGTTACTGGCAGAAACCCGTCGTGAGCTGGCGGAGCAATATATTCTCGACAACAGCCTGACCCTGACAGAAATCTCCCTGCTACTCGGGTTTTCCGAGCCCAGTTCATTCTCCAGAGCATACAAAAACTGGACCGGCACCGCCCCAAGCGAAGTACGCCAATCACGACAGTAGGGTGGACATTTATGCCCACCATCTCCTGATGCTGGCAGAGCTGATGTAATTTAGGATTCTATAACACCGGTGCTAACCATCTGCCGCGACACGGGTGCCTTCCTCCTGGGACGCGCTCGAGCACATCCCTGTGACGCTCTGGTCGCCGACGTCCTGTCGGCTCAAGGTCCCAGTAGAAAGGTACCCGTATCCCGGCTCGGATTTGGTGGATACTTCTGGAATGCTTTAATCAGACACTGTCCGTTGATTAAGATCTGGGTGTCGCGACGTTCTTTCCCGAGCCTACAAAAACTGGACCGGCACCGCACCAAGCTAGGTCCGCTAGTCACGCCAATAGCCACCCCACTTTGATGCCGGAGCGACTACAACAAGAATCCAATGAACCCAAGCGGGGATGTGGGTAGTTCCCTCTGGGGACGTGAGCCGACACGACGTCGGCGACCCGAGCGTGCCATGGACGGCCTTGAAGCGTGCCCCAGAGGGAACTACCCGCAGCGCCGCGATCGGTTGCCACCATTTTTATAGAATCTGCGCTGGTTTGGTTTTTTGCTCTTGGATTCTTAAAGATCAGCGCTAAACGACCGCCGCGACACGGGTACCTTCCTCCTGGGACGCGCTCAAGCACACAGCCCAGGCTGCCCTCTCGACCGGTTCACAGTCTCACCTTGTCCAAGTGTTCGCTCTGGTCGCCGACGTCGTGTCGGCTCAAGGTCCCAGGCGGAAGGTACCTGTATCCCGGCTCGGATTTGGTGGATACTTCTGGAATGTTTTAATCGGACATTGACAGTTGATTAAGGTTTGGATGTAAGGAGTCATCGAGCCAGAAAGGATTCTTGTATGGATTAATCGGCCTTAATGATTTCTGTGGCGGCATCACGGATCTCGGGCCAGGCTTTGAGCGCGTTTGCAAAGCCTGACCAGGTTTCCTGCCAGAATGTGATCAATTCCTCACCCTCGAGGGTATT
>Ga0209988_10000854_pt1 | contig 19387 bp, 18 predicted proteins | sample N075metaG_FD_183115 | JGI IMG/M metagenome (GOLD analysis project Ga0209988, IMG submission 183115) | Deep subsurface microbial communities from Kermadec Trench to uncover new lineages of life (NeLLi) - N075 metaG (SPAdes) (version 2) | ecosystem: Environmental > Aquatic > Marine > Ocean trench... | reverse complement strand
CACCTTCGACCCGCGACCGTCCCTTGCGCTACCAGGAGCTGTGATTCGAGCGCGAGAGTGCCTGTCCAATCGTCGTTGTCCAATCGTCGTTGCAATCGTCGTTGCCCAATTGCTCAATCGTTGCCGCAATCGTTGCCGTTGAAGGGTGTCGACCGGCGAAAATGGGGAGAACTGCTTGACTCCTTGGCGAGAGTTGTTAGGCTTATATTCGGTATGAAAGCCGCCCAGCAGTGTCACCACCACCTTTCCGACCAGCCCCGTAGCTTGGGCACCATCGCGCCCGGACGGTGCCGCCGAGGTGGCGCAATTGCGCCACCCACTCGACGGGGTTGTAGTGACCGCCAGGTGGCGCAGTTGCGCCACTTCCGGCCAAGGCGAGCCGGGGTTTCCCCGGTGGGTGGGCCGGCAGCGGGTTCGGCCGGAGACGTGTCGGCGTTGTAGTGACCAACAGGTGGCGCAATTGCGCCACTTTTCGTGTCGTGGCCGCCCGTCGCGGCGATCCTTGCCGTACCCATCGCCACGACCCACCCGCGCAGGCTGTGGGGCAGAGAGCTATTGACCGATAGAACGGCATGTTATCGCTCAAGTATGCCGCTATTATGAGCGATAGGCAGTGGGGCTATCGATCATGAGTTGGAACTGGCAGCAACCCGATTGGCCCCGGTTTTCCTGGCAGGCCGACCGGCTGGCCACGGCCGAGCAGCAGTTCCTGTTGGGCGCAGGTGCCATACATGGCGCTGTCAGCCACCTGGACAGTGAGAACCGGGACCACCTGACCGTGCAGGCCATGAGCGAGGAGGCGGTGACCACTTCCGAGATCGAGGGGGAGGTCCTGGACCGGGCCAGTGTCCAATCGTCGATCCGCCGTGCGTTGGGCTTGTCAGCCGACGCCGGGCGGGCCTCGCTCGCCGAACAGGGCATCGCAGAGATGATGGTGGACCTCTATCGCCGTTCACAAGAGGTCCTCGATGAGGCGACACTGTGTTCGTGGCATCGCATGCTCATGAGCGGCCGCCGGGACCTGCGCGACATCGGTCGCTATCGCACGCACGCCGAGCCGATGCAGGTCGTCTCGGGGAAGATCTACGACCCGAATGTGCATTTCGAGGCCCCGCCGTCGAGTTGCATGGGGGCTCAGATGGCGGAGTTCCTCGAGTGGTTCAACCGGACCGCCCCGTCCGGATCGGAGCCATTGCCAGCGCTCACACGCGCCGGGACTGCGCACCTGTACTTCGAATGCATCCACCCGTTCGAGGACGGCAACGGGAGAATCGGCCGGACCATCTCGGAGAAGGCCCTGGCCCAGAGCCTGGGACGGCCGACGCTCACGGCACTCGCCGCGACCATCCTTGTCCGGCGCCGTTCGTACTACGAGACCCTGGAGGCGAGCAACAAGCGCAACGAAATCAGCGAGTGGCTTTCCTGGTTCGCGGGCATTGTTTTGGAGGCACAGCAGCGCACGCAGGCCCAGGTCGAGTTCCTTATCGACAAGACAAGGCTGCTGGACCGTTTGCGCGGTCAACTCAACAAACGCCAGACGACCGTACTGCTCCGCGTGCTGCGAGAGGGGCCGGAGGGGTTTACCGGGGGCCTCAGCGCCGGCAACTACGTGAGCATCGCCAGGACCTCGCCCGCCACGGCAACCCGCGACCTGGCGGACCTCGTGGACAAGGGCGTATTACGCCGCACCGGTGAGCGCCGTCATGCGCGGTACCACCTGACCATCCCGCTGCGGCCCGTTTCTCAGGTCACGATCGACGGTGCGGGGAACATCGTGTAGCGGATGTCTCGGGGCGCCCATAGGATTGCCGCCGATGTCCTTTCGATTGCACAACAGCCTTACACGCCGGGTCGAGGATTTCCAGCCGCTGGACCCGGACGGCCGGACGGTGACGTTCTACAGCTGCGGCCCGACCGTCTACGACTACGCGCACATCGGGAACTTCCGGTCGTTTCTCAACGCGGACCTGCTGCGGCGGGCGTTGGAGCTGTCGGGCTACGAAGTACGCCACGTCATGAACATGACCGACGTGGGTCACATGACCGAGGACGACACCGGCGACGAGGGCGAGGACAAAATGGCCGTCGCCAGCAAGCGACTGCTGGAGGCAAAGAAATCCGGCACGCTGCCTGCGGACGCCGGCGACATCGACCCCGGCGACCCCTACGCGATCGCCGACTTCTACTGCCACGCGTTCATCCACGACGCCCGACGGCTCGGCCTGACGGTGGTGATCGAGGCCGACGACCGGCCCGAACTGCTCCCGCGGCCGACGCGGTACATCGAGCCGATGATCGCGCTGATCGAGACCCTCATCGACAATGGCTCCGCCTACGTCGCCGGCGACGGCGCCGTGTACTTCGACGTCCGGTCATTTCCCGATTACGGGCAGCTGTCCGGCAACAGCCTCGACGCCCTGCGTGAGGCGGCCGGCGGTCGCATCGACGCAGCGCACCAGGCGGTCAAGAAGCACCCGGCGGACTTCCTGTTGTGGAAGCCCGACGCGCAGCACATCATGCGGTGGCCGAGCCCGTGGGGCGAGGGCTACCCCGGCTGGCACCTGGAGTGCTCGGTGATGGCCGACGCGCTGCTCGGCAAGGACACCGGCGGCGTGATCGACATTCACTCCGGCGGCGAGGACAACATCTTCCCGCACCACGAGTGCGAGATCGCCCAGACACGTTGCGGCTCCGGCGAGCAGTACTTCGCGCGGTTCTGGTTCCACACCCGGTTCCTGACCGTCGAGGGCGGCAAGATGTCCAAGAGCGCCGGGAACTTCTACACGCTCGACGACCTGCTGCAACGCGGCGCGTCACCGGCCGCGGTGCGGCTGGAGCTGACAAAGACGCACTACCGCTCGAACTCGAACTTCACCTTCCAGGGCCTGCGTGACTCGCAGCGCCGGGTGGAGCGATGGCACCGCCTCGAAGAGGCGTTGCGTGCGGGAAACGCAACGGCCTCGGCGTCGACACCGCTCCAGGACGCGATGGGCGAATTCCGCGCGGCATTGTCGGACGACCTGAACGTCGCCGGCGCGATCGGCGTGTTGGACCAGGCCATCGCCGGCTACGCGATCGACGGAGCTGCGACAAAGCCCGACGTACGGGAACTCAACGCGTTACGCACCATGCTCCGGGCGCTGGGTGTGCTGGGCCTCGATCGAGGGGTCTCCAGCGGCGATCTCGACGAATCGGCCATCGATGCAAAGCTGAAGGAACGTACCGAGGCCCGTTCGGCCAAGGATTTCAAGACCTCCGACCGCATCCGCGACGAGCTCATCGAAATGGGAATCGCGATCAAGGACGGGCCCGATGGGACGACGTGGACCCGGTTCGTGAAGCAGTAGCTCGCGCGAACTGCCTCAGCACGATCCCCATGCCGCCAGCAGCGCCAGGAAGTCGTTGATGCCGACATCGCCGTCGCCGTCAAGGTCGGCCGGGCACTCGACCCCGCACGGCCCCCACGCCGCGAGCAGCGCCAGGAAGTCGTTTATGCCGACGTTGCCGTCCTCGTCGAGATCGGCCGGGCACGTGACTTCACCGGCGATCCAGATCGGGTCGGCACTGTCGACGGCCGTCTGGTCCCCGAGAAAACCGTCGTTGCCCGCCGGCGACAAGTCGGCGACCGCCTGGCCCGGTGCATCTTCGAACGTCCAGTAGCCGACCAGGCCGGCTGACTTCGGGTCGACGCCGACCGCGTACACGTCCTGCACCCGTGACGTACTCAAGGCGATGTTCCACATCGCCGGCTCGTCGATGCGTCCGGGGAAGAACCAGGTGGGCGGCTCGATACCACCGGGCGGCGGACCCTGGATTCCGTGCGTGCAACCGATCGTGAGGTCCTGGGAATTGTCGGACGAGGGAACGGCGGTCTGCACGCAGTCTGCGACGACCTGCCCGTCGACATACATCACCAGGTCGCCCGACGCGGCGCGGGTTACGGCGACGTGGTGCCACGTGTCGTCGGCGACCATGAGCGTGCCGGAGAGGGTGCAGGTGCTCTGCAGGTTGTCGCTGAAGCACACGTACGGGTAGCAGTGGTTCGCCATCGACGAGGTCTCGACCATGAGACGCAGCGATCCGTCGGGCTCCAGGTAGAGGTGCCATACCAGATCCCACGAATTGTCGTCCTCTCCACGCGCGATGATCGCGGACCGATGTCCCGGCGGAAGCGCCTTGATCCACGCGCTGATCGAGAAGACCTCGGTCGGAAACGAGTTGTTGTACGGCACGGTCACGCGGTCGTCGGTGCCGTCGAACTCCAGCGACCCCCCTTGCTGGGCCAGCGCGGCTTCCCCGGAAGCGGTCACGATGGCGACGAGAACGGCGAGGGCAGTTGTGCGTCGGAGATTCACGGCTTGATCCTCTTGGCATTGCGGGCGTGCCCGGGGTTGTACGTCGTGGACTATACCGGCATCCCCTCGTTTTCAGCTGCATGGACCCCACAGGGACAGGATCGTCAGGAAGTCGGCGATGCCCACGATATCGTCGCCGTCGAGGTCGGCCGGGCAGCCCGGGCACGGCCCCCACGCGGCAAGCAGCCCCAGGAAGTCCGTGATGCCGACGTCACCGGAACCGTCCAGGTCACCCAGGCACGATGTGGGGCAATCGCGATAGCAGAACACCGTGAGTCGGGCGACGGGCGTCCGGGCCGTGCCGTCGGCGCCGGCCGGATCCGTGACGATCCACTGGAGATAGACGACGTCGTCAATCAACGCCGCGACGTCGGCGATCGGATGGAAGAACGTCGCGTAACCCTCGCCGGGAAACGACCCGGCAAGCGGGATGGGGCCGAAAAGCTCTTCGGCTTCGAGAATGCCGTCGACCGGCGGTGTGTGCGACAGGGCGACGAAACCCTCGGCGCCGCCGAGGGCGTCGGCGATCCCGATGCGGCAGTCGACGTTGCCCAGATTCGGCGGGGTCACCGCGATCATGCGTGGCGTGATCCCGCCGCTGCCGGCGGTCCCACTGCCGGTCACGAGCGGGTTCGCCTCGGCGGACTCCGTGTGAAGTGGCGTGCGGTCGAACGGGGGCAGCTGCGCGGCGACACGCGGATCGGTCAATCCGTTGGTGATGAAGTCCACCACGGCCTGTTGGAACATCAACTGCCCGATCTGTTCGGGCATGTTGATGTCGTTGTAGTTCCCGCCGCCGGGCGGAATGCTGTCCTGGTCCGCCGTGAACTGCACGTGCCCGGTCGACTGCGTGCCGGCGTTGTAGAAGTCAATCGAGTCCTGGACGTCGGTGATCCATCCAACGTGCATCAACTGGGTCTTCAGACCGGAGTTCCGCAACGTCGGCGTCTTGAAACGCCCGACGTCGGCCCCAAGGCCGGTCACGGTCATTCGTCCGACGTCGTCGGCTGACGGACGCAGCCCGATGTTGTGAAAGATATTGTCGGTGAACTGCGGTGGAACATGGCAATTCAGGCAGACGGTGTTGTCCGTCAGCAGGTTGAACCCCTGCTGCTGCCGGGCCGTCAACGTTCCGGTGTCGTAGGGCGTCTGATCCGGCACCAGGGTTCGCTCATACGTGGCGATCGCGAACCCGATTCGCTCGGCAGTGATGTCCGCGGTGCCAAAGGCCGTCTCGAACAGGTCGGGATAGGTCGGATCGACAAACAGCGCCGCCGCGATGTCACCGGTGAGATCCGGCGCGAGTGCCATCGGACGCACGGAAGCGAGCTTGAGGGCAACCTGGCTCCAGGTGCGTCCCTCGCTCGCCATTTCGACATCGCTGAGGATCGGCCCGACCGCCTGGCTTTCCAGTGCGCCCCCGGAGGCGATACTGATCGCGCCGGACTGGGGGTTGACAAACGCGCTTCGCGCCCGGCCGTCCCAGAAAATGTCGTCCGCGTACATCCCGAAGAACGCCGTCGGCGACCCGCGTCCCGTGACCTGCGTGTGCAACCCGAAGACGGCATCGACGACATAGTTGCCGGACGAGTCGGTGCGGAGAACGCCCGGCGAACCGACGATGTCATCCAGGCCGGCCAACGGATCGTCGGACCCAAGGATCCCGTCCGGACCGGGATGGGCGCCGAACCGCGGGTCCGACCCTCCGACCGCGGGCCGGTGACAGGTGCCGCACGCGATCGTGTTGTCGCTCGAGAGTTGCTCGTCCCAGAAGAGCATCTTGCCCAGGATCGCTTTGGGGGCCGTAACCGGATTCTCGAGCGGTTCCGGGACGGGTGGCAGGGGGTCTCCGGCGTACCCGACACACGTCAGGGCCAGCACTGCGAGGGTGGACAGTCGCCGCAATGTCTGCATCAAGACCCCTCCTCGTTTCTAATTGCGTCTTACGGCAAAGACGAACCCCTTTATCCCCTTCGAATAGGATTGCAAGAACGAATGCCAGGTGGGTCTCTTCCAACGCTGGGCATCTGCGGAGGCATCGGCTCGGGCAAGAGCACGGTCGCGGCGATTCTGTCCGAGCTGGGCTGCGTGGTTTCCGACTCGGATGCGGTGGCCCGTGAGGCCCTGCGTGACCCGGTCATTCGAGACTCGATCGTGTCGTGGTGGGGGCCCGGCGTGCTCGACGAGTCCGGCGAGATTGACCGGGGTGTCATCGCGGGAATTGTCTTTTCTTCTCCGGAGCAGCGGCGGCGCCTAGAATCGCTTGTTCACCCGTGGATCGAAACGCGACGCCGGGCTCTCTTCGAGCAGGCGCCCCCCGACGCCCCGGCGTTGGTGATCGACGCCCCCCTGCTCTTTGAAACCGGACTCGACCGCAAATGCGATGCCGTACTCTTCGTGGACACGAACCGCGATCAACGGCTCGCCCGGCTGACCGGCTCCCGTGGATGGAACGAGGCCGAACTGACGAAAAGGGAGAAATCCCAGCTCTCGCTTGACGACAAGCGTGCCAGAGCCGACTATTTTGTTATCAACAACGGTGACCTTGACCAGCTCAAAGAGCAGGTCCGCCGTATCCTGAACGAGTTGACGCAACCCCACCGGAGCTAAGCGAAGCAGCTCCCGGCACCGCGACAACAAGGATGCACGCTCAAAGCCTCTGCAGTCCCCTCCGTCCCCTTATCTCATCACGCACCGCCACCGCGAGCGATTCGCGAGCAACACACGAGACCGATGATGGCTACCAGAAAGTTTCGAAAGCGACGAAAGCGACCTTCCAGCGAAGCGGCAATGACCGTCACCCTGCAACCCGGCGAGGTGCCGACCGACGCCGAACTCGAAGCCGAGGCCGCGGCGATCGACGAGGACGGCAAGTACGAGATCGCCAAGAAGGACGAGCTGAGCCTCTCGACGCTCCAGCACATGACCACGGAGGAGCTCACCAAGCTCGCCAAGAAGGAGCAGATCGCCGACTGCGTCTCGATGCCCAAGCAGAAGCTCGTCTTCGAGGTGCTGCGGGCGCGGGCGCGGAACCAGGGTCTCATGATGGGCGAGGGAACGCTGGCGATCCTCCCCGACGGCTTCGGGTTCCTTCGAAGCGCCGAGTACTCCTACCAGCCGTCGCCCGACGACGTGTACGTGAGCCCGTCGCAGATACGCCGCTTCGGCCTCCGCAGGGGTCATGTGCTCCGCGGCCTGATCCGCCCGCCAAAGGAGACCGAGACCTACTTTGCGTTGCTGCGGGTCGAAGAGGTCAACGGCCGCGACCCGGCCATGCTGCACGACCTGCCGACGTTCGAGAACCTCACGCCGCTTCACCCGGACCGGCGGATCAACCTGGAGACGACCGCGGACCTCCTGGAGACCCGCGTCATCGACCTGGTGACCCCCTTCGGCTTCGGCCAGCGCGGCCTGATCGTGTCGCCGCCGCGTGCCGGCAAGACGGTCATCCTCCAGCAGATCACCAACGCCATCGCAACCAACCACCCGGAGATCCACGTCGTCGTCCTGCTCATCGACGAGCGGCCCGAAGAAGTAACCGACTTCCGACGCAACACGCCCGACGCGGTCGAGGTCGTCGCGAGTACCTTCGACGAGGAGGCCACCCGGCACATCCAGATCGCCGAGATGGTCATGGAAAAGGCACGCCGCATGGTCGAGTACGGCGACAACGTGGTGATCCTGCTCGACTCGATCACCCGCCTGGCCCGCGGCTACAACAACGCCATGCCGAGCACCGGCAAGATCGGCACCGGTGGCATCGACACGCAGGCGCTCATCAAGCCCAAGAAATTCTTCGGCTCCGCCCGCAACATCGAACACGGTGGTTCGCTGACGATCTTCGGCACCGCGCTGGTCGACACCGGGTCGAAGGCCGACGAAGTGATCTTCGAGGAGTTCAAGGGCACCGGCAACGCCGAGCTGCACCTGACACGCAAGCTCGTCGAGAAGCGGATCTGGCCTGCGATCGACATCGGGGCCTCCGGCACGCGACGCGAGGAGCTGCTGCTGGACCCCAAGGAGCTCGACCTCGTCAGCCGTCTGCGCAAGGTCGTCAGCGACATGTCGGTGATCGAGGCGATGGAACTGCTCCGCGGCCGACTCCTGAAGACGAAGTCCAACGCCGAGTTCCTCATGACGATGAATCTCGGCTGACCCCGATCAGTTCATTTCAGCTGCGAACGCGTTCTGCGCTGCGACGGCGTCATTGATCGTGTCGACCGTCCTCTGCATCAACGCGTGTCGGCGACTGGGCATGACACCCGTCTCGCGCATCTGCAGTTCCTGCTCGAGGGCCCACCGGCGGTCGCAGAGCAACACGAGCTTCCAGCTCCGCGATGCGGCCCGCCACCATTGGGTTCCGAGCGTCGGCTCGAGCGACAGCAACTGCAGGTCGAGCTTGACGCTCGACGAAACGACCAGGATCGACCAGTCATCGTTGAACGATTGCAGGTGGTCCGGATCGGCGGCGAGTTCGCGCTCGATCCTGGCGATACGTGCCTGCTCGGCATCGAGCAGGCGTCCCACGAGCTCGGCGTTGTACGCGGCCGGGTCCGCGCCGGTTGCCGAGACAGGGCGTGAACCGTAACGCTCGACAACCTGCTGAATCGTTGCCGGATCCTCGACAAACCGCAGGTCACCATCGCCCACGGCTGCCGCGACCTCCATCGAGAGGCCGGCCGCCTGAACCATCCGCTTCGCCGCGTCGACCTCGTCGTCAATCCAGCCCATGGACCAGCTGCCCGCAAGCGCACCGCCGACGATCAGGAGAAACAGCGTGAAGTAGAGAGAGCTCCGGAACACTGGTGATCGCGTCGGCTGGATCGCGGTCCGTCGTGAGCAAAAACCGCCGTGGTGGCACCCGACGGCGGATTGGCCCCTTTCCAACGTCGGCCACGCGAGGTCGGGTAACCTGCACCGCCGTCATGGACACGACGCTCGACCTATCCACGCAGGAGGCGATCCGCCGCTATTGGGGCTTCGACGAGCTGCGGCCGCTGCAGGCCGAGGCGATCCGCGCCGGCGTCCAGAACCGGGACTCGCTGGTGGTCATGCCGACCGGCGGCGGCAAGTCGCTGTGCTACCAGGTGCCGCCACTGCTGGCGAACCGCACCGACGTCGTCGTCTCGCCGCTGATCTCCCTGATGAAGGACCAGGTCGACGGGCTGCAGGCCTGCGGGTATCCCGCCGAGGCGCTCAACAGCGGGATCCGCCCCAGCGACCAGCGTCGGATCGAGGCGTCCCTCGCCGCCGGTGACTACCGGCTGGTGTTCGTCGCGCCGGAACGTCTGCTGACGCCGTCGTTCATGACACTCCTGGAGAACCTCGACGTCCGCGCGTTCGCGATCGATGAGGCGCACTGTATCAGCCAGTGGGGTCACGATTTCCGCCCGGAGTACCGCCGGCTTGCGACGCTCAAGCAGCGGTTCCCCCGGGCCAGCGTGCACGCCTACACCGCGACGGCCACCGAGCAGGTGCGAACCGACATCATCGAGCAGTTGGGCCTCCGTGACACCAACGTCCTGATCGGCCGGTTCGATCGCCCGAACCTCGTGTACCGCGTCCTGCCACGCACCGACACCTACACGCAGGTCCGTGACATTCTGGGGCGTCACGCGACCGAAGCGGCGATCGTCTACTGCATCACCCGCAAGGAAACCGAGACGCTTGCCGCCCGTCTGCGAGCCGACGGCGTCAACGCCGGGGCGTATCACGCCGGGCTCGACGCCGCCGAACGCCGGCGCACCCAGGACGACTTCGCCCAGGAACGGATCGACGTCGTGACGGCGACCGTCGCGTTCGGGATGGGGATCGACCGAAGCAACGTCCGCTGCGTCATTCACGCGGCGATGCCGAAGTCGATCGAGCACTACCAGCAGGAGACCGGCCGCGCCGGTCGTGACGGGCTCGAAGCCGAATGCGTGGCGCTGTACTCGGCCGCGGACGTGCTGAAGTGGGAGTGGATGTTCGATCGCAACGCCCTCGAAGACACACCGCCCGAGTTCATCGCGACACAGAAGGACCTGCTCCGCCAGATGCAGCGGTACTGCCGCGGCCGACAGTGCCGACACCGCGCGTTGAGCGAGTACTTCGGGCAGGCGTACGACGAACCCGGCTGCGACGCCTGCGACGTCTGCCTCGGTGAGGTCGAGGGGCTCATCGACGCGACCGTCGACGCGCAGAAGATTCTCTCCTGCGTCGCGAGGGTCGGCCAGCGGTTCGGTGTCGGCCACGTCGTCGACGTCCTTGCCGGGGCACGGACCGAACGGGTCCTGAGCCTGGGGCACGACAGGCTCAGCACGGCCGGCCTGATGCAGGATGTGCCCCGGAAACATCTCACGAGCATGGTGTACGAGCTCATCGACCAGGAGCTCCTCGAGCGGACGCCGGGCGACCGCCCGATACTCACGCTCAACGACGCATCGCTGGAGGTGCTCCGCGGCGCGCGGACGGTGCAGTTGCCCAGACGCGACAGCAAACACGCCCGCAAGACGGCCATCGACACGAAGTCGTGGGAGGGCGTCGACCGCGACCTCTTCGAGCGTCTGCGCGAGATGCGCCGCGACATCGCCCGCGAGCGTGCCGTGCCGGCCTATGTGATCCTCTCCGACGCGACGCTGCGTGACCTCGCCCGGCGACGCCCGGCCTCGATCGTCGAGCTTCAAGACGTCTACGGCATCGGCGAGCGGAAACAGACCGACTTCGGGGCACAGCTGGTCGAGGCGATCACGCAGTTCGCCCAGGAACATACGTCGTGACCGAGCAGCAGCACTGCTTTTCCAGCCTCCTGCCGTTCGATGAGGACCGGATCGGGGCCGTTGCGGTCTACTGCAGTGACGGGCGGTTCGGCGAGCAGTTCGACGACTTCCTGTATGGCGGGCTCAACCTGCCGCGGTACGACCGGCTGGCGGTGCCCGGCGGAGCGGCGTGCCTGGCGGGTCACTTCGCGGCCTACCGCGACGGGGACACGCTCGCGAGCCAGCTCGAATTCCTGGTCACGGCCCACGGCCTTCGACTGGTCATCCTGATCGCCCACGAGGGCTGCGCGTTTTATACCCAGCGGCTGGGGACGTCACCGATCGATCTCGTGAAATTGCAACACGAGGATCTCGTCAAGGCCGCCCAGCGCGTCCGCGGCCTGAACGGCGAGCTGGTCGTCGAGGCGTACTACGCGGGGCTCGATGACGGCCACGTGTCGTTCGAGCGCGTTGATTAGTTCGTGAATTCCGTCACGATGAATTGCGCTGTACGTGGCGACAAACCCATCGCTGCAGGTGAGCGCCGCTGGTACAATGCGCGCGAGCAAACGCATGGCTCTATCCGTCCAGATCGCTTCGGCCGGAACATCGCGTGCCGTCCACCCACGCCAACAGGGTCTCCCCACGGCACTGCTCGTGTTGCTTGTGATCTCCGTTCTCGCGACCGGCGGCTCCGTCGCGGCGTTCTTCGTGCCCGGCGCGGTCCTGGGCGTGTTGTTTGTCCTGGCCGTCTACGGACTTATCGTCGTTGTGAGGCTCCGACAACGACGCGCGTGGGCGCAGGCCGTGATGGCGCAAGGCGGCGACCCGAGTGCGCGCGAGGGGATCGACGACGATGTCGACCCCGACCACGACCTCGAGGAAATCTCACCCGACATCGCCAGGGAGGTCGTCGCCGCCGAGCGTGCGGGGTTCCGGATGGGGGTCTTCATCGTCGCGCCGCTGGTCGTGATGGCCATCGTGCTGGCGGCGATCTTCGTCGGCCCGAAGGTCATCGGCCTTGGGGCGCTCGCTTTCTTCGCAATCATGATCTTCATGGGCGGGCCCGTGTGGCTGGCTGCCATGGAAGAGGAGATCGACGACGACCAGGAGAAGATCGGCGTCGAAACGCACCGGATCCATTGAGGCCGGGCCCATGCGGTTGAGGCCAAAACGCTGCATCTGGACCCACGCCGCCGGTTCGTGCGTATCGTTCATCGGCCCCGTGTCCCATCGGGGCCCGTCAACGACCACTGGGAGTGCCCGGACATGAAACGACCGACCCGACATGCCTTCTCGATGACCGAGATGCTCGTGGTCATCGCGGTGCTCACCGCCCTGCTGGGCCTGCTGTTCCCGCTGCTGGGCGGCTTCCGCAGGAGCGGCCAGATGACAACGTCGATGTCACACCTGAAGCAGGTCGCCGTGTGGCTGTCGCTCTACGCCGGTGACAACCGCGACTTCGTCATCCCCAGCCAGTTCGACTATTCGAAGAACGCCTACCCGGGCAAGGTTCGCAGCGCGATCACGGCATCGCCCTCCCCCATCGGCAAGCTCAACGCAGGCACGTGGGCGGACATCATCTGGTCGGAATACAAGCTGGGCGTCTTCCCCGAGGCCGAGGCCGCCTGGCCGGAGGGCTTCGGCCAGAACTTCCGGTACGACTCGCCCGGTGGGCTGTTCTACCGGCAGAAGATCTGGAATGATCGGCCTGCCCTCGAATTGGACGTTGACAACCCGCTGCGATCGGCGGTCGCCAACTCACGCAACGCCTTCAGCGTGCGGGACATGGCAACGCCATTCGGCGCCGGGGCAGGCGAAAAGGGCCTGCCGGGTTACTTCGCGGCCAACAATTTCTTCAACGCCGACTCGATCGGCATCTGTGTACGGACGCCGAGCAGGGCACTCCCGACGGCCCGCTGGTACACCCACGGCCAGATCCGGATGCCCGAACGTTCGATGTACCTGGTGGACTCATTTGCAGGCGAGGTGATCCAGCCGTGGGCCGATCGGTATAAGGCGGAGGTCGAAGTCGGCCAGACCGACCCGACACCGCAGATCGATGCGGAGATGCAGGTGGACTTCCGCTACTCCGACCTGTGCCTGATGCTCTATCTCGACGGCCACTCCGAGACACAGACCAAGTGGGACGGTATCGAGGAGCTGGAGGGATACGCCGAGATCCCCTCGGACTACGACCCTGCTAACCGCCGTGTCCGCATTCGGCAGCTCGATAGGCGTATCAGCAGCGTCGTCCACCCATGAATCAAGGCCCCCAAGGGGGCCTACACCGGCCCCGCACAATCTGTGCGGGGGCCCTTGCCAGACCGGGGCAAACCGCTACACTCTGGCTGTCTTCCGTCCCGGCTTCGGGGCGGTTTTTCAATCGGGGATGCCCGATCACGGAGCGCCACCGTAGCTCAGTGGTAGAGCACACCCTTGGTAAGGGTGAGGTCAAGGGTTCGAGTCCCTTCGGTGGCTTTGACCTTGCATGCACTTATGATGACGTATCGCCGGAATCGCTCCGGCCGCCAAACGAATCTTCTCGTGGAGGCTGACTGAAATGGCCAAGGCTGTTTTCGAACGGAATAAGACGCACGTCAACGTTGGCACGATTGGTCACATCGATCACGGCAAGACGACACTGACCGCCGCCATCACGATGCGCCAGGCACACAAGGGCCTGGCCGACATCCGCACATTCGACCAGATCGACAATGCGCCTGAGGAAAAGGCCCGCGGCATCACGATCGCCACGAGCCACCAGGAGTATCAGTCGGAGAAACGTCACTACGCGCACGTCGACTGTCCCGGTCACGCCGACTACATCAAGAACATGATCACCGGCGCCGCCCAGATGGACGGGGCAATCCTGGTCGTGGCTGCGACGGACGGCCCGATGCCGCAGACACGCGAGCACATCCTGCTCGCCCGCCAGGTCGGCGTGCCGGCGATCATCGTCTTCCTGAACAAGGTCGACGCAGTCGATGACGAGGAGCTCCTCGAGCTCGTCGAGCTCGAGGTCCGCGAGCTTCTGAGCAAGTACGACTTCCCCGGCGACGAGATCCCGATCATCAAGGGCTCGGCGCTGAAGGCGATGGAGTGCGAAGGCAAGGACGACGAGATCTGCAAGCCGCTCGATGAGCTGATCGAAGCGCTGGACTCCTACATCCCGGACCCTGTCCGCGAAATCGACAAGCCGTTCCTCATGCCGATCGAAGATGTCTTCTCGATCAAGGGTCGCGGCACGGTCGTCACCGGCCGGATCGATCGCGGCGTGATCAAGGTCGGCGAGAAGGTCGAGATCGTCGGGCTCATGGAGGAGAACAAGAAGACGATCGTGACCGGCGTGGAGATGTTCAACAAGACGCTCGATACCGGCGAGGCAGGCGACAATGCCGGTTGCCTGCTCCGCGGCATCGAAAAGGACGACGTGCAGCGCGGGCAGGTGCTCTGCAAGCCCGGCTCGATCACCCCGCACACGAAGTTCGAGGCCGAGGTCTACGTTCTGACCAAGGAAGAGGGCGGGCGTCACACGCCGTTCTTCAGCGGGTACAAGCCGCAGTTCTACTTCCGCACGACCGACGTCACCGGCAAGCTGGACCTGCTCGGCGGGGCCGAGATGTGCATGCCCGGTGACAACGTCACACTCACGGTTGACCTCGAAGGCAAACCGATCGCGATGGAGGAAGGCCTCCGCTTCGCCGTCCGCGAGGGCGGCCGGACGGTGGGCTCCGGCGTCGTGATCAAGATCATCGAGTGAGCGCAACCAACTAGAGGCACGTCATGGCCGCAAAAGGCAAGAGCAAAGGCAAGAAGTCCGCGGATCGCGAATACGTGTGGCTGCAGTGCGCCGAAACCGGCGACCTGAACTACCGGACGAGCATCCGTGTCAAGGGCGGGATCGCCGAGAAGCTCAAGAACGGCCTTCGCAAATACAACCCCCGGCTACGGAAACACACGCTGCATAAGATCAAACGAAAGTGATGGACGAACGCCAGTAGCTCAATTGGCAGAGCAGCGGATTCCAAATCCGCAGGTTGGGTGTTCGAGTCACCCCTGGCGTGTTCGCCGGTGACCATCGAGAAGACCGTCAATGGTTGGAATCTACAAAAAAGGTCAGGGATACTGGACACGGATGATGTCGGGCATCGCCGCGGGATTGCTCATCTTCATGGGCGCGTCGTGGCTTTGGAAGACGATGAACCAGGTGCGGATCGGCTCGATCGAGGCGGTCTACGTCCAGGCCGGAGCCGCGGTCATCTTCATCGGCGTCCTGGCCGTCATCGCGTATTACCTGATCGCCGTCCATAAGAAGGTCGTGGACTTCCTCATCGCCACGGAAGGGGAGATGAAGAAAGTCAATTGGTCGACACGCCGTGAGATCATGGGTTCAACCTGGGTCGTGATCAGCCTCACGTTTATTGTGGCGGCGATCATCGCCTTCCTGGATGCGGGCTACTCGATGATTTTCCAGGCACTCAAGGTCCTCGAGACGGCGTAGCTGAGAGGAGCCGCCGCGCCATGATGGCCGAAGAGACATCAACCAACGAATCGTCAACGTCACCACAGGACCCCGGTATGTCTCCTGACGCCCCGATATCATCATCGCCCGCCCAGACCGGTGACCCGTCACCGGAAAAGGCGCCCGAGGTACCGCCGCCGGCCAAGCCGGCTCAAGAAGCACCGGCCGAACCGGCAGCCGAGCCGGCCGAAGACGAAAAACCGTTCGACCCCGCGACGGACCTGCCCATGTACCGCGAGGGCATGGACTGGTTCGTGCTTCGCGTTGCTTCGAACAAGGAGAACTACGTCCGCGAGACCCTCATGCGCAAGGTGCAGATCGAGGGCCTCCTCGAACGCGTCGGCCGGATCATGGTCCCGACCGAGAAGACAAAGACGCTCAAGGGCGGCAAGGCCCGGATCACCGAGACGAAGCTCTATCCCGGTTACATTTTCGTGGAGATGCAGTTGGAGACCGACGGACGCATCCCGCAGGACGTCTTCTTCTTGATCAAGGAGACGACCGGTGTCGGCGACTTCGTCGGTACCGCCGGCCGCCCCACGCCGATGGCGCCACACGAGGTCGAGAAGATGCTCTTCGACTCGCGTCGTCCCGACGAGACCCCGACCGTCAAGATGGAGTTCGCCCACGGCGACAATGTCACGATCACCGAGGGCCCGTTCGAGTCGTACGAAGGCAGCGTCGACGAGGTGCTGCCCGACAAGGGCCTCGTCCGTGTGCTCGTGTCGATCTTCGGCCGCCAGGCGCCGGTCGAGCTCGAGTACTGGCAGATCGAAAAAGCTGAGTAGGACCTACCAGATCAGCCCGGCCACCCGCTCTCGGCGGACGTTCTGCGTGTGTCCGTCCACAAAGACGATCGCGTAGCCCTCGATGAACGCCGGGTGCGCCGGGAGCAGTTCCGGGCCCCCCTCCGGTGGACTGCCGGGTTCAACCTCGAAGAACAGCACGGTCCGCGACGGCGTGGCAATGTCCTGGATGCGTCGTCCGCCCACGTTGCGATTCATCGCGTAGACCAGCTCACCGTCCCGTTTTGTGAGCGTCGCGATACCGCCCGCGAAGCCGTCAAGAACGGTCACCCACTCGTCGCCCGGCGGCAGCGTGGAGCCGTATTCGTAAACGTAGGTCCTGCTCACGGCGCCGAGCTGACGCAGGACCATCAGTGACTTCGCGTTGTACGCCGCCTGCCGGGCCCCGGCGAGCGACGGAACCGCGATCGACCCCACCAGCAGCGTCAGCAGCGGACCCGCGATCATGCTCAGGGCCGAAACACCGAGGCCCGCGACAGCGAGGCCGTACCCCCCGACACGACCTTCGCTACGCGAGATCCGGATCACGGCCGTCAGCCCCATCACGAACCCGATCAGCCCGGTGATACCCGCCGTGCAGAATCCCAGCGAGCCCAGCAGCAGGCTCGTCAGCGCAAGACCCGACGGTCGCGTTTCATCACGGTCGGCCATTATCCCGGCGGCTCCCGATCGGGCTGCAGGCAATCACGTTGACCCTGTGCATGATACCTTCAGCCACCGTGGGACCTGCACGGATCGGAAATGCGAATTCTCCGGAACAAGCCTTGGCCATTGCGAGTGTTCAATGATGTGTGAGAGCTCTCGAGGGTTGTGGCGGGTGGCGCGGCCGACGTTGCACGCTCGCCCTCGGGCTCCACACACGCCCGAAGGAGATCTTCCATGCAAACGCGACACTCGACCGCGACGACGTTGACCGCCGTCGTCGCGATCTTTCTCGTGACTGGCGCCCCTGTCGATGCGACAGCGGGGCATTGCGCCGACGGCGTCCGGCGTCACCACGGTCTCGGCGAGGCCGGCTACTGCCACAGCACCGGCGTCCGTCGTTACCACGGTCTCGGTGACGGCGCCTGCGCCCGACCGTATCGACGGTACACGGTGCCGTACTACGTCATCGTGCGCGACGAACGACAGACGAGATTGCGGACGCCGATCCGGTCGCCGTTGACCGGACCCGAGCGGGCATGGTGGCTGCTGGGACGCGGCCGGATGCGTCAGGCCCAGACCGACTTCGCCGTCCTGGCCCTGCGCGACACCGAGGACGCAACCGCCCGCGCCGGTTACGCACTCGCGGCCGACGCGCTTGGCCGGCACGAGACCGCGGCGACGGCAATGCGTCTTGCGTTCGTGAAAGATGCATCGGCCATCGACCATCTCACGCTCGACCCACACGTTGACCGGGTTGTCATGGAGCTGCGCGCCGCGTGCGCCGTCGCGATCGCCGCAACAGGAAACGATGATGACGTCGATGCGTTGTTCATGTTCGCGGCGTTGTCACTGCTCCTGGACGACTTCGACGCGGCGCGCGTGGCGATCGGCACCGTCCGGCAACGTGATCGCACTGACCCGGCGTCGCGGAACCTGGCACGACTTCTCCATGAGCGTCGTCTCGCCGACAGCAAAACGCTGGTCGCGGCCCTTCCGGCACCCCGGCTACGACCGGATCATCGTGGGCTGCATGTGCAGCCCGCTGGCCCTGGGCTCCTGGCTGGCGGCCGTCCTGATGATCGCGTGTATCGCGATCTTCCTGAGACGGACGGTTCTGGAAGATCGGTTTCTGCTCGGTAACCTCGATGGGTACGCCCAATACGCGGACCGCGTCCGCTACCGGCTTGTCCCCGGCCTGTGGTGATCGGATCTTGACAGGACGATTGCGGCCCCTACACTCCGTGCCTTATTGAGAATGTGTCTCAGTTGGAGCCGCCATGCCTACCTGGCTTAGACGATTGACTGCCGCCGGATTCCTCTTCTTCCTGGTCAAGGGACTTCTCTGGCTGGGCATATGCCTTTCGGTGCTTCTATGGAGCGTGTAGAGACCAACACCATGAGCATCATGACACGGCTCAAGACTGAAACGGCTGACCTCCACAAGGCTGCCGAGAGCAGCCCGCTGCAACGGCAGCTCGTCAAGGGCGACCTGTCGCGGGACCTCTATGGGGCCTTCCTCGGCCAGATGTACCTGGTCCATGCCGCCCTCGAGCAAGCCGTCCGGGATGCTTCGGCGTCACACCCCGGGTTTCGGGCCGTGGTCCGCGAGTACCACGACCGCGAGCCGCAGCTTCGCGAGGACCTGGCATTCCTCGGCGTCGGCCTCGACGACATCGCACCGGTCGGGGCGACCACGGCGACACTCACCGACATCGCGACGATCGCGGCCGACCGGCCGATCGCGCTGCTGGGCATGCTTTACGTCCTGGAAGGCAGCACAAACGGCTCGAAGTTCATCGCCATGGCGATTCGCAAGGCGTACCAGCTGCAGGACGGGCCGGGCGTGGCCTACCTGGATCCGCACGGCGAGCTGCAGCGGGACCGCTGGCAGGCATTCAAGCATGACATGGACAGTGTCGGTTTCAACGAGACCGAGTCCGACGCCATCATCGAGACCGCCAAGGCCATGTTTCGCTCGATCACCGAGATCAGCGACGAGCTGTCAGAACCCGTCGGCGCTTCCTAGATCCAAACAGCCCGGCAACCGCAAGTAATCCGAGCGCACCGGGCGCCGGTGTGATCGACACCTTGTCGAGGTCGATGGTGATCGTCTGCCCGATCATGTCCGCGGTGACGCTGGCACCGATCTGCAGGTTGCCGATATTCGAGAACACGTCGTTGAAGGGCGACCCCTCGAGGATGATGTTCGGGCTGTCGGCGAAGATCGGGATGATGATCTCGGTCCACGTGTTCGGCTCGACGGGGACAAACGAGATTCCCACGGCGCCGGGGAAGTTCGACGGGCTTGCAAATCTCGCG
>Ga0209988_10000852_pt1 | contig 19402 bp, 15 predicted proteins | sample N075metaG_FD_183115 | JGI IMG/M metagenome (GOLD analysis project Ga0209988, IMG submission 183115) | Deep subsurface microbial communities from Kermadec Trench to uncover new lineages of life (NeLLi) - N075 metaG (SPAdes) (version 2) | ecosystem: Environmental > Aquatic > Marine > Ocean trench... | reverse complement strand
GTGGTAAGTCTCGTTAAAAAGAGCTCATCATAAAAAAATAAAATGGCAATGAAGTATCTTTAGTTTCGACTTTGTTTTATCAAATGACCATCGGAATCAGTTCGGATGATCGTTTGGGGCCTTTTTTATTTTTTTGAAACCTTTGTACGAAATTATAGCAATCGTAAGTATTTGAGCCAGTCTATTTTTTTAGTTTACCCACAACTTTTTTATAAAGATTTTTTAAGTCTTCGTTTGATAGGCCTTTACCAGCTTCGTAGTAGCCAATATTAAACCCAAAAAGCAGTACAATCAATCCGCACAAGTATTCTAATCCAGTCATCTTTACAACCTTATCAATTTTAATCGAATTTCCGTTGCTGTTTACAAATGCAATCGGCAATAAATGCGCCTTGTTTAACCCTTTTTTCAAAAAGTACATACTTTTTACTAACACTTAATAAATAGATTAATTTTGTTTAGTAAATCTCTCTTTTAATCTTGAGCATTTATACGAATCTCTTAAAATATGGCTTCGGGAAAAATCGATAAGGAGGGTAAACGGGGAAGTTTTCAGCAGCTTTCAGCGGGTTATCAAAAAAAAGAGTGCTGCTATGATAAAATTGAAATCACTAGGCAAATCCTTCTCTTTGGTAAACACTTTTCAGAGGTTGCGAATAGCCAGGTTAATCGGATATTTTGATAGCAATCGAAGGATGATATGACATCTAACTTTAATCAGGGGAGTTAATTTATTTCATTCAAATCATCGGCAATAATTAAACCGAATTTAATTTTACCTCAAAGGGATTTATTTTTGATGAGTCATCCCCTCTTCTCATCTTTCTTAAAAACTTCTGCCATTCCTTGGGATTTTTCCGTTTCTTTTTCGAATACTAGATGACACCTGGATCTTGTCGGTCATTCTCTTCGGTCTGGCTTTCACATTGTTTGGAATTTGGCTGTCAATGAATTATGCGAAGGAATGGATTGCTTCGCTTGTTCTAAATAAAGTAGTCAAGAATATCAGTATGAATGATGTTACCGGACAGGGCTCCTCTCAGCTATGAACTTCTTAGCTGAAATAGAAGAGTTTGACAGGAAGAATGGGTAGTGATTCACCCAAAACTTCTGCGTCGTCATTCTGCGCGCGGCCTGCTGTTACCGGTCATTTCTGAAGAGTCGCGGCGCGACGAATCGCCAGCGAATTTACACTGGGCTGGGAGATTCTTCGCACTCAGGTTCAGAGAAGAAGATTTGCTTTTGTAGTTTATGTGCTCAGAATGACTATGATGCATCGTTACCATGCTATTTATCCTTCCTTCCGAATCACCAACAAGGTAAAATCATCATTCGCCGGATTTCCCGCAAAAAAGGTCTCGACATCTTTGTTGAGAGCTTCCAAAAGGTTTGCCGGGCTTTTGTCGCGGCACGTTTGCAGAAAATTAATCAGCCGTTCTTCGCCGTAGAATTTGTATTTGTCTTCACTGTTTACGTTTTCTTCCGACTCCTCCAGACGCGCGGCTTCTACGACGCCGTCGGTGTAAAGAATCAGACTGTCGCCGGGGTTCAGTTTGAGTTTCTTTTCTGTTAAGGTCTCCTCGAAAATTTTGCCACTCCGCTCCAGACCCAGCCCCAATCCTTTTAATTCCAATTCACGAATTATTTCCTTCTCTTTGCCGGGTATGAAAATGGGCGGCGTATGGCCGGCCCGAACCATTCTCAGAGTGTCGGTTTTAATATCCAGGGTGCCGATAATGGTGGTGATAAAAATCTGCCGGTCAACTTTCGGGTCGGCAAAATACTGATTGAGACGTATAGCGATCTCACGCGGGTCGTCGGTGAATTGCGGCGAGTAACGCAACAGGCTGATGCACTGCGCCATATAAAACGCGGCGGAGGTGCCCTTGCCGGAGACATCACCAATTGTGAATAAGAAGCGGTTCTGATCTAACTGCATGACGTCATAAAAATCCCCGCCGACTTCGTTTGCCGTTTTAATAGTTGCGGCAATCTTAAAGCCGGGAATTTCGGGCAAAGTTTGGGGAAGAAGATCAAGCTGGACATTTCTGGCAATGGTGAGTTCAGATTGAAGGCGCTCTTTTTCACGCGCCTCTGCGATGGATTCCTTCAGCCGGTCGCCCATTTGGTTAAACCGGTCCGCTAATTCGACAAATTCATCCTTGCCTTCTACTTTCACTTTGTAATCCAAATTACCTGAGGAAATTTCACGAATCCCGTCTCTAAGCTGGGTAAACTTTTGCACGATCATGCGGTTGATTTCCGCGCCGAATTTTGTCATACGCTGGATCACCAAAAGATCTGCCAGGAGAAAAATCAAGCCAAGCATTAAAACATAACTAACCAGCGACCAGCTGAAGAGGGAAGTACTCGGAACCAATAAAATATCGAAAGCGAAAAAGCCCGCCTCCTGCATTTGAGCATCCATCAACGGAGCGATTACCAGACCAAATGTGAACTGATTTCGCTGGCGCAGAATTTCGTTAATTTTGTCCAACCAATCGGATGTGCTTTTTTCGGTTTCTTCAAAAGGGGCGGCCACAATATTCCCGCTTCGGTGGCGGGTGACGCCGAATGGAACAAGGCGAAAACTACGCTCATCTTTCCAGATGCCGATTTTATAAATATACGACTCCCAGGTCGGGGGATTATAGGGGTAAGCCAGCAATTGTGTGCCTGCCAGAATCGAGGTTTCGCGGGCTATGAAACTCAAAAAATTCCTATCCAATTTGACAATGTAAATTCTTTCTCTATCAGTTTCAGAATCCTTGACAAAAAGGAAGTAGTCCACGTCTGTTGCAGACAAACTGAACCTCGATTGCTGCAACGGAATTGTCAGGATGCCCTCGGCGGGCAGCCTATCAAAGTCCCCAAACTCGATTGGCTGGTAATCTTTAATATGTAAAATGGAATTAAAGTCGCCGGGTTCGACTTTAAACCAGTTTATTGACTCAGGCGCATTTCCCGAAATAACTTTATCCATCTGCGCGAAGACCGATTTGCGAACTTTTTCCGCCTGCCAGCCGGCGATAAAGAAGTAAAAAATGATTAGCAGCATGGCCAGTTGAATCAGCTGTGGAAACGTCGATTGAAAGAGGCCGGAGATTCTTAACTTGCGTGAAAGGCTGGCAAAATTGTAAACAAGAACAATCGGAATTTTTATCAGAACCGCAAGGAGATATATTTTAAAGGTGAAATACCAGAATTTTGGTAGAGCATACCAGAAAACGGGTTGACTGATTTGGCTAAAGTTAATTCCCTCAAATGGATTCAAGTTTATAAACCCTCTAAACATCAAAAAGACCAGCAGCAGGGCGATCCAGCATTCTATTTTGGTCAATTCCTCTAGCCATTTGGTTTTTCTCAACAAATAAATGAATAAAAATATTTGCAGAAAAAGAGAGGCCAGAAAACTCTCGTGTTCGATTAAGTAAAGACAAATAAATGCCAAAAATAAGAAGCCAAACAGGGTGCCTCTTTTGCCCCCGGCATTTCGCACTAAAATCAAGCTGAAAGTCAAGACCAGGAAGGCTTGTATGAAAATTTGAATGACTTGTGGAAACCACCCTGTATTGGAAATTGTTGAGCTCAAAAGTGAACTTGAAGAATAAATCGAACGCAGTAGAAAAATTTCAAACAGAACAAACACAAAAAAACAGGCAATCAAAACTTCGCTTGGCGGCCGATATTTTTTCTGCATGTCGCCAACGAGTTTGAATAAAAAATAACCATGAACAAGCTGCAACATAAAATCAAGATCGAACGAAAAGATATTGATTAAAATGAAACTAAGCAGCCAGCCTGAGAAAAAGAAAACAGTCTCTTTTTTCTTAATTTCAGAAGCGCCGAGATTTATTGCAAAAACTTTAAGTCTTTGCCCAAGCTGAAAATTTGAATTCGGCATGGTCTGGTTCTCGTGATTAAAAATCTATGATTGATAAACTTGATCTAGGTTAAAGATGTAGACAAAAGTTTAGTATAGTCATAAATTCGAGTTTAGTAAATTTATTCATCGCCAAAATCGGCGATTTTTACCCGGCTTTTAGCAGCGATAAGGATGTTGTCAGGTTCGATGTCCCGGTGCACGATACCGGCCTGGCGGGCTTCGCTCAGGCCTGCGCAGATTTGGCTGGCATAATCGATGATTTCATTCATCCGTAGGGGTACACTGCAGTGTGCCCCTACAACATCCTTCAAAGATTGGCCTTCGACATATTCCATGGCGATGAAGGCCTTAGGGTCGTGCTCGCCAATTTCATGGATGGTGATGATATTGGGGTGATTCAAGGCCGCAGCGGCTTTGGCCTCACGCTTAAAGCGAGCGTTAATTTCCGGGTCTTCGGTATATTGCGGCGGCAGGAACTTGAGGGCCACCTTGCGGTCGAGTTCGGTGTCCGGGGCGAGGTAGACTTCTCCCCTGCCGCCGGCGCCTAGTTTTACAAGGATCTTGTAATGGAAATGGTTTGGCCGATCATTTACCAAGCCTCCTTGCACTTCAAACACAAGTATTGGAATCTAATCTGGGGATGGGTAATTTTGAGCTATCACTTGCCATGCCTAAAAGATACAATCTGTTTGGATAATTGTCCAATGAATTATTGGATGGTTTTGAAAGAAAGCCTAGTGAAGGTTTGTTACTGCTGCGAGCTACAAAACCTTGACCACCACCATTGTCATATCGTCATGCTGGGGGTGGTTGCCGACGAATGCTTTAACACCGCGGACAATTTTTTGAATCAGAGCATTGGCGGAGAGATCCCGGTTCCGGGATACGATATCCAGCAGCTGGTCTTCCCCATATTCCTCTCCCTCTGCTGTACTGGCCTCGGTGAAACCGTCGGTATAGAAAACCAAAACGTCGCCACTTGCCAGACTAATTTCATGTTCTTCAAGAGATTGGTTAAATTTCTCGCCGCCTTCCAAACCAACTGCAATTCCTCTGGGCTGCAGGAAAGAATTCTTAGAACCGGCACGCTGAGCCAAAATTGCCGGATTGTGTCCGGCTCTGGAAAATCGTATCTTATGATTTGTCATGTCGAGTACGGCATAGAACATGCTCACAAAAGAATTCCGGTCGATGTTGTTGTACATTTGTTTATTTACTTTGTTAAGCACATCTCTTGGAGAAGTGCTTTCGCCGGCATGAGATTGTAAGATTCCTTTTGTGAGAGTCATGTAAATTGCCGCCGGTACGCCCTTCCCGGAAACGTCGCCGATTGCAATACCCATTTTACCGTCTCCGAGCTGGAAAAAGTCGTAATAATCGCCGCCAACTTCGAGGGCTGGAATGCAAATTCCGGCAATGTCATATCCCTCGATAAGCGGGTTTTGTTTCGGCAGCAAGCTCATCTGCACGTTCCGGGCAATTTCCAACTCCTGAGCCATGCGCTCGCGTTCGGTAATACGACGGATGTGGGATGGAATAAGCTCACGGGAAAATTGGAAGCTTTGTCTCTTGATGTAACCTACAACAGAAATTGCAAGAGGCACACCCATAAATCCATAAAAGAGAAGGCTTTGCGTTTCAAAGAATGGAGCCGAGGAGACCAGCATCGGAATTGAATAGGTGAAAGCCAGGACGACAAAATTTGCAAAGATTGCAGTCAGCAGCCCATACCTGACTAAAATCAATCCGAACGCAACACTAATCAAAAAGTACGCGGGAAAAAGCCATTCAAAGCTAATGTAGCCGATTGGAAAATCCCAAAGGGTAAACGCCATGAGTGTCCAGAGAAGCGAAGAAATCAAAATGCCGGGCCAGACTTTGTTGGTTTTTTCCCTGAGCCAGGAAATTAAAAATAATCTGAAGACGATTTCGTTAAGAATCGCGATCCGCAGAGCCAGAAAGATTGAACTCAGGGAAGGAAAATATGATTCGGGAACACCGCTCAGGGTCGGGATTGTAAATGCGCCAAAATTTGTGGTTGCCGAAACAATTGTAACTACTCCGTAAATGATCCCCAGAATTATGAAACCAAAGCCATATCCCAAAACAGCCGAGTTGGCAAAATCTGTGGTGAACGGTTTTCCTTGCAAAAGTCCGTCAATAGCATTGAGCAGCACTTTCGTCCATCCTCGCCGGCCGGAAGATTCGCCGACACTCCATGCTGCAAAAACCATAGCCGCCAAAAAAGCCTGCACCATAAAAACTGTTATTGTAAACACAATGAGCCGGGTGTTAAAGCGATTCACATTTCCCATGGTAATACCCCAGCCCAGTACAGTAAAATGCAAGAGATGTTCAGCCAGAATCAGGCCAAATAAAACGCCAAACACCGTGAGCGCTGTCTTTGTCCCGACCTCGCCTTCATGATACTTTTTAAGAAAAAGTGAAATGATGAAGATTAAGAGAAAGAACGTCGCAATGGACGCCGCGGTGACGATGAATTGCACCACCGTCTGCATAGAGCTGCCTGTTTGTTGGGCCTCTTCCGGTTCCTGCAGGTCATGTCTAAATGCGCCAATCTTGTTTCCATGCACCCGCGCCCAAACTTTCGGTACCATACCAAATACAGAGTCGGCACGGGCCCATCTGAAATAATAGTCAGTGCGGTTTGGGTGTTGAGTTGTATTTGAATTTTGCAATGAAAAACGAAACAAATCCACGCCTCGTCCGCCCAGAAAATTTTCAGCCAACTGGCGAGCCTCTTCCTCCTCAAGAGATTCAATGGCCAGCGAGTCAGCCAAACGATGCCGAAACCCAAGAATATTTCCCGTTGGCGTAATCCAGACATCATAGCGGTCTGGCATTTGGTTTCTGGGCAGAGAACGGTCATAAAAATAAGTGTTCCAGTTAAGAATCGATAGTGTGTCCGCCCTTAAAACGTTGTGGGCTTCAACCAAACCCAATTCATACTCAAGGTATATAGGGATGCCCGGATCAAACATCATCACAGCATCGGCATCGAGTGAATCGGCGTTATACCCCATTTCTTTTAGAAAACTGCGAGCCTGGTCAATAACCTCCGGGCGGGTGAGCTTCATATCGAAAGAGGCTTGAGGGGCGTAACGGGGGAATTGCCAAAAGAAAACGATGGCGCCTAAAACACCTAAAACGGCAATTAAAAATGTCCACCTATTAAATGGCATAAGTCATCTTATCCAGGATTAGAATTAGTTGAATACTTTTCTAGATTGCCGTTTTCGAGTAACACTTTGACTTCATTCTTATTCATTATTTTTAGTTTCTTCTGTTTTGCTCACTAGTCTGCCAATCGCTGTATTGGGCGCGCATGGCAGCGCTATATTCATCGGATTTTCCGGGAGCGATGCTTAACTCGTTTGCCAGGCGTCCCCGGCAAAGTGTCGTGCCAACTGGACGATTTGCCCCGTGTGGTAAACCACGTGATTCAGGTTCCGTTGAATTGCCTGCACAACAGAATGAGTCTGACCACGAATCGTTATCGTCTTCTTCAGATCAGCAGGTTTGAGGTTCTCAATGGCCGCGAAAGCGATGCGCCAACCATCCGTCCACTGTTCCTGAATCGAAGAATGGTTCTCGCCCACGGCCGTAAACTCACTTTCTCGATGACGGTCGCGCTTCTCACCGTCGGTGATCAGGAATTCATGTCAGCGCGAATGATCGGTTACTCCCAACGTGTTTCATCAGTACTGCGACGCCATTGGGATTTCCAAAACGTTGTGAAAAATCATCATTTGAGACTTGAGCCGCCGCGCGTTGACATTTTTTTTATATTGGCGGTAAAGGAAACTTATTTCCCCAAGCCAGCTATTTCCATCCATATCAGTTTTAAAAATGTAGAACAGAAATTGGTAAAGGAAATTTAAAAAAATCAGGAATTAAAAAGGTCTGGGTTTAAGACTTTTTTTCTTTTATCAAATTGATCTCTGTGCCGTCTTTGTGAAAATGATATTGGACGTCATCCATTAAAGAAGATACAATGAAAAGACCCCGGCCGCTTTCCTTTAACAGATTTTCCGGAGCTAAGGGGTCGCTGATTTTATCGGGATTAAATCCCTTTCCTTCATCTTTAATACTGACGACCAATCTCGTCTTTTCAAACTCAAAATTTATGTGTACTTTTTTATTTTTATCCTGCTTGTTTCCGTGGAGGATGGCATTATTGACGGCCTCCGTAACCGCTATGGCCAAACTATCTTTTTCCTCCTCACTGAACTTCATTTTGTCTGCAGCCTTTTCAGCCATCGCCTCAACTTTGGTAATCTCGTCAAGAACGCTCGGTATCGACATTCGGAAATTTTCAGCTTTTTTTCCAGCCACAGATTTCCTTCCTTTTAAAGGAACCACTTTAGATCAAGATTGAAATTGTTTATCTGTTTGGTACTTCTTCCAGACGAATGCACAACATCAATGTTTCCGAAAAACAGCAGCTCTAATGATGAACTTGGCCGAAAAGTTACCGCCCAAACAGGGCCAAAGTTTGTGTGTTTGCTGCGGACACTTTTTTTCAACTTTCCTTCCTGATCGACTTTATGATTCCAGCGTACCTGGCGAAAAAAGTTCAATCCCGCAGAGAAATGGAAATTTGCCCCGATTCTCTTCTTGTAAAGAGCGTTCACTTGCTGATTCCGCCAGGACAAAGCCAGGCTTTGCCGCCAGCCGTTTATGAAAAACCGCCCTTGTTCCGCCAACTCCAAATTGACTCCTAATTCAAAACTACTTTTAGACGTCAAAGCAAAATGACTCTTGTTGAAAATGATAAACTGCCGGTTTACGGTGTTTCGCAGGCCGGTTTCCGCATCATCGAAATCGAAGGTTTGGTATTTCGCGCGCACGGTAAACCCTTGACGAATCGACAGGTTTTTGCTGGGTTGATAGACCACTTCTGGTTTCAATTGGATGAACCGTTGCCAATTGTTCCCCCCGCTGAACTTCCGCGAAATAAAAACAAAATGATTTAAAAATACACTGCCCCGCCAAACCAATCGTAAATCCTCACTAAACTGATGAGAATGAGTAAAAGTAAATTGCCATTTAATTTGATCATGATCATTGGGAGTTACAGTATCTGAAGTCGTGTACTGAAACTTGGTAACAGAGGCTGATATACCCAGTGAGTCGTTGGCGTCAACTCTGAAACCGCTGCGCAGGCCTAAACCCGTCAGGATGTCTTCACTATCAAACCCAACCGACGGATGGCGGCCAAATGGATCGGGCGTGGTATCTCGCGGCCGGAGATCTTCGCGGGAGCGGAATTTATAATTCCAGGTGACATCCGTGAACCAGTTTGATTTCTGGATGCGCAATTTCGCAGAATTTTCAGACTCGAATCCTGAATCATCTTTGCGCAAATCGGTCGTTTCATCCTCTAAATTGTTGACTCTAAATGTCCGGGAAAAAATTGAGTTTTTAAAAAAGAATAAAGTATTCGATCCGACTTTGTAGCTTAACCTGTTTTCAAAACCTCGATTGGATTGAGTCAAATTTCTAACGAAGACTTTCATCGTATCTTCTCTGACAACCCCCATGCTGTCTTTTATGGGAGCGGCACCGAACGTATCGCGGCGCAATCGGTCAAAAATGATGATAAGCGTGTCAGCAGTAGATTCATAGAATTTCCGCGCAATTTTGTAGCGCAATTTTAAATCCTCATTTCGTCTGTGTGGAAAAAAGTCCTGTCCCCCGAGCAGCGAAATTTCACTCTCATAGCCGTAAAGGTCGAAATCGCTAACAGACGCTTCTCCGCCGTAGCTAAATCCGTGATCACTTTGGCCAACCTGGGTTTGCCACTTACTGCTGACTCTTGGCGATATTCTGATATTCGAGCTGGGTTGAAAATTTAGCCGGGCCGAGCTGGAGTAGAACTGGATGTCATTATTGAACCCAGCCAGCTGATCGGAAAGAATGCGAGATGTAAAAATAGGTTCGAATGAAATTCTTCGGGAAAGCGGGTAACTAAAATTCAAAGTCAGGCTTTGGCTGTCTTTCCAAAGATCTCGAGAGGAGATCCTTTGCAAAGTTGAACTGAAAGCCTCGTCTATTTTGAATTCCAATTTGTTTTCCAATCGTTTTTGAAAACTAAAAGAGTAAATCCATTGGTAGATATTCAGTTGCCTTCTAAAATTAAGATTTGAGTGATTCGGCCCAAACTGATTTAAACTCTGACCTCCTGTTTGGGAAAAACAGAATCCCTTTAAGAAAAGAAAAAAAATAAGCGAGACAATGATTCTCGCAGTTTTTGCGGACATAAACTTCAAGCAAATCGTCAGTCCTTACATCATACTAACTCTTTCGACAAAACCTGTCCTGAGCCTGTCGAAGCGCTCAAGATAAACTCATCGAAGCATGAAAATTAGAAAGCGGCCCAATAACCCCTTTTCAATGGAGCTATGCGCAATACAATGAAGTGCTCAAGCTGAAGAACTCGCTGAATTGTTTCAGGTCTCCATTTTCACCTTGACCACTTTATCGCCATCAACCCGCTTCGGAATAATAACGCCACCTGAAATGACCAGTTTCAACGCCTCCTCGATCGTCATGTCCAGATCATAAACATCGGTTTTTGGTACAAAAAGTAAAAAACCTGAAGTAGGGTTTGGAGTGGTCGGTAAAAAAATACTGACCATGTCGGCTTCAAGAGCGTCCTGCACCGGACCGCGCGTATCTTGCGTGTAAAACCCAATTGAATAAATCCCTTTTCTAGGATATTCAAACAAAACCGGTTTTTTAAATACTTCTCGTTGTGAAGAAAGAAACGCCTGGCTAATCTGTTTGATCGCTCCGTAAACCCGGTTTATGAGCGGAATCCGCTCAACAATTTTATCCCCGAAATTAACAATCTTACGACCAAAATAATTTCGGGCAATTGCGCCGGTTGCAATAATTGCAAGCGTTAGTGTGATGAAGCCGATTCCAGGAATTTGAGTTTCCCCGAGAAAGTCTATGCCAAACCGGTCCGCCAAAAATGGGTGAACGTAGGGTCGCAGGATGCCATCGATAGCCAGGAACAGTTTCCAAATAATCCAGCCCGTTAAAACAACCGGAATGAGTACAAGCAATCCCGTAAAAAAATAGCCTCTAATTTTTCGTCCGAATCCTCCCTTTTGCGCAGGCACTTTATGTCCGTTCACTTTTCGTCCCTTGACTTTACGATGTAAATTTTTTCGTCCGGTTTGCCCATTTTGAATTCCTCGCGGGCGATCTTTTCAATATAAGTAGAGTCGTTTTTCAGCATTCCTATTTCGGTAGTCAGCTGTTCTTTTTCTTTTTCGCTCTTTTGAATTTCCGAACGCAGTTTTTTTTCTTTCTGCCGGTATTTCCACAGGTTGTAAATATTATAATCGCCCCCGAACAAGAAATATAAAATAATGAGCAAAAATACCGAGCTAAAAAATTTCTTGAAAGTTTTTGATTTCACGTAATGTCTTCTAATGGGCAACTAACCAACCTACAAACACGGCAATAACGACCGAAAGAAAATTCACTACATTATTGTTCATCCACTTCCACCCTGAAATCAATTCCGTTCCGGCCCCAAGGCAGTGTTTGCCTTCTTCACAAATTCTTTTACATTTTAAACATTGGTATTTTGCCTGGAAAGAGGCACCTAAAATACTGTCAAAAATTTGGGCGGTTAAACCGAGCACGGCTGCCAGTAAAGCATTCTGCCAAGTAAACGGAAATGGCAGGAACGTTGAAAACAGAAAAAGCCCCAAAATTACAATAGCTACAGAACCACCAAAACCTGCCATTGTCCCCAGGATTGTGATGCCTCCGGAAGTTCCTCTGGGGACTTTCTTAAATCCTAAAATTGAGCGCGGTTCGGATTTTGAAAGAACACCTATTTCTGTAGCCCAGGTATCTGCGGTTGCAGCAGCGAACGAGATCAAAAAAAGTAAAATGAAAATGGATTCTTGAAAGTTAAACCAAAAGATCAGGAGCAAAGTTGGAACTAAGCCATTCGCTAATATTTGCCAGGCATCCCGTTGGTTGACATTTTGCGCGTTCGTGGTTAATTTCACTTTTTGTGCGCTTCCCAAGTTTGACCAAAGACTGGATGAAAAAAAGAAAAACAGCATCACAATGCTAAATGCAAACTGGCCAAAGCCGAAAACTATCCATCCCATCATAAACGCCACAACGGCTCCGCTCAAGGTTAAGAATCGCAATTTATACGAAACCACCACCACCGTCAGCGCCAATAATGCGCCCCATAACCAACTCAAATTGCTACCCCAAGTTCAAAAGAATAGGGATATTTAATCAAATTTTGCAACAAAGTCAACTATTTATTTGTTGAGCGCCGAAGCCTAAAAAATGTTATGAAGTTTGTGAGTAGAATAAATAAAAGTAGTTGCAATTCGTTAAAAGTGAAATCTTCCAAGAAATGGATCTAAAATGGTAAACTTGTTGAAGTTATCCACATCGCTTTTTATCGTGAGTCCCAAAAACTTTCCATTTGGTAACATTAGATTTTAATAAATAAAGTTTTTGTACAAAATTGACTAAAATAATAATGCAGTTAATTATAATTTTGAAGCATCTTGTATTACGATCTAAATAGTGATTTTTAAACAACTTAAGTCACTCGTATTTTTCAGCGAAACGCTAAAACCGTTCATATTTGGTAATTTCTGTGGATATTCGCAATATCTTGATTCTTGGGAAAAGTTTACATCAATGAATAAAAATGTTCATACTTCCACAAGTTATCCACATTTTGTTCACAAAATGTACTTCCGCTCGTTGTTGCGACAAAACGATATATTTTACTTCCCCAAAAAACTCGTCATCATAGTTGAACATTAACTAAATAAGTTAAACCCTACTATCCGGTTCGAGTGTTATTTAGCTTGAATAATTCATGAACCATAGAGAACCCAGGAACAGAGAATTGATTCTATTGGAGATATTGAATATTTGTCAGCGTAATCAATTTCGATTTCAGGTTAGAATAAGTGAAAACTTTTAGTGAGTCATTTCATTGGCGAGATAAATATCGGATTATATGGCTTTAAAAAACAAACCTGCTTTGGGAAGGGTGTGAGATTTGTTATACAACGAGGATGACAATTGCGTGGTTGTTGGCGAAAAATTCAACTAAAAATTACTATCACCCGGATAGAGCCCTCGCAACCGCTTCGACATCCTCAACGGTCACTCTCCGGCGTTTTTGCTCGATAATTCGACTAATGACATTTACGCAGTATCTCTGAATGATGTAGGGTTTGCACTCGCTGTATTCAATTATTTTTGTAATGGCGTCAGCATCGTAATTGAAAATGCCAGCTACCGGGCGCCGAATTAACTGAAGGCAATGTTCCTTTGCAAGCGGTGGTACTTCGATCTCTTCGAAAAAGTTATACCATGGACTGCCTTCGCTTTCCCATTTTTTAGCGATGTGCGCCCCTGACATAACCGCTACCAAATTTTCCGCGAATGTTTTCATAAACACACTGCGCAGTTTCTGGTTCACCCGTTCGCTAAATTTATTCAACACGTCAACTTCATCAATTAAAAGAACCAGCTTCAATGTTTTTTCTTTTGCTTCACTTAAACTTTGCAGCAGGTTTTTGAGGTCCCTGTTAAAATCCCGGCTGGTGTAACCGCGTTGTTTTTCCGTTATGGTAAATGAAGTATCGCCATTTAAATCTGCTTTACAAACTTCTATTATTTCCTCCATTAGAGTGGAGAAAAACTGTTTCTCGGAAGTGCCTTGTAAATCGATCATCACCGGAATAAAATGATAAACCGGATCCTGCAGTTTTTCTAAACGAAGTCTTAACTGGTGCTGCAAAGAGGTTTTGCCAATGCGTCGCGGCCCGTAGATCATCAAGCTGTTATTATGGATTGTGTTTAAAATTCGTTTAATAAGCTTCTCACGCCCGAAGAACATCTCTTCGTTTCGAATAGGTGCCCCGGCAATGTAAGGGTTGTACTTATTGGTGATTGCAATCCTGTACTTAACTATCCTAAAAATAAAAAAAACACCCACAGGAAGCAGAATAATCGCCACAGTAGAAACGAAAAATCCTGCAGTTTTATAAATGGGAGGCTTCCTCCTCATTGAAAGCTGTTCGATCGTCCGGTGTGCTGTTGAATCGACATCGTAAGCTGTTAAGACAATTTCGTTTTCACCCAATTGCAGCGGGATTCGCTGCAGGAACGAGAACTTGCTTGAGTCTTCATTCTCACGGGGATAAATTTTTACCTGTCCGCCATCGGAATTTAAAAGCGGTTTAGCATTGATGGTGAATTCAATATAAGCAATCCCCTGGTCATCCCCGACTCTGCCCGAAACGTCAATATATTTGGCACGCGTTTCACTTAAAGTTTCGTTTGGCGTACGGATTACAAAAACCGGAGCGGTTGTTTGTTGAATAAATGTCTGAATAATTCGGGGTTCCGGTGGAGGTTTATTAGCTTCAATTTCAGCAAGATTGAGCCGCTGCATTTCCATACGCGTTCGCCCAATCCAGCTTTTGGCTGCGCTGAAATTCGGATCGAGCTGTTCAGCGGCTTTAAACTCCTGCAACGCTTGTTCATAACGGCCGACAAGGTAATCATCCAATCCCTTTGAAAAACGCCCTTCGGCCTCGCTTCCTGCATCGGGTTTGTCGGCTTCAAAATCGAACCTGCCACGCTGTTCCTGAACCCACCGCTCTAAAACAGCTAGTCTTTTATCTTGAGGCAATTTTTGTTTTAAACTTTGTAGTAAAAAAGCCGCCTGATTGTAATTGCCATTTAAAAGCAAGTCTTGTAACCTCGCAGCGTCTTTTTCAAATTCAGAGTCAACCAATCCTTGACGTTTTTGGTCCGAAAATTGGCTGAGGGTTTCCGACATTTCCATAAGTCGTTTGAGGCGGACAAAATGTTGAGTTTTATCTATGGCGCTTAATTTAGCAGATTCCTGGAAACTTTGCAAAGCAAGATCATAACGCCCGGGGAAAAAATAGGCCTGACCCAAATAGTAATGCGGCAGGTACTCAATCAATTTTAGCGCTGATGTTGCAGCTTGCAGATCCGGTTCCGGCCGAAAACTCAATGCGATTTGAAAGAGGCTGTCCGCCTTGTGCCATTCGCCTCGCTGCAAGGCCGCTTTACCTTTTTCATAGCTTTCGTCCCATTCGTCTGCGATGAGAATTGGTAAAAAAATCGTACCCATGAAAAGAAGAAGCAGGGAAAGTTTTAAGTCTGGAATTGTCATACTTCGTTTCATATGCGGCAGGGTTACTATTTAAGAGCTAAAAAATTTTATCACAAACAATTCGTTATCTTAAAACGGCAGCGCAATTAACGTAGAAGCGATAAACACAAAACTGTCGGCTGAAAATGTTATACTGGCATCAAACTTAAGGTAGCTGTTTAACAAAAATCCTGACCCGAAGCTGTAATGGATTCGGTCTTTAGCCTTGGGGAATAACCTTTTGAGATCCGGGTTATTTCCGGTAGCATAAATCCGGTGGCCGGGATTCGTATGGATACCGATTCGAACCGGAATCAAGCTAAAACGTTTTGCCACGAAACTCATTCTTGGTCTAACTAAAAATTCTATGCCGGCGTGAAATTCGGTGACATCATCAATGGTTAAATCGGGCCTGCCGTCAGGATCTTCATAAAATCCGGTCTCAGGGTTCAGTTCATCGTCCGCGACAATATTCAAATCATTATCGCGTATTAGATCGGAATATTGAATACGAACGATGTCAAAAGTAAATCGGATGCTGCTGTGGGGAACATAATAAAGTCCAAAGCCAGCACTGTTGGGAATCGAAAATTCAAACTCTGGGTTGGCAGATTCTGCCTTGAAAGTTTCTGTACCGGTTTTATACTCAGGAAGAAAAATATTTGAATTAAGGGCAAACGAAGGATTTAAATTAAGCACTGCACCAACAAACAGTTTGTCCAGAATTATTTTACTCATGACCCCAAAGCTAAAACTGGGATCCGTTACGCGCTCATCGATGGTAGTAATTGAATAGATGTTTTCCGGTCTATTTTCTGCTGGCAGTCGCCCGCCTGAAACATTCGGATCCAGAAAAGTCTGCTCATTTAATCTTATATTCAGCACTGAAATTTTGCCGGTTATTCCCAAGCTTAACCTTTTGTTCACTCTATAGGCGACAGAAAAACCGTCATTGACCAATCGCAAATTCAGGTCTACTTTTCGACCGGGGAAATTGCCGAGGCCCCCTAAAAGCTGTCGAGGCGTGGTCAGTGAATCGATGGTTAGAAATTGCTGGGTTTCAAAAGTAAAGCGATTATCAAATCCCACTTGCCGAAGGATCGCAAAGGTGAACCTTTTTATCGGGAAAAAGACCACAGCGAGGTTTTGGTCGAAATTCTGACTACTAAATCCGGTTTTTCTATTCGCTGCAGCTACCGCACCTTCCGGCTCTTCAAAATCCAAATTGGCAATTCTCTGGTGCAGCGAAGCACCGGGGCTTTTTAAATAGGTCAGACCTGCGGGATTAATTGGAGCTGCTGTTTCGTCCTGGGCGGCACCGATAAATGCGCTGCCAAGAGCCGCAGACCGTGCCCCGGACTGCACAAAATCAATTCTAAAGTAACTTAAGTTTATTGGCGGAACCGGTGGCCGCTGGCCAAATGAGAGATCGGGAAAGAGAAACAGGCCGGCAATAAAGATAATAAAAGTAAATTTTAAAGTGTATGCCCCTTTTGTCATTTTCGCTTTTTCGGTAAATTAGCTTGCAAAATACAATTCAGTAAGCTAAACCTGAATTGAGTGATTGGTTTTTGGCAATTAGCTTATAGCTAAAAATGGTGGTTGTAAATCAACTGTCAGGTGAAATGATCTTCACAACGTATATTCTAAGAAATAGGAGCCAAAGGCCAAAAGCATGCTTTAAATTAAAGTTAAGGGATCAATTAACAATGTCAAGCAGTAAATAACCTGGCGTGGAATATCCTAACCCGGATAAACCAGTCAGGTCAAATGACCGGCAAGTATTCACTTGTTTTTAAACAACTAATTTTAACAATTTATTCAAAATTACTAAACGACTGTTCTCTTGCTTCTTCACCAACGTATAAATACAACGTATAAATAAAGCTTGACAATCCTCTGAGAAGCTGTTATTTTTCATTTCAACCTTTAGATTTATTTGAAATCATGAAAGACAACCTGCAAAAACTCAATCAATCCTTGCAAGAAGTACAGGCCTTAAATCAGCTTGCCTTAACCATTTCTTCCACCACAGATCTGGATCAGATCATAAACACTATTATTGACCAGGCGACCGGACTCACCGGCGCCAGGCAGGGGTCAATCTTGCTGACCAAAGATGAAACCGACAATCGATTCACTACGCTGATTCGCGTTGGCAAGGAACAGCATGAAGCGCTTATTCAAAAGATGTGTATGGTGATCGCCGGCTGGCTTTTAAAAAATGAAAAACCGCTTCTTGTGAATGATATCTTGATCGATGACCGCTTTAAAGGCCTGGGGCTTTTGGGGTACCCTGTTAAAGCAGTGCTGGCGGTACCGATAAAAGCACGCGGGGAGATTCTCGGAGTTTTAATTCTTCACAGTAAAGGCGTGGAGAAAAATTTTGTCGAGAACGATTTGCGGCTGTTGAATATTATTGCATCACAGTCGGCTCCTGTGCTCCAGAATGCCAGTTTACTGCTCAAGCTTAAAGAAGAAAACCTCCATTTAAAAAAAGAAGTCGCACGAAAATATAGTTTTGAAGAAATTGTCGGCCGCAGCGAAACCATGGAAAAAGTCTTCAAGCTTCTTGAAAAAATCATCCCCACGGATGTGAGGGTTCTAATCAATGGTGAAAGCGGTACCGGCAAGGAATTAATTGCCCGGGCTATTCACTATAACGGTTCCAGGAAAGATAAGAGGTTTGTTGCAATTGACTGTGGCGCGCTTCCAGAGAATCTTTTAGAAAGCGAATTGTTCGGGCATGTTAAAGGATCTTTCACCGGCGCAACTGATAATAAAAAAGGGCTTTTTCAAATTGCAGACGGCGGCACTCTTTTTCTTGACGAAATAGACAACACCAGCCCGGCCCTGCAGGCGAAGTTACTGCGCGCTATTCAAGAAGGGGAAATTCGCCAGGTCGGCGGCACAAATCTTATCAAAATTGATGCTCGGATTATCTGTGCTGCCAGCCAGGATTTAGCAGAGGCTGTTGAAGAAGGGAGATTTCGTCAGGACCTGTTTTTTCGCTTGAAAGTCATCACGGTAAAACTGCCGCCCCTGCGCGAAAGGAGGCAAGACATTCCTATCCTGGCAAATCATTTTTTAACTGTCTACGCCAAATCTTTGCGGAAGGCCGTGCAAGGTTTTACAAAAGAAGCGAGCGATTACTTAAACAGTTACCTCTGGCCGGGGAATGTTCGCGAGCTGGAACACGCCGTGGAAAGATGTGTCGTTTTAGCTGAGCAGGATAATAAAACCATAGATATAGAACTTCTCCCCGAGGAAATAACCAGCAGTCCTATAAAGCCCGGGATGGCGCTGGAAAATCAGCCTGATCTCAGCGGTGCAGTGGAAAACCTTGAGCGCAAAATGTTGGCTACAGCTTTAAAAAAATTTAAGGGCAATCGCACTAAAGCCGCTGAAAGTTTGGGACTCAGCCGTCGGGGTCTGCTAAACAAAATTGAGCGCTACCAGCTGGAGGGCTAATATTTGTAAGGTTTTCTTCACCAATATTTGCGCTCAAACTGATTAATCAACCAGGTCTGCTAAATGCTATGGAAGATATGGCTTGGGGAAAATGATTAATCAATAAATTTGGATACGATTCTCTCTGATTCTTTCGAGGAAACATTGCGGTTGTTGATGGAGTCAATGTGCCGGGTCGCCTGGGTAAATTGTTTTTTTTGCCCCAGGGCTTTATACGCCGTCGCCAGGTTTTGCCAACCTCCGATGTCATTGGGAAAACAGGCAACTATTTTTCTGTTCCAGCGGGCCATACCTTTATAATTTCGAATTCTCCAATTGGCTTCTCCCAAATAGCGATAGAGTCTGACTTTGTTATTCGAAATTTCCAGAGCCTTGGTGAATCTTTCAATTGCCAGGGGATAATTTCCCAACCGAAAATAAAGCAGCCCGGAATCCGTAAGCAAATGAGGCGACGGATGGATTTCTATTGTTTGAAATTCTTTCATGACGTTCTCCTTCTGAGCATCCTCCCCCTCACCAAGCAGACGCGCCCCCACCCGTGGGGAAGTTAAGTGACTCTTCCAGCTTTTGAGCTTTCAGACGGTCTGTCAGGACTACACTCTCCTTTTTTTGAACCGGCCGTCTTCGCCTCCACTATATAAAAATTACCCAACTTCCCCTTTCTTAAGCAACTAATGTGCCAGTTTTACGATTGTAAAGAAAGTGTAAGATTTATGGGTAATTTTGCCGGAGAAGTATAAAAAAAGGTTATAAGAGGCCTTTTGGAATTGGTTAATTTTTGCCCAGGTGGGTAAAAAATGGGCATTTAATTAAAATGCCGGTTG